>Ga0272444_10003533_pt1 | contig 14001 bp, 12 predicted proteins | sample SSMForm13_FD_201033 | JGI IMG/M metagenome (GOLD analysis project Ga0272444, IMG submission 201033) | Marine sediment archaeal communities from Little Sippewissett salt marsh, Falmouth, MA, United States - SSM-Form-13 | ecosystem: Environmental > Aquatic > Marine > Wetlands > Sediment ...
AAGTAGCCGCATGGGAAAAAGACCGAAACAACAGTGCGAAGAACATTGTATGGCAATTTACTACCCCAGACGCTCGGATTAAATTGAAGCGTCTTTATCCGAAGGTATAAAGGTTACATGGTACTAGGTGATTGTAGTACTCACGGATCAGTCCCTTAATTTCTTTAGTTATATTCAGACAGGGATTGACCAGGGTGAATAGAATCCCCAGTAATTCTGCCTTGAGCCCCATTCCTCTTCTCATCCGATCCACCCCATTCATCAGCCCGATCAATCCCTCAAGGGCCAGATATTCGGCAGTCATGGGAACTATGTAGCGGTCAGAGGCAACCAGTGCGTTTATAGACAGCATGGACAGGGAAGGTGGACAGTCGAACAGGATGAAATCATAGAGACCGCTCATACTGACCAGGCCCTGTAGCAGCCTCAGTTCCCTGCCGGGAACATCGGCCAGTATCAGGTCGGCACTGGCCAGATCCGCCTCGCCGGTCAAGAGATCCAGTCCCGCCACAGATGAGCGCCGGACGATCTTCTCGGCGTCCAGGGCGCCGAAGAGCAGGTCGGCCGTGGAAGGCGACAGGTCTTTCCTTGCGATGCCGAGTGAGAGAGACGCAGACGCCTGTGAATCCAGATCCGCCAAAAGGACTCGGGCTCCCGACCCTGCAAGCGCGGCTGCGAGATTAACACAAGTCGTTGTTTTTCCTGTTCCTCCTTTATTATTGATAATCGCTATGTTCATTCCGCTTCCCCCCAGAACACCCAGTTCCCATCTCCCTGATTCCAAAATCCCATCTTTCTCCAGAATCCGGTGGCACTGTATCTCACCCTGTCGGCCACGATGGTGTCAAAGTGCTTCTTGAACATGGCAATGGTGGCCCCGGCATAGCCATGCCTTTCGAATTCCTGAAATATGTTGATGGAGCAGATGGTCAGGCATTTGCCGCTCACATGCCCCCTGACCTTGCCCACCCGCGAGCTTCCCCGCTCAATGTTCAGCCAATCATAGGAAGATCCCTGTCTTCCTTTGGGAATGAATGTAAAGGTCAATTTTTTCATCTGAATACAACTTTCTCCTCTCCAGTTTCTTGATGCTCAGCTTAAGCCCTTATTTTTTTCCTCATGCTTGCCCTGACATTCTTGAGGGCATTGCGAAGCAGTCTGTTGCAGTTTTGCGACAAAGGCTGTCCATGACCGGCATAGATAATCTCAATGTCTCTCCGCCCGAGCGTCTCAAGGGCATGAATATATCCCTCTTCGTAGGTTCCGCCTGCGGATTGAACATTCAACGTGGTGTCGCCGGCGAAAAGGATGCGGTCCTGTTCGCAGTAGAGGCATATGGAATCGTGACTGTGGCCCGGGGTGTGAATGACCTCGAACATCCTGTCGCCCATTTGAAGACTCTCACCGCCCTTCAGCACAACATCCACCCCCTCCAGCGAGGTCGAAAATGCGCGAACAACAGGGTGAAAGGCATCCCGGATAAGGTGGAGATTCGCCGCATGGTCATAGTGGCTGTGTGTAAGAACCACCTGTGCCACACGCTTTTTCCCGACCCCTGTCGCTGCGGTTCTGATCTCTTCAATAATCTGAGGATCCCTTCCCACATCAACCAGGGTGTTCACATCCTGCATGCGGTTCCAGGTCCCGAGGACCAGATAGACATTGCACGTATACACGCCGCTTCTGTTTATGAGATTGATGATTTTCATCTTCACATTTTCCTGAAAACCTGGGCATTAGAGATCACCCGCTCCCACAATCCCGCCAGTTCCGCGGGCATCTTCTGAGTCTGTTCGGTGACAAAAAAGCCACCTATTTCCAGGGCCCCGTGAAACATGCGGATCACTTCAATGCGCTCCGCCTCTTTGAAATGAAGCAGAACATTTTTACAGAGGATCAATCCGAAATCTTTACGAACCGGATTGAGCGAGAGAAGATCGTGGGTTTGGTAGGACACACAGTTGCGGATTTCGTCAGCGATTTTGAATTGTCCGGCCTTTCCATTCGGTCCGAAGTATCTGGCGCGTATCGCCTCGGGAATACGCTTGATCTGGTCCTCCGGGTAGACGCCCTCTCGTATGATATCCCCGAAATGACCGCTTTCGTCGATATCCGTTGCCTCTATCCTGACATTCCGGAAGATCATGGACCCCATGTTCTCCCTGAAAATAATGGCCAGGGAATAGGGCTCCGGACCCATGGCGCAGCCCGCGTCCCACACATGGATGTAGCGCCGGGTTCTTAGGGACGGCAGCGCGTGCTGCCGGATCATGTCAAGCGTCTGAAGGTCTCTGAAAAAATATGTGAAAGCCATTGATTTAACTCTCCCGTTCCTCCATCATGGCCACATCTGAGAGGCCTTGAACATCGAGAATCAGGGCCACGGTGCCATCGGCCAGGATGGTGGCCCCGGAAAAGCATTTTGCATCCCTGTAAGCCTTCCCCAGATTTTTGATCACGGTCTGGTGCTGTCCGATGATCTCATCAACGACAAATCCGATGCGATGGCTGTCCAGCTCGGCGATGACAATCTGTTCGATGGGAGGTCTCGTTCCGTTGAAGCCAAACAGTTCCCTGAGGGGGACAAAGGGGACTATTTCGCCACGAACCTTCATGATGTGGCGGCCGTTTTTGTAGAGGGCCTCTTCACCGGACAGCTCCACGCACTCTTCGACACTGCTGAGTGGCAGCACAAAGAAGGTCTCCCCTATTTTTACTAAAAGACCGTCAATAATCGCCAGCGTCAGGGGGAGTTTCAGGGTGATGGCGGTCCCCGCGCCTTTCTTCGACTCGATCTCGATAGATCCTCTGAGGGCCTCAACAGAGCGTTTGACTACGTCCATGCCCACGCCGCGGCCTGATACGTCCGTTACCTCCTTGGCAGTGGAAAATCCCGGGGCAAAGATCTGCGCGAAGACCTCGCTCTCCGACAGATCCTCATCAGGTGCTATCTGACCCTTTTCTACCGCCGTGGCACGGATGACCGCCGCGTCGAGCCCCTTGCCGTCATCCGATATCCGGATAAGGACATGGGCCCCGGAATGAATTGCAGAAAGATGGACGGTCCCCTGTTTCGTTTTGCCGGCGGCCGTCCTTACCTCAGCGGGTTCAATGCCGTGGTCGATGCTGTTTCGTATAATGTGGACGAGGGGGTCGTTGAGCCGTTCGATAACGGTCTTGTCCAGCTCTGTTTCGCTTCCCTCGGTCGTCAGCAATACCTCTTTGTGCAGTTCATCGGAAAGATCGCGCACCAGTCGCTTGAACTTGCTGAAGGTGGCGCCGATGGGCATCATGCGAATGCCCATGGTATTGTCTCTCAGTTCAGCCGTGAGACGCTCCACTTCTTCCGCAATATTCAAAAGATCCGCATCGTGAGCCATGCCGGCCTTCTGGCTCAGCCGGGCCTGAACCGTTACCAGCTCGCCCACTAAATCCACCAGGATATCCAGTTTATCGGCGCCCACCCGAACGCTGGAGGCCAGGGTCTGATTCCGACGCTTTTCCCGTCCTTCCTTTACGCGCTGCTGTTCGGCCAGAGCTGAATCGATCATGCCCCTGCTGACCGTACGGGTTTTCTGAAGCACCTCGCCCAGACGAGGCTGGGACATCAGTGCTTGTTTCAACGCGTCCCCATCCAGGTCCCCCCGTTCTACCAGAATTTCCCCCAGTCGCTTGTAATCCGCCTCTGTTTCAAGACCCAGTTCTTCTTCATCATCGATGACATTGATCCTTAATTCACAGGCATCCTCGACAAAGATGAATACGTCTCTGATGGCGTTGATTCCCTCCCTGGTCGTAAGGATCATGTCCCAGTAGAGATAACAGGACTCGGGGTTCATATCGTCAAGAGTGGGTATCCTGTCGGTTTGTGCGGTGATGTGGTGAGGCCCCAGGGTCTTGATTTCGTCAAGAAGGAGAATCGGGTTGGCGCCCATGGCAAACAGCTCGGGGGCCGGACGAAAACGGATGCGGTATGTGACAGCAGGGTGTTGCAGGTTGCGTGTTCCCGGTTTGACAGGTGAAGCGTCCCCATTCTGACTGACAGGAGGAAGCAATTTTCGAAAGCCGGCCAAGATGCCCTCCTTCAGGGGTGCGTCAACCGGGGTTCCGTCCACCATCTTTCTGATCTGATCGCTCGCCGACAACGTTATGCCCACCAACTCCTTTGTAGCAGGAATCTCTCCCTCCCTGACCCGGTCGTACACTGTTTCTATTTCGTGGGTGAATTCAGCGATGTCGTCGAAACCGAACATGGAGCCCGATCCCTTGATGGTATGCATGGCCCTGAACACGCGGCCTATAAGGTCCGTATCATTCGGGGTTTCTTCCAGTTCGAGAAGGGCCGCCTCCAGTTCAGCGAGCAGCTCGTAGGCCTCTTCCCTATATGCTTCCCTGTGTTGATCCATTTACACTCTCTCCCATGTTTGAAACTGGAAATTAGAACGTGGAAGGGGACGGCGTTCCCCCCTGCGCATGCGTCTCCGCTGCATTATGACTAGTAAAGAAGACCAGTTGCCGGCAGTCAGAAGGCAGAAATCATCAAAAACAGAACCAATGCAGCACACCCGAAGACCCGCAATTGCGCCTGCCGTTAAATCTCCGAATCCGCTCCGACCGGCACGCAGCCTCATCCCAGCACCTTCTTCACCACTGCCACCAGTTGATCCGGCTTGAATGGTTTTACGATCCATCCCGTTGCCCCGGCCGATCTGCCTTCCTGTTTCTTGGATTCCTGAGATTCGGTGGTCAGCATGATGATCGGTATGAATCGATATTGCTGCTGCCCACGAACCTCCCGAATCAACTGGATTCCGTCCATGTTGGGCATGTTGAGATCGGTGATCAGCATGTTGATGTGCGACCCGCTCAACTTTCGCAAGGCATCCTGACCGTCCACCGCCTCCATCACCTCATATCCCGCATCCCGCAAGGTGAAACTGACCATCTGCCTCACACTCGCAGAGTCATCTGCTGTCATAATGCTTTTTGCCATTTCACGCCTCCGTACTTCTTTTTTTGTTGCTCACCGCGTAGTTGAAGGCCGAAAACACTAATCTTTCGCGGTTTCTTCAGCCGGTGATCTCATCCGATCGCAGCCCTGCGCCTTCCAGGATCGCCGTTACGGCCTGAGATAAACCGGTAATAGCGAGTGCCCGGTTCTGTTGATCTGCAGTCTTGCGCGCTGCAAGCAAAAGCTGAACTCCGGCCGTATCGCACTCCGTGACGTGGCTCAGATCGATTTGAATAACTGCATCTTCCTTAAAACAGGCCATGATCTCTTCCCGAACCGCGATAACCTCATAAATGGACAAAGCCCCTTGAATGAAGAGACTGATGCGGTCATCCATTTCTTCTCTTTTGCAGGTCATTGGTATCTCCGTCCTGCCCGCCCCCGGGGCGCAGGCATTCGTCTTTGCGCGAGGCATTTTGTTTTTGTGTATCCAAGTTAGACTGAATTATGCGTTGACTAATCAGATTCAAAATAACTCCACATTGTCCTCAAACTCTTCATCGTCCTTTTCTGACGGCGTTTCCTCTGAAAACAGTTCGATACCGGCCGCCAATGCCGCCGTTCTTCCTTCTTCGATCTCCTTCATCCCGCGCATAACCGGGGAGGCGGGGGAAGGCGCCATGCCATCAGAGTCGTGCGCCATTTTGGCGCCATAGAGGGATTTCTCATGAATCTTTCTTTCCCTCTCCATAGTGTAACGATTCAGGATCCCTCCACTTTCCATCTGCCACGCGGCATGCTCCCGGCCGATACAAGGTCGAAGTTCCCGGATCATTGCCTCAATCTGTGCGAGATATTCACTAAATTTTTCAGAAAGCAGCGGCAGAAATCGGAGACGAACGGTTGTCTGTTGAATCACGGCGGCTATTCTGTCTGCCTGGGTCTGGGCCATGCGGGTGGTGTGCATAAATCGATGATAGGCCTGAGAGATTTTCACCACGGCCTCATCAAAGGGAGCTTCGGATGAGGCGTTGTCGCTGTGATTCTGCCGGAGATGGTCTGAATCGCTGACGATTCCTTGCAGCATGTGGACGGCGCGGCCCAAAACAGACCTCGATTGAATGGAAGATTGATTCATCTCACGGGCAAGCACTTCAATCGCACCCCCATCGCCATCGAGGTGGGCAGCCTTAATGATGGCATTCAAGGCTATGAGGTGGTTTTCAAAGCCGATTCCATGCATCTCATGGACACATTTGGTTACGTAGTCCACTGTGCCCGAGACCTGCACAGCCGCCCGGTCTACACCCTTCATCAGGGATCTTCCGCCATGAAGCACCCTGTTCAATTCGCCAAATGAACGCTCAAGTCGTTTGAACGGATCGTCTCCAGGCATCTCCTTTTTAGACATTCCCTCACGGGTCGCGCTGATCTCGGACAGATGCGCCACGAGCGTGGTAAACCCCGTAAGAATCTCTTGAAACGAATGAAGACATTTTTCGTGGATCTCTTCGACCTCATGGATAATCTCCCTCAGTTGGGCAGACTGGATCATCAGGATGGAGAGGGCATTGGCGAGATGGTCTCCGTAATTACGGCGCTCGCTGTTCGAGGCGGTGTCACTCAGGTATCGCGCCACATCACAAAGGGCCTCTGAAATATGGGCCACCCGCTGGCTCATGCTGTCATGAAACTGAATGGCCACCACAAGATCGCCCACCTGCTGCTGGATCTGCCTGGAATTTTCGCCGGCCTGGTTCACAAACTCCCGGGTGCGATTCATGAGCGCCTCAATCCCGTGGGCCGCCTCCTGGACGATGTTCTGTGCGTTGCCGCCCAGCCGGTCAATCTCCTGGACGCCGTTTGAAAACTCATGGTGCAGCTGTTCCTGTGCAGACAATGCCTTTGTCAACACACTCAGCCCTTCCCCGATGGTTCCCCGTATCTTGTCCGACAGATTTCCCGTATCCTGGGCCACAACGGAAAAGAGATCTCCGGAACTGAGCGATCGGGCGCTCTCGATACCTATATTTACTGCTACTATCCTGAGAAGGAGCCCGACTTTTTCAAGCTCGTGGCAGACATCGCGAAGACCGCTCAGGTGGTCTGCTATGGACTGAATCGCCGCCGTCTTTTCTGAGACATCGCGTTGGCAGTTCCGAAGCTGAACGATGGATGACTCAGCGAGACCCCGCAGGTGGAAGAGGACGCCCTGCTGATCGCCACCGCCTAACAGGTTCACCGATTCCACCACCTGTCGGGTCAATTCCCTTGCGTCCCCGTATATGCCCTGGAGCTTCTGGCCGAGCCCCATAAATTCGGGTTCGGCATCTTTACATGCTGCCTCCAGTTCGCATGTCAAAACAGGAAGTTGGGATTGAATCTTCCTCACCCTGGTACCGACCCTGAAACGGGGCCAGATTCTTGGGACAGAACTTGTTTTAAACAAATTCCAATTCCTCTCGATCCCAATCCTGTCTAAAAGTGTCATTCCTTCCACCTATCGACTCTCTCGCTGCCCGCCGACCCCCGTGAATCCGTCTTTCTTGCCAGTTCCGGCAAATGATCCTCCTGATCGAAGATCTTGCATTCCCTCTGAATGATATTTTGAAGCGCCAGCGTCAGGTCCGCGTAATCACTCCCGGCAAGGGCGGTAAAACGGGGGTAGAACTTATGGGCTTTCAATATGGTCTCCCTGGCTGCGTCCGGGAGGATAAGAGCAATAGGGAGGTCATACATTTGATGTTTCAGTAATATCAAATGGTTGAGTATGACTTTGTTCCCTACGATGAAAATCATTAGGCAGATGTCTCCTCGTGGCTGCTGAAATCTGACGTAGAGCCGCTCCAGCGACCTGTAGATTTCCGTCTGCTGGCCCAGTTTCTCCAGGATATTTTTGATCCTGTGTTCATCTCTTCGCATGTCGGATGAGAACAGCAAAACTGACATGGTGTACACGTTTCCTGCCGGTTTTTTTGTGTTTCGTTGATCTGTACATACATATAGACAAAATACATGCCAGAACAGCCCGTATAGGCTTTCGTGTCCACTTTTTGATTGCATTACAAATAATTACGGGAAGGCTGGGGCAAGGCGGTGAAGGAGAAAAAGGCTCAGATCTCCGTACTTGTCCTGATATCTGGACGCTTCTTGTCCTTATTTCAGGACAGCGGCTTGATCTGTCTCACATCGCGTTCGTCTGGCTGCCGTCAGGGCATCGGTGCTGCGCACCGGCGAACATTTCATGACGTCGCTTGGAACACAGTGAACCCGGCACGCACATATCCCCGCGAACGGGCACATGATAATGAATGGAATGCATGCACGGACACTCATGGGAGCGACACGGTCTTCTTACTTGGATCTAAAACAAGTCAACCGCGACAATGTGCTGGTTTCTGAGGATTGTTATGATGTCCTGGAGAGATGGTGTTTTTTGAGCCGGGCGTAGACATTGGACCGTGCAATCCCGGAGATCCGGCAAATTTCCCCTATATCGCCCCCTGTGAGTGAGATCAGGTGCTGAAAATAGTCCTTTTCAGCGCTGTCCAGCAACTCTTTCAGTTGTGGGATTGATGTGCTTGAATCAACGGTCGAAGCGTGACTCTGCGGATTCTGAGGGACCTCGTCTACCGAGGCCCTTGCCAGCTTGGACCGGATATAGACGGGCAGATGGATCGGGAAGAGCGTCGGGTTTTCGCGCGATTCGGAAAGAGCGCTCTCAACAGCGTGGATCAGTTCACGGACATTTCCGGGCCAGTCGTATCGGGTAATGGCATCCAGAAACTCAGGCGAATATCCCTTTTGACCCGGCCCATATTTGCCGGATAGTTTGGCGAGATAGAAGGAAGTGATGTCCTTGATATCGCCTAAGCGATTTCTCAGGGCCGGGATCTCTATGGCCAAAGACTGGAGACGAAACAGAAGATCCTCTCTGAGGGTCCCGTTCTTGACCATATCGCTGATGTGCCGATTCGTTGCCGCAATGAGCCTGAAATCACTTGCCGCATCCTTTTTGCCTCCCACCGGCCGGAATCGGCGTTCCTGCAGCACTCTCAGAAAGGCCTTTTGTTGCGCCGGCGGGAGTTCTCCCACCTCGTCCAGGAAAAGCGTTCCCCCGTCCGCTTCCCTGATGAGACCTTCCCTGGCCCGGTCTGCGCCGGTAAAGGCCCCTTTCTCATGGCCGAACAGGGTGCTTTCGATAAGGGTTTCCGGGAGGGCTGCGCAGTCCACTATTACGAACGCATGGTCACGGCGCTGGCTGTTTTCGTGGATGGCCCGTGCAAAGAGCTCCTTGCCTGTGCCTGTTTCTCCTGTGATGAGCACATTGGCATCGCTGTCGGCCGCCTTGGCCACCAGGTCCAGACATGCGTTGATCTCCTGACTGTTCCCTACAATTCCTTCCCTCTTCAAAACCAGTGGTATCTTTCGTGTGGATTTTTCCTCCCGATATTGAAGGACCCGGGCGAGGGGAAGCCTCACCTTTTCCGTGGTCAGGGGCTTTTGAATGTAGTCCCACGATCCGCTCCTGATAGCCAGCTCCGCGCCGTCGCTGCTCCCTTCTCCCGTGATAATGACGACCTCGGGAGAACTCGGAACATTTTTGATCGCGGAAATGGCTTCCAGACCGTTTCCGTCCGGCAGATTGACATCCAGAAACACAAGGTCAAATGCATCGCTGGATGCCAGGGACAATCCCTCATTGAGTCTGTGTGCATACGCGGCTTGATGCCCCATGGACTTGCAAAACAGCGACAATGTATCACACAGGACCGTGTCGTCATCAATAATCAGAATATGGGCCATGGCTGGTTACTCTTACTGGTTGCTTTTTATTAACCCCTCTCGCCGGACAAGGCGTGTCACATATTTTCGTAATTTCTGTGTGCCATTGTGCTCCCTGATCAGCGATGCACTCTCCCGGGTCAGAGACACGCGAAACGCCAAACTTTCCAATTAATCCCAGGGACGATCAGCCCGCCTGACGCGGGATTTCGATATGCTTCACCCCGTAACGAGCCGCCATCCCTCACTCCACCGCCTCCCGGATGGCGCGGGCCATCTGGCGCATATTAATCGGTTTGGGGGCAAATCCCTTTATGCCCATGTCCCTGGCGACTGTTGCATCGATTTGCTCGCTATACCCGGTGCAGATGATGATCGGGACATCAGGCCGGATACTCATGAGCTCAATGGCCAGTTCCTTTCCTGTCATATGGGGCATGGTCTGGTCGGTAATCACCACATCAAAGGCACCGGGTGCTTCGCGAAAGAGGTCCACGGCCTCGAGGCTGTCCGTCCTTGCGGTCACCTGATACCCCAGCCTTTCCAGCAATGGCTGAAGGGCCCTGATCGCGGCCGGTTCATCATCCACCAGGAGGATACGTTCCGTGCCTCCCGTAGGGGCCACCGTCTCTTCCTGAAAAGCCGAAACGTGCGCATCCACAACGGGAAGGTACACGCGAAAGACGCTTCCCCTGCCTGCCTCGCTGTCAACGATGATATACCCTTCACAGCTCTCCACGATGCCGTGGGTCACCGCCAGGCCTAAGCCGGTGCCCTGGCCCAGTTCTTTCGTGGTAAAATAAGGCTCGAATATGTTATCGATGATATCGGGAGCGATGCCCGTTCCCGTATCGCTTACCGATAACTCTAAAAAATCGCCGGGAGATACGTCGTGTCGGCCTGCCTCCTCCTGCCCCACATAGGTGTTGCTCAAGGACATCTTCAATTGCCCCCCTGTGTCCCTCATGGCATAGGCCGCATTCGTACACAGATTCATTACAATTTGATGCATTTGCGTCGGGTCGGCCAGGACCGTATCACGGTCGGTCGTAAGTTCATAACTGAGATCAATAGTCGTGGGGATGCTCGCCCTCAGGAACTTGACCGCCTCTTTCACGATAAGGGACACCCTCAGCGGGATCTTCTCCGTCCCCTGCACCCGCGCAAACGTCAAAATCTGCTGCACCAGGTCCCTGGCCCGCTCACTTGACTTAAAGATCTGATCCAATTTCATCTGCAACGGGCTGTCCGGCGGAAGGTTCATCATGGCCATTTCTGCATGGAGCATGATAGGGGATAAGATATTATTGAAATCATGGGCGATTCCCCCTGCCAGATTGCCGATGGCCTCCATCTTCTGGGCCTGTGAGAGCCGTTTTTCCATATCGATCTCGGATGTGACATCGCGCTTGACCGCCACAAAATGGATGATAGATCCGTCTTTGTTCATGACCGGGGATATAGACGCGTCTTCTGTATAGAGAGACCCGTCTTTCTTCCGATTTACGATCTGCTTCTTCCACCTCTTTCCGCTGCTGATGGTCTGCCACAGATCCCTGTAGAAGCGTTCATCCTGTCTTCCGCTCTTGAGGATACGCGGAGTCCTTCCAATGACTTCCTTCTGCTCGTACCCGGTGACACTCTCGAATGCCGGATTAACGTACTGGATGTTGCCTTCCGGATCGGTAATGACGATTATTTCACCCGCCTGCTCAATGGCGGACATGAGTCGTGCACGGTCGTCTTCGGCCAGTTTTTCTTCGGTAATGTCCCTGCCGAGGATAAGGACAGCGGGCGTACCCTCAAAATCAATGACAACAGAGGAAGACTTGAACCATACTTTTTGGCCGTCGGGCCTCAAAATCTTGAACTCAACAGATGGATTTTCGTAACCAATGTCAACCCTCATAATCCGGTCGCGAATCATGTTTCTATACTCCGGCGCGACAGCCTCAAGGGCATCCAGACCGATCATTTCATCGAGGGTTTCATATCCGAGGGTCTTGATGCCCGCAGGGTTTGCAAATACAAATCTGCCGTTGCGGACGGCCATGATAGAAAGGGGCGCGGACTCGATAAGCGTGCGAAACCTGCGTTCGCTTTCCTCCAACGCCTTTTCCGCGCGCATTCGATCAGTAATGTCGTGAAACACCTCGAGCTTCGAGACGGTGCCATCGTCATTTTCTAATGGCACATCAACAAGTTCAAAATCCCTCCCGTCTTTGGGAGAATGCCAGTTCCAGCGGACAGTTTCACCTGCAAAGACCTTTTCGTTTTGACACCAGGGGCATGGTTCCTCTAATCCATGGAAGTACTGATAGCATTTGAGGTCAAGAGGTTCACCGAGCCGACTGCGCAGAAAATGATTCACATACTCAATACAATAATGCTGATCAACGATATATATTCCATAAGGAAAGCCCTCGAGGATCTGTCTGAACCGCTCCTTTTCCTTTCTGAGGGCAGTTTCGGCCCATTCACACTGTTCAATGCTCCGCGCCAGCTTCAGGTTGCTGTAACTCAGGGTAGAGACCAAATCGGCAAAGCGGGCATAGAAGTTCATCACCGCGTCGATCGTGTCCCGGCTCCATCGAGGGACACGGCCCAGCGCGTCCAGGTAGGCGGCCTCATCAAACCCGTAACGTCGCGCCTGTTCCCTGAAGATCTCATAGTCCGGGGTTTCTTCCTCAAAAAAGAATTGCCCGAAAAACACGTTGCCCAGGTGCGTGCCCGCCACCACGATCGGCGTGGCGGCATCCCACATGTTATTCTTGCAGCGATAGATCTTGAATGTTCCGGGCTCGACCCCCGAAGAGAGGTGAAGATCGCTTTCGATGCAATTTTTGCCGGTCTCCGGATGGACCCGATGAAACCGGGTGCAGATGTCCTGCCATCCAGTGGCGACAAGTACCTTGCCTTTTATGTCAACGATAGCCCCTCCGATATTCGTGACGCGATACAAGTCATCAAATATTTTTTGAACGGCCTGCGTATCCAGGATATCGGCGAGGTCGAGTGCGCCGATGTCGCCTTCGGGCGATAACAGGGCATGCAGTTTTACCCGGATGCGGCCTTCGCTCTCCTGCAGCGCCAGTTCAGCCTCTTTGAGTTTGGTGATATCGGTGGCGATCCCCAGTGTGCAATGTGGATTCTGCGGCAGCGAGATTGGCTTTTTGATCGTATAAAACCAGGAAATTGTGCCATCCTCCGCTGTCAGGGGTTCACGGTAAACCTGTTTCTGTCTCCTGGTCTCCATTACCTCCTGGTCGTCCGCCATAAACGCCAGGGCCTCGTCATGGTCCAACCTGCCCATTCTCGCCAGATCCATGTCTGTGTTTCCGATCATCTCATCCCGTGCGCTGTGATACAGATCGGTAATGGCATTGTTGACCAGGAGATACCGTCCGTTACGGTCCTTTACAAACACGCAGTTCGGCGTCGCATCCAGGACCGTTCTCAAAACAACACTGGATTCTTCCAGTTCCATGAGGATGCGCCTGTTCTCTGTTATGTCCCGGCCCACACCGATAACTGCGTGAATCCCTTTGTGGACAATGGGTGTCACGGTGAGTTCCAGAGCCTTCACCTGACCATTGATCAGGTATTCTGTTTCTACGGTGCCACCTGTTTCCGAGACAGCCTGATGCCGTTCTTTCTGTGACATTTTTTTTTCTAAAGGCGCAAAATCGAATGTATGCATGCAAAGGAGTTCTTCTTTGCTCTTCTCCACAAATTTGAGGAATGCCGGGTTCGCGTCGAGGTAGTGCCACTCTCTATCAACGATGGCAATCGGGTTTAGACTCCTTTCAAAAAGGGCCTTTTCCCGCCGTTCGAACTCTTGGAGGACTTCCGTTCTTTGTCGCGCCTCTCCTTCAGCCTGCTCCAATTCCCGGATCCTCTGTTCCAATTCCTCGTAGGTAGGTTTTTCAAGCATGTTGAACCTCTTTGCCGGTTACTCAGTGCCTGTTCGCAGTGACGCCGTCAGGTGTGTGCGATCAGCTCATCCTGCCGCTGCCGGGCATTTCATCCTCTTCCGTAATCCCCAATGAGATAATTCCGCCACTGCACTTCCCCCACATGGCATGTTCGTGTTCTTCGATACATTCATGAAGGCTGCTCCGTTTAAAAAAACAATTAATATAGGGTCTCCTGAAAAAGTAAAATACCTTGACATAACAGTAGTTTGAGTGTATATTGGGGGTCAATTGGCGTCCGAAAAATGGTTGTGAGGAGCCAAAAACCGTGCACGTGGATGGCGCAATGTA
>Ga0272444_10003534_pt1 | contig 14000 bp, 11 predicted proteins | sample SSMForm13_FD_201033 | JGI IMG/M metagenome (GOLD analysis project Ga0272444, IMG submission 201033) | Marine sediment archaeal communities from Little Sippewissett salt marsh, Falmouth, MA, United States - SSM-Form-13 | ecosystem: Environmental > Aquatic > Marine > Wetlands > Sediment ...
GTCGATTTACCCCATCATTTCAAGGGAACGCACATGAGTCGTTTTATTGAGATACTCAATGACTACCGGGGACAGATCAACATTAAAACCTTTCAGCAAATTCTGGAAGAAATGAGAGAAAAACTTAATGCCGAATCGGCCCATATGGAAATTGAGTTTCCGTACTTTATTGAAAAAGAAGCCCCCGTATCGGGAGCAAAAAGCCTTATGGAATACCAATGCGGTTTCTTCGGTGAAAGTAACGGCAAGGGGAACGATTTTCTTGTCGGCATAACGGTTCCGGTCACAACCGTGTGTCCCTGCTCCAAGGAAATCAGTAGCGTGGGCGCTCATAATCAGAGAAGCATCGTAAAATTGAAATTGAAATTCAAAAAATTCTTCTGGATAGAAGATATTATTAAATTAGTTGAAGATTCAGCAAGCAGTGAGGTTTACTCCCTTTTGAAAAGACCCGACGAAAAATATGTTACAGAAAAGGCATTCGGAAAACCCATGTTTGTGGAAGATGTCGTAAGGAGTGTGGCAGAAAAACTTAATAAAACAGACAATATTATTTCATATCGTGTGGAGGCAGAAAATATTGAAAGTATCCACAATCACAGCGCTTACGCATACATAGAGAAAGATCTGTAACCTTCCGAACTGGTTCTCGTTATTCATGAAATGTATTTCAATGGTCGATCCCCGAAACCCGAACAGAAGAATATTCGCTGACCGCCCCCTATATCCTTCCGGATCGTATAATGGCAATAATCAGCCATGCCCCCAGAACGCCGGCCATACTGAAACCGATCAGTCCGAAGATCGGTAAACCGAAGAGAGTGGGGCCGATATTCGTGTTGATAATCAGAGACGATCCAACGACAATTGATGAAATGACAAGGGCAAATGCTATTCTATTTGATGCCCTGTCCATTTCATAAATAAACCGTTCGAGACCTCTGTGTTCGAAACCGATTCGTACTTTCCCCTGCTTTATCTGTTTCAGGATATCCCGTAGTTCACCGGGAATAAATCTCAACAAGTGAATAACTTCGTTCCCCGTGGTCAGAAGTTCATCCATTATGCGCGTCGGATGAAACCGCTCCAGTTTTATTCGTCTGATAAAAGGAGCTGCCCGTAACGTCATGTCAAAATCCGGATCGAGGACGAGGCCAAGGCCTTCCATTGTAGCTAAGGCCTTCATCATAAGAAATCTATCAAAGGGGATTAACAGCCGGTGCCGGGTTATCAATTCAAGAAGTTGCTGCAGAATCTGCTCAACCCGAATCTCTTTCAAAGATTTATAAAGATAGAGTTCCATAAAATCAGCCATATCGGTTTCGAGTTTACGTCTGTCAGGTTCTTCATCCCATTCGACAATGCGTAACAGTGAATCAACGACTCCCGATTCGTCTCTCTTTACGAGTGCATACACCATATCCGCAAGCTGTTCCCGCGACTGCCGGTCAACAGACCCCATCATACCGAAATCAAGGTAACAGATAACATTATCCGGTAAAATGTAAATATTTCCGGGGTGTGGATCACCGTGAAAGAAACCGTACGTGAATATCTGCTGCAGCAGAAGATCGGCACCGCGTGATGCGATAATCTTTCTGTCATACCCCTGATCATCCAACGCAACTATTTCCGATGCCTTGATACCGCTCACGTACTCCATGGTAAGAACACGCTTCGTTGAATATTCCCTGAAAACGCGGGGGACATAGATATCGGTATTACCGAGAAACTGCCGGGCAAACCGCTCGGCGTATGATGCTTCGATAGTATAATCGATTTCCTTCTCTATAATTCGGGCAAATTCCTCAACAACCCTTGTCGGCCGATAGAGTTCGCCTTCCTCGATATTTTTTTCGACCAGTGTTGCCAGGTGAAGGAGAATTTCCAGATCAACCTCGATTTGAGACTTGATCTGGGGTCTCTGTACTTTGACAATCACCTCGTCTCCGCTTTTCAGCAGTGCCCGGTGTACCTGACCGATTGATGCGGCTGCCAAAGGAATTTCATAAAACGTCTGAAATAATTCTCCAACCGGGGCGTTCAATTCGGACTCAACAATTGCTTTTGCCTGAGAGGCGGAAAAGGAAGGAACCTCATCCTGAAGTTTCGACAGTTCTTTTATAAGACTTACCGGAATCAGGTCCGGACGGGTTGACAATATCTGACCCAGCTTTACAAACGTGGGGCCGAGCTCTTCGAGAATCATACGGATTCGTTCTTCCCGGGTCAGCGTTTCCACTCGTTCCCGGCGTTTTTTTGAAACCATCTGCATACCGATTTCAAGATATTGCCCCACATTGAGCCGATCAACCAGATCACCAAACCCATATCGAAACAGTACGGTTAATATCTGCCGGTATCGATTAACATGACGATAGGTTCGGGAAACAATACCGATCTTACTGATGAACATGCTTTATTCCTTGCTTTTCGGAGATTTATCCATCCCCTCAACTTTATCTTTCAACTCTTGAAATTCTTCCCGCGAAGGAATATTTAATTTCTTCAGCGTATCTGATACTATGTTCTCGATCTTATCCGTCAACTCTTTTTTAACTTCCTTCGACTTTTCTACGAGTTCGTCGATGGCCTCCTTACCCTCTTTTTCCGACATTTCACCTTTTTTAATCAATTCATCGATTGTTTGTTCAATTTTTTCGCGCGTTACCGTGGCTAAGCCCATACCGACAAGCATACTTTTTCTTATAAAATCTTTCATTTTCCCCTCCCTTGTAGAAACCTGTCGTTTCTAATCGTTTACTAATTTTTAAAAAAACGGGTTCTTCTCCAATTTAATTGGAGAAGAGGAACCAAGAATTCAAGGGTTTGTAATATTTTAGCATTTCACTTGAACCCCTGAATCCTTGACCCCTTGTACCCTCCGGAATCATATCTGCTGAATTTGATACAATCCGTATATTTTTGCTTTAATTAATTACAGCAAATTGGGATATGATTCAAAATATTTTACTATTACATCCGGAAACCGGCATTCACCGTTTTTTACTGTACGCGTGATGCTTCATTCAGGAATTTCGGGAGAAACAACACCCATTGATCGCTCCAACCTGCTCAGGGCAATATTATAATCGCTGAGAGCATTGAAATAGTCAGATTTCGTTTTGGTGAGAAGTGTCTGTGCATCGAGAACATCAGTCGAGGTTGCCACCTGTTCTTTATACCGCTCCTGGTTGATTCTGAAATTCTCCTCAGCCTGTTCGATCGCTTTTTTGGCAACAAAAATTTGTTTTTCGGCCTGCCGTAATGACAAGTATGCACTCTTAACTTCAAGAGCTACCTGATCTTTTACATTGATGAGGGCATTCTCAGCCTGCCTGAGTTTACTTTTATTGGCATCAACACTATGTTTTGTTTTGCCCCACTCCCAGAAATTCCAACTGGCAATCGCCATGACGTACCAGTCTTCCCGATCGTGATACGGGCTTCCCGCCACATCGGGTTCATCGCCATATTTCGAGTAATTCCCGACAAGATTGACGGACGGATAAAAATCGCTCTTCGCCAAGGTTACCACCTTCTGTGACTGTTCCACACCCAGTGCGTATGCCTTGACTTCAGACCTCTTTTCCAACGCCGTTTTCAGACATTCTCCCAAGTTCTTTTCGAATGGTTTATACATGAGAATGTCTTCCACCGCGACAGGTACATTTATATCTCTCCGCAATACCGTATTGAACAGTGCCTCCGCAAGCTGGACACCATTCTCAGCTTTTACAAGTTCCTGGGTTCCACTCGCAAGTTCGACCTCCGCAAAGAGGAGATCATTCTTGGGAATTATCCCGACATCATAAAAACTCTGGGCAGTATCCCGAAGGGCCTTCAATTGTTCCACCGACTGTTTCGCCACATCAAGGATTCTTTCACTCTTGAGAATATTAAAATAAGCCGCTTTAACATTTCTCACGATATCTTGAATCGTGGTCATCTCATTCATTCGAGAAACGTCTTCACCAATCTTGTTAATCTGATAGTTACTTAAGACTTTTCCCCCTGCAAAGATCGGCTGGGTAACTTCAACTTCCCACAAATAATTGTCTTTCGTCCCCGTCTGCGTGGTGCCGAGGCCCGTTATCGTTGTCGTGGGAGTCTCGTTCAATCTTGTATAAGAGTATGAGGTGCTCAGCTTCGGGAAAAAACCCGTTAAGGCTTCCTTGCTCCCGGACTCGGAAGCTTTTACTCCCTCTCGTGCCGAATGAATCGCCATATTCTGTTTGATGGCAAGATCGATACTCTCCTCCAATGTCAGCCGTATGACTTTCTCTTCAGATAAAGCCGACGTTGCCAAAAACACCACCATACATACCGATACAATGATTCCCGTAACGTAAGATTTACTCCACATCTTTTCTCATTCCCCCTCACTGTCGTAAACGCTCAGCGTTCCATAATCAGCTGTCAGCCTGCCAATCAAGACTCAGCACCATGAACCTGCATTATATTTCCCATGTGTTACACGCTCACATGGAATAGTGCGTCATCTGATTGAACAAAATGACAATTTTATGGCAATGTCCTCCAATTTTTTATTCAAAATGAACGAACTTCTCTTTTTTTGCTCCGCACACAGGACATTCATCAGGCAAAACACCATCGGATACGTAGCCACACATGGAACATACATAATATGTGGTAACCCGATCGCCCATAAGATCATTGAGGGCTTTTTTGTAAAGATCGGCGTGTGTTTCCTCTACATCCCTGCTTTGAGTAAAGAGCCATGCCGCACCCTTTTCACCCAGCTCGTATGAGAGTTTGAGAAACGCATCATACGCCACCTGAGCTACTCCCGTTTCCGATTCGAAGCTTTCTTTCAGATTATCCTCGGTCGAACCAATCTCTTTCAGTACCCGCAGGGCAAGGGCTCCATGGATTTCCTCGGAATAGGCAATCACACGGAAGAGTTTTGCCATCTGGGGATACCCCTCTTCATCAGCTTTCTGAGCAAACACCTTCAATCGTAGTGCCGCCTTTGCCTCTCCCGTATAGACCTGGTGCAAAGCATCTTTGATTTTATCATGCATAGAAATAACTCCTTTCCCTGTCATTATTATCATGCATCATGTGAAAACGTTACACCACCCGGTTTCTCATTCACTCCTGTGTATACCCCACTCTTTCAGGAACGACGAGCAATCGGTATCTCCACGAATTCCCAAACGAGTCAGTGCAAAATCATATCTCACCGGGTCTTCCGGAAATATTCTCCTGAAGTAACCGGTAATTTCATGGGCCGACCTCATACTTGCCTGCTTTCGTTGCGCTATACGGCACATTAAGCAGAGCCGGTTCATGTGAGTGTCGAGCGGTATAATAAGTTTTGATGTCGGTATATCGTTCCATCCTCCGGGATCTACATCGTCTTTTCTTATCATCCATCGAAGAAAAAGATTCAATCGTTTACATGCACTTCCTTTTGCCGGACAGGGGAGAAGACTGTTGTACCGATCACCGTTAGCATCTCCCCGTATTTCATTGGTAAATAAGGTGAGAGCCCGTTCAATCGTATCATCGTCTCGACTGAACTTGGACACAAAACATTCGTGAAGAGATCCATATTTCTCGATAACGTTTTTTATACCGTAGAGCAGTGCCACAAGTTCTTCACCTGTTGTGAATCTGTATTGAAAGTCACAAAAGGTATCGACGAGCGATTCGTACGTCGCATCCTTCAGAAAATGGTACGGTGAGAACCCCATCCGCCGGAGGACAGATTTGACACCCGCGAGTATCTGAAGAACTCTCCCGTATGCAAGAGACGAAGCGATCATACCCGCAACCTCTCGATCACAAAATTCATCATACTGATATAAAAACTCGAGAGGATCGGGATGGACATACTCTCTTTTGTTATACAAAAGATAAAGAGTGTCCATTATTTCCCGTGCGGCGGATAACTGTATATCTGACTGCATATTATTCTTCCGGTGAAAACTCATCCTTACCCGATCCGCACACCGGACAGACCCAATCGTCAGGAAGATCTTCAAATAATGTTCCTGCCGGGATATTACCGTCGGGATCACCTTTTTCCGGATCATACACATATCCGCATACGGCACAAACATACTTTTTCATTCTTTCCGCTCCTATCTTTGAGTTATATATTTGACGTTCCGATTCTATGTTTGTTCAACCGTATCACCGGTAGCAGACACAAACATCCTCGGCCTCACTGCACAATGCACACTATATGGAACAGACAGTAATTATTTAAAAGTATTAACAGAGTAGACAATGTCAACAAAAACCGGGGGTTTTTCACATGGTCCCGACTTGAGCGCAGCTATGTCGCGATGGTCCGTTTGTCCAGTTGTTCCCCGATCATTTTTCCCAGCGAAAAGCACTGATCCAAGACAGAGGAATCGGGAACATGTTTTGTGCTGACGGCTTCACCCACCAGATCAACCTTCATTTCTTTTAAAACATCCTCTACCTGACGTATCGATTCACCGCTCCAGCCGTATGATCCAAAGGCAGCACCAATAAGATTCATTGGTCTCAACCCCTTAAGATACGTTAAGACATCAGCAATACTGGGAAAGACATTGTTATTGAGTGTCGGTGACCCTACAATAAGAGCCCCGGCATCAAGCACCTCATAGGCAACATCACTTCGGTGATTTTCTGCCATTGACATAAGTTTCACATCGACGCCACTGTGAGCCAGACCTTCACCAATGGCTCTCGCCATCTGTTCAGTGCTATGCCACATTGTAGCATAAACCACCACCGCTTTTTTCAGCGGCACCTGGAGTGCCCATGATGCATAGCGTTCTACCACTCGTTTGATGTTTTTCCGCCAAACCGGCCCGTGATCGGGTGCGACAATGTTAAATTCATATCCTAATTTATCAACTTTTTCTATGAGTTTTAATACAAGTTGTGCATACGGAAGGAGAATATTGGCAAAATATGTCGCCCCTTCATAATCGAGAATTGACTGATCAATTTCATCGGCAAATCTTTGTGAAGATGCCAGATGCATCCCGAATGCATCATGCGAGAATAACACCTTGTCTTCGGCGACATACGAGAACATACTATCCGGCCAGTGCAGCATCCGTGTTTCCAGAAAGGAAAGAGTCATATTGCCAAGATCGAGGGTACCTTTATCTTTTACCGGAATAATCCCGTCCAAAGAATACATTTCCCGGAGGGTCTTCGAACCCACTGTCGAAGCATATACTTCATCAGGTTTAACGATATCCATCACAGCGGCAAGGCATCCGGTATGATCCATTTCCGAATGATTTGAAACGATAAAGCGAATATCCTGCGGATTGATGACCGAAGCAATCCGGGACAGCATTTCATCCCGAAAAGGTTCCCTGACTGTATCGATGAGGGTTATATTATCGGAAAGAACAAGATACGCATTGTATGTCGTACCCCGGTGTGTCGTATAACCATGAAAATCTCGAATATTCCAATCGATCGCCCCGACCCAGTAAACATGATTACTTATCTTGACCGCTTTATACACGCTGTTCATACATTGACCTCCTTTCTACAGGATGTAAATAAAAGTTTATAGTGCAAAGTGCGGGCTTACGATACGTAAACCCAAAATTGCCACTCTTCCAAAATACTATAACAATTTACCAATAAAAGGTAATCCTTTCCATGTTTTTTAAACAATAGGAAATCGATTACATACGAATACCGGCACCAATACTGACCATACATGCGCGAGAATATCTTACAGAGGCACTATTCTTATTTGATTTTATTCTTTTGGACTCATTCTTGCAAAATAAACTTTAACGAGAAAAGATATATGTGGAAAGGTCATCACAAGCCAGCTATAGAGACCAAAAAGACGGTTCGCGGTTAGCAAGAGGTCATGAAGTGCGAAAAAAATCGATCACAAAAATAATAATACACCTCGTCATTATCATATCATGGATCGGTGTGATGGTTCTCCTGGTTGAAAAAGAAGGAATGATTCGAATACAAACGGGAGAAGCCTCTTTCAGGACATTTATACCCAAAGACATTAAACTTGATGTCTGGAAAGGAATTTATATAAACGATCAATGGATCGGTTACGTTCATACAATCCTCAATCGCAACCAAACAAGTAACAGTGGTGGGTACGTACTTCATTCCTTTTCATTCCTAAGATTCAAAATGTTTAATAAACTTACCGGAATGGCTATAAACTCAGTGCAATACCTCGATTCCGAATTTCGACTTATCGCATTCAACGCAAGCATAGCAGGCATGGCAAAGATGGTCATCAAGGGAAAAAGACTGGGGGAAAAAATTGTCGTCAGTATTCACCACAACCGAAATTCATACACCAGGACGTTTGAGGTTGGCGATGAACTCTTCCTAGACCAGAGCATATTATCGATATACAGAGGCAAAGGGCTGAAGGTTGGTGATTCTTATAAACTCACAATACTCAACCCTCTGACGGCAAATACCGATCAGATCGAAGCCACAGTCGTGGGAAAGGAAAAAGATACGTTTGTCATGGAAACTAAATTTGCGAGTTTGACATCCCGGGCATGGATCGATGAAAACGGTCTGGTTATTCGTGAGGAAACCCCTAACGGATGGGTCATGAAAGTCGAAAGCGAAGATCAAATAGATCACCATCTCAGTCAATCGAAACGTATCGCCGTTGATATTCTCAAAGAGACCTCCGTTCGGTCGCATGGAAATATCAAGAATCCCCGACAGGTTCGATCTCTCACTATCAAAGTGTCGGGGATTGACATGAATACCTTCTCTTTTGACAAGAAAAGGCAAACAATTATGGACGGTGAGAAGGGGATCATTACCATCTCCGCAATCACCCCCGTTACTGAAAAGGCAATAGAAATTCCCTATACGGGCAATATCCTGAAAAAATATCTCGAACCGTCACCCTGGATAGATTGTGAAGATCCGGCAATCAGGACAACGGCCCTCGAAATCATCGGTGATGAAACAAACAGCTGGCGTGCAGCACAAAAGATATCACAATGGGTTTATGAAAACGTCAGAAAAACATACAGTCCGGGTATCCCTGTCGCCACCTCCGTCCTTCTCAACAGGAAAGGAGATTGTAATGAACATACAACACTGTTCATCTCCCTTGCGAGGGCTGCCGGCATTCCCGCAGAGATGTGTACCGGCTTGGTATACCTGAAAGACGGTTTTTATTACCATGCATGGCCAAAAATCTTTATCGGCAGCACATGGGTACATATCGATCCGACCTTCGGTCAAACCGTAGCCGATGCAACACATTTTGAACTTATTTCAGGTGGTTTTGCAGCTCAGACCCAGCTTGCAACAACGATCGGAAAGATTAAGATAGAAATTATAAATTATTTATTCGAAAATCGGAAAAATGAGTAACGATTTACGATCTCCGAAGGAGTAGTGCTTTGATAAGAATTCAACAACTGACGAAGAGGTTTGAAAATACAACTGCCGTGGATAAACTTGATCTTACGATCTCCCAGGGAGAGTTCTTCAGCATTCTCGGCCCGAACGGCGCCGGGAAAACAACGACATTAAAACTCGTTGCGGGACTCTTGAAACCGTCTGCCGGCACAATATCCGTTAATGGGTATGATATCAACAAACATACCATGCACGTAAAAAAACTGATCAGCTTTATACCTGATGTTCCTTTCGTTTATGAGAAGCTATCGGGCCGAGAATTTCTCTATTTCATCGGTGAACTCTATAAAAAGAACAGAAAACAGTGCGAATCTGAAGCGGAACGTTTATTGGAATTATTCCACATGGAAGATTACGGAGACCAACTCATGGAGAGTTACTCCCACGGAATGAAGCAAAAAGTAGTCATTTGTTCCGCCCTCCTCCATGATCCCAGAATCATTCTTATCGATGAACCGATGGTCGGATTAGATCCGAAAAGTATTCGTCTGGTAAAAGATATCTTACGGGAACGTGCCGATCATGGAACAACTATATTCATGTCAACGCATACCCTCAATCTGGCTGAAGAAATTTCCGACCGTATCGGTATTATACACAACGGTCATCTCGTCGGTCTCGGAACGGTTGATGAAATAAAAAGGGCCGCTCAAGACACGGGAAAATTTGAGGATGTGTTCTTAAAACTGACTGCCGAGGCTTAAATAATGGAAGGCTTATCAGGGATTGCCAGAGCTCAATTACGGATTATTAAGAACAATATTGCGGGAATTAAAAATCAACCGATAATAAAAACATCATTCATATCCCTTTTTATTGTTCTTTTTTGGGTTGGTGCACTGGCACTTATGTACAAAGGATTATGGTTTTTTAACAGGTTCCCCATCATTGGTCCGGCACTGGTTGATGAAGCTATTTATCTTTTCTTTGCCGCACTTTTTATCATGCTGACCCTCAGTAGCATTATTGTCTGCTACGTAACCTATTATAATTCACCGGAAGTGGACTATCTCTTTTCGAAGCCGGTCCATGATACGGTAATTTTTATGTATCGATTTTTTCAGTCCGTGCTATACAGCTCATGGGCCTTCCTCTTTCTGGGAGTACCTTTCCTCCTGGCATATGGCCTGGTAAAACATGTTCCCTCCTGGTTTTATCTCTTCATTCCCTTCTATTTTATACCCTTTATTCTCCTGCCAGCCGCACTTGCATCAATCACGGTACTGCTCTTTGTCAAGTTTATAGCGCATCGGAGGAATAAGCACATTCTCATCGCTGTCAGCACCATGATTGTCATTGTATCATATGCATACTATATGATGTACATCAGGCCGGAGCTCTTTGCGAAGAGTGAAATCGATTATTTTCTCAATGACCTCCTTCATCATCTCAGCATCTTCAAATATCCGCTTTTCCCCGGGTACTGGATGGCAAAATCGGTTATTCATTCAGGCATGAACGATATCGGAAACGGACTCTTTTATTTCATGTCATTTTCACTGACAACGGTAGTGTCTATTCAGATCAACTGGTTCCTGGCAGAAAAAACCTTTTATTCGAGTTGGCTCTCGTCACGAGGTGGACGTGTAAAGAAAAATTTTCCGATGCACAGGGGAATTGTCAACAACCTATCAAAACTACTTTTCTTTTTACCACGATTTACAACAGCTATGGTCATTAAAGACATAAAAGTCTTCCTGAGAGATCCGGGTCAGTGGTTTCAGTTTTTGATTTATTTCGCTATCCTCGCCATTTATATATTGAACTTGCGGAACCTGCCATCCTCACTCAATAACGCAAGCTATGATACATATTGGAAGTTTATCATCACATTCCTTAATCTCTCGGCGACAGCTCTTGTTTTGGCGGGCCTGACGGTGAGATTCCTTTTCCCGCTCATGAGCCTTGAAGGAAACAAGATATGGATACTGGGTCTCGCACCGATTACATTTCGGCACATCCTGTTTGAGAAATTTATTACCAGTTTTGTGGGGATACTCTTCATCAGTGCATTGCTTATGATTTCGACAAATATTATGTTACGGACGAAACTTTCGCTCATGCTTATATCGTGCGGCTTAGCAGTCATGATCAGCCTCGGTCTTGTCGGTTTGTCCGTTGGTTTGGGTAGTATCTATCCCAATTTCAAAGAGGATAATTCTGCGAAGATCGTTTCCGGTTTCGGCGGAACGCTCAATTTTATTATCGCCCTGTTCTATGTCATCTTCACTATTGCTTCCTTTGCCATACCCTTATTCAGTTATGAAGTGCACCACTCGATTACTGAACGAACGTTCTATCATATGATTGCCATATGCGGGGTTATGAACATTATTGTAACAATGGTTATCGGAATCATTCCCATGATATTGGGTTACAAACAGCTCGAAAGCATGGAATTCTGAATAATTTCCTTGCCTTTCTTCGGTATGTTTCCTAAAATACTACAGTATTTTCGATAGATGAGCGTAATGACAGGTGAAAGAAATTCTATGGAATACCAGGTTATTATCGTCGGTGGTGGTCCATCCGGCATCTTCGCTGCCTTGACTTTACAGAAACTGGGCATCGACAGGATAATCCTGTTTGAACAGGGCAAAGATATCAGTCAACGGCAACGTAACAAGTCATCGGATATCCTCTGCGGCTGGGGCGGAGCAGGTGCATATAGTGACGGCAAACTGACTCTTTCCACAGAAGTGGGAGGACACCTCGGAGATTATCTCGACCAAAAATCATTTTATCAACTTCTGATGAATGCCGATAAGGTTTTTGTTGATTACGGGGCACCGGACCGTCTCTTCGGTGATCTGACACCTGAAGTTGAAGCGTTGGGGGATAGAGCCCGCCAGGCTGATCTCGAACTTATCCCGACACGCATTCGCCACATCGGTACTGAAAACTGTCAGAATATCCTGTCCCGCATGTATGATACCCTTTCAAGTCAAATAGAAATACGCACTGGTTGCGGAGTTAAAAAACTTCTGGCAAAGAATAACAGAATCACCGGTGTCAAACTGGAAAACGGAGAAATAATCAACAGTCAGTTTGTCGTGGCGGCACCGGGACGTTCAGGTGCAAGCTGGATGAAAACAGAAGCAAAATCGCTCGTGCTTCAGACAAAAGCCAGTCCTGTCGATATCGGTGTGCGAGTGGAACTTCCCGCCACAATTCTCAAAGAGATTACCGATGTTACGTATGAATCCAAGCTGATTTATTATTCCAAAACATTCGATGACAAGGTTCGCACGTTCTGCATGAACCCCTATGGAGAGGTGGTTAATGAGGAACATTCGGGAATCACAACAGTCAACGGCCATAGCCATGCTCAGAAAAAAAGCGATAATACGAATTTTGCCATACTGGTTAGCAGTACTTTTACAGAGCCCTTTGACGATCCGATTGCCTATGGTCGGTATATCGCTCGCCTCGCAAATTTAATCGGCGGCGGTACCATCGTTCAGAGATTAGGTGACCTGCTGGATGGTAGACGTTCTACCAAGGCACGGATTGATCGATGTCTTACAAACCCGACACTTGAAGACGTCACCCCCGGTGATTTGAGTTATGTCTTTCCCTACAGGCATCTATTAAGCATCACTGAAATGTTGGAGGCTATGGAGAGACTTGCTCCCGGAGTAAATTCACGCCATACGCTTCTCTATGGCGTGGAAGTTAAGTTTTACTCCAATAGAATACATGTGTCACCGGATTTGGAAACAGACGTGACAAATCTTTTTGCTATCGGTGATGGTGCCGGTATAACAAGGGGTCTCCTCCAGGCCTCTGCCAGCGGAATGATTGCGGCCCGTGCCATCGCATCCCGGATGAAAGAGACATCTTCATGAGTGGTGTCTTTCCGGCGTTAACCGCGCAGATGATTCACCACACTGTTAGGTTTATGCGGAAAATTCAAACCGGATCTTCACAATAGAAATATGATTCAGAAAAAAAACAATTCAAAGGAAAAAAAATTTAAATTCAGAATTATGTCCAAGATGCTTGTGGTATTACTTGGACTTTGCATAACGGCTTTGCTGGTTTCCGGCTACATCGCCCTGAAGAATATTAAAGACATTAGACAGTATGCCATTGGAAGCAGCACATCCCTCGGCAAGAGTGCAATCAAAGACAGTGCCTCTGCCCTGGAAGCTCTCGGTGAAAAAATCCTGGAACAAAAAGCCAGAGATGTGGCACTGCAATGTGAAATTTACATCAAGTTACATCCCGATTTAACAATAGCCGACCTCCAGGCAAATCCCGCGTTCCAAGACATTGCCGTTCAATCAATCGGCACCAAAGGATACACCATCCTCTATGAAAAGAAGACGGGCATTATCAGGTTTCATCGAAACTCTACTTTTGTCGATTTTGAACCACATCAATTAAGCACAAAACTTCCGTCATTCTGGAACATTTATCAGTCCACCCTCGCCGGCTCTAGCCGCGGTGGATACTACAACTGGCAGGATTCGGATGGAAAAATACGGCAAAAATTTATGTACATGGCTCCCGTCAAAGACACAAACTATATGGTAGCGGCAACAACGTATATTGATGAATTTTCACAACCGGTC
>Ga0272444_10003535_pt1 | contig 13998 bp, 11 predicted proteins | sample SSMForm13_FD_201033 | JGI IMG/M metagenome (GOLD analysis project Ga0272444, IMG submission 201033) | Marine sediment archaeal communities from Little Sippewissett salt marsh, Falmouth, MA, United States - SSM-Form-13 | ecosystem: Environmental > Aquatic > Marine > Wetlands > Sediment ...
CCCAGTGCTGGAAGGACACCATCTGCGAGTAAGTCTCGACGCTTTGGTAACGGAACGAATCTAGAACCATTATCTTTCAGCAAGAAGGAGCAATACAATGCCTCAGATTCCGAGTAAAGATAAGGTCAAGGGTCTGCCCCTGGCCGAGCCCGAAGTGATCGAGCACGATGTCGACATTCTGCTGGTCGGCGGTGGCATGGGCACCTGCGGCACCGCCGTGGAAGCCGTGGCCTGGGCCAACAAGTATGCCCCCGACGCCAAGATCATGCTGCTGGACAAGGCCGCCCTCGAGCGCTCCGGCGCCGTGGCACAGGGCCTGTCCGCCATCAACACCTACTGCGGCGAGAACGATGTGGACGACTACGTCCGCATGGTCCGCACCGACCTGATGGGCCTGGTCCGCGAAGACCTGATCTTCGACCTGGGCCGTCACGTCGACGATTCCGTGCACCTCTTCGAGGAATGGGGCCTGCCCCTGTGGTGCAAGGACGATTCCGGCCACAACCTTGACGGCGCCCAGGCCAAGTCCAAGGGCATGAGCGTCCGCACCGGCGCCAAGCCCGTGCGCTCCGGCCGCTGGCAGATCATGATCAACGGCGAGTCCTACAAGTGCATCGTGGCCGAGGCCGCGAAGAACGCCCTGGGCGAGGACCGCTACATGGAGCGCATCTTCATCGTGAAGCTGCTGCTCGACGCCAACGAGCCCAACCGCGTCGCCGGCGCCGTGGGCTTCGACCTGCGCGACAACAAGGTCCACATCTTCAAGTGCAACTGCATGGTCGTCGCCTGCGGCGGCGCCGTGAACGTGTACCGCCCCCGGTCCACCGGTGAGGGCATGGGCCGCGCCTGGTACCCCGTCTGGAACGCCGGTTCGACCTACACCATGTGTGCCCAGGTCGGCGCCGAGATGACCATGATGGAAAACCGCTTCGTCCCCGCCCGCTTCAAGGACGGTTACGGCCCGGTCGGCGCCTGGTTCCTGCTCTTCAAGGCCAAGGCCACCAACTACAAGGGTGAGGACTACTGCGAGACCAACCGCGCCATGCTCAAGCCTTACGAGGATCGCGGCTACGCCAAGGGCAACATCATCCCCACCTGCCTGCGCAACCACATGATGATGCGTGAGATCCGCGAAGGCCGCGGCCCCATCTTCATGGACACCAAGACCGCGCTGCAGACCGCCTTCGCCGACATGACCCCCGAGCAGCAGAAGCACCTCGAGGCCGAGGCCTGGGAAGACTTCCTCGACATGTGCGTCGGTCAGGCCAACCTCTGGGCCGCCACCAACTGCGCCCCCGAGGTCCGCGGCTCCGAGATCATGCCCACCGAGCCTTACCTGCTCGGCTCCCACTCCGGCTGCTGCGGCATCTGGGTTTCCGGTCCGGACGAGCCCTGGGTGCCCGACGACTACAAGGTCAAGGCCGACAACGGCAAAGTGTACAACCGCATGACCACGGTCAACGGCCTGTGGACCTGCGCCGACGGCGTCGGCGCCTCCGGCCACAAGTTCTCCTCCGGCTCCCACGCCGAGGGCCGCATCGTCGGCAAGCAGCTGGTGCGCTGGTACGTGGACCACAAGGACTACAAGCCCGCCATCAAGGAGAGCGCCGAGGACCTGAAGAAGGAGATCTACCGTCCGTGGTACAACTACGAGGCCGGCAAGGGCGTGTCCACCGACCCCGTTGTCAACCCCGAATACATCTCGCCCAAGAACTTCATGATGCGCCTCGTCAAGTGCACCGACGAGTACGGCGGCGGCGTGGGTACCATGTACACCACGTCCGCGGCCCTGCTCGACATGGGCTTCTGGCTGCTCGGCATGCTGGAAGAGGACTCCCTGAAGCTGGCCGCCCGTGACCTGCACGAGCTGCTGCGCTGCTGGGAGAACTACCACCGCCTGTGGACCGTGCGCCTGCACATGCAGCACATCAAGTTCCGCGAGGAGTCCCGTTATCCGGGCTTCTACTACCGCGGCGACTTCCTGGGCCTCGATGACGCCAAGTGGAAGTGCTTCGTGAACTCGGTCTACGATCCGGCCGCCGGCGAGACCAAGATCTTCAAGAAGCCCTACTACCAGATCATCCCGGCCTAAACGCTACAACAGGTGGCCGCGGGCCTCGGCCCGCGGCCGCCTTATAAAAAATGGTCTAAGCCTGAGCTTTCATCCCCCAGGATTATAGTTCGGGCTTAGGCCATTTTTCAGCCTGCCGGAACACTACAGGGAGGACACCATGTCGAACAAGGTTCTCGTCGTCGGAGGCGGATTCTCAGGAATCACCGCCGCACTGGAAGCCGCCGAAGTCGGCTACGAAGTGTATATCGTGGAAAAAGAGCCCTTCCTCGGGGGACGGGTTGCCCAATTGAACAAATATTTTCCGAAACTCTGTCCCCCGTCCTGCGGCCTGGAAATTCAGTTCCAGCGCATCCGCAACAACCCCAAGGTCAAATACTTCACCATGGCCGAGGTGATCACCGTCACGGGCGAAGCGGGCAACTACCAAGCCAAGATCCGCCTCAACCCCCGCTACGTGAACGAAAACTGCACCTGCTGCGGCGCCTGCGAAGAGGCCTGCAACACCACGGTGGAAAACGACTTCGATTTCGGGCTCGGCACCCGAAAGGCCATCTACCGCCCGGTCATCTTCGGGCTGCCCCAGCGCTACGTGCTGGAAAAAGACAAATGTTCCGAATCCGAGCTGGCCGAAGTCAAGAAGGCCTGCCCCTACGACGCCGTGGACCTGGCCGACACGGCCAAGGAAATCACCCTGGACGTGGGCGCCATCGTCTGGGCCACGGGCTGGAAGCCCTATGACGTGACAAAGCTGACCAACCTCGGCGCGGGCAAGCTCGACAACGTGGTCTCCAACATGCAGATGGAGCGCCTGGCCGCGCCCAACGGTCCCACCAAGGGCAAGCTGGTGCGCCCCGCCGACAACAAGGCCCCCAAGAACGTGGCCTTTGTGCAGTGCGCCGGATCACGAGATGAAAACCACTTGAGCTACTGTTCGTACATCTGCTGCATGGCCTCGCTCAAACAGGCCACCTACGTGCGCGATCTCTACCCCGACGCCAAAGTGACCATCTACTACATCGACCTGCGCACCCCCGGCCGCTACGAAAAATTCCTGGCCCGCATCCGTCAGGATTCCAACATCCGCCTGGTCAAGGGCAAGGTGGCCGACATCGCCCAGGGCGAGGGAGGAGACGTCATCCTCACCGTGGAAGACGCCGTGTCCGCGGTCAAGTCCCGCGAGACGCACGACCTGGTGGTCCTGGCCACCGGCATGCAGCCCTCCGTGGCCGGGCAGACCCTGCCCATCGACGTGGCCATGGACGAGGAAGGCTTCATCACCGGAGGCGCCGACAAGGGCATCTTCGTCGTGGGATGCGCCAAGAAGCCGCTGGACGTCATGCGTTCCGCCCAAACCGGGACCGGCGCCGCCCTCAACGCGATCCAAACGGTCTCAGGGAGGTAAGCATAATGGCCGAAAAAATTGGAGTCTACATCTGCGAAGGCTGTGATATCGGCGAAAACCTCGATTGCGGGGCCCTGGCCGAATTCATAAAGAACAAATTCGGTGACCTGACCCCCGTGGTCACCACCAAGCCCATCCTCTGTTCCGGGGATGGCAAGGCCGCCATCCAGGCCGACATCGACGCCGGCACCATCGACGCCGTGTCCGTGTGCGCCTGCTCCCCGCGGGCCAAATGGGACGTCTTCGAGTTCGGCGACAAGATCCTGGTGGACCGCGTCAACCTGCGCGAGCAGTGCGTGTGGGCCAACGAGGGCGAAGGCGGCGACGGCGAGACCGACGGCACCACACTCATGGCCCGCGACTACTGTGTCATGGGCGTGCACAAACTGAACAAATCCGACATCCCGGTCCCCGAAATGCCCGAGACCATCAAGACCATCCTGGTCCTGGGCGGCGGCTATGCCGGACTGACCGCAGCGCTGAACGCCGCCAAGGCAGGCAGCGACGTGGTCCTGGTGGAAAAGGAAGCCGAACTGGGCGGATTCGCGGCCAAGATGTACAAGACCGTGCCCCTGGCATCCCCCTGGACCGAAGCCCATGACACCGGCGTGGCCGACCTCATCGCCGAAGTCCAGGACAACGCCAAGATCAAGGTCATCACCGGAACCACCCTGGCCAAGCTGGAGGGCGCGCCCGGCATGTACGACGCCCAGCTCTCCAACGGCTCCACCGAAAAAATCGGCGCCGTGGTCCTGGCCACGGGCTGGGTGGCCCAGGACATGAGCGTGTTCGAGCGCTTCGGCTACGGCAAATACGACAACGTCATCACCTCCATGGACATGGAAGAAATGGCCTCCAAGGGCCAGTTGCTGCGCCCCTCCGACGGCAAGCCCGTCCAAGCCGTGGCCTTCGTCACCCAAAGCCCCGACTGCTGGAGCGAGGAAGCCCTGGCTCCCACCGGCACCTGCGAGGAGCCCGAGGAAGAGGCCAAAGAAGACGACGAGGAAGATGAACCGAAGTTTGTCCAGAAGGACTTCGAAGGCAAGCAGCACCTGTCCATGGCCTCGGGCATCAGCAACATCGTGGCCCTCAAGCAGGCCAACTACGTGACCGAACTGGCCAAGGACGCCGTGGCCTACGTGCTCTACGAGAACATGACCGTTCCCGGCCTGCACGAACTGTACTACAAATCGGCCCAGGACGAGCCCGGCGTGATGCTCTCCAAGGGCGACATCGGCAAGGTGGTCCAGGACGCCGACGGCTCGCTTCTGGTGACGGTGAACAACTCGCTCATCGGCGGCGACATCGAGCTCAAGGTGGACCTGGTGGTCCTCTCGGTGGGCCTGATTCCCACCACGGCCAAAGACCCCGTCATCAACCTTGAATACCGCCAGGGCCCGGCCTTCCCGGACCTGGATCTGTTCGAGGGATTTGCCGATTCCAACTACATCTGCTTCCCCTACGAGACGCGCCGCACCGGCGTGTACGCCGTGGGCGCCGTGCGCCAGCCCATGCTCATGGACCAGATCGCCGACGACGCCGCCGGCGCGGCGCTGAAGGCCATCCAATGCGTCGAGTCGGCGAACCGCGGCATGTCCGTGCACCCGCGCTCGGGCGACCTGTCCTTCCCGGACTTCAACTTCGTACGCTGCACCCAGTGCAAACGCTGCACCGAGGAATGCCCCTTCGGCGCCCTGGACGACGACGAGAAGGGCACGCCCAAGCCCAACCCCACGCGCTGCCGCCGCTGCGGCACCTGCATGGGCGCCTGCCCCGAACGCGTCATCAAGTTCGCCAACTACAACATCGACCAGGTCGGCACCATGCTCAAGTCCATCTACGTGCCCGACAACATGGACACGGGCGGACCGCGCGTGGTCATCCTGGCTTGCGAAAACGACGCCTACCCGGCCCTGGACATGGCCGCCATCCGAGGCAAGAAATGGAGCCCCTACGTACGCATCGTTCCGGTGCGCTGCCTGGGTTCCGTGAACGCCATCTGGGTGGCCGACGCCATGAGCAAGGGCGTGGACGGCGTGATGATGCTGGGCTGCAAGTACGGCGACGACTACCAGTGCCACTTCGTCAAGGGCTCCGAGCTCTGCAACCGGCGCAAGGAGAACATCGCCGAGACGCTCGAACGCCTCGGCGTCGAACCCGACCGCGTGGAACAATACGAGGTGGCCATCGACGAATACGACACGGTCCCCGATCTCATCGGCGAGTTCATCGATTCCATCATCGAGAAGGGCCCGAACCCGTTCAAGGGATACTAGGAGGAGGACGACATGGCTAAAAGGATTCAACCCGACCTGCAGTTTGTCAAAGAGTTGCAGGAAGTGGGTGGCGACACCATGAAGAAGTGCTACCAATGCGCCACCTGCTCCGTAGCCTGCCCTCTGTCCCCCGCCGACGGACCCTTTCCCCGCAAGGAAATGATCTGGGCCCAGTGGGGTCTCAAGGACAAGCTCGTCAACGACATCGACATCTGGCTGTGCCACAACTGCGGCCAGTGTTCAGACCTGTGCCCGCGCGGCGCCAAGCCCGGCGACGTGCTGGCCGCGCTTCGCAACATGGCCTACAAAAACCTGGTGGCCCCCAAGACCCTGGGCACCTGGATGAGCTCGGCCAAGTACCTGCCCATCCTCATCGCCATCCCGGCCGCCATCTGGCTCTTCGTGTGGTACCTGGTCAACGGCCTGACCATTCCCGAGGGCGAGGTCATCTATTCCAAGCTGTTCTACGGCGACTACACCATCGACCCCATCTTCGGCCTGACCTTCGGCTTCATGTCCCTGACCTTCGTGGTGGGCATCACCAAGATGATCCGGGGCTTCAACGAACAGGGCGGCACCTACTACGTGGGCCCGCACGAACGGCCCGGCATCTGGAAGGCCGCCAAGGACGCCATCAGCTCCGAGATCCTGGCCCAATCCAGATTCAAGAGCTGCGGTGACGACTCCCAGGCCGACAAGGACCGCTTCAGCGGCCACCTGATCCTGTTCTACGCCTTCATCGCCCTGGCCATCGTCACGGGCACCGTGGCCGTGGGCCACTGGGGCGGCAAGATCATCCACTTCATCGCGCCCATGGGCCACACGCCCATGCCGCTGTACAGCCCCATCAAGCTGCTGGCCAACGCCGGCGCCATCGGCATGCTGGTGGGTCTGACCTACCTCACCCGCCGGCGCATGAACCTGGACGAGTCCAAACGCGCCTCGTCCTACTACGACTGGTACCTGCTCGGCATCATCTGGGCCGTGGCGGTCACGGGCATCCTGTCCGAACTGCTGCGCCTGGCCGATGTGGCCGTGCTGGCCTACCCGGTGTACTTCCTGCACCTGGTGGCGGTCTGGATGCTGTTCGCCTATCTGCCCTGGTCCAAGCTCGGGCACCTGGTGTACCGCTCCACGGCGCTGATCTACGCCCGCTACATCGGGCGTGTACCCCTGGGCTAACCCGACGCGATACCAAACAAGACATCAAACTTTGATCAAATAGGAGGCTATCATGGGCGAAGCAATGGACCGCAAAGTGTTCCCCATGGGGACGTTCTACTCCTTCCTGACCGGTGAAGACATGGACGCCAACAAGCAGGGCATCAAGGAACTGCTCGGCTTCCTGCTTCAGCAGGACGTGGATTCCACCTCGGCGATGTTCGCCGGGGCCCTGGCCAAGGCCTGGATCTACGAGCAGAACCCCGAACTGGCGCAGATCAAGAAAGCGGGCAAGCTGGGCGACCACGTGTCCGTGCCCCCGCTGCCCGAAGACGTGACCACCAAGGTGACCGAGCTGGTCGAGGCCATCACCGCGGCCCAGGCCGAAAACGCCGATCTGAAGACCAAGCTGGCCGACGCCGAGAAGAAGCTGGCCGACACCTCGGCCAAGCTCAAGGACGCCTCGGCCAAGGTCAAGACCTTTGAAGCCAAGCTCGGCGAGGGCGAGGCCAAGATCGAGGTCTCCTCCAAGAAGGTGGACGACTACATCAAGAAGGTCGACGACCTGCTGGCCAAGATCGAGGAAGTCAAGAAGCACGGCGTGGTCACGGCCGCTCCCGGCGCCGAGGGCGCTGCCGCCGGCGGCGACGCCGGCGCCGCCCAGGACACCCCGGGCGAAGTGGCCGACAGCTTCGGCTTCGGCACCGACTCGTCCGAAGATTCCTTCGGCTTCTAGCCGATTCCCTGCGGACATTGAAAAGGCCCCGGTCCTTCTCGGACCGGGGCCTTTTGCGTATTGCCGGCCGAAAATACGACCGCATTCACGTGCGAGAATGTTACGTCAACGCCTTGACCAAGAACCAGCCTGAACCAATGTCCAACGGCGTTTGTCGTCTTCCGCATCCAAGTAACACGATTTCTCTTGATAATTACATTGTTTTCAACTAGTAAAAAAGAGTTCTATGTCTACATTGTCTCTATCCGACGTCAGTGTCCGCTTCGGTGGACTACAGGCACTTTCCGAGGTCAGCTTCGATGTCGACGCCGGGGAGATCGTCGGGCTCATCGGCCCCAACGGGGCAGGCAAGACCACGGTCTTCAACGTCATCACCGGTGTCTACTCGCCGTGCAACGGAAAGGCGTCCTTCGACGGCCAAAACCTGCTCGGCCGCAGGCCGCATCAGGTCCTGGCCCTGGGGGTGGCGCGCACCTTCCAGAACATCCGGCTGTTCACCAACATGACCGCCCTGGAAAACTGCATGGTGGCCCAGCACTGCCGGGCCAAGGCCGGCGTGGTCGGGGCCATCCTGCACAGCCCAGGACAACGCGAGGAGGAACGCCGCATCGCCGAGGCGGCCATGGAGGCCCTGGAATTCATGGGCCTGGACCACGTGGCGCACGAGGTGGCACAGAACCTGTCCTACGGCATGCAGCGACGCCTGGAGATCGCCCGCGCCCTGGCCGCCTGGCCGACCCTGATCCTCCTGGACGAGCCCGCCGCGGGCATGAACCCGGCGGAGTCGAAGCAGCTCATGGAATCCATCGGCCGCATCCTGGAACGCGGCGTGTCCGTGCTCATGGTGGAGCACGACATGAAGGTGGTCATGGGCATCTGCCGACGCATCGTGGTCCTGGACCACGGCGTCATGATCAGCCAGGGGTCCCCGGATGAGATCCAAAAAGACCCAAAGGTCATCGAGGCCTATCTGGGCCAATAACCAAACGGAGGGAACATCGTCATGAAGCTTTTCACACGCATCATTCTGGCCCTCACCATGATCACCCTGCTCGCCGCGTGCGGCGCTGAAGAGAAAAAGGAGGAGGCCAAGGCCCCGGCGATTCTCAAACTGGGCTCCATGAGCCCCCTGACGGGCCCCTACGCCGCCGACGGCAACGACATCGCCAACGGTGCCCGCACGGCCATCGCCATCATCAAGGCCGAGGGCGGCATCCCCGGCTACAGCGACATCGAAATCTTTGCCGAGGACACCGCCTGCGACCCCAAGCAGGCCGTGGCCTCCGCCAACAAGCTCATCAACTCCGAGGTCAAGGCCGTGGTCGGCGCCTACTGCTCCTCGTCCACCATCCCGGCCTCCGAGACACTGGACGAGGCGGGCATCCCCATGCTCACCCCGGCCTCCACCAACGAGAAAGTCACCGAACGCGGCCTGCCCTACATGTTCCGCATCTGCGGCCGTGACGACGACCAGTCCAAGGTGGCCGTGAAGTTCATGACCGACTACCTCAAGGGCAAGACCATCTACCTGGTGGACGACAAGACCACCTACTCCCAGGGCCTGGCCGACAACGTGGAAAAGCTGGCCGCCGAAAAGGGCATCCAGGTGCTGGGCCACGAGCACGTGAACCAGGGCGACAAGGACTTCTCCGCCGTGCTCACCAAGGTCAAGGCCGCCAACGCCGACGTCTTCTACATGAGCCTGCAGAACTCGGCCTCGGGCGCCCTGATGCTCATCCAGGCCAAGCGCTCCGGCATCAAGGCCGCCATCGTGGCCCAGGACGCCGTGTACCACCCGCAGCTCATCGACATCGCCAAGGAAGCCGCCGAGGGCGTCTACCTGACCTTCGGCTACATCGACAAGGAAAAGCCCGTGTACAAGCAGTTCGTGGGCAAGTACGCCGAGTTGGGCTACGGTGAACCCGGCGCCTACTCGGGCTACGCCTTCGACGCCGCCTACATGGTCCTCACGGCCATCAAGAAGGCCGGCTCCACGGCCCCCGACGCCATCAAGAAGGAGCTCATGGCCATGAACTGGGACGGCGCGTCCAAGAGCTACAAGTTCATGCCCAACGGCGACTCCGGCTCCAACTACATCATCCGCACGGTCAAGACCGGCGAGTTCGCCAACTACTGGGACCCCGAGACAGGCTCCCTCTACTAGCCCTGCAACGCCATGCGCGCGGGGCCGCCCCGGCGGCGGCCCCGCGTTTACGCATCGCCCCAAGGACCGGGCACGAACATGGAATATTTTCTCCAACAGATGATCAACGGGCTGACCCTTGGCGGGGTCTACGCGCTCATCGCCCTGGGCTACACCATGGTCTACGGCATCATCCAGCTCATCAACTTCGCCCACGGCGAGTTCTTCGCGGCCGGCGGCTACATGGGCGTGATCCTGCTGTCGTTCCTCAGCTTCCACGGCTACATGGACACCCACCCCTGGTGGTGCCTGACGGCGTCGCTGGTGTTGTCCATGTCCTACTGCGCGCTTCTGGCCATGGCCGTGGAAAAGATCGCCTACCTGCCGTTGCGCCACGCCTCGCGCCTGTCCGTGCTGCTCTCGGCCCTGGGCATGTCCATCTTTCTGCAAAACGGCCTCATGCTCACTCAGGGCGTGTACGACAAGCCCTACCCCACGAGCTTCACCCACGGCGGATTCGTCCTGGGCAACGTGCTCCAGATCTCCTACATGCAGATCATGATCGTTGGCATCACCGCCCTGTTGCTGGTGGGCCTGAACCGCCTGGTGTTCAAGACCCGCATCGGCACGGCCATGCGGGCCACGGCCCAGGACAAGGTCATGTCCGCCCTGGTGGGCATCAACTCCAGCCGCATCATTTCCATCACCTTCGCCCTGGGCGCGGGACTGGCCGCGGCAGCGGGCATCATGGTCGGCCTGTACTACGGCTCGGTGCGCTACGACATGGGCTTCGTGCCCGGCATCAAGGCATTCGCCGCGGCCGTGCTGGGCGGCATCGGCAACATCACCGGGGCCATGGTCGGCGGCTTTATCATCGGCATGGTGGAAATCATGGCCGCGGGCTATATCTCCAGCGAATACAAGGATGTGTTCGCCTTCATCATCCTCATTGCGGTGCTCTACTTCATGCCCACGGGCATCATGGGCGAGAACGTCGATGACACGCGGGTCTAAACGTTTCTGGCTGACCTGGGCCCTGGCCCTGGTGTGGTTCTTCGTCCTGCTCTGGCCGCTGCTGGGCCTCAAGGACGGACAGGTCACGTTCGCGGCCGCCTTCGAGGTCTGGCTGTGGGTGGCCGGGACGTCCTTCGTGCTGCTCTCGGCCTGGCGGCTGAACAAGGCAGGGGCGTTCACGGCCGTGACCGGGCCCCTGGGCCGGGTCAAGGCCCGCCTGGATTCAGCCGCGCTGCGGGTGCCCACGCCCGTGTGGCTGGTGATCCTGGCCGCCGGGGCCCTGATCTATCCGCAATTCACGGGCCGCTACGCCCAGGACGTGGCCATCAACGTCCTGGTCTACGTCTGCCTGGGCCTGGGCCTGAACATCGTCATCGGCCTGTGCGGCCTGCTGGACCTGGGCTACATCGCCTTCTACGGGGTGGGAGCCTACACCTACGCCCTGCTCTCGGTGCACTATGCCGTGCCCTTCTGGCTGTCCCTGCCCGTGTGCGCCCTGTTCGCGGCCGTGGCCGGCTGCATCATCGGCTACCCGACATTGCGCATGCGCGGCGACTACCTGGCCATCGTCACCCTGGGCTTCGGCGAGATCGTGCGCATCGTGCTCAACAACTGGATGGGCCTGACCAACGGCCCCAACGGCATCCTGGGCATCCACCCGCCCGGGGCCTACGTGCCGAGCCTGGCCGACGGGTTCACCCTGGAGCACATCTGGCTGCGCAGCCTGACCCCGCTGTACTACGTCATCCTGGGTTTGACCGTTGTGACCATCATCGGCGTGCACCGGCTCAATTTCTCGCGCATCGGCCGTGCCTGGGAATCCATCCGCGAGGACGAGACCGCGGCCGAGCTCATGGGCGTGAACACCTTCAACCTCAAGCTGTTGGCCTACGCCATGGGCGCCGTGTTCGGCGGACTGGCCGGAGCCTTTTTCGCGGCCCGCATGCGCTTCGTGTCCCCGGAAAGCTTCACCTTCATGGAATCGGCCATGGTCCTGTCCATGGTCGTGCTGGGCGGCATGGGGTCCATTCCCGGGGTCATCCTGGGCGCCCTGGCCCTGGTGGCCCTGCCCGAGGTCTTCCGCGAGTTCGAGCTCTACCGCATGCTGGCCTTCGGCGGAGCCATGACGGCCATGATGGTCTTCCGGCCCAAGGGCCTGTGGCCGGCCAAGCGGTTCGGATCGCGCAGCGAGGAGAAGGACTGATGGCCGACCAGCCCCTGCTCGAACTGCGCGACGTGGAAGCCGCCTACGGCAACATCAAGGCGCTCAAGGGCATCTCGCTGTGCGTCTATCCCGGCGAGATCGTGTCCATCATCGGGGCCAACGGCGCGGGCAAGTCCACCACGCTCATGACCATCTGCGGCATCGTGCGCGCCACGGCGGGCGAAATCCTCTACCAGGGCCGCCCCATCCAGGACAAGGCTGCGGACCGCCTGCCCCAGACGGGACTGTGCCAGGTGCCCGAGGGACGGCGCATCTTCCCCCGCCTGTCCGTACGCGAGAACCTGGAGATGGGGGCCTTTTTCCGCAGGGACAAGGACGACATCAAACGCGACCTGGACCACGTCCTGGAGCTGTTCCCGGTGCTGGCCGAACGGACCAAACAGGAAGGCGGCACACTGTCGGGCGGCGAGCAGCAGATGCTGGCCATCGGTCGGGCGCTCATGGGCCGGCCCAAGATGCTTTTGCTGGACGAGCCGTCCCTGGGCCTGGCCCCGCTCATCGTCAAACGCATCTTCGAAATCGTGGCCCAGATCAACGAACAGGACGGCACCACCATCCTGCTGGTGGAACAGAACGCCAACATCGCCCTGTCCGCGGCCTCGCGGGGCTATGTCATGGAAACCGGCCGGGTGACCATGGAGGACGCCACGGACCGGCTGCGCGACAATCCCGAAATCCGCAAGGCCTACCTGGGCGAATAGCGCCGTTCGATGACCGAATCCATTGCCCACCCCCCACTGCAAGCGCTGATACGCCGCCGCGACCGCCCGGCCATCGACGCGCAATCGGTCCTGCTCCGGGGGCGCGACGAAGCCGCGGTCCTGGACAGCCTGGGCTGCCCGGTGGCCATCCTCAACGACTGCCGCCAGGCCGTATTCCTGAACCGCTCCCTGCTGGACCTCATGGACCGGGAGTCCGACGAAGGCCTGTTGGGCCTGCGGCCGGGCGAACTTTTCCTGTGCAAGCACGCCGCCGGGCCACACGGATGCGGCACCACCGACGAATGCCGCGACTGCGGAGCCAGGCTGGCCATCCTCTGCGGCCTGGGCGGCGAGCGGCGCGAAGAGGAATGCCGCATCCTGGCCGAACGCGACGGGGGCATCGAGGCCCTGGACCTGCGGGTCATGGCCTGCCCCATGATGCTGGACGGCCGGCGATTCGTGGTCTTCACCCTGACCGACATCAGCCACGAAAAACGCCGCCGCGTCCTGGAACGCATCTTCATCCACGACATCATGAACACGGCGGGCAGCCTGGAGGTCCTGGCCGAATTCCTGTCCGACACCATCCCCGAGACCTTCGGCGAACTCAAGCACGAAGCCGAAAATTTCCGGATCGGCCTGGTCCGCCTGAGCAACGAAATCGCCGCCCACCGCGACCTGCTGGCCGCCGAGGGCGGCGACCTGCGGGCCAAGCCGTCCGAGGTGAACGCGGGCGTACTGCTGGAGGCCGTGGCCGACACCTACCGCCGCACGGGCCTGGGCCGGGAACGCCATATCGCCACCCGGCCGCCGGACGAACCGCTGACCCTGAGAACCGATCCCGTGCTGCTGCGGCGCGTGCTGGGCAACATGCTCAAGAACGCCCTGGAGGCCGTGCGCCCGGACGAGACAGTGACCCTGGGGGTCCGGCCCGAGCCCGGAGCGGCCGTGTTCTTCGCGCACAACGCGGGCCAAATGAAGGACAAAACACGCCGCCAGGTCTTCAAGCGCTCCTTCACCACCAAGGGACCGGGTCGGGGCATCGGGACCTACAGCATGAAATTGCTGGGCGAGGGACATTTGCACGGCCGGGTCTGGTTCGAGACCGGCGAGGACACCGGGACCACCTTCTTCATCCGCCTGCCCCTGGCATTCCCCCGCTAGTCGACACCGGATCGGGCCGTGTCACGGATGTTGCCAGCGCAACATCTCGCGCCACGGCATCAAATGCAAAAGCGGGCTTTTGCAATAATTCAAGTAAAAACA
>Ga0272444_10003536_pt1 | contig 13998 bp, 12 predicted proteins | sample SSMForm13_FD_201033 | JGI IMG/M metagenome (GOLD analysis project Ga0272444, IMG submission 201033) | Marine sediment archaeal communities from Little Sippewissett salt marsh, Falmouth, MA, United States - SSM-Form-13 | ecosystem: Environmental > Aquatic > Marine > Wetlands > Sediment ...
TGTAGCGGAACGCAATCCCTGCAAGAGCCACCTCGCCTTCAGACTCGAACGACATCACAAACGGTCCCTCATCACACGTGACTGAGCAGGTGTCAATTCCGCTCCCGATAAGCGAGATCCCCCTGTCCACAGACAGCGGTTCCTCAAGAGTATAGTGTCCAGCCTGAAGGTATATGGTCCCTCCATCGAGGCAACTGGCAACAGCCTCTGCTAGCCCCCCAGGGGTCTGATCTGTGATCTGAAAGACGCTCTGCCCAAGCACCGGCATTGAGAGAACAAGCAAGCCAAGAACAACCAACAATCTCTTGATCAAGGGTATCTCCTCCGTCTCGAAACATAGCAGAAAGGCATATGTAGGGGCAAGATAACCGTCATACGCAGATTCAGTCCGAACATGATATCCGAGTCAACATGGATCAAACCTACCCCAGGTGCCCCTCCAGCAGGTTCTCCAATCGTTCACCACAGGTCTCCGGCTTTGCCCATGGTGGCCGAATGATGAGTGTAGGGAATCGTAGACGAGCAGGGTATTCTAGGCCCAGGAGCGAGAGAGAACGAAGGTTCTCCAATCGGTCACACCGGCTCCACCAGATCTGGCTAGAATGCTGTTCCTGTATGTGTTATGCCCTCGTCTCCCAAACAGATCCGAGGTTCATGAATGGAGAACTGCTTTCGCGAGAGCAGCGCGATGGTTCGGATACAATGTTTCCGCAATGAACTGTGAGAAGCAGGATGCTTGCACTTCTAAAGAGCTACTCCACTACACGAGATGGAAGCTCCGAGAAGAACACATCGGGCGGGAGTTCTGTACATCCTGGGATATCTCACACTACTGGAAGCAGAAGCTGCGTAAAGCCTGGGCCCAGGACTCCCTAGAGCTTCCTGACATCTATATTGGCAAAACCTCCCTCACTGAATTGCTCAGGCATGGGAAGTACGCTGCTGAGCTTCTTAAGGAGTTTGTATTCGAGGAAGTTCGTGAGAACCGATTCAGAGATCGCCCAAGCCGCAAACGTTGCCTGTTCGCGTTTCCAACGGAACTTGATCCTCGCACATACCGCAGCACCATCGGATTCACGAATCTGGATCGTACTCTGATTCGAATCCAGCCGTTGGATGGCGCACGGATCCACTTCGGCAGCATGGATCTCCTGGACTGCAACCTGTCAGACTACGAAGAACTCACTCACAAGGCTGCTGAGTATTGGGCTGGCTGCGAGCTGGCCAACCCCAGAGCCGAAGCCCTTCTGGAGGGTAGGTTCCGCATAATGGAGATCGTTCATGAGTAGACGGCTCGGCGGGATAAGGGCACCGATAGTCGTTGATTCAGGGGAATCACCGGAGATTCCAGCACTGTGACTACTCCTCGCCACCACCTGGGGAGCCAGGACCACGTGAGAACGAAGGTTCTCCGATCGTCCACCCAGGCGCCATATCGACTAGCTAGAACGCCTTCCCAATCGTTATTCGTGCGTTGCGTTGTTCCTCAAACCGAGACGATGTGTATGAGTGGAGAACTGGCGCACGAGGATTGGTGGGTTGCCGGTGCTGCTGACTGGCCATAGGATAGAGTGCGCGGAAACGTGGGGGAATCGCAATACATGGCAACAGAGTTTGGAGGAGTCCTTCTCCGAGGAGCCACTGGAGAGCGCAAAACAGGCGCCATCTTTGAATTGGATGGAGAGGTAAGCTCCGACCGGTCATTGCAACTTCCGTTGGGTTGGACCGCCGAGTTTAGAAGCGGTTTGGGGTACGTAGTCGTCCACATTGATAAGGGGCTGGGTCTCAACCAAGCGCTTGACGACGGGATCGATGCCGTACAACAGGCACTGGATTTGCTATGCGTTGCTGAGCACCAACGATTGAGGGTCGAGAACTACGAGCGAGAACACATGGTCTGGTACGACAGCGGCGGCGCTAGCATTCTGCGCGTGACAACCGTTGTCGGCTTCGGTGTAACCGTCAGCGCTTCAGCCAAGATCGTACGGGCAAATGGAAAGACGGAGGAACCGGACCTGTACCCCGTGCCGGCATGGAACGAGTGCTTCCGGTACTATCGCCTGGCCCAAGTGAGTGAAGATCCATTCGACGCTTTCCGCAACCTTTGGCTGTCACTCGAACTAGCGCTTTCCATCAAGTCCGCCAAGGCTCAGGGAGAGGGAGAAGCCGCTTGGATTCGCCGGGTAGGAAACACCCTCCGAGGTTCCATACCAAAGGGTGCGTGGCCTTCCAAGGGCACCGACCCGATAGGCGACCTTATCAACGATCACTACGTCGACACGCGATGCCGTTTGTTTCACGCCAAGGCTGGTAAGCCTAGACTCAACCCCCTTGTGACTGCTGACCGTAGGATCGTCATGGAGCGGTTTGGCACCCTTCTGCCCTTCGTCCGGGAGGTACTAGGTGATGTAGCGGGAGCGCCCAAGGGTGGTGGGGGAATGACGTATCAGGGTTTCCAACGCGCAATGGAGGCTGCACACGGCGATGGCTTGATTCTCCTATCGGACTCACAACAGCCTTTGGACCGCGCCGAAACGGTTGACAGCCCATGCTGGTTTGGAGCGAAGGTCGTTCCGGGACCTCGAATGGCAAACGAGTCTCGACCTGGGCTGGAGCTCAGAGGAATCCGAATTGACGCACAAGATGTCGCGCCAGCTGCAATTCGCCGGATTGGGCTGGCATCAAAGGGGGACGATGGGGCCGTACAGACGCTGTTTGCCACATCTCTGCGGTCCAGCTCGTTGAATCTCGACAACGACTTCAACGGATTCGAGGCCATCTTTGGCGTGGAACTCGTCAATCAGCTATCCCCGCGTGCCCGATTCAGACTCTGACGACGTTTGCGGCACAGATAGAAGTCCCGATCAGAAGCCTTCTGCCCTGACCATGCGAAGGCTCGTCTCGGTTGATAGTTCGACCAGGAAGCAATGGTTAGGCTACCCGCTCGTTCTCTCGGACTCATGCGAGCTAGGTGGTTAAACAGCATTTCTGCCTGGATTTCCAAGCACTCACGAAGGCAGGAGATGCTGCCGGAAGTGCAGCACATATGCCTGATGGGTCAAGCCTTCTCAACTGGCTCTTCGTCGGAGGGACGCATCTGCAGAAGGCTCTTTCTGATGCTCTCCAACTCCCTTACAGCACTCTCACTCAAGTGACGTCCGAAGACTCGGTGCTCGATTTCGAGTAGCAGTTTCTGCTCTAGCATCGCGAGGGCAGCCTGCGGAGCGCCGATCCTTCTCTCTGTAATGTACTCAAGCTGGTCGCTCCCGAGTACACTCCTAAGTAGAGAGCGCGTCGCCACATCCTCGTCGCCTCTGGCACCAAGTGGGCCGAGGCCGCCCCGATCCCAAGGAAAGAGCTTGCGCTTCACGATGCCCTGATGAGTCTTGGCGATCATCCGCCTTGCGAAGACTTCATATGCGGAGAAGGAACTCCAGAGCTTCTCACCCAGGTATGGCCGGTGCTTCTCCAGTTGTGCAATTCTCGGAAGCAACTCCTTGCTTCTCTCGAATGCTGCAGGTATGTCTCCCAGTGTGTTCCGTATTCGCTCATCTTCGAATGCGCCAAGTATCTCTTCTCCCGTTAGATACTTGTACGGAAGGAGTACCTCGTCCGCGACTCCCCGTAGCGACAACACAAGGTCCCAGAGTTCGCCTACGGCATTGAGAGTCCTGTCCTGTACAGCAGATTGATCGCGAGACATCGCGGACAAGAGGCCGCGCAGTGTGGCATCCTCCTGAGAGAGCATGAACCGATACTGCTCTAGCTGTTTGTCATAGTGGAATTGAAGTCGCCTAGCGAACCAGCCTCCTATGCTGTCCGACACTTGCCTGAATAGTACGAGCGATGCAGTCAGCAGCAGAGCCAGCCCAAGCGAGACCTTGCCAAGAACGCTCCAGAAGTCCATAGCTATAGTAGTAGTGCCTACCTACGTCCCAGTCAAGGCACCCCCGCAGTGCACCATGATTGAGGTCTCGCTGAGAACTCGCAGCTCTCCAATCATTCACCTTAGAACCCCGACTGAGGGATGGCCGTTTGCCCCTTCGAAGAGAGGAAGGTCTATTCGCAAGCACACTTCATACCCAGGAGGAGCTCAGAACGAAAGTTCTCCAATCGTTCACGCCGGCTCCATACTGCCTGAAGGCTAACGCATATCACATCTGTGTATCCTCACGATTCTGGCGACAGAGACGAGGTTCATGAATGGAGAACTCAGGGCGGTACGACAACATGTGGTGGGTTTGTCTGAGCGGTTCGCAGTCTATAGAGTGGAGTGCCCAAATGCTGGCAGTGATATGTAGCTAGGGGCGGAAGCAAAGAGTACACAAGGCTTGCTGAGAAGCGGGCCGATCCACTGGGGTGCGAAGGGATACATGAGCACTGTTAAGAAGCTACGGTTTGCTGTCACGATCGGCGCACTTGCGCTCACGGCTGCGCACCTGGCTTGGCCTGGCGTCAGAATCGATGCCATCACTTTCGCCCTGCTCGTAGTAGCCGTGCTGCCTTGGATCGCACCTCTAGTGAAGTCCGTGGAGCTACCGGGTGGACTCAAGATCGAACTGCAGGAGTTGAGGCAGGTTGAAAGCAGAGCCAACACCGCAGGACTACTGGCTGTGGAAGCTGCTCCCGCTGAAGAATCCCGTTTCGCGTTCGAAACCGTCGCCGCTCAGGATCCGAACCTGGCACTAGCGGGACTGCGAATAGAAATCGAGAAGAGACTGCTTGCGCTTGCCCGTACGCACGACCTCAACAGCGGGCGCCCAATGGGAATCGGGCAGTTGCTCCGCGTGCTGACCCTGGCAGATGTCCTATCAGGTGAGGAACGCTCCGTTCTGGCTGATATGACCAATATGCTCAACGCCGCGGTTCACGGAGCGGATGTCAGACGTGATGCAGCAGACTGGGCGATAGGCGTAGGTCCGCGACTTCTGACCTCGCTTGAGGAGCGGATTGCAGAAGCCCCGGGGGTTAACCCGTGCCCCCATACGAACTGAAGGCTAACGCTATTCCTGTCTTCATTTCCTGCTGATCTCGCGAATGGACCGAAGGTTCATGAATGGAGAACACAGGAGCGGTGGCTGCAGGTGTTCCGGAAGGGCAACTCGCCCGGGATGCAGACTAAGACTATTCCCCGTACCAGTGCATCTCGGGGTCGCCCGCGCGGAAGTATCCCTTGGGCTCCAGAGGCTTGTTTGGTGTGATGACGAAGCCATCCTCGGTCAGCGTAAGCGGCCAGCCACCGGGAGACAGATACTCCTCGTAGTAGTCAGCAACCAGCCTGCCAGAAGCGTCTAGCTCGAACTTGAAGACGCGCGTGAGATCGCCAAGCCCCCGGAGTTCCTCGCCGTTCGCATCAATGCACTCGATGATGATTGTCTGGACAAAGGAGATCTGCTTCACACCCCACTCGTAGTCGTCGATCCCTCCCCAGCCGCGGTCGAAGCGGACGTAGACGCCTCGGTCAAATTCGCGGCCAATGTCGAACTGATAGATCACGATGTTCTCAGGGTCTTCGGTCGTTTCCCGCCGTACGCTCACCAGCTCGTTCGCCGGCTCAGACTCCGGATCGAAGGTCTCCTCGTCGATCGGATCCCACGGTGTGTACTCTAGGAAGTCTCTTCGTAGGACCATCTCCAGTGCCTGTCCATTGCTAATCAGGTCAAGCTGCAACTTGCAGAGGTTGATGATGCCACGAATGGCTTGGAAGTAGCCCGCATCATACGGTTCCCAGTTCTCGTAGTAGTGTTCAAGCCTTCCAGGCTCAAAGAGCCTTTCCACGCCGCTGATTTCCAATCGCGGTTCTTCCTGAGTGCGATCGACTTCCGCTGCCCCGTTTCCCTGCTGAAAGACGAGGCTTGGGTCTGATGCGACCGCATACGCTGTACCGTCTTGATTGAACCAGTCGTGGTAGAAGTAGACGCTTGTCCTTGCCGGGAACTGGCACGCAAGTAGTAGGCTCTCCTCCTTTGGTTCTCCTAGCAGGCCAGGTATGTACCTGTCTCTGTAGAGACCGATAGCGATCAGCTCTCCAACGTAGGAGTCCGCCAGAAAGAGAAGTTTCAAGACACGTTGATCGTCACGCACTCTTCCCAACCTCACGTATACAACATGCGTGGAATCCCCTGACGAAAGCTCTCCATCTACATGCTTCACTACGACGGGAAACCGAGTTGAGGCGCGATTCGCAGATACCGAATACGTTGGCCAAGACCAGTAGTATTCAAGCTCCGGAGTGAAGTAGAGCAATCGTTCTCGAAGAAGTCTCTCGAACTCCCCGCCTTCGCCTGGTTCGAGTTCCATCTGTACGAGTGCTCGCTGGACGACATCTTCCAACAGCCGGCGACAGGTCGCCTCGTCGATCTCGACCCATTCGTCGTACGGAAGATCCTCGACGTACTCTAGAATGTCCAGCGGTTCGAGTTCCTGCTCCCAACTCCAGACAACGGATTCAGCGAAGGCCGCCGCAGCTCCAAGCACCAAGAGAACTACCGCGATGAAGATACCGAGGGCGAGAGAACTATGAGCCGGAGCAGCAGATTCCATGCAGATACACCCCCTGATAGGACCATTCTACAACGCCAAGAATGGTCTGTGAGCAACTTGCCTCCAGATGCGTCCTCCTTGATCACTTCGAGGTTCCAGTCGACACGAGGTTCATGACAGGAACTGGAGCGTCGTCGACTCGATTGAGTTCTCCAATCGTTCACCTCAGGCCTCCCGTCTTGCGAGGTGGATTCAGCAAGTGGTAGGTGGTAAGTAGCGTGTAGCACTGAACTTCAGGCCCAGGAGCAGCTCAAGACAAAGGTTCTCCAATCGTTCACACCGGCTCCACCAGATCTGGCTGTAATCCACTCCCTGTCTGTCTTTCACGTTGTCTGGCGAAGCAGACCTGACGTTCATGAATGGTGAATACTGTGCGGAACGTCTTCAACAGACAGCTTCCTGCAGTAGGGGTCCGGCCTGCGGCAGGCACCACTGCTGGTGGGCCGCGCCGACTGAACAGATGAGGGAATCGATGTGAGGTGATGACAACCCCATTCTACTTGCGCCCCCCGCCTTCTGGCGGAGATCCATCTGGGGACACGGGGTTGTGAACGCGAAATGGACCCCGCAGCACGAACTCAAGCGTGAAGCGGAGAGACGCAACCGGAGCTCTGCCTTCACTGCGTTCACTACGGGGGCTCGCTAGGTATTGAACTGATGGTGTGCTGAAGCTCTAGAGCAATTGGATTCTGTAGATCCGCGAGGCGCGCTAGGAGGGATCGATATCTCTGCATTCCCGCTGCATCAGCCGTCAATTCGGTCTGATGATTGGCCCAGAGGCAGCAGAGGAACCGAGCTATCTGGTCATCCAGCTTGTAGGCACGCAGCCAGCTGTCGTCAGCTTCGAGTGCGTAGTCCGCAATCTGCCCAAACAGTCTGAGGCGAACGTCTTGGGCTGAGCTATCAGCAAGCCAATCCAGGAACCTAGCGCTTTCGTGCGAACCATTGAGCACAAACGGGAGGGCACGCTCAAAGAGCGGTGCAAGCTCCCGAACCACAGTTCGGTCATCGTCAGTCCAGATTGGCTTGGAGAATCGTAGAATCCCGAGTAGTTCAAGCCAGAGACCTGGGCTCTCACGAGCGCTCCTTCCGACGCCGCGCCACGAGCGAGTCGCGAGCGCAAACTCGATCATCTCTCTAAGGTATGCAAGGAATCGACCTTTGGGGCACGATTCGCGAGCCCTAACATACCAGCTGCCGAGGAACCTTCTCGCTCTGAAGTCCGCGTGGACCCCAAGAGCAAGGATTGGCACCCATAGTCGGCGCGGTTGCTCTTCTGGCGTCATCTGCGAAACGACCAAGGCGATCTGCTCAAGCACCCAGATCTCGAAATCCGTCGCGGTCTCGGCACCCGCTTTCTCCAGATCAAGAGGATGTCCAGCAGCGTCCACAGGCCTAGTTGAGGCGAGACTGACATCGAGAGCATTCTGCCATAGACTCACGAACCGGATCCTCTCCGCGTGGCTGTGAGCTGCGTCCAAACCGAACGCGCCATCGAACATGCTCTTCAGCTGTCCGAAATCAATGGCGGGATGCGTCACATACACCTCTCCCCGGATCGCTCCGCTACGGTAACCACGATGGCGCCGATCGCCTAGATCCAGTGCCAACCGCGCCCATGTACTCAGCGTCGGCGTCGCAGTCGTCTTCCTCAACAGCTTGGGCAGCCAGTCGCGCAACGGGCGTGCTCGCTTCCTGTCCAGGAATCCTGTCATCGCCGCATCTCCTGCTTCCAGGGCGCGCTTCCTTTCTGTCGTGTTCCGTGCCCGGATGAGATCCCAGCGAATGAATGCCCACTTGATCATGAGATCGACGACAAGCCAGTACTCTGAGCCCAATGTTTCCCGACTCTCGAAGCAGGCACGCATCAACTGGCTTGCTGCCCCGTAGTGCTTCGAGAACACCAGATGCCCAACTGCTTTGCGGTACGTTGGATTCTCCGGTTGCTCGGCCCACAGCACGGGCAAAGCCTCACAAGCGAAGTGCTCCCAATCGTGCGAGCCGACGGACTCAGGAAGGTCGAACTCCCCCCAGGGGGGTGGCGAGCTGATTGTGCCGATCAGAGTTTCGACGCACCATGCCTTGTGTCGCGGATTCCCCTCGAGCCATGCACGTGCAAGCCTGATCAGTACCGCTGCTATCCCGCACATGGCATCCGCAGGATGCTGGGGGAACGGGATGGGATTCGCGCGCTCGCCTCCCACGTCGATAGGGAAACGGCATGATCCAGGAGTTCTTGTGCCAACTCGTCCGGGATTCCTTCTTCGGCGTCCAGAAGCTGCCTGCATCGGATCGGGAGGGTATAGGTCAACTGCCCCAGGCGCAGTCTTTCCATTTCCTCATCCGACGGAACGATCTCGTCAGGAGGAGTGAATCTCATCGCTTCTTTCTCCCCCATAATGCAGGATTCCCAGTTGGATGGATCGAAGAACGCTGCGAGATACGCGGCTAGATCGTGTCGCCCCTCATCCTTTGTCTGTGCATCTGACATCCAACCTTGAGCCGCCTCGCTGAGCTCAGCTCTCAGCTCGTCGCTCGAATGGAACAGATGTGCGGCAATCTCGTGGATCCGGAACGTCCTATGGGGCAATCCAGACCAGTCTCTCTTCAGATTGAACAGCTGCTCCGGCTCGCCTAGCCCGGACTGAATCCCGAGCTGGTCGAGCCCTTGGCGTCTGGCTATGTCCTCCATCTTGTAGATCACGAAGCTGAGCAGCAGAGGCTTGAGCTTCCCGTAGAAGAGAAGCGGCTTGTACCGTCCGACTTCCGCTAGTAGGCCAAGGATCGCCAAGGAGTGGCTTCTTCTGAGCAGCAGGTCAATCCACGGCTCGGCATCGTCGCCAGCTTCGATCATATCGTATAGCCACTTCTCGACTGCCATGAGGGCGGATGCCACTGGGTCTGCGCCCCACCTTCCCGTATACCAATGGTAGATGTGATCATCGCCAACGAAGGATCGTGCGACGCCCGGGAGGCTCACATCGAGGACTTCCTGCGCAAACTCACTCCGTTGTAGTGCGTGAATGCGTCTGTCAGTTGCGAAATCGACAAGCCGTACGACCGTGTTCAGGGCTATTGCTGGTTCCATCTGGAGGAACCTGAGAAAGGGACCCTGAGTGTAGAACCCCGGGTAGAAGAGTCTTCTATCGCTGAGTCCTGCCTCCTCGAAAGCGTGGAGCTCGGAGCTGTGCAGGTCATCCCATGGGCTAGGGGCTTTGATTAGGCAGGCAAGGATGATCTCTTGCGCCAGCGTTGGGGACTCCTCGATCATCGGTACAAGCGCATCAGACATCAGGCAAGCTTCGGCGAAAGGGCCGTGAACCCGCACACACGGACCATCTGGCCACGGTTCCGGTACCAGTACCGATCCTCCGAGTAGCGGATCCTTCTGAGGTGTTCCGGGAGGTTGGTAGTTCTCAAACGCCTTGCCGTCACCCGGAATCGGGGGTACGCGCCCCGCAGCCTTGCGAACAAGCCGCGCAACTTCCTCAGGGGAATCTCGGTAGCCCAGTAGGGCGGCCTGGTAGCAAGTGGATTGGCTGCCCTTCTCGTCATGGTGCTCGTGAGGCCGTGTCTTGTGGAGGCGCCATGCAGCTTCTGCAGCAAGAGCTATCGCCTGCTGGCGTCCTGGCCAATCCGACGGAGCGTAGTAGAGCCATGTCTTGGCGATTCGCGAGACCTCATCGTGTGCCAGTGCAATCGCATCCTCACGTCTCGATGCGAGGAACTTCAACAGCGGAATCCAGTACGGCCAGAGGGGGAGCCTCTCCCAGCTCTGCGCTTCAATGGCCGACATTCCAACGCTTTCAGCCAGCTCCATGTACCGGGGATTCGGTACAGTCGCCGCATGCTGGAATCGCTTCAGCAGGTCTCTCAGTAGGAGGCCGTCATCTCGAGCCAGTGCAGTCCATGCGGAGGTCAGGCAGCCGGATGGATCGTGAGCGAAGATGAGCGCCTCCAGCATCAGGTTTCTCGTCTGCGGAATCCGCTCAAACAGACTTCGCCAGCGGTCTCCTGAGTCGTCCGACTGGAGCGCATCTACGCCCACGAGGCGGATGGCCCCAGCCCAATGAGGATTGGAGTGGCGCAGCTCCAGGAATGCGGCGACTTCTGCGCCCTTCGAGCGTAGAACCCGAAAGCGAGCCCAGTCACCGGGTAGATCATGGAAGAATGAAACCAATCCCCCTTGCCGGTCGTAGCGTAGGAATGACGACAGTTCGTGGATCAGGGACACTTCGACTGGGTTGATCTCAGTTTCGGCCATGGCCGCGCTCCCAGCGTCAGCGAGCTCTGCTGCCAGACGTTGCAGAAACGCGGACTTCTCTGTACCCCGAGCAGTTGAGAGGACCAGACCCTCCCAACACCAGTCGATGATCTGCGTTTCGCCGATCCACTCGTCTTGTGGCAAGTCGTGACCGGTCGAGAGGGCAGCGACGATTACGTCTAGAATCTTGAGGTTCGCGAGAAGTGTCGAGAGGTGCGGCTTTCCGAAGAGGGAGCGCAACGGAGGAAAGGCCCTCCACACTGGTGCCAGCTTATCTTGAGTAGGAGCCGCCACTTGCACCGTATGCCACTTCAGTGGCTTGCCAAGGCTCTGAGCGAGGCCCCGCAGGATGCGGTCCCATTCCTCGCTTCGACACACAATGACCACATCCCATGCTTGGCCATGGGACCCACTGCCCAGGTAGGTCAGGATTCTGGCAATCTCAGAGAAGCTGTCGCTGGTCTGCAACTTCTCCGCCTCATCAATCACGAGCGTTCCCAGAAGAGCGGAGCCCATTCGGAGGACCTCTGCGAAAGCGTGGTCCAGACGGAGGTGGGCGGATTGCTCTTCGATGTACCCCGAGCCCACCTTGCCGCCCCTGATCCAGAGGAGCCTATTGCCGCTTGCCAAGGCTTCTTTGGCAATGTCCGCAGCGATTGCAGTCTTTCCGCAACCTGAGGCCCCCAGGAGGGCCACGCACACGTACTGGGCCATTGCCTGTCGGACTGATCGCGATTCGGCATCCCGATCGATTCGGATCCCGGTTCCGATGTGTCTCTTGACAGACCTTGCGGCCTCAAGGGAAGTATCTTGGATCCGCTGCCAGTCGCTCCGGAAGTCCGGCAGTTCTCGTAGTTCGACGGATCCCTGAATGGCATCGATCAGGGAGTTCCGATCGCAGCTTCCGCCCGAGGTTCTGAGTAGCTCAGCGTGCCGGCACAAGGCATTCCACAGCGCTTCAGCAGCCGACTGATCACCCTGGGTCGTCAAACCCTGTGCGGAGGCCAGACAGCGATCGCGAGCAGTGGAATCGCGAGCATCCAAATCGAGTGCGAAGACGCGCATCCTCTTGAGGATCCGCTGAGCTGAGGCGTCCTGGTCTCCGAGGGCGCGGGCAAGGTCCTCTGGGCAGCTGAAGGAGTCGAACAACGCTCTTGAATCCTGGCTAGTGTAGCCACGTGCGTGGATGTTCTCGGAAAGCCGCGCTTCGCTCTGGAACTCCGCATACGGCAGGATCCTCTGAAGCTGTGTAAGCGCATCACTGGGCGGGCACGCCAGTCCAAGCCAATCCCGAGATCCATCAAAGGCATTGGAGGTTTGGCACAGATGGAGATCCCACGCAGCCCTGACGATTCCCTGGGATGCTGACTTCGCCGTCACCGGCGCGGTACTCTTGATGGAGATTGCGCATCGCGTGGCGTTCTCAAAGGTGAGAACCAGATCATCGAATCCAGGCCACTCCCTACTCTGCTGGGCCAAAACCGCTTCCAATGGGGCCGGGATCCCTCGCAGAGGCGAGATCCCGCGGAGGAGGTGCAGGAGGAAGTACCCAGTGACCTGGTCTTCGTAGCTGTATCCAACGCCGCCTGTCTTCCGCGGGCTTGGGACAGGGCTCTGTCCGCTATCGCCCTTGGGGTCAGCCGCAGGATGGTTGTCAGGCACGATGTCATACCCCCAGAGGTAGAGGAAGCTATGCGAGCAATGGGATGCCTTTCGACGATTTCACGTGATCCAGGCCCAGATGTGAGAGGTACCCGATTGGTACTCCCACGACGATTCCTGCGAGAACATGCGCGAGCATCCCCAGCAAAGAGAAGGCCATCCACTGCCAAGACTCAGGATCGTACTTCTCGCGATCCCGCATCAGACCCTCTCCTACCTGCCGGAATTGGAGCTGCACCTGTGGCCCATACCGGGCAAGCAAGAGCGCTACGCCCACGCCTAGAGATGCGGAGTGCGCGAACTTCCTGTGATTCGGATGCGTCGCAGGTTCGATACGATCGGGAAGTTGTCCTCCCAGTCCTCCACCCATGGCATACCCCATCGCCTCAGCGATAGCCTGGCCTGGCGACAGGCCTCTGGTCGAGAGCGTAGCATGGCCGAGAGCTACTACGGCCCCGTAGTATGTGTGTTCTAGCTTCCTTGGCATTTCCTCACCCTCCAAACGGTCGAACTAGGCTCTTGCTTCGCTTGCTGTTTGCTCTACTCGTCTGCGAGGTTCCTTATGAGAGCATAGAGTCCAACTCCCGCGAGTACCCACCCGGCCACCTTCTTCCAATCGATCTCGCCTGAGATTTGCTCCATGCCCTTGACTACAGCTTCCGCATCTCTGCCCGTCCGCACGGCGTAGTTCACCACCTCACGGGCATGGATTCGTCGCTCTCGCCCTTGGCCTCGGGCCTCCATGCGGCCCTTCTTCACGGCATCGTAGACGCTCTGTACATGGACACCGAGAATCTCCGCCACCTGAGGAGCTGTGTACCAGTCTCTGCCTTCTGGGGCCGGTGCCATGTTGACCTCCTAGGACTGATTCGCAGCATAGAGAGATCGGCAGATCTTGTCAAGTCATAGCCTTATTTTGGACAGCAGACACGGCGGAATGCGAATCTGAGGGAGTTCTGGGGACATAGTACTTAATTGGCAGGCTTGCGACCGCGCTTTCTTGGTCGGAGCACTCGTCCTGTGAGCTGCTCCAGCCGCTCAACGAAGGCATCACCTCCAAGTGGCCGTCCGGTGCGAGCATGCTTGCGGAACAGGGAGACGCTGGCCTCTTCTTGAGAGAGGAAGGCGCGTCGATCACCGATGTCGCTCAGCGAGTCGGATGGAACAGCCAACGGATCAGTGGACTTCTCGCCCACGAACCATGCAGCGCTAGACCATCGGTAGTCCCATGGATTGCTGACGATTCCAGCACGTACGGGATTCCGCTGCACGTAACGTACAGCTGCCAATACGTAGCCTGCCTCGAGAGGGAAGGAGTGGAAACGCCCCTGAAACAAGTAGCCCCGCCATCCTTCGCGGAAGTTGATGGAGCGAGTGTAGCGACGATGGGCCTCACCGATCCCAAGGGCGAGGCTATTCTCTTCTTGGGGAATAGCGATCAAGTGCACGTGATTTGTCATCAGGCACCAGGCGATGTAGGAGACGCCGAAACGATCGCCTTGTTCAGAGATGTGCTTCAGGTACTCGGC
>Ga0272444_10003538_pt1 | contig 13995 bp, 7 predicted proteins | sample SSMForm13_FD_201033 | JGI IMG/M metagenome (GOLD analysis project Ga0272444, IMG submission 201033) | Marine sediment archaeal communities from Little Sippewissett salt marsh, Falmouth, MA, United States - SSM-Form-13 | ecosystem: Environmental > Aquatic > Marine > Wetlands > Sediment ...
ATGCAAGGCAAGCAACTCGACCACCTGCCGCAACTGACGGTGGACAGTCTTAATCACGTCCTGGCCAAGTACAGCGACCATGTCGTCCTAGATGTTCGGACTGACGCTGAGTGGCAAACCGGCCATATCGAAAGGGCCGTTCACAGACCCATTTCGGACCTGATTCAACACGGACCGGATCTGCCCAGGCAAAGGCATATCACGTCCGTGTGTGGGTCAGGCTACCGATCGAACATCGCGGGCAGCTTCCTGAAATCTCTCGGATACGAGCACGTGTTCAGTCTCATCGGCGGGATGACGGCGTGGAACGTCGCGACGAGGTAAGAACGCATTCATGTTGCCCATGAATGGTCTCGATGCATATCTGGGTGTCGCGTACTGAGGGCCTGACCACGCTGAGCGTGTCCTGATCTAGCCTGACTCATCCACTTTGTGCGATATGATACTCGCATGCCGGCACCGATGCTCGGCCCGTTCGCACGCATGTGGGACGAAAATAGTCTGCTGTTTCCAGATATCCGCTGATCTCCTAACCAGTGGGAACAAATGCCTCAATAGGTCTCGTATCTTGGCGGCGGCTGGGGCTAGAGGGGCAGAGGCGGTGACGAGCTTTCATCGTGTTGGCTGGCGGGATAGTGCGCCGGCCACGCCAAAGGCTGTTGACAGTTTGGGTATCGCCCATATAATCCGGGCTGGATCATTTCCTTATGACTATTGGGCTTGCGATGCAGGCGGCATTGAGGGTAATGCTATGAGGCGAATTGCACTTGCCGTATCCGTGTTCGTGGGAGTCTGCGGTCTCGGCTGCACAAGCGAGACCAGACGCGTCGAGGTCGGGCGCGAGCTTGTGAGCGACCCGACATCCATATCAGTCCAGGATTTCGAGACTATCGCGCAGAAGATGGTGCGCTCGATGATCACGCTTCCGCAGATACAGAACGCCGGCAGCGCCCCGACTGTGGCGTTCCTTTCAGTCGAGAACCGCTCCAACGACTTCGTAGATAAGAAAGCCTTCCTGGAGAAGATGCGAACGCTCCTGATAAGGCATTCGGGAGGGAAACTCACCTTCCTGGACCGACACCATCTGGAGTCTCTCAAGAGAGAGCAAGAGGCCAAGGAGATGGGCGAACTCACCTCCTCGGACACGACGCAATTTCTCGGAGCCGACTATTTCCTGACCGGCGTGATAAGTTCGATAAACGCCGCCGGAGGCAGCGAGAGAACGATATTCAGGCGTTACTCCTTCCGCCTGACCGACGCCCACAACAGCGCCATCATCTGGGAAGACGAATACGAGACGCAGATCTATCACAGAAGGGGCACGATCTACCGGTAGGCACGTCCTGCCCCGCGGGAACCGCGGCCCGGGACGACCATCTCGGCCCGTCCTGGGAGACGAGGCCCTCCGGCGCCCTTAGGGAGACTTGGTATGCCGAAGACCGCTTACCGGGCAGTTGCTCGACCCGGACCGCTGTGGATTGCCTTGCCAACGGTGGCGCTGCTGCTTCTGGGTTGCCAGGAGCCGCCCAAACCGGTGGGCCTTCCGAGACTGTTCGCGCAGGAGCCGACCACCTCAAGCGCGCCCAACGAGGTCGATCCCAACTCGAAGTACGCCACGTACGAGCAGGAGTTGGCGGGCCTCCTTGGCGAGATGCCGCAGATGGATCACAAAGACTACGCCATGCTCGCCGCCAACCGGGCGATGATCCTGGACGCACTCGGCCGAACCGATGAGGCATCCAAGTCGGCCTTGGACGCCCAGGCGATTATGACCGGCCAGGTCAAAGGCGAAGAGCAGAAGGCGGCGGCGGCGGCCGCCTCCGACGAATCGCTGAAAGTCTTCAAGGGCGAATGCTACGAGATAGCCATGTTGAACTGCTTCGTTGGGATCTGCAGCCTCAAGGACGGAGACAACGAAACCGCCTCAATCGGTTTCCGTCGCGCTCTCGAAGCGGATAAGATGAGCAAGGAAGGCTGCCGAGACGACTTCAAACTGGCCTACTGGGGGCTGGGGATGGCGACGGTCGATAGCGAGCCGGATACTGCCGGTCAGATGTTCAAGCGATGCGGATACAAGTCCGCCGACCAGGTCGCCGGGGACAACATGGTCTTCCTGATCTACATGGGAAGGGCGCCGTGCAAGCGCCTCACCGGCGCATACGGCGAGCATGACATGATATGCAGGTGCCAATATGAGCCCGCATACGCGAAGGTTTTCGCCGACGGAGCCTCCCTCGGTAAGTCGATTGAACTGATCGACCTTCATAGCCAATCCCGCGGAGTGCCGAAGACCAAGAAAGACACCGGACAGGCGGCAAAGGGCATCGGCAAGCTCGTACTCGCCTCAACTGTCGGGGCCTTTCTTGGCGGATCGGCACAAGACCTCGTTGAGGCGGCATGGGTGGTCAAGGCCGACACGCGCGCCTGCTATATGCTCCCCAACGAAGTCCACGTGGTCGGTGCGGCGGTCCCGCCGGGAAGTCACACGGTGAAGGTGAAGTTCTACGGCAGGGGCGGAGCGGAACTCAACCGCTATGAGCAAGTCTGGCGAAATGTCCGGGCCCCGGCACGCGGAAGGCGCTTCGTGACCATAAGGAGCGAATTCGACCGCTGCAACGTGCAGGGACCCGTCGCCTTCACTCGCATCAGCAAGGTGGACTGCAAAGCCCTACCGGCCGAGAAACCAACCGGACAAGACAAACCGGCCCAAGCAGGCGAATTGGTCAGTGTTGCCTTCCGAGCGGCAAACCTGCCCGAACTGGCGGTTGGCGACACGGTCAAGCTCTGCCACTTCTACGCTCGCACGCAGTGCCGAATGGACACAAACTACCACTGGCGATACCAGCCAATGGCCTACAACAACCAGGGTCAGCCGGTTGGCCACCCCAACTGCAAACTGCGAATGCAGGACTACGACGTCGGGCTGGTCGGACTGGCCAAGGTTTCCGAAATAAACGGTGAAACGGCAAAAGCGGAGGTGGTCTCGCTGACAACCGACTACAAGCCGCAGGTCGATGACATGGTAACCAAGGCCACGCGAGTCGGAAGGCTGTGGCGATAACGCATCGCTTGTCCGCCGACGCGACCTGGAAGGAATGATGATGAGGCGAATACTCGGTTTACTGCTGCCGGTTGCTGCCCTGGTGTGCTTGCTGTTTCTGGCCGGCTGCGTGAAAGATCCGGTCGTCAAAGTGACGCCCTTCGTCGCGAAGTCATCCGATACTGGCCAGGATGGATCCGACGAACTGCACTGACCGAAGCGGGCAACCGCAGATACAAGACTATCAGGAGACTCTGTTCGCGGGATCGCGAAAGTGAACATGACGTAGAAAGGCGGAAGATGATGGCAAAGACAATCAGCAAGTGCGTAGTGGCCGTCGCGGTGTGCGGAGCGATGCTGGCGACTATCTGCGCCAGCGTCGGCTGCGAAGCGAAACCTGTGCCCGGAAAGGTCGGCACTTCCCTACAGCACCAGACAAAGGTCGTCGCCAAGGACTTCGTCCTTTACGACCGCATGCGCGTCGCAAATCACAAGGCTTCCCGGACCGACACGGGCCTGCTCGAGGTCAAGCTCGGGCTGGAGAACGTGCAGCAGGAAGATGTCTGGTGTGACATCCAGGTGGTCTTCTACGATCATGACCGGTTCGAACTGGAGAAGACAAACTGGCAGCCGTTGCTGTTGCTCGGAAAGCAGATCACCTATTACCGCACCGTCTCACTTAACAGCCGGGCCGGCGATTACACAGTATTCCTCCGCAACCCCAGGCAGTTGAAGGGAGTCAATTGACCGCGCTTGCGGTTGCGTCCAAACCCAATGGAGCCAGGACAATGATCAAATCAACTTATGCCTTTGCGGCGATCGCGGCCCTCGCTGCCGCTGCTGCAATCACAACCATCGGTTGCGAACCGGAGGGTCCGCAGCCTGCCGTGGTCGTCCCTCCGGCGCCTACAGGCGTTGAGGCCAACTCGCCGGGCGGCGAGCAGTATCGCTACGACCATCAAGTTCGCTACGGTGGAGCAGACTCCGAGATGAAACAGCAGTTGCGCCGGCAATACGTTCTGGCCATCGCAAGAGTTGCCGATACAAGCCTCGTCGATACGCCGTTCGGAAACAAACAAGTGGCCTCACCCGTGGTCGCAGTGGTGGCCGGAGCAGAAGGACAAGGCGACACGAAGGTCACTGCCGCCATTGACGAGTCTCTGCGAAACGAAAGGCTCGCCCCTGAACCCGCCCCGCCGGGCTTCACCCAAAGAACCAGAACGCAGCTTATCTCATTCCTGCAGGAAACGGAGTGCTTCACCCTTATCGAGCGCGAGAGCATCAACGACATCGTCCGGGAACTGGAGTTCGACGATTCGCGTTGGGTGGCAAAGACGCCCGAGACACCAGCACAGGGCAAGCTGAGCGGAGTCAAATACATAGTCAAGGGCGCCCTCGAACGCAACCTCGCGGCCAGGCCGGTCGGACCCGCCACACCAGACAATTGGGTCGGACAGGTGGGCTTCCCCGAAGATGACCGCCAGAACATGCCTCTCGTGTTCAGGCTTAGGATGTATAGCGTCTCGGGAGGCATCATCGTTGCGGTCGGAGATGGATACGGTCGCACCGCCGATGAGGCCGTCAAGAACTCCGTTCGGGCACTGACAAGGCTGGTGATCCGAAACTACCACCGCGATAGCAAATAGCCCTCGTTCGGCGGGACCGGCGGCGGATATGTAGGTTGGTCGGGGGGGCAGATTCTGACTGCCTGATTGCCGGGGCGGTGGACTGATCGCCTTGAACCGCCCTGCCCGGAATGCTATGATCTCTGCTATGGAGGCCGCGCGCACTCCTGTGCTGCCTCCAGTCGGCGGGTGGCTTGAACGCCTGCCGGCTTGGGCCCTGGAAGGCGTTCCAGGGGTGGTTTGCCCGGCAGTCCCATCAGGGGCGAGACCGGGATGGCCCAATTGAGAAAGGAGGTGATCCGTGGAACAGTATCTGATAGGTGGCCTGCGTTAGGCAGGCGACGTACCTGCTTAGCGCAGGACCACAGATTCAGGCCGGACCCGATCGGCAAGCCGCCATCGGGTCCGGCTGTTTTCTCGCGGGAAGTGAAGCACAGAATCGCATCCCCACCGAAGCGAAGGCACTACCGGGGTCCCGCGTCTCGCTTCCTGCTGGACAGCAAGACGACGTCGCGAAGCTGCTCCGGACCCGGAGCGTCCGTCCAGCGTTGGTCAAACCCCGGCTCCTGGACGATGTGCGCTATCGCCATCAGCGCCCGCAGGTGAAAGTTCCGCTCATCCCGCGAGCCGACCAGTACGAAGCCGGTTTGCACAGGCTTGTCCTGGTTAGGGAACATGGCCCCGGACCGGCATCGTATAAGCAGCACCTCGAACAGTTCCCGCCCGTCCACAATTATGTGCGGGATCGCCAGCCCAGGCTGGATGACAGTGCTCGACTGCGCCTCTCGCTTCAGGAAAAGATCCAGCAAGTCGGGCTCTTTCATTTGCAGTCGCGGCGCGAGAGCTTCCGCCGCCTTGGCGAATAGCTGCTCGCTGGAGATGGGCTCTTCAACGTCTAGGATCTCGCACCGGCGGATCAGCTCGTCGAAGCGATCCTGGACGACCTCGTCTCGCTCCAGGGCAATCTCCTTGAGCTCTTCCTCCAGTTGGCTGCGATACATCTCCTTGGAGATGATTCCCTTGACCATATATACAAACGCGCTTTCGCGAACGATCCGCCTGCGGACGTAGAGCACGTACCATAAGGCCCCAAGAAGCGCAAACGCCCCGGCAACAACAAGCGGGGCCGAGCCCATCTCCACTATCAGGAAGATGTACACGACGATTCCCGCTATCTGGAGATACGGAAACAGCGGCGCGCGGTAAAGCGGTCGATAGTTCTGGATCCCGCTGGTCCGCATTATTAGCACGGACACATTAACCATCACGAACAGGCTCAGCATCATCGCGCTGGCAGCCTTAACGAGGTTCTCTATTCTCAATGCAAGTATTACCGCCACCATAAAGCAGGCCGTCAGGACGATACTGACCACCGGAGTCCCGAATCTTTTTGAGACGCTCTGCACAACGGCTGGAAGAAGCCCGTCCCTGCTCATCGCCATCGGGCTTCGAGAGGCAGTCAGAATTCCGCTGTTTGCCGTCGTTATGAAGGCAAGCATCCCGCCGACCGCAAGCACAGTAACCCCTACAACCCCGGCGAACTGATCGGCCGCTTGACACAGAGGCGTCAGACTTCCGGAAAGATGACTCGGTTCGAGGACCCCGACTGTAACGAAGGTCGCGCCAACGTAGATGCAGGAAACGACGATCACTGCAGCGAACATCCCCAGCGGAAGGTTCCGCCCCGGATTGGGCACCTCCTCGGCAACACTGGCAACCTTTGTCAGCCCGCCGAAAGAGACGAACACCACTCCCGCAGTTGCGAACACGCCGGCAAGGCCTTGGTCCATGAATCCCGCAAAGCGAGCGTGGGATGTCGCGGGAAGCCCCATCGCCACGAACATGGCCATTACTGCCACCAGAACCGCAACCAGAGCCACCTGAACCCATCCGACGCCCTTGACGCTGATGACGTTCAGCGCCGTGAAGACAGCACACGCGCCGACAGCTACGAGCTTGATACCCCACTCTCCGAAATCGGGAGCGAACAGCCGCACGAACGCGCCGATTCCTATCAGCGCGAACGCCGCCTTCAGCGCGATCGAAATCCATGCCGCCAGCCCCGCCATCGTTCCCGGAAGCGCCCCCAGGCTTCGCTCGATAAAGAAATAGCTCCCTCCGCTTCTCGGCATTGCCGTGGCGAGTTCCGCTTGGGACAGCATGGCCGGGATGACGAGTATTCCCGCCAGCCCATATGACAACACCATTCCCGGGCCGGCGCTTTTGAAGGCGATTCCGGGAAGAACGAACAGACCCGATCCGATCATCGCCCCCGCGGCGATGCAGAAGACACTCCAGAAACCCAGCTTCCGTTCCAGTTTCATATCTGAGCCCGATATCGTCCTCGGCGGACAGGCCCGCGACGCCGGGAAACCGGCGACATGCCTGCACGGCATCGTATTACCGCGCCATCCCTGCCGGCACAAATGCTGCCCTCTAAGCGGCGCATAAGCCAGTGAAAAATCGCCGTCTATATCAAGCAAGGCTCGCCTGCGCTCCCCTACCGGGCTCCCTTGCAGAGCAACTCGTCACCACTGCCTGCCATGTGATATGCGGCAATATGCAATTCAGCCTAGCTCGCTGCGGGACAAGGCAGAGATTGCCAGCAAACATCAAGCCGGAATGCCCAAATCAATGATGGAGATACTTCACGAGTTCGGGACCTCTTGTGCCCCGGCGGTCAGTTCTTCCGCTGCTTGTAGGGCAAGGCTAACGTACTTCCTACCTTCCCCGATCTCCATCGAAGTGTAGGTCGTCGTCACGACAACCGCCGCCTCCAGCTGCCCGTCTGTACCGAATACCGGAGCCGCCACCCGGAAGTTCCCCGACTTCAGGAATGCCACGTATCCATGCTCCCGAATGAGATCGACCAGGCCGTTCACCATTGTTAGAGACTTCCAGTAATCCAGATCGTCCCTGTTGGTCAGCGGGTGCCTGTCCTGGTATCGCTCTCGCTCAGATTCATCCATGTAGGCCTGGAAAACCACTGCCGCTCCGTAGGGAGGAACGCGAGTTCCGTAGGAGGTCCACGGCGCGGTTGATCCATACCCGCGCGAGTGGAATCTGCTTACGACCTCCCCTCCAACGTATTGGTAGATGGCAACGTAACTCCCCGCGACCCTACCCAAGCGGATGGCCTTGGTTATCCCCGGAATCAGGAACTGCTTCGTCCACCGGTCCTGCCTTTCCTGCAGGGCCTGCATGGCAGGACCTAGTTTGTAGCGAGGAGGGGAGTCGAGCTTGGTGAGGAACTTCTTGTGAACAAGGGTCGTGAGAATCTTGTAAGCGGACTGCCTGCTGAGACCCAAGAGCGACGCGACACGGCGAAGGCGCACACCTTCGTGGGCGTTCCCCACCAATTCCATAACGTCCACGGCCCGGACGATCGACCTGATTATCTGGTTTTCCACGCCCACAGGCTACTGCTCCACCGCGCCGCTGGTCTGTCGGCTAAGTGACTTGTCGGCTTGGCCACCCTTCATCTTGGGGTCCAACTCGCCATTTGTCAACTATTAGTTGACAAATGGCGAGTTGGGCGGATGCTGCGAGTTCCGCAACCCGTAGTTGCCGATGTATACTAGATGCGATCAGTATTTCCCAGAGGCAAAAAGCTGGCGGCAGTCACATCGGAAGGGCCGCCAACATATGCGCGATCATCAGCCGCAGCGTCGGCAAGACGTGAAAGTTTAGAAATCGGCGATGATCTTCGCCTGGAGGACAGATGGAGGTTTGGAGTACGCAACTCGTCATCTGACAATGTCATTGAACCACACACCAGTGAGTCTATATCCGAAGTTGAGAAAAAGTGTCAGCGGCTCGGACGGCAAGGTGACATAGGCGTCGATTTGCCGGTCGAGGATCGCGGATTGGTGCAAGGAGAATCCCCATGAGGACTAGCAAATCTGGATTAGTCTTACTTCTGGCAGTTGGTTGCCTGGTTGCCGCACTTCCTGCCCAGGCCGCGACCGTCAGGCTCCGCGAAGGCGGCGGAGCATTCCACGTCGATACGACATTCGACGACGTATACATCGATGTGGACACTGATAGCAACTATGCCGATACGGCAGCTTACTACGCTATCCGCGCCCGCAACGATGGCGGGGGGAATCTGGATTGGGTTTCGCTGTTTGGCGTCAAGGACCTGTTCACCCTGATACCCTTGTATTACAACGGCTACGCTGTCCAGATCGACTCAGCCACGATGCGCCTCTACGGATACAACACGGGAGCAGGGCATACGGTGGATCTGTATCGCGTCACTACAAACTGGATGCCCGACGGAGCCGGGGCCAACGAAGCTGATGTGTCGGGCCTGCACAGCGAGATCAGTTCTGGAGCCCCATGGGGTTCCGGCGGCTTCTCGTCCGCCGATTACGATGCCACGGAGGTCGGGACAGGCATCTGGCCGAGTTACTCTCAGCCGGTGGATATCGACGTCACGCAGATTGTGCGAGACATCTACACATCAAACCACAACTACGGTCTGGTCCTACGAGTAGAAGGCGATAGCTATTCATGCAACGGATACTCGTCGGAGCTTAGTACGGTTCGGCTTCGACCCACACTGGAGGTAACTTACAGCTATCCGGGAACCACCCTCCCGCAGGTCTCGCTGACAGTCAACAGCGGATCGGGAACTGGAACCTACGAGCAGTACAACATTGTGGCCATATCGGCAGGCACCCCTCCAAGCGGGCAAGCCTTTGACGAATGGATCGGTGACACCGCAGAAGTCGCCGACGTCTATAGCGCCAGCACGGACATCTACCTTCGCGACGCCGACGCGACCGTCACGGCGACCTTCGCCACCGGATATACACTGACCGTCAACAGCGGATCGGGAAGCGGCGTCTATGTCGCCGAGACAGTGGTTGCCATCGAGGCCGACGAAGCGCCCACGGGAATGGCGTTCGTCAGGTGGACAGGCGATACCGAGGTGGTTGACTACGTCAACGGCGCCAATACCACCGTGGTCATGGACACCTATGACGCGGAAATAACGGCCACCTACGGGACCATCTACACATTGACCGTCAACAGCGGTGATGGAAGCGGAACGTACGCCGAGACGATGGTCGTCGGTATTGAAGCCGACGCCGCCCCGGTGGGGCAGGAATTCGACCAGTGGGTCGGCGACACCGTCGGCATCGCGGACGTCAACGAGGCAGACACGACCATAACGATCCAGCCCGGTGATGCGGAAATTACGGCCACCTATACCAGCGTGCCGGTCTATACCCTTACCGTGAACAACGGAACGGGCGGCGGCGACTACAACGAAGGCTGGGTTGCCGACGTTGCCGCCGATGCGCCTCCTGCCGGACAGATCTTCGCAGAGTGGATCGGCGACACGCAGTATCTCGCCGACGTTTACGACGGCACCACCACGTTCACCATGCCCGCAATGGCCGCCGAGATCACGGCGACCTACGTTGACGCGATCTCGCTCTACGAGGTCGACACTTACGGGGACACTGCGACTCCATTTGACGACGCCTTCCTCGAAGACGGCAGCAACACCAACTACGGTAATCCGGGCTGGCCTTACGAAATGTTCCTGCGGTCAGCCCCGCCGTTAAGAATCGGCGTGCTGGGAATCAAGGAAATGTTCACCTTGCTTCCACGGACAGACTCCGGAGACGCGCTGACCGTCATTTCGGCAACGCTGTCAGTGCGAAGGCGATCAGGCGACAGTGGAGACACGATCTACGCCAATCGTTGTGTGACGGACTGGCTGCCAGATGCGGCCGGCGCCAACGAAGACGACGTGTCAGGCATGTATTCCGAGATGAGTTCGATGACATCCTGGGCATCCGGCGGAGTCAGTGACGCCGACTACGACAGCATCCATGAATCATCCTCTCCATGGTCGAGCGACTACGGCGCCCGGGTCGGGGTGGACGTGACGGATATCGTCCAGGACATGTACGACTCAGGGATCAACTACGGGTTCGTCCTGAGCACCGACGACGAGATCTCTCTGCACCAGGCAGAGGGCGCGACTTACTACGAGTCCGGACCCAGGCTGACGATCATCTATGCCTACGAACCTATGCCTTCGGCCACATTGATCGTCAACAGTGGAAGCGGAAGCGGGACCTACAGCCCGTCCACCGACGCTGCCATCTCGGCAGATCCCGCCCCGAGCGGGTCGAGCTTCGACCAGTGGGTCGGAGACACCGCATACGTCGAGGACCCCTACGCCGCCAGCACGACCGTTCACGTGAGAAGGTATGACGTGGAGGTGACGGCTGTCTATTCCGGAAGCTATCTCCTGACCGTAAACAGCGGAACCGGCGGCGGGTACTACCTGCCCGGACGAGTGGTGGACATCTCCGCCGACGCCGGGCCTTCAGGAATGGTCTTCGACGAGTGGATCGGAGACACCGATAACGTCGCCGATGTCGGCGCCGCCAGTACGACTATCACCATGCCCGGACAGGACGCCGAAGTAACAGCGACCTACAGGGCGGCGATCGCATACACGCTGACGGTCACCAACGGATCGCCCAATGGCGACTTCCTCGAACAGAGCGTGATCAACCTCGTTGCCGACGCGCCGACATCCGGAATGATCTTCGACATCTGGGTCGGAGACGTATCGACAGTTGAAGACATCAACTCCGCCAGCACGACGATGGTCATGCCGGCGCAGAACACCAACATCGTCGCTACCTACGCGGTCGGATACGTCCTGACCGTCCACACCGGCAGCGGAGACGGCGTCTATCGCGAAGACGAGTTCGTGGACATCGAGGCAGACACGATTCCAAGCATGACATTCGAGGAATGGGTCGGCGATGTGGCGACGGTTGCGGACATCTATGACCCCACCACCACCATCAAGATGCCCGGTTACGATGCCGAGGTAACCGCGACCTATGTCGTCCAGTACACGCTGACGGTGAACAACGGCACCGGAGGCGGGACCTATTTTGAGAATGAGGTGGTTGACATCTCCGCCGACGACCCGGCGGTCGGAACCAGGTTCCTGGAGTGGGTCGGTGACACGGACTACGTTGCCGATACGTCTCTTGCCGACACAACCGTAACCATGCCCGCTGCGGACGTCGAGGTAACTGCGACCTATGAGGGCCTGCAAGAATACTCCTTGACAGTCAACAGCGGTTCGGGCACCGGAACCTACTACGAGGAAGAGGTCGTGGCCATCCAGGCAGACGCAGCCCCGTCCGGTAAGCTGTTCGCCGAATGGACTGGTGACGTCGGGGCCGTCGCAGATGTCTACGCGGCCAGCACCTCTGTCACCATGCCTGCCGGAGACGTGGAGGTAACGGCCACTTACGCAGACGCCTACCAACTCACTGTTAACAGCGGCTCCGGAAGCGGAATGTATCCGGAAGGCGGCGTCGCGAACGTCGTGGCTGATACCGAACCTGTCGGGTATGTATTTGATCAGTGGATCGGTGACACGGCCTCGGTTGACGACGTTTCCGACCCGTCCACAACCGTGAGCATGCCCGCAAGCGCCGTTGAGATCACGGCAACTTACGTCGTCGGATACGACCTGACGGTTAACGGCGGCTCCGGTAGCGGGCTGTACCCGGAAGGAGCGGTCGTCGGCATCGCCGCCGATGCAGCCGCTTCGGGAATGGTCTTCGACCAGTGGATCGGAGACACCGCTGAACTGGCCGATCCGACGCTGCGGAGCACCACCGTAACGATACCTGCCTACCCCGTTGAGGTAACCGCGCAGTACAAGCCCGACATACCTGACGGGTTCAGGATCAGTTTCCGCGAAGGTGGCGGAGATGGATACACCGATACCATCTTCGACGATACCTACATGGTGCTCGATCCTGCCGACAGCGAAGTTTACGGAACTGAGACCTCAATCGCCGTCGTTGACGGGCCAGTCACCAGCGACCCGCCAGAGGACCAGCACATGGCAGGCCTGGTCTGCGTGACCGACATGTTCACCCTCCTTCCGCCAAGCACCGGCGGGAGCGACATAACAATCAATAAGGCCTACCTGATCGCCTACCGCTACCTCGGGCCTCAGGGCACTCCGTTCAGCATCGCCCGGGTCATAACCGACTGGCTGCCCGACGCTGCCGGAAGCAACGAGATTGACGTCAGCGGCCTGTACTCAGAGAACAGCACCTATACGACCTGGGCAAACTTCCTGACCAACTTCGACACGGGAGACTACGACGAGGCAAACGCCTTGGACGTGGACATCCAGGACGGTGGATACGCGGCCATGCAGAAGTGGGATGTCACAAGCCTCGTTCAGGACATCTACTACTACGGGACGAACTACGGCCTGGCACTGATTCCTGAACCCGACTTCGTCTCTCCGGACTACACGGACCCGAATGAGGAGTACTACGGCATATACCTGATCTCCTCGGAGTCCACCAACATGGACAGGCGCCCCGTGCTGCAGATCGACTACCAGTACGGAGACATGTACCAGTTGACGGTCAACTCCGGCACGGGTGACGGCACGTACTACGAAAGCGAAGTAGTCGAGATCGTCGCTAACGTGCACCCGAGCGGAGACGCATTCGCGGCTTGGGTCGGTGACACTGGAGTCCTGGATGATCCCAACGCGGCAACGACCGATGTAACTATGCCCGCAGCCGACGTTGAGGTCACGGCGACCTACACACCTCCGTGCGTGCCGTGCAACGGCGACCTGGACGGCAGCGGTTTCGTCGGTCAGGGCGACCTGGACATCGTTCTGGATCAGTGGGGCAACAGCGGTGGCGAGATCACCGACGCCCGCGCAGATCCCTCCGGCGATGACTTCGTCGGACAGGCGGACCTCGACATTGTCCTTGATGACTGGGGCAAGAGCTGCGAGTGACGAATAAAAACCGATAGCCGGCGGGCCGGCAATTAAGAAGCTCGGCGGTCGAGAAAGCGACCGCCGAGCTGTTTCTTGCGCCGTCCAGCGGAATACGTCAACCGGCGAGGCGCCGATGCCCAGGCGCCCCGCCGGTCGTCTTGCGCCTCCGCTTGGAGGCCGGTTGTCACATCAGTTAAGCGTTACAGAATAACCGCTTGACGCGTTTCCGTCTTCGTCCACCACGAATAGATAGGCCGTCCCACTCGAGAAACTGCCCTCATTGAAATCAATCGTGATCGAACTGCTCGACCAGGACGTTGGGATCTGTATCTCGCGGTGAGTGCAACTGCTCCAACTGGAGTTGTTGCCCAACTCCACGCGGGCCTGAGTGGTGGCGATATACACATCGTCAAACCACGCCTTGGCTGTATCCGTAAACTGCTGGGCCATGTTCCCGATGTGGATGCTCGTGTACTCGCCATCTACGAAGCGGTGACGGTAGTCGGTACGGTGCTTGC
>Ga0272444_10003539_pt1 | contig 13995 bp, 13 predicted proteins | sample SSMForm13_FD_201033 | JGI IMG/M metagenome (GOLD analysis project Ga0272444, IMG submission 201033) | Marine sediment archaeal communities from Little Sippewissett salt marsh, Falmouth, MA, United States - SSM-Form-13 | ecosystem: Environmental > Aquatic > Marine > Wetlands > Sediment ...
CCCGCCTCCAGCCGGAAACCGCCGAGGCGGGATCGTGACAGATCCAACGGCTGCGTCCAGCACGCTGCAGTGACGGAGAGAGACGAGGAGATCCGCCACTGCGGTGCGTGACCCCAGGCTACTGCGCTGGTCCGTGAATCCGATGGACCGCCCGTGGTGGGTTCGTGTGGTGCCTCCGTGCCCCACAAGACCGCCCTGCCCGACGAAAGCCGAGTTCCCTTGACCCTTTCGATCGTTTCTGAGCACGCCAAACGCCGGTGAACAGCTCTTCATCCTGTGGATTCCGTATGGACGAACCATGGACGCCCCATAAGCGGGGATCGGCCCCATGTGGATCCGGAAGCCTCGTTCCGAGTTTGATCGATCCGCATCCGATGTTAGACTTACTTGGTTTGAGTGGGAGGAGGAGGGTGGTCACGGATCGTGATCACCTTGTGAAAGGCGGTCATGGCTGCGAGAAGGAGCAACGGCGCAACACTGGGCTTCGAGGAGACGCTTTGGCAAGCGGCGGACAAGATGCGCGGGCATATGGACCCGTCGGAGTACAAGCACGTCGCGCTCGGGCTCATCTTCCTGAAGTACATCTCTGATGCGTTCGAGGAACGTCGCGAAGAGATCCGCGCAGAGCTGACCGATCCGGAGAGTGCTTGGCACACGGCTGAACCCGAACACCTGGAGCGAGAGCTCGAAGACCGCGATGCCTACGCGATGAAGAACGTCTTCTGGGTTCCGAAGGAAGCCCGATGGACGTTCCTCCAAGAACGCGCAAAGCAACCGGAGATCGGCAAGCTCATCGATGACGCGATGGTCGCCATCGAGCGGGAGAACCCATCTCTCAAGGGTGTCCTGCCCAAGGACTACGCCCGTCCGGCGCTCGACAAGCAGCGGCTGGGCGAGCTGGTCGACCTCATCGGCACCATCGACCTGGGAGACGCGGAGAACCGCTCCAAGGACATCCTCGGCCGGGTATACGAGTACTTCCTCAGTCAGTTCGCGAGCAAGGAAGGAAAGAAGGGCGGCGAGTTCTACACGCCCCGCTGCATCGTCAAGCTCCTCGTCGAGATGATCGAGCCGTACGAAGGCCGCGTCTACGACCCCTGCTGCGGATCGAGCGGGATGTTCGTGCAGAGCGAGGAGTTCATCCGCGCCCACGGCGGCAAGATCGGCGAGCTCTCCATCTACGGCCAGGAATCGAACCCAACCACCTGGAAACTCGCCAAGATGAACCTCGCCATTCGCGGCATCGAAGCCAATCTCGGTGGACAGAACGCCGACAGCTTTCACAACGACCTGCACAAGACGCTGAAGACCGACTTCCTGCTCGCCAATCCTCCGTTCAACGACTCCGACTGGGGCGGCGATCGATTGCGCGAAGATGTCCGCTGGTCCTACGGCGTCCCGCCAATTGGCAACGCGAACTTCGCCTGGGTGCAGCACTTCATCCACCATCTTGCGCCGACCGGGATTGCCGGATTCGTCCTCGCAAATGGCTCGATGAGCTCGAACCAGTCCGGCGAGGGCGACATCCGCAAGGAGATCGTCGAAGCCGATCTTGTCGATTGCATGATCGCACTGCCCGGCCAGCTCTTCTACGGGACGCAGATTCCTGCCTGTCTCTGGTTTATCGTCCGGGATAAATCCGGACGACCCTCACCCGGCGCGATGCGCCACCCTCTCCCAAAGGGCGAGGGTATGCAATACGGCGATTCTTCACTCCCCTCTACCTCTGGGAGAGGGGATGGGGGTGAGGGTCGTTTCCGCGACCGACGCGGGGAAACGTTATTCATCGACGCCCGCCAGATGGGATCCATGGTCGATCGCACGCATCGCGAGTTGACCGATGAGGACATAGCCAAGATCGCCGGAACCTATCACTCCTGGCGCGGCGAAACCGACGAGACGTACGAAGACATGGCCGGCTACTGCAAAGCGGCGACGCTCGACGACATCCGCGAGCACGGACACGTCCTCACGCCCGGCCGCTACGTTGGCGCGCCGGAAGCCGAGGAGGACGACGAACCGTTCGAAGAGAAGATGGCACGACTCGCGGCAGAGCTGTCGGAGCAGTTCGGGGAGTCGAAGCATCTCGAAGACGAGATTCGGAAGAGCCTGAAGGGGCTGGGATTCGATGTGTAGTGGACGAAGGGGGACTGCTTGCTTTGCGCAGGTGGCTGCAAACTCAGGCCACACCCCTGGCCTTGACAAGCCCGTGCTTCGCTACTATGCTTCAGTCAGCAAACCCGCCGGGCCTCTGTCGCAAGACACGCTATCTCTCGGCGGGTCTTTCATTGGGGGCACGGCGTGAAGTACTCCAAGCCTCCACTCACGATCGACCAGCAGGTCAAGCTCCTGCTGGACCGTGGAATGACTGGCGATCCGGATTTCATGGCCCAGCGCCTCACCGCAGTGAACTACTACCGTTTGAGTGGCTACTGGTACACGTTTCGCAATCCAGACGACACATTCAAGCCTGGCACGACGTTCGAGCTCGCGTGGACCACATACGTGTTCGACCGCCATCTTCGATTGCTTGTCATGGACGCGGTCGAACGGATCGAGATCGCCGTGCGTTCTCTGCTCGCCTACCACCATGCGCACAAGCACGGGGCGTTCGCGTATGCGCTCGAGCCGGCTTCTCTGCCCAAGATGAGTCCTGATGAGTACCAAGACTTCCTAGATCGGGTCGCCGAAGAGACACAGAGGAGCCAAGAGGCCTTCGTTGAGCACTTCCTGCGCAAGTACGGCGATTCGCACGGGTGCCTTCCCGTGTGGATGGCCACCGAGATCATGTCTCTCGGCAGCGTTCTGACCTTCTTCCGCAACTCGAGCAACCAGGTCAAGACTACTGTCGCGGATGTGTTTGGCATGCCTCACAAGGTGTTCGAGTCCTGGCTCCTGTCTCTGAACACGATCAGGAACATCGTTGCGCATCATGCCAGGCTGTGGAACCGCGTGCTCGGACTGAAACCCATCATCCCGAGGATCTCTGACTACCCAGACTGGCACACGCCTGTCAAGGTGGAAAACAAGAGGCTCTTCGCCACCCTGACGATCTGCCGGCACTGCCTCGTGCAGATTGCCCCGCAAAGCGAGTGGATGGCGCGCCTGGAGGCGTTGCTTGCGAACTTCCCGACGATCCCGATCAAGTACATGGGCATCCCGGAGAACTGGAAGGAGTGGCCGATCTGGAAATGATCGCAGGAGGAGAGTCATACGGATTGATATGACGGCGTATGACAACGAGGAAAGCGTGACGAGAAGGACGATCGGCCTCACGAGGATCAACATGACGATCACGAGGAAAATCACGAACACGCCTACCACGATCACGATGACAATGACCAGGCTCACCCCGCCCGTGACAGCGAGGATGGTCCCGAAATCTTTCCCCCTCTCCCGCTGGGAGAGGGTCGGGGTGAGGGTGCGAAGCATGAAGGGGCTGGGGTTCGATGTCTAGCTTGTCGGATGTTGCGCTGGCAATTGTCGACTGCGAGCACAAGACGGCTCCGACACAGCTTTGTGGGATTCCATCTATCCGCACCACGAACATCAGAAATGGGAGGCTGGATCTCGAATCGGCAAATCGTGTGTCTGAAGAGACCTATAGGGAGTGGACGGCGCGAATGGAACCGCGAGTTGGAGACCTCATTCTTGCTCGGGAGGCGCCAGTCGGTGAGGTCGGGATCGTTCCATCTGGCACGCGCGTCTGCCTTGGGCAGCGAACGGTGCTTGTGCGGCCGGATCCAGATCAAGCTGTGCCAAGGTACCTTCTCTACCTGCTACTGACGCCGGAGATGCAGCATGAACTCAAGGCTCGATCGGAAGGCTCAACCACTCCGCATCTGAACGTTGAGGACATCAGACGATTCGAGCTGCCCGAACTGCCTGAACTGCCCCATCAGCAGCGCATCGCGCACATCCTCGGGACGTTGGACGACAGGATCGAGCTAAATCGGCGGATGAATCGAACGCTAGAGGCGATCGCCCGGGCGATCTTCAAGAGCTGGTTCGTCGACTTCGATCCGGTTCACGCCGAGGCCAAAGGCTGCGACCCCGTCGGCATGGACCCCCAGGCTGCCGCCCTCTTCCCCGACAGCTTCCAAGACTCCCCCCTCGGCAAGATCCCGCAGGGATGGCAGGCAACTACGCTCGGGGAGATTTGCGAGAAACCTCAATACGGCTACACACAGTCTGCCGCTGAAGAACCAGTGGGCCCCCGCTTCCTTCGAATCAAGGACATCAACAAGCAGCCTTGGATCGAGTGGGCTGCGGTTCCGTACTGTGAGATCGACGAAGCAAACTACGACAAGTACCGGCTTCGTGCGGGTGACATAGTTGTCGCTCGAATCGCAGATCCCGGACACGCAGCACTTATTCGTGCTGATGTCGATGCCGTATTCGCCTCGTATCTGATCCGGTTTCGGCTTCTGGACCAGAGCTACTCCCACTTCGTGCAGTACTGGCTCAAGAGCCCTGGATACTGGGCCCTCGTGCGTGCTAGGAGGTCGGGTTCGACAAGAGGGAATCTCAATGCAAAGGTGCTGAGCGGATTTCCGGTTCTCGTCCCGCCAGCTGCTCTCGCGGAGAGGTTCCGGCTAGCGGTAGAGCCACTTGCCAAGATGACAGACGGCCTGCTCGCGGAGAACGCGAACCTCTCTGCGGCTAGGGATGTGCTCTTGCCGAAGCTCCTGTCGGGCGACCTGGACGTCGGCAATCTTCCAGTTCCCAAGGACCGATGCGATGAGTAGTCAGCAGGCCACAGCCAATCTCGCGGGGGCGCGCGAGGCTGTGGATCTGTATCCGGACGCTCCCCATTTGGGTCAGCAGCTTCAGGCCCTCGAGCGTGCTCTTGAGGAGCAATCCCCCCTCGTATTCGACCTTGCGAAATCGCTCGTCGAGGCCATCTGCAGGACCATACTCACAGACCGAGGTGTCTCGTTCAGCTCGAAGACTGATGCACCCGAGCTGTTGCGCGAGACCCAGGCTGTCCTCCCACTAGTTCCTGCGGGGTCCGACGTAGATCGAGATAGCGTCCGGAAGACGCTCGCTGGCCTGGTGACATGCATGCACGGAATCTGCGAGCTCCGGAATGCTGAAGGACTTGCATCCCATGGGAAGGACGCATTCAAGGAGCACAGAGCTCTATCGCAGGCTCAGCTGGCTGCTCGCGCGGCATCAGCAATTGTGTCGTTCCTAGCCGCTGTGCATCGGGGCGACAAGACGCTAGTCGGCAAGCAGCGGATCTACCTGGAGGACTACCCGGAGTTCAATGCGTACATCGATGGTGCTGTCGGCGATATCCAGATCCTGGACTACAGTTATCAGGCAAGCGCTTCGCTCTTCGCACTAGATGAGAGTGCATACCGCGAGCAGCTGGGGCTCTACGAGGAGGATGGAGAGTGAGCGAAACGCCTGGATCCCGTGTGAGTGAATTCGCACTTGAGGACGCGGCTCTGGCTTGGCTGGCCTCTGAAGACTGGCAGGTGCTCAATGGTCCGGCCATCGCTCCCGATGAGCCTGCGTCTGAGCGCGACGGCTACTCCGATGTGGTCCTACGTGGACGCCTGGAATCCGCCATTGATTCACTCAATCCGCAACTCCCAGCCCAGGCCAAGGAAGAGTCGTTGCGTAAGGTGCTCGTTGCTGATTCTCCATCGCTCATCCTGCGGAATCGCGCATTCCACAGGATGCTGACGGATGGCGTAGCGGTCGAGGTCGCGGAGGATGGAGCCGTTCGCGGTGAACAGGTCAAGCTGATCGACTTCGAGAATCCGGAGGCCAACGATTGGCTGGTTGTCAACCAGTTCACGGTCGTCGAAGGCCAACACAACCGGCGACCGGACATCGTCATCTTCGTCAACGGGCTGCCGCTGGCTGTGATCGAGCTGAAGAATCCGGCAGATGAGAATGCGACGATTGAAACGGCTCGCAAGCAGTTCGAGACGTACAAGGTCGAGATCCCGTCGCTGTTCAACACGAACGAGCTGCTCGTGATCTCGGATGGCCGTGAGGCTCGACTCGGAACGATCACGTCGCCGCGCGAGTGGTTCCTGCCGTGGAAGACGATCAAGGGCGACAAGATCGCGGCATCGACAGACCTCGAACTAGAGACGCTGATCAAGGGTGTGTTCGACAAGCAGCGATTCCTCGAACTGATCCGCCACTTCATCGTCTTCGAAGATTGGGAGGACGCAGTCATCAAGAAGGTGGCGGCCTACCACCAGTTCCACGCCACGCAGCGTGCCATCGAGAGTGTCGTCGCGGCGTCGAAGCCCGAGGGCAAGAAGCAGGGCGGCGTCGTCTGGCACACGCAGGGTGCGGGCAAGAGCCTCACGATGACGTTCTTCGCGGGGAAGCTCGTGCTGCATCCCGAGATGCGTAATCCGACAATCGTTGTGATCACCGATCGCAACGACCTCGACGATCAGCTCTTCCGCACGTTCGCGCGGTGCAAGGAGATCATTCGGCAGAATCCGGTGCAGGCGACAGATCGAGGCCATCTCCGCAAGCTCCTCAGCGTGGCGTCGGGAGGCGTTGTCTTCTCGACGATCCAGAAGTTCTTCCCAGAGGAGAAGGGTGATACGCATCCGTGCCTGACGGAGCGCGACAACGTCGTTGTCATTGCTGATGAGGCGCATCGGAGCCAGTACGACTTCATCAAAGGCTTCGCCAAACACATCCGGGATGCCTTGCCGAAAGCAACGTTCATCGGCTTCACCGGAACACCGATTGAGCTCTCCGACCGCAACACGTATGCTGTCTTCGGGAACACGATCAGCACCTACGACATCCTGCAAGCAGTGGAGGACAAGGCGACGGTTCCCATCTACTACGAGAGCCGGATCGCCAAGCTCGACCTCGACGAGAACGAGAAGCCGCACATCGACGAGGATCTGGAAGAGGTCACGGAGAACGAGGAGATCGAGCGCGTCGAGCGGCTGAAGTCGAAGTGGGCGGCGCTTGCTGAGATCGTCGGTACACCTAAGCGACTAGGACTTGTCGTCGACGATCTACTGCAGCACTTCGATGAGCGCCAGTCGGCGATGGACGGCAAAGCGCTGATCGTCTGCATGAGTCGCCGGATCTGCGTCGATCTCTACAAGCAGATCGTCAAGCGCCATCCGGAGTGGGCGAGCGAGGATGACGAGAAGGGTGCCGTCAAGGTCGTGATGTCGGGTTCGGCATCCGACCCGGTTGGCTGGCAAGCGCACATCCGCAACAAGCAACGGCGCGATCGGCTGGCGCAGAGATTCAAGGATCCAAATGATCCGCTGAAGCTCGTCATTGTCCGCGACATGTGGCTGACGGGGTTCGATGTGCCGTGCCTGCACACGATGTACATCGACAAGCCGATGAAGGGGCACACCCTCATGCAGGCGATCGCCCGGGTGAACCGGGTCTTCCGCGACAAGCCGGGCGGATTGATCGTCGATTACATCGGCCTGGCCGATGCGCTCCGCAAGGCGATGCACAACTACACCGACGGCGGCGGCAGGGGAGAGATTCAGTACGACCAGGCTCAGGCAGTCGCCATCATGCTGGAGAAGCTCGAAGTCTGTCGCGGCTTCTTCCACGGCTTCGACTACTCCCCATACCTCCAGGGCAGCCAAGAGGAGAAGCTACGCTTCGCACCGTTCGCCGAGGAGCATGTGGTTGCTCAAGGCGAGGAAGCGAAGGTCTTCATTAGCGCCGTGTCGGATCTGTCGAGGGCGTTCGCCTTGGCCGTGCCAAAGCCCGAGGCGATTGCCGCGCGAGATGAGGTAGCCTTCTTCCAGCACGTGAAGGCGACCCTCGTCAAACTCGGGATTACACAACAGACACCCGAGGAGGAGCTTGGGGCGGCAGTCCGTCAGATCGTTGATAAGGCGATTGCCCCGGACAAGGTCATCGACGTCTTGAAGATGGTGGGTATCGATAAGCCGGATCTCTCAATCTTGTCCGACGAGTTCCTTGCCGAAGTGCGCGGAATGGAGCACCGGAATCTGGCGGTCGAGGTCTTGCGCAAGCTCTTGGAGGATGAGATCAAGGTTCGGAAGCGAACGAACCTGATCCAGTCGCGAAGCTTCTCCGACATGCTCGAAGCGACGATCCACAAGTACAAGAACCGAGCCATCGAGACACTGGCAGTTATCGAGGAACTCATCAAGCTCGCCAAGGCGATGCGCGAGGCCGACCAGCGCGGCGAGAAGCTTGGACTCACAACAGAGGAGCTTGCGTTCTACGACGCACTTGAGACGAACGACAGCGCGGTGGCAGTACTAGGCGACGAGAACCTCAGCGACCTCGCCCGCGACCTCGCAGACACCGTACGCAAGAGTGCCAAGATCGATTGGACTATGAAGGAGAGCATCCGCGCCGAAATGCGCGTGCTCGTCAAGCGCACCCTGCGGAAGTACGGCTACCCACCCGACAAAGCGCAGAAGGCAACAGATACCGTCATCCAGCAAGCCGAATTGCTTGGAGAGGCATTGAACGAGTGGGAGGGATGAATGAGTGCTACGGTCTCTGGAGGAAGTAGGGAACCTAGAGACGCAAGACGTTTCGAAAACGCTACTAAGGCAGTTGTTGAGTTCGCGGAACTTCTCGATTCCGCGCCGATAGAGGAGGAGATCCATAGGTTTCTGGCGAGCAATTTCTTCCTGTTCTACAACTGCCTTGGAAACGTCACTCCTCCAGGGGCGCGTACTCGAAAGTACGGCTTGGTATGGAGTATGAGACGGATTTCGCGGCCTATTTCGACAAGACCACAGGACGCTACTGGACATTGATTGAGCTTGAGCGCGCCGACGTGCCGCTCTTCACCAAGAAGGGAGATCCATCCCGGCACTTGATCCATGGACTAAGGCAGATCCACGACTGGCAACGATGGGTGAGTGATAATCGCGCGTACGCACAGAAATACTTGACTGACATCGAGGATCCAATTGGAGTACTTGTCATCGGGCGCAGGGAACAGGTAACCGAGGAGGAGGCGAAGCGCCTTCGGCAGATGCTACGGGATACGCCGAAGATGGAGATCATGACGTACGACAGACTTCTGAACATGGCGTGGGCTGGCCTGTCGGGGTGGGAGTACGTAGAGGTTCAGAGTCACGCGCAGTTGCTCAGGACACCTCCTCCGGCATGCGACTTCAATCGAGATCGCGAATGGGAACGTGCGGCTGGGTCAAGGATCTCGAGCGCGAGCCACATCACTGTCTTCGTTGATCAGGATGGGAAGACGTATTCCGTGGACCCAACAAGGGAGTGGGATGAAGACGGTATCTTCGAAGAGCTGCCAGACGACTTCCTTGAGGAATCAGATGAAGCTGACTAAGGCCGACCTCCGCACCAACAAGCACTTCACCCTCAAGCAGAACTGCATGACGCGGGCCGACCTCGACGAATTCGTCACCTGCTACCATCCCGAGAATCGCCACGACCGCACGCCGACCTGGACCGAGGAGACCCCCGACGGCCGCTGGCGCGCCTACACCTACGACGAAATCATCGCCCGCGACAAAGCCAGCCTCGACATCTTCTGGCTCCGCGACGAAAGCCTGGAAGATAGCGCCAACCTTCCTGATCCTGACATCCTCGCCGCCGAAATCATCGAAGACCTCCAATCCGCCCTCGAAGAACTCCAAGCCATCTCCGACGACCTCGCCCAAACACCAGGAGCCAAAGAAGGAGATGCATTCAATGACCAAGCGGCTCAGTGATGTCCTTGGGAACCCGCATGAGGCACTCACAGAAGCCGGAGCGTTTGATCCCTTTGTGGATATAGATGCTCCCTTCTATGTCGATCCATTCCTGCTCAGGACTTCGGAGACTCCTGAGATGGAAGGCGCACTAGACACCTTTCGGAACTACTTCGATCAGGTGATCACGTTGCTGAGATCTTCTAGGGAGTGTGGCGATGCACTGTACCGTCGCGCCGTCAGGATGCTCCGGTTCCCGGAAGTGAATGGAGTGCATCTGGGCTACTCAAAGGGAGAGGCTGGCTCCGGGATCGGCAATCGGCTCGCCGGATCCATCGCAGCAACAGCGGAGGAGATCGTCGCCGCAGGCATCGAGAATCCAAGCATCTTCGAGATCGTGGGACTTCTGGAAGAGGGGATTGGTGCAGACCGGGTCAGCGACATGACCGTGCGAGTCATCCTGCGCCATCTGCTGGACTTCACTGAACGAGTTGCCCGCGAACTCAGACTGCCAACGGCTGCGGCACGACTAGATGGTGGCGAGCGCCAGCTCCCCTGGGTTGAGGGGATGAGTCACCCCGCGATCCTGATCCCAGTTGACTTGCTTAGCAGCTTGCCTGTGGCACACGACTGGAGCGACATAGATCGTGTGTGTTCAGAGAACGAGGAATTGCGCAACCGCGTTAATCCGATCATCGGCGCAACGTGGAAGGATGCTACCGAGAAGCACTCGAAGGCAGAGCTCCGCGAGGCGATTGCGAGATTCCCGGAGCTTCTGGCCGACCTCGTGGAGCAGTACGAGGGAAAGACGGGGGATGCGTACGACTTTGACGCTGATCCGGAGGGGCTCCTCCAGTGGTACAAGGCGAGAGAGATAGCCGCTCAGACACCTCTCGATCTAGTGCAGTTCCGGACGGACACGGCCGATGGTGTCTACGGAATCGCGAAGCGCATCTGCGAACGCTTCGGGCATCTCGTCGAGGACCAGCGCGTGAATCGCCTCTTCCACGATGACAGCGGAAGGCCCAGAAAGGAGAAGTACGCTCAGCTGACGTTCTATGTCGTTGCCGAGCAGTACTGTGAAGCCAATGATCTTGACATCTCTCCAGAGGCCGATGCGGGTGTCGGTCCGGTTGACTTCAAGGTAAGCCACGGAGCGAGAGCGAAGGTCACCATAGAGGTGAAGTACAGCCACAACTCGCATCTGCTGCGTGGGTACCAGGAGCAGCTGCCAGCGTATAACCGGGCCGAGGGCACCGACCGAAGCATCTACCTTGTCATCAGGACGACGGAATCGACAACCCAGATCGATCGATTGCAGGAGATGGAGAGGAAGTGTCAAGAGGGAGGCCAGCGAGCACCAGAAGTGATCGTCCTAGATGGCCGCCTCACGGAATCGGCCAGCAAGAGGAGATAGACGCTGGGAATCTGGATCGCTGGGCGACCTCGCCCAAGCCGCAGGAGCTCATGAAGGAGGACGCAGTGAGTAGCGACACCAGCCCAACGCGACGAGTTGCAGCAAAGGTTGTTCATGCTGCATTCGAGATCCTGCGCGAAAACGGTGGAGAGATGCGTTCGCGTGACGTGACTCGCCTCGTCGAGGAGCGTATCGAACTTGACGACTGGGCGAAGGAGCGCTACGAGACCTCTGGGTACATTCGCTGGCAGACGTTCCTACACTTCTTCACTGGCGACTGCGTGAAGGCAGGCTTCCTCGTCAAGAAGTCCGGAACCTGGTACCTAACGAACGAGGGTGAAGAAGCGATGAAACTTGGCCCCAAGGGGCTTCTCGACGCTGCCATAGCTGCCTACAGGGAGTGGGATGCCGAGCGAAAGCAGAGTGAAGCGCTCGTGGCAGAAGAGGAGGAGATCCCTGACGCGGATGCGGACGCATACACCATGGACCAGATTCAGGAGCTGGCGAACGCAAGCCTGGAGAAACACATCGCGGCGAAGAATGCATATGAGTTCCAGGATCTCGCCGCCGCTCTTCTTCGCGGCATGGGTTACTTCACGCCATTCGTCTCCCCCAAGGGCAAGGATGGCGGTGTGGACGTGATTGCCTATCGCGATCCTCTGGGAACCGTGTCTCCGAGGATCAAGGTTCAGGTCAAGCATCGGAAGGATGCGACTGGTGTGCAGGGCATTCGCCAGCTGATGGGGATCCTCCAGAAGGACGGCGATGTGGGCATCTTCATCTCTACTGGCGGTTTCAGCCGCGATGCGAACGAAGCTGCGAGAGGTGGGCACGTACACGTCGAGCTCATCGATATGGCCCGCTTCATCGAGCTCTGGCAGGAGTACTACCCCAAGATGGACGACGAGGACAAAGCCCTCATGCCTCTAGTCCCCGTATATTTCCTGGCGGAACAAAAATAAACGCTGGCAGTTGAGATGAGCAGTTTCGTCCGAGCCGTGGGAGGGAGCAGCAATGCCAAGTGGGCAAGAGGGGGGACCGCTGACGCGAGATGAGATCGTGAAGCTTCAGCAAGCACGGCGGATGGGGTTGCACCTACATCACCGTCTGACAGCCGGGGTCGTCTTCGATATCCGAGAGACGATAGAAGTCGATGCATGGGGCGGCGCTTCTGTTGTCAGAGAGACAGATCCTTGGGAAGCGAAGTTGCCGACGGAAGAGCTGGAAGACATAACGAGGAAGGTCAAACGACTGGCAGATCTTCCAGTCAATCAGGAATTCTTCGAGGCCGGCCACAGGTTCCCGGGTGTGACCGTTGTAGGCGTTTCGGCACAGCTGCTCGACGGGACACAACTGGAGGTGAGTGAGACTCATGGATCAGGCTCCTTCGTCTGTTCTGTGCAGATTCCCATTGAGCGAGACCGCAAGGGAGAGTTCACGATCTTCACCTTCCCGGGCTACGTGTTGCGTGTCCGACTGTCGAAGTTGCCTGAAAAGCTTGGAGACAACTGGTTCCTTCAGTGGACTCACGGCGCCTTGGGCGAAACCAGATTCATGCTCACAGTGGGGCTCCCGGAGCTTCGACGACACTGGTACGAGAGGGTCCTGAAAGCTCAGCATGTCGAATCCATGCCAATTCACACGGGTGTCGTGGTCCACCAGGGCAGCAAGGAATACTCGTGGGCCTGCAGACTTAGGAGGGACGATACCTTCAGAGCCACGATCGCCTATGGAAAACGCTACCGGAAGTGGTTGTTTTCGCCGGCGGGTTTCATTGTCTCCAACCTTCTGATCATCGTTCTGACAATCGTGTTTACGCCGCTCATTGAGATGCTTCTCAAAGGAATCGGACTCTAGCGGACGAGCAGGATCAGATCTGACTTTGGTTGGCTGCGGGAGTTCTGGGGACACAGTACGAAACCTGTGATTGGCGCCATGCATGCGCCTGTCAACGTCGACAGCGAGAGGTGAGATCCGTGCCTGACCAACTCCGCATCTCGGCCAAGGATCTTGGCGAGCTCGCCAAGCCTGACTTCTGCCCACGGTGCTTCTGGCTGAAGCGGCATGCGAAGCCGCTGCCCTTCCAGATATTCCCTGGCATCTTCAGTTCGATCGATTCGTATACGAAGAAGGTCGTTCACGCGTGGATGGATCGGAATGACGGCGCGCCATTCGGGTTGGAGAATCTCGGGATTCCGGTGACACAATACTCAATCTAGGGACCGGGGGCCCGGGGTCAGATGCCGTATTGAATGTCAAGAGCCCGGGGGCAGAGCTTTATTTTCGAATTCCTATCTACCTCTCATAACTGTGCGAGGCACTTGATTCCGTACTAGGTCCGGATCGGCCCTTGTACGTTAAACGTGTTATGCGATAGGATAACCTACGTCTGACTCCTTTCCCTCGGTCAGCAGGAGGAGACCATGCGAATGTCGGTTCATCAGTGGTGGCTACTAGCGTATTGGGCGGTCTGGGTTGCCGTGATGTCGTTGCCGAGATTCCTGTATCGCGGGGAGCGTTCGTACGAGGCATGGGAGGTGTACGCGGCACACCCCCAGCACGCGAAGATGGTGCGCCTGTACCCGTATCTCAGTGCCGTATTCGGAGCGCCTCTCCTTGCAGGTCTGCTGTACGTCCTCTATCAAGCGTCGTGGAATCCGGAGCTTCTGGTCCATCTGGCAGGCTTGATCTACGGAGGATTCCTGATCCTCGATGCGTCCTTCACCTGGCACACCGGCATTCGGCCTCTGTCAGCCTTTGGACGGAACCGGTTCGTGATGGAAGAGAAGCCTTCGTGGAAGACGAAACTGATGCTGCGTGTTGCCTTCGTCTATTGCGCCGTCGCGCTTGCCATGCTCTCTGCCGCAGCGTGGTAGACGCGTCTCAGGTCAGGATGCG
>Ga0272444_10003544_pt1 | contig 13981 bp, 7 predicted proteins | sample SSMForm13_FD_201033 | JGI IMG/M metagenome (GOLD analysis project Ga0272444, IMG submission 201033) | Marine sediment archaeal communities from Little Sippewissett salt marsh, Falmouth, MA, United States - SSM-Form-13 | ecosystem: Environmental > Aquatic > Marine > Wetlands > Sediment ...
GAACTGGGCCGCCGGGCGTTGGCGCTGCTGGAGGCACGGCCGGCGGCCCAGTTCGCCGCCGAGCTTGCCGCCAGCACCACGGGCGATCCGAAGGTGTACGAGCATGTGTCCGGTGTCCTTGAGCCCAAGGACTGCCTGGTGGCCGTCCGGATCAAGGGGGTGGTCCTGGCCTCGAAGGGCGATTTCGAAGGGGCAGCCCGCGTGTTCGGCGATGCCGTGAAGAGGGATCCGTCCAACCCGCAACTGCTTCTGGGGCTGGGCGGCGCGATGGAGAAACTGGGCCGTCTGGACAAAGCCCTCGCCGCCTACCGCAAGGCCTGGGAGGACGCCAAGGATCCGGCAGCAGCCAACAACGCCGCCTACATGGTCACGCTGCTGCATCCCGACGGCAAAGACGAACTGGCCGAGGCCGAGCGCTGGGCCGCTGCGGCGGCAGATGCCGCGCCGGCGGTACCCGAGTTCCGCGACACCAAGGGCTGGATCGCCTACCTTCAGGGGCGGCCGGACGAGGCCGTGCGCGACCTGCGCCGCGCAATCAAGAGACTGCCGAACGTTCCGGACGTCCACTGCCATCTCGGCCTGGCCGAGTTGGCTGCGGGAAACAGCGAACTGGCCCGATGGCATCTCGAGGCGGCCGTGACGCTCGGAGAAATCCGGCTGAAAGAGAAGGACGACCCTGCGGTGGCCAAGACGGTCAACCAGGCCCGCCAGGCGCTGGCGAAAATGGAGCAGCCCGAGTCGTGACACGGCAACCATCCCGGACCGGACGTGACCGCGCAGCGACGGAAGCGGCGCACATCCTGAGTTTCGACGTCGAAGAGTACTTCCAGGTGGAAGCCGCCGCCCACTCCATTCGCCGCGATCAGTGGAGCACGTTCGCCGGGCGCGCCGAGCCCTGTGTCGACCTGGTTCTCGACCTGCTGGACAGGCACCAGGCGTCAGCCACCTTCTTCGTGCTGGGCTGGGTCGCGGAGCACCAGCCGGCCATGGTCCGGCGCATCGCCGACGCCGGGCACGAGATCGCTTCTCATGGCATGACACACGCCATGCTCGACCGCCTCGCGCCGGAAGAACTCCGCCGCGAACTCGACGACAGCCGCAAGCTCCTGGAGGACCTCGGCGGCCGACCGGTGTCCGGCTACCGGGCCCCCACGTTCTCCATCACGCACCAGACCGCCTGGGCACTGGACGCGCTGTGCGACGCGGGATTCGACTACGACTCGTCCGTGTTCCCGGTGCATCACGATCGCTACGGCGTGCCCGAGGCGCCGCCGGCGGCCCACCGGGCGGTGGCCCCCTCGGGACGCGCCATCCTGGAACTCCCGCCTCTGACCATGCGGCTGCTCGGCCAGAACGTGCCCATGGGGGGCGGCGGCTACCTGCGGCTCCTGCCGGCCCGACTGGTGGCCCAGTGCCTCAGGTCGTGGGGCCGGCGAGGACGCATTGGCATGATCTATCTGCACCCCTGGGAACTCGATCCCGGCCAGCCCGCCCTTCCTGTCGGGCGGCTCCGCCGGTGGCGGCATCGCCTCGGACTGAGCACCACGCAGGCAAAGCTCACGTGGCTCCTGCAGCGCTTCCGCTTCACCAGCGTCCGGCAAAGCTACGACGCCCTGCAGGGGGCCGCACAGAGTTCCTTCGCCTATGGCGTGACCCGCTGACAGATGCGCACGTCACCGGGCGGCGCCCAACAGGTGTTTGACGGTCAACGTCTTCCCCTCGCGGATCACCTCAATCTCCACGGTCTCTCCCGGCCGACATGACTGCACAGCCGCTTTAAGCCCCGCGGCGTCCGGCGTCAAGCGGCCTGCCACCGAGATGATGACGTCGCCCGGCTTGATCAGGCCGGCCCGGGCCGCGGACGAACCCGGGAGGCAGCCCGTGACCCTGACCCCCTCCCCCGTCTTCTGCATGCGGACGCCCAGATGAGCTCGTGCGGCCTTGGCCGGTTGCCAGGGAGGTTTCTGGGCGAGCACCCACTGGCGCCATTCGGCGTCGATCATGTTCACGGGCTTGCCCAGAACCTTCTCCAGTGCCGTGACGCCGTGCGGGTCGTCGCCGTAACCGGCCTTGTAGACGTCGTAGAACTCCCGCAGCTTCCGCTGCTTCGACAGGTAGAGCATCACGTGTCGAGCCTGCGCGTAGTGCCTGTCGGCATCCGCCATGAAGGCGTGGCGGTCCATCTTGCACAGCGTCGCCAGCGGCCCCACCGCCTTCTCACGGACCCCGTCCTGGAGGAGCTTCAGACTGCTGTCGAGCCTGGGCTCAAGGCAGCCGTCGCTCACGCGGACCGACTGAAACAGCGTTGCCAAGCCTTCGGAGATCCACACAGGATGCCGCTGGTTGCTCAGCACCTGGTCGTTGTGATGCAGGGCATGGGTCAACTCGTGGAACATGACGGTGCTCAGGCTGATGCTCACCAGCGTCCTGGTGGACGACCTGTAGAAGCCCAGCACCTTTTCCGGCGGCTTCATCGCGCGGTAGTCGCTGAGTGTCGGCAGGACCACGGTCACGTTAGCCGACAACGCCCGGGGGAACAGGCAACGCTGATGCGCATCGACCAGCCCGCCCAGCAGCGCCACGGCCTGGTTCAGCATCTTCGCGTCGAGCGCCGAGACGTACACCAGATGGCGTTGATTGTCGACCCGCGTCACATAGCCGTCGCCGAACTTCTTCTTCAGACTCTCGGCAAGCTTCCCCGCCTCGACGGCCAGTTCCCGGCTGGTGTCGTGCCCCAGGGGCAGCGGCGCAGGAACCTGCGCCGGGGCCTGCACCGCGGGCAAAAAGAAACAGAAGACCAGGATGGCCCACGCCCTGCTCATGAGGACTCATACCTCCCTGCGAGGAGCCCCGCAGGCCGCATGCCCGCCGGGCTCGACCCTCATGTCCTGAGGCACGTCCGCCGAGGTCTTCAGGAACACCCCCTGGAACCACGGGAAAACCAGCGCCCCGGCCGCGCCCCCCAGCGCCGCGATGCCCATCGAGGTCGCGTCAGGTGTCCGCTGCGGCATGAACAGCTGGCCGCCTTCCAGCGCCGCGCCCACGGCAACGGCCGCGACCACCGCGACGGCACGGCCGCGCCGGGACGTCGCGAAGACGCTCCGCAGCATCATGCCCAGGATGAACACCGTCACGAACTCGGTGACGACCTGGGCCGACGCGTGAAACTCCGACAGGAAGTACTGGTAGTACAAGGGAACGCGAAACATGCCCCGCAAGCGTGCGGCCAGGCCCGCCTCAGGCCAGCGGAAATCGAAGGGCTCCCATTTCGTCCAGGCCAGCATGCCGAACCACACCGCCGTCGCCGCAGCCGCAAACCACCGACCATGGCGACGCCAGAAGCCGGTCTCGAACACCGATCGCCGCGCCGTCGGACCGCAGCACCAGGCCAGTAGGACGCCCAGCGCGGTCCCGGCGGTTCCGATGATGACGTCGGCCGAGCTGGAGTACCGCGAGTAGACAAGAAGCTGAAGGAACTCGACGCCGCACACAAAGAGAAAGCCGGCGCCCAGCGCCTTGAGGAACGCGCGCCGGCGGTTCCGGACAAGTATGGCCGCCAGGAATCCCACGGGAACCACCTGCGCCATGTCGCTGACCAACTGGTACAGACTCAGCGCCCCCACGTCACTCAAAGGCGAGAGGCAGACCTTCCCCTCCTTCCACTTGTGATAGAGTTCTCCCGGGCTGATTGTCAGATCGAGCGGAAACAACTGGTAGAGAAGCAGGACCACGGCGTACCCCGCCAAGATCCTGATCGCCAGCCGGTGCAGATCGTGCTCGCCCAGCAGGCTCCGCCCCCACCGGGTGACGGCGCCGCCCCAGAGAAACCACACGGCGATGCCGGCGACACTCCCCGCCGCCTCCGCAATGACATCGTTCAGCGACTGGGTGCGCGGCGGGAAGTACACCTGCGTGAACTCGATTGCGGCGCTCACCACGGCGGCACCCAGCAGCACCAGGAGGGCCGCGGCCCACCGGTGCCGGCGCGTGTTCTCCCGCGTCAAAGCCCCCATGGCGAAGAAGGTCAGCGGGATGAACAGCAACACATTGGCCACGAAATCGGACCGCGAGACGATGCCCAGCTCGCGACTGAGGAACGTTCGCCACGCGTCGGCCAGAGGGACGCTGCGGAACTCACAGGGAACCAGGCTGCCGTAGACGACGAAGATGAAGTAACCCAGGCACAGCCAGAGGTAGAGCCGGCCGGCCTTGAGCGGCGCGCCGGATCCCGGAGGCGCATCGAACTCCCCGGGTTGTCTCGTGCCATGCATGCTGAAAGCCTCCAGGGCCTCCGGTTCGCCGCCCGGCGCCGCCGGCGGTGCCGAGCCTCCAGCCCCCGGCCATGGTAGGCTTTCCGCCGATTCGTGCAACAGAATACCCCCGGCGCTGCACGTTCGCGCGGTGCGCCGCCCCGGTTGGGCCGCCAGCGGGGAGTCCCCCCAGCGTTGCGGAGCGCACACCATGGGAACAACATCGGGTGAGGAAAGGACCGGCGGACCGCCACAACCGGTCAAGACCAGGAGGGATGCCTGGATCGGCAGGCTGATGCTCTACCCCCAGTAGTCTCTCCAGGGCTTGTGCTCACAACGTCAGGCAGTGTGAGGCAAGGCAATGGCTTCTGCAGCAGGACAAGTGACTACCAGGCGCGCGGCCCCACTCCTGCGAATGCCGCGATCATCCCGCCCCGGGTCTTGTCAGCCACCGCAATTCAGCAGGTCGTCACAGACACCGACCCGGCCGTCCGACGAACTCTCGGGGTCCTCGTCCGCGATGAACCCTCTGTGCTCATCGCTCCAGACCCAGTAGCCGAACCGCTGATCGGCACCGGCGGTCCAGAGGATGTAGGACCGCGGATTGTACGGATACCGGTTTCCCTTCGAGTCTTTCGACTGCGTGAGCCGGACCGAGAAATGCTTCCTGGCCCAGGGTTTCTTGTCCTCGAAGACGCAGTCCCTGCCGTACGCCAACTCGTCGGCCCCCCGCTGGAACCACCAGGACTCCTTGTTGGAGAGGAAACAGTAGCGATTGTGGAGAACGAACCGGTCCTCATTGATGTCCGCGTACCGGCTGTCCAGCCGAACCGAGTAGTAGAGCACCGTGTTGCCGAACGCGTCCTCGAACCGGGTGCGGGTGATCATCCCCCACTCGTCCTTCTTGCCCAAGGCGCTGGGATGCCACTGGGGGTTGATCGACGTCGTGCCGATGAAACTGGGCGACTCCGGAATCGGGCCGAACTCCTTGAGGCCCGGGAGCTTCTCGGTGGGCCCCCAGCCCGTGCCGTCCGGCCCCTGGAGAGCCAGGCACAGGCTTTCGTAGCCTTGAGTGTGGCCATGCTGCGTCTCACCGTATCCCTCGGCTCTCATCTTTCGGCTTTCCCAGTAGACCAGGTCGTCCGGGTACGCCGAGTAGACCCGCTTGTACTCCTCCACGCCGAACTCAAGTTCCTTCATGATGACGCGGCTCAGGTGGACCCTGTACCAGCTCATGATGGCCGGAACCTGCGGAATGAAAATCAGGATCAGCAGGGCGATAATAGACATGACGATGATCAGCTCGATCAGTGTGAAACCCGCGCTCCCGGCCCTCATCGTTCCTCCTCCATGCGCTGAGGCGCCCGCGCGCGCGGCCTGCACCCATTGCAGCGGCCGCGACACTGACACAACAGGCGCGACTGCCCACGGCCAACAAATCATCCTGCCATCCCCACGCAAAGCCCTCACGTGACCGGCCCGAAAGCCGTCGTCGCCAGTGCCCGCACCAGAACAAGGACATCCCGACAGCAGTCCTCGAAGACCTTCTACAGGGCTATTATGGCCGCCTGACAACCATGCTTCAAGGTGCCTCTGCCGTGGCACACCGCTGCCCGGCCGGATCCCCGCAAAGCCCTAAGCGTCGCCACACCAAGCAGTTACGCGCACCACCGGGCACACTGCCGCCACCATCCGCGACGATAATCGAACGGGAATCAAGCCACATCAGAAGACTGGGGGCGCACCATTTATCAGGCCGACGATATCACGGCGACATTACATCTGTGCGCCGCCTCCGCCAAGCCACTCGGTGTCCGCTGACCGGTGGCAGGTCACTCCCGCCGTTCACCGTCAGCCGGCGTCACTCCGATGTGCCGCCTCCCAAGCGCAAAGAGACAGCCGGCCTCCCAGAGAGGAAAAGGGGAGGCCGGCTGCTTGACACTCACTCCTCGCGGCCCGCATGGCGGCAGGCACTGGCCGCCATGGCGCCGCACACAGCATGCCTTACGGCAACGCGACGCCGTTGAGGACCTGGTTCATCACCTGCTTGTCCTCGGCGTTCGGCGCGCCGCCAGAGCCGTTCAGGTCGTAGCAGCGGTCCGGGTACGGCGTCGCCACGTTGTTCAGCCGCTGGTTGAAGAACTGCTTGTCCTGGGCGCCCGGCGCCCCACTGCCGTCCACGTCACCGATGTAACGCAGGGCCAGCGTGACGTCAGCCGTGTCCGTCTGGGTGCTGGTCTGGCCTTCCACGGTGAGCGTCACGGTGTAGGCTGCGCCGGCCGTGCCGGGCGTGCTCGCGCCGACGCGTCCGCCGATGATGGGCACGGTCAGCGTCTGCTGGCCCGGCCGGTTGTCCACCACAGCGCCGAGCGTGAAGTTGGTGCCCGGGCCGTTGTCGGCAATCGAGACGTTGTACACCTCACCGGGGCTGGCCTCAGAGACCAGGGTGATGGTCGCCAGGCTGGTGTGGCGGTCGTCGGTGGTGGTCTCGGTGTTCTGGTAGACCCAGTCCTCGCCTGCGGCCAGGGCGGCCGTGACTTCCAGCGGCGTGCCGCCTGCGGCCGTGGCCGTGGCCCCGAAGAGGGTCAGACCGCGCCCGACGTAGTTCAGAGACGGGTTGGTATCGACCACCTTGATGCCGTAGAGGGTCTTGGCGGCGTTCAGAGTCAGGGGGGTGATGAACTCATAGAGGCTGCCGTCCCCCTGGTCGTCCCTGATGGTCCCATAGCTGCCGGAGTTGTTGGCGTAGCGCGACTTGAAGTTGCAGACGATTTGCCAGTCGGGCGTGCCATCCTGTTCGAGGACTCTCGGCCCGGAGCCTTCTTCTTCGGTGCTGAACGCATAGAGCACTTCGGCGTCGGAGCCGTCGCCATAGAGGGCGTGGATCTCGATGTTGCGTGCCCTCTCGCCGCCGTAGAACGCCGCCAGGACCAGGTTGAGGTCGCTGTACTGCCGGCGCTGCTCGGGTGGCAGGACGGCGGTGGCCTCAACGATCTGCCAGGCGTCGGTGCTACTGGTGCACCCAACGGCCATGACGTTGACCTTCTTCTCCATGCGCGGCGGGACGGGCCAGCCGGCCTGGGGGTTCGCCGCCTCGGTCCAGTCGCCGGGCAGGGTGTCGTTGCCCTTGACCGACGCGATGTGGTAATAGCGGTCGGCCCCGGCGAGGACGCCGCTCTCGGGCGTGCCCTGGCCGTCGGTCTTGCAGATCGGGTGGTAGACGGCGCCGGGAATCGAGAACGGGATGTCCGTCGAGTTGCCGACCATCAGACTGATGTGATGCATCACGTACCAGCCAACGCCTTCCGGCAGCCCGCCCTGAAGCTCCATGAGGTCGCGGTCGGGGTCCTCGCCGTTGTTCATGGCGTAGGTGTAGATGGCCTGCATCTCCTTGGGACCGCAGAAGGCATCCATGGTGAACCCGCCCGAGATGTCGAGCTGCACCTTGTCCGGGTCGTCGGCCGCCGCCACGGTGACGGTCACCAAGTCGATGTCCACGTGACCGCTATCGTCCTCCACGGTGAGCAGGACTTCATGGACGCCGACGTTGAACGTCACCAGGGCGACCGAACTGGCCCCCTGGGCCAGCAGGGCCCCGCCCTGGGTCCAGGTGTACTCGACGATCGAGCCGCCATCGTCGTAGGAGGCCGAGCCGTCCAGGGTCACGTCCTCGGCACCCGTGCGGTCGGTGTCGGTGACGATGATGTCGGCACCGGCATCGGCCTTCGGGTAGCCGCCCGTGCCCGGCGTGTAGACCTCGACCGTGGCCGTGTCGGTGACGGCCACCGGCGGCGTGCCGGCCACCTCGGCGCTGATGACGTAGGTGGCGGCCGTCGTGTTGACGTAGTCGGTCTCGTAGGTGCCCGGCGTGCCGGTCTCGGTCAGCGTCAGGCCAAGCGGCGTGCCGTCCTCCGAGAGCGTGATGTCGGCCGCCAGACCCGAGACGGGATCGCCCGCCGCGTTCTTCAGTTCGACGGTGATCGTGCTCGGGACCGCGCCGGTGTCGGGAATGGCCGACGGACTGGCGCTGACCACGCTCTGATCAGCGTCTGTGAGGGCCGCATCGTAGACCGTGACCACCGGCTGTTGGGTCAGGGTGACCGTGCTGGTACCCAGGTCCACCGTGACGACGAGGGTCTTGTCGCCCGGCGTGTCGCTGGTCATCTCGGCCTCGTAGATGCCGGTGCCCGTTTCCGTGACCGTCCCGACCGTGTTGGTGCCCGTGCCGCCGGGGGTGATGTCGATGTCGTCGGAGTAGCCCGTGCAGCGGGTGCCTTCAGAGTCCTTCAGGACAACGGTGATGGTGGTGGCCGTAGTGTCGTCGCTCGGGATGAGGCCCGGCCCGGCGCTGACCAGCGAGGTGTCCTGGTCCGGGTCGCCCGCCACGGCGCCGGCCTCCAGGGCCGTCGCCGCATAGATGGCCAGCCCCCGGTAGTCGTACTTCTCGCCCGGGACGCTGTCGACGATCTTGAGGCCGTAGAGCGTCTTGGTGTCGTCCAGCGTCACCGGAACCGTGAACTCATACAGGTCGCCGCCGTTGTAGTTCTTGCGGATGCCGCCCGTTTCGCCCGTCGTCAGGTTGTAGCAGGCGGTCCAGTGGACCACCGACTGCCAGCCGGTGATGTCGTTGCCCAGTTCGACGTCGCGGGTCTGCGGGCCCGAACCGCCCTGCTCGTGGCTGCCGGCCCAGATCAGTTGCTCGTCCGTGCCGTCGCCGTACAGCACATAGAACTCCATGTGCATGGCCCGGTCGCTGCCGCCCAAGGCCGACATGACGAAGTTGATGTCGCTGTACTGCTTCCGCTGCTCCGCGGGCAGGACGGCCACGGCCTCGTTGATCTGCCAGGTGGTGATCGTGCTGTGCGAGCCCGCCACCACCGCGTTGGCCTTCACGGGCATGGCGTTAGGCGGCACCACGCCCGGCACGAACGGGTCGGCCACCTCGGTCCAGTCGCCCGCCAGGGTCGCATTGCCCACCGTCCCGGCCATGTGGTACGTCCGGTCGGCACCGGTGACGACGCCGCTCTCGGGCAGGCCCTCGCCGTCGGCCAACCAGACCGGATGGCCCGTGATGCCCTCGATGGACCACGGCTCGCCGAAGCCCGCCTCGGTGGAGGCCGCCGGCAGCGACCGGTTCAGCGTGTGACTGTACGGCATCCCGCCGCCCGGCTCCTTGCCCTGAAGCTCCCAGACGTCCAGGCCCGGTTCGTAGTCCAGGTCGTACCAGTAGGCCTCCTGCATCTCCAGCGGCCCGACGATGCAGTCCATGGTGAAGCCGCTCGAGATGTCCAGCTGGACCGCGTCCGCCAGGGCCGACCCGGCGAGTGCCAGGATGCCGGCGGCCACGATGATACCTCTGAAAGCGCACTGTCTGCTCATTGCCCTCTCCTCTCCTAAGGTCAACTTCCTGCGCCGCAACGACATCCCTGTTGTCACTCACGCATCCCGGCCCCGGATTCACCCGGGCGGGCCTTTCGACCGCGCCCGGGATGTTCCACTGAGAACACCGCGCAGGTCTCTACCGGAGCCCCTGCCCTATCCGCGCGTCGTTCGAGCGCCGCGTTGGGCCGCCGATACGGGCCCCGGCCATCTGATCTGTCACCTGCGCCGCCGGGCCACCAGACCCACAAGGCCCAATCCCAACAAGGCCATCGTGGCCGGCTCGGGCACCGCCGTGGCCGCGTAGATGGCCAGCCCCCGGTAGTCGTACTTGTCGCCCGGGTCGCTGTCGACGATCTTGATGCCGTAGAGATCCTTGCTGTCGTCCAGCACCACCGGAGTCGAGAACTCATAGAGGTCGCCGCCGTTGTAGTCTTTGCGGATGGCGCCCGTTTCGCCCGTCGTCAGGTTATAGGACGCCGAGAAGTGGACCACCGACTGCCAGCCCGTGATGTCGATGCCCAGCTCGATGTCCCGGGTCTGCGGACCCGAGCCGCCGTCGTCGTCCGTGCCGGACCAGATCAGTTGCTCGTCCGTGCCGTCGCCGTACAGGACGTAGAGGTCCATGTGCTTGGCCCGGTCGCTGCCGCCCAGGGCCGACATGACGAAGTTGATGTCCGTGTACCGGCCCCGCTGGGCCACCGGCAACACCGCAATGGCCTCGGTGATCTGCCACGTGGTGATCGTGCTGTGGGCGCCGGCCACCACCGCGTTGGCCTTCACGGGCATGGCCCCGCCCTGGCTTGCCACCGACGGGTCGGCCACCTCCGTCCAGTCGCCGCCCAGCGTCGCGTTGCCCACGGTCCCCGCCATGTGGTACGTCCGGTCCGCCCCGGTGACGACGCCGCTCTCGGGCAGGCCCTCGCCGTCGGCCACCCAGACCGGATGGCCCGTGGTCCCGCTGATGGACCACGGCTGGCCGAAGCCCGCCTCGGTGGAGGCCGCCGGCAGCGACCGGTTCAGCGTGTGACTGTACGGCATCCCCCCGCCCGGCTCCTTGCCCTGAAGCTCCCAGACGTCCTTGCCCGGGTCATAGCTGGCGTCGTACTGGTACGCCGCCTGCATCTCCAGAGGACCCACAATGCAGTCCATGGTGAACCCGCCCGAAATGTCGAGCTGGACCGGTGCCGCAACCGCCGGGGCCGCCAACATCACAACAATCAGCAACGCAACCATCCTTCTCATGACTGTCTCCCTTTTTCCGCGCGTCCTGTCGTACTCTTTGCCCGAACCTGTTCCGTCGCTCTGTACCACCGTGACGTGCCCAGGTCAGAAAGCACGCACGGCGAGCCCCGATCCCCGCAGGGATTACCGGCTCGCCGCAGGACACCCCTCCAGATGCCTTCGCGCGACAAAAGGTACGCGAACAGACGACCGGTTCAGCGTTGATGCCAGCACACCTGACAGCTTCTCCGGGTGCCTCACATCGACAATTCCCACTGTCGAAAGTCTAGCCCAGAGTGCCTGCAGAGTCAAAAGTCGCAACGATCCGACAAAGGATACCACATCAGAACCTTAACGCGTTACGGAATAAGACTTTATGGCCGTTTCCGCCCCTCCGGGAGGTGGGGCGCACGCAGGCCTTTGGCCGCAATCCGGGGGCATGAATAGGGACTCGCAACAGACTTTTACCACAAATGCTTATCACGGATACTGCCGATGTGTAATAATGGCAGGGGGCCGGGGGAGAAACGGGAGAGACCGGCATGGCAAGACGGCATCGCGACGACTGGGTCTTCGAGAGCATTCTGCAGTGGCTCAGCTCGGGCACCTGGCAGGAGGGTGACCGCGTACCGCCCACCCGCCAACTTGCACAGCAGATGGGCGTCTCACACGTAACGGCCCAGTCGGCGGTCCGCAAAGCGGCCCGGCAGAAACTCCTGAAGGTTCAACAGAGACGCCCGGTGACGGTTCTGCCGGCGGCCCGCGAGCGGGCCGAACGGCTGCTGGACCGCCTCACGAAACGATCACAGGCCGCCAAGGTGGCCATCCTCGTGCCCGAGGTCTATCTGCCCAAGGGGGATCGACCCGAGGCCTATTACCGCGCACTGTCGAACCACCTGGCCCGGGAGGGCAGACAGCGGAACCTCCTCGCCAGCGTCGTCAAGTGGCCGCTCAACGACCAGATTCCGGCGGTCATGTCCCTGCGGCACCAGGGCTACAAGGCCGCCGTCTTCATCGGGTTCAACGCGGACTTTCTCCCGTCGGTCATGCTCCTGCACGAACAGACGTTTCCGCTGCTGATATTCAACCGCATCATCCCCGGGTTGAAACTGCCGACGATACGCCTGGCCGACTACGCGGCCGCCCAACGGATTGCAGATCACTTCACGTCGCGCGGCCACCGGAATCTCTGCATGGTGACCCACTGTGGCGCGCGCGGCCGCCTGGACCGCGTGGCAGGCTGGTCCCGATACCTGATCGACAACGGTCTGTTGGACGCATGCATCATCCCGATTTACCTCTCACCGTGGAGCCGCGGCCTGCCGCTCTATGACCGGGCCTTCGTGAGGCTGCTGCACAGCCGGGAACGGCCGACCGCAATCCTGTTCGCAGCGGGGCCATGGGCACGTGACTTCATGGCCGACGAACGGTTCGCCGACCTCAAGGTTCCGGACGACATCAGCCTGGCGACGTTCGAACCGGTAGGGGGCATTGCGGCCGTACCGTGGAGCCCGACTCTTACGAGCATCTGCACCCACTTTGGCCGCACCGCCGAGTGCGTGTTCGAGCAGGTCGAGAAAATGCTGGATGGCGAGATGCTGCCACCCAGCATCCGCGTGCCGATGGATATAGCCCTGACCGGCAGCATCGGCGAGGTCCCCCGCGCCGCGACCACCTGACCGGCGTGCGCGACCAGGCCGCACCAAGCGAGCAGCAAAAGGCAGCCGGCCTCCCAGAGAGGAGAAGGGGAGGCCGGCTGCTTGACTGCGTTCACTCCAACATCCTGCGTGGCTCACGGCCTGGCCTTGGGCCAGACCGTGGCACCACTTCAGCTTACGGCAACGCGACGCCGTTGAGGACCTGGTTCATCACCTGCTTGTCCTCAGCGTTCGGGGCGCCGCCCGACCCGTTCAGGTCGTAGCACCTGTCCGGGTACGCCGTCGCCACGTTGTTCAGCCGCTGGTTGAAGAACTGCTTGTCCTGGGCGCCCGGTGCGCCGCTGCCGTCCACGTCACCGATGTAACGCAGCACGAGCGAGACGTCGGCGGTGTCGTTCTGGAGGCTCGTCTGACCCGCCACGGTCAGCGTGACCGTGTAGGCTGCGCCGCCCGCGCCGGGTGTGCTCGCACCGGTGCGTCCACCGATAATGGGCACGATCAGCGTCTGCTCGCCGGGCCGGTTATCGGTGATGGCGCCGAGCGTGAAGTTGGTACCCGGACCGTCATCGGCAACCGAGACGTTGTACACCTCACCCGGACTGGCCTCACTCACCAGGGTGATGGTCGCCAGGCTGGTGTGCCGGTCTGCGGTGGTGGTCACGGTGTTCTGATAGACCCAGTCCTCGCCCGCAGCCAGGGCGGCGGTGACATCCAGCGCCCCGCCGACGGGATTGACCGTCACTTCAACGATGTCCATGTCGATCAGGGTGTCGCCGTCCTCAACCACCAGCAGGATGGTGTGCACGCCGACCGTCAAGGTGACCGACGGCTGTTCGCCGGTGGCAATCTGGCTGCCGCCTTCGAACCACGTCCAGGTGCTGATCGGCCCTTCGCCGTCACTGCTCGCGGAGCCGTCGAGGGTCACCGCCTCGTCGCCCGTGAGGTCGGTGTCGTCCACCGACTGGTCGGTCCCGGCGTCGGCGACCGGTCGGCCGTCCTCACCGGGCGTGTAAACCGTGACCACCGGCTTGTCGGTCAACTCGACCGCGTCGGCCGTCACGGTGATCGTCACGTCGCCTTTGGTCAGGCCCGTCAGCTCGGCGGTGTAGATGCCGCCGCCGTCGTCCGACACGGCCCCGATGGTCACGGCGCCGCCGCTGCCGCCGCCGTCCTGGGTGACCACGACCGTGGCCCCTGGCATGCCGGTGCCGCCCGCGTTGCGGACCGCCACCGTCAACAGACTCGGCACGGCGCCGGTGGTCGGCGTCTCCGACGGGACCGCCGTGACGCTGCTGACATCCGGATCGATCACGGCCGGGTCGTAGACCAGCACGACCGGCATTTCGTCAACCGTCACCGGCGTGCCGCCGTCGTCGACCGTGACCTCAAGAATCACGTCGCCCAGGGCGTCGTCGATGCCCGTCAGCGTAGCTGTGTACCAGCCGGGCTGGCCGCTGGCGTCCACTTCGC
>Ga0272444_10003545_pt1 | contig 13974 bp, 11 predicted proteins | sample SSMForm13_FD_201033 | JGI IMG/M metagenome (GOLD analysis project Ga0272444, IMG submission 201033) | Marine sediment archaeal communities from Little Sippewissett salt marsh, Falmouth, MA, United States - SSM-Form-13 | ecosystem: Environmental > Aquatic > Marine > Wetlands > Sediment ...
TGCAATCGCTCCATCAGGCTATCCTCCGGCCGCCGGAAAAACGCCCCGACGAGCCCTTCCAATAACCGCATTCTCCCGCGGCGATAGTGGGATGTCAAGGAAGAGCGCTCCTAGGTTTCAATCCAGGGGATCAGTAAAAGGCCACTCACTTTAACCTGCAATTGCACCTACCCGTTTACCCGCTTATGCGGGTAAGCGGTTAAGCGAATGAGCAAATCAATCACTATCGAGATTTCCGTTTTTCAGCCCCCCTCCGGCTCCTATCGTTTTGCGGGGGGAGTGACTCGTTTGTTTTTCTTCTTGACCGAAGGGCAAGCCTCAGACAGACGAAGCCGATTACCCGGATGTCACGTCCAGGGCTTAGCCCTGGCCCCCGTCTTGCGGGGGGAGTGACTCACCGAAACCTTCTCCTTGACCGAAGGGCAAGCCGCCGACAGTGAACCCGAAACCTGGAGGTCAGGTCCAGGGATTATCCCTGGTCCGATTGCTCCCCCTCCGCAATACGGAGGGGGATTGGAGGGAGGTCCTTTAAAAATCAAACGCGGCGAACTGGCGGATATGCTGACTTGAGTTCTTACCTCTGATCACTGACCACTGAGTACTGACCACTAATCGGCTTGCGCGCCTGTGCTCCTGCTCTTAAGCTGTTGCGACGGAGATTGGAGGTTGACGCTGAACATCATGTCGCCGCTGAACCGGGTGGCCGAAGTCGATACGCTGATCGACGACGGCGCGACCTGCTTCTACGCCGGGGTTATGCCCCAGGCGTGGCGCGACGATTACACCAACATGGCCAGCCCCAATCGGCGCGAGTGGAAATCGTCCAACTTCCTCGACTACGCCGCCTTCGGCGAAGCCGTGCAAAAAGCCGAAGCGCGTGGGGTGCCGGTCTACATGACGCTCAACGCGCTGTACACCGAAGCGCAGTACCCGATGATGGAAGAGATGGCGCGGCGGGCGGCGGATGTCGGCGTCAAGGGTTTCATCGTCGCCGACCTCGGCATGTTTCTGCGCCTGGGCGAGCTCGACCTCGGCGTACCGCTGCATGCGTCGACCGGTTGCACGATCTTCAACAAACGCAGCGCCGATCTGCTTATCCGCCTGGGCGCCGAGCGCATCACGCTGCCGCGGCACAACACGGTGCGGGAAATCTGCGCGATGACCCAGGCGGTGGCGCCGGTGCCGACCGACGTGTTCGTCATGAACAGCGGCTGCAAGAACATCGACGGCTTTTGCACCTTCCACCACGGCGAAAACGAAGTACAGGTCGGCAAGGCCTGGGACGTGCTGAAAAACGCCGGCGCCGACCACTACGTGCTCGAAACGATGCGCAAGCTGCCGGAAGCCTGGACCGAGCAGATCAGCGACCTGTCGTTGTTCGGCTCGATCAGCGCCTGCTTTCTGCCCTATGAAGTGACCAACGTTTCGCCGGGCGTGCCCGACGACGTGAAACGCGCGACCGAGCGCAACATCCGCAAAAGCTTCAACTTCTTTTCGGCGATGGATCACTGCGGCGCCTGCGCGATTCCGGCGTTCAAAAAAGCCGGCGTCGACGCGCTCAAGATCGTCGGGCGCAACCACCCGACCGCGAAAAAGCGCAAAGACGTGCGTTTCCTCAAAGCGGTGCTCGACCTGATCGAAACCGACGACCGTCCGCAGGCGATCATCGAAATGCACCACCGGCACTTCGGCGGCAAATGCGACGATTTGTGCTACTACCCCGAGGTCGATTGATGCAGCGCGCGGTGTACATCAGCAAGATCGAAACGCTGTCCGAGTTGAGCGGCAGTTACGACCGCCTTTACTTCGGCACCGAGTTCTGCGAGCACCTGCTGCCGACGGTGAAGGCGCTCAAGCGCGCGCAAAAAGAGGCCCTCGACCGCGATTGGCAGTTCACGCTGGTCACGCCTTACGTCACCGACGCCGGCCTAGCCCGGTTGGAAAAGCTGCTGCCGCTGCTGAGCGAAGGCGACGAGGTCGTCGTCAACGACTGGGGCGTGCTTGATTGGCTCGCCGCCGACTTTCCGCAACTGACCGCGTTGCTCGGTCGCCTGTTGACCAAGCAGAAGCGCGGGCCGCGCATCATGAACGTGGTCGATATTGTGCCGCCGGCGATGCTCTCGCACTTCCGCCGCAGCAACGTCGATACGCCGCACCTGCACAACTGGCTGATCAAGAAAATGAACGTCGCGCGCTTCGAGTTGGATTACCCGCTGCAGGGCATCGAGCGCCGCGCCGACGTGCCCGCCAGCCTGTACACGCCCTGGATGTACGTGTCGACCACGCGGCTGTGTCTGACCAACCATTGCGAAAACCGCACCCAATCGCTGCGCGCGATTTTCACCTGCGACCACGCCTGCCAGCGGCACGCGTTCACCCTGAAACACCCGAACATGCCGGCGACGCTGCACCTGGCCGGCAACACGATTTTCGTCCGCCGCGACGACCTGCCCGCCAACATGGAAGAGTTGGGCATCGACCGGTTGGTGATCATGCCGGAGATTCCCATCTGACGCACAGCCGGCGAGTTCGACATCGCGCGCCGGAAGTTTTATCCTGCGATGGTTCCAATCAAAAAGCAGAGGACACGATGGCGGAATTTCTGCAAACCACGCACGCCGAATTGATGGATCTGGCGCGCCGCCTCGGCGACGAGGAATACGACAAGCGGCTGAACTACTTTCGCATCATGGAATACCCGTTGGCGCTGAACCTGCTGCAGGCGCAAACGGGCATGGCGGTGCTGGACATCGGCAGCATGTTCGCTTCGCTGCCGCCGCTGTGGCTGGCGACGCGGGGCTGCACGGTGACCTCGTTGGATAAAAAACCATTGACACCGGAGTTGCGCGAGTACCTCGACTTGATGAAAAAGCGCGCGGGCATCGATCCCGATTTGCTGACCGCCGTCGAGGGCGACGCGGTGCAACTGCCCTTCCCGGACGACACCTTCGACCGCATCGTCGCCATCAGTTCGCTCGAACATCTGGAGCTTTTCACCGAAGCGCAGGTCGCCGTCGAAATGGGGCGCGTGCTCAAGCCCGGCGGCCGCGCTGTCTTTTCGTTCGTCTTCAATCTGCCGCGACACATCGAGCACGAGCAATGGGGCGGCAAAGGGTACGACCAGAAACACTATTCCGGTTTCACCTTGAACGAGCGGTTGATCCGCCCCAGTCGCCTGCATTTTTGCGAAGCGATTCTGTTCGGCGAGGCCGACAGCGAAATCGGACGGCAATACCTGGCGATGTCCGAAGACGACAAGCGCACCTTCGCCGAGCAGGCCGGCGCCGATCCAGAAAAATACTGGCGCACCTACCACCGCCTCGCCGGCATCGACGGGCGCCTGGTGCTGCGCGACGCTTTACTGCCGCGCTGGCTATTTCGCAGCGGCGGATTGATCGCGGCGGTGCTGGAGAAAAAGGATGTGCCGCCGGATGTGCTCGACGCCGACTACGATCCCATCGAAAGCTACCTGGCCAACGAACGTTTGACGCGCAACGAAGACAACTCGCCCCATTGGCTGACCATCGACCGCGCGACGATCGCCGACGCGCAGGGTGACGAGGCGCGACAATTCAACGCCGGCGACGGTTGCCGGATCGCCATCGATTTCAGCACTCACGGCGATCCGCCGTCCGCAACTTTCCGCGTGCTGTTCCATAACGCGAAAAGCAAAAACGTGGTTGCCGTCGTGCGCCGGGAAGTCGAGTTGAACGACTCGGCATCGCACCGATTGCTCGTCGACATCGACGCGCTCAACCTGGTCGCCGGGACTTACGATGTAACGATCGGCGCGTGGGATCGCGCACAGCCCGATCCGCTGCCGCCGGTGGCTTACGACGTTCACCTGTACCGCTATCGCATCGAGGTGCAGTCGTCGACCGGCGCGGAAGGCGTCGCCCACCTGCCTCACAGCATTCGATTAGACGATTGAAAGCGTTTTCAGTTTTCTTCGGTGATGCCGCCGCCGAAGCGGAAGGCGAGCGCGCAGTAGGGCATCAACAATTGCAGGTCGGGTTTTTCGCCGCGGATGGTTTTGTCGTCGTCGTCATCGTCGTCGCCATGCACCGCGCGGATCGACCAGTTGTCTTCGAACATCGGCAGCACGACGCCGACTTCCAATCCCAACGCCAGGCCGAGCAGGCCGTTGCTATTGCGTTTCAGCGCGGGCGTCCATTCGGCGGAAAAACCCAGGCGGGCGTGCATTTCGTTGCGATCCATCACCACGTCGTCGTAACCCTCGGGCAGATGCAAATCGTGGGCTTCGCGGACAATGTTGCGCAGGCCGAGGTACGCGCCCGACCACCCCAGCCCGAGTTCCGGCCGCAGGCGCCAGTCGGAAGTGCGCCAGACGTTGTAACCGAAATAAAGTCCGGTGAAACCGGCGATGATCTGCGCGTCGGCCAGTTCGCCCGGTTTACTCTGCGCGGTGATCATCCCCTGCCAGCCGACGACGAAGCGGTCGGTCAGCACGGCGTATCCGCTGAGGCCCAGCGCCGGCAGCGTCGTGGAAAAGTTCTCGACGTCCCAGGCGTCGAGGTAGTCGTTCAGGTCGGACGTGTCCAGAAACATGACGCCCACCGAGAAGCCGCCGTAGGCGCCCCACAGCACGGTGTCGGACTCGGCGGCCAGGGCCGGCGTCGCGGCCAAAACGGCAAGCAGCGTGATGCAGAAAAGCAAACGTTTCATTTCGAACCTCCGCGGCGGCGCCCGGCGGGGGGTGCGGCCTCGTTAATAATAGGTTTTAATGGCAGATCTTAGGGAGGCGCAAGTGCGAATCGCTTTTGCCTGCATGGGGCGGGAAAACATCGAGGTCGAATACCTCTCGGCGGTGTGCAAAGCCGCCGGGCATCAGGTGGAGCTTGTCTACGATCCGGGTTCGTTTTCGATCAACGACAACGTGCTCTACCTGCCCCGTCTCGAACGGCGCTACTCGCGCAAGGCAATGCTGGTCAACCGGGTCTGCGCCGACCCGCCCGACGCATTGGTCTTCATCACCGAAAGCATCACCTATCCGTATCTGATCGACCTCGCGCGTCAGATGCGCCGACGCGTCGATGTGCCGATCATCTTCGGCGGCTGGCACCCGACGATGACGCCGCACACCGTGCTGGCCAACCCGGAAGTCGATTATGTGATGATCGGCGAAAGTGAAAACACGTTGCCCGAGTTGCTGGCGATGATCGCCGCCGAGAGCGACCCGGCCGCGGTGCCGGGCATTTACTACCGCGAAAACGGCGAGGTGTTTTCGACCGGCATTCGCCCGTTGATCGAAGACCTCGACACGTTGCCCTGGCCCGATAAAGATCTGTTCGCGCAAGAGGTCAACCTCTCCGACGACTACAACGTCGCCGCCGGACGCGGCTGCCCCGGCGCCTGCACCTACTGCCGCGAAAACGTGATGCGCCGCATTTACGGCCCGCGCGTGCACCGCCGCCGCAAGGTTTCGGCGATCCTCGACGAGTTGGAGGAAATGAAACGTCGTTACCGTTTCCGCGAAGTGATGATCAGCGACCCGATCTTTTTCACCTCCAAACCCTGGGCGCTGGAATTGCTGGCCGGTTTCAAGCAGCGCATCGGTGTAATGTTCCGCTGCTTCGGGCAAATCAAATTTCTCGACGAGGAAATCGCGCAGGCGCTGAAAGACGCCGGCTGCTACACCGTCGAATTCGGTTTGCAGACGACTAACGAGAAGATCCGCCGCGAGACGTTGCTGCGACCCGAAACCGACGAAGACGTCCGCCGCGCCTTCGCCATTTGCGACCGCTACCGGCTGCGCTACGACATCGATCACATCTTCGGTCTGCCCGGCGAAACGGCGCAGGATTTCGTCGACGCTGCGCACCTGTATGCCGACTGTCGTTACATCAACCGCGTCAAGGTGCACCTGCTTTATTACTACCCCGGCGCGCCGATTTTGCGCATCGCCGAGCAGATGGGCCTGGCTGACGCCGACGATCGCCGGGCGGCGGAATCGGCCGAGATCGGCGACATCAGCCGCGTGCCCAGCGTGCAGCGACCGGAAGTGAAAGATCACATCAGGCAGTGGAAGACGTTTTACAAAGCGATGCCGCTGCTCGGACGTCGCCTCGGACACGCTTTCATTCGCCGGGGCTGGAACCGCTGGTTCGGCCACCTGCCGCTGGCGCTGGAAATCTTTTTGCAGGTATTGGTCGCCCTGCGCGGACGCGACTACCGCTTCTGGATGTACACGCGCTACCTGTTTCTGCGCTTTCGCCGCCACCGCGAAGTTATGCGCGAAGCGAAGGCGAAGGGCTGGCGATGAACAAGGTCTACCCCGTCGTCACCCGCTCGCTGTGCCCCGTCTGCGGACGCGACGTACCGGCGCGCATCGTCGCGCACGAAGGCGACGCCTGGCTCGAACGCACATGCCCCGAACATGGCGAAGATCGCGTGTTGTTTTTCCGCGACGCCGCACTCTACGCGCGGTTGTTCGCCGACCGCACGCCGGGCGTGTTGCCGCCGGGAAAGCTCGACCTGGCGCGCGGCGACGCCAAGGGCTTCGTCACCACCTATGCGCTCGACGTCACCCTGCGCTGCAACATGCGCTGCCCGACCTGCGTCAGCGCCGCCGGCGGCGACGTACCGCCCGATCCGGATTTCGACGAACTGCTCGCCCGCGTACCCGATCACCGCGGCGATAAGTATCCGCCCAATCTCGCTTTGGTCGGCGGCGAATCGACCCTGCGCGAAGATCTGCCCGAGATCATCCGCGCCGTTCGCGAAAAAGGCCTTGAACCGCGGCTGAACACCAACGGCCTGCGTCTGGTCGACGAAGAGTATCTGCAAACTCTGCGCGCGGCGGGGCTGCGCTGGGTGATTCTGCAATTCGACGGCTTCGCGCCGGAACCGTCGCTGGCTTTTCGCGGCGAAGATTACTCGCAACTGAAACTCGAGGTGATCGACAAACTCGGCCGCCACGGTTTCCTCTCGCACCTGGCGGTGATGGTCGACAAAGGCGTCAACGACGGCGAGGTCGGCGAGATTCTGCGCTACGCCGCCAAGACGCCGCACATCCGCCGCGTCAGTTTTTACCCGCGCGCGCATATCGGGCGCGTGCAGCAGCGCGAGCATGAAGCCACGCACCTGGCCGACATCTTCACCGCGCTCGAACGCACCACCGGCGGCGAGTTGCGCCGCGACGACCTGCTGGCTTCCGGGCGACTCGGCAAATGGCTCTACCGCCTCGTCGGCCACCCGATGTTCCGCCGCCGCGTCTGCATTACGCCGTTCGTGCTGATGCGCGACGGCGACCGCCTCGTGCCTGCCGCACGCTTGTTGCGTCCCGACGGGCCGTTGCGCTATCCGCGCGCGTTCCGCGTTTTCGCGCAGGCGGCGCTGCGTTCGCTGCGCGTCGACGAAGGCGCCTGGGGACCGGACGTGCTGATGGTCAACGTCGAAAAATTTTACGACGGCCACGCCTTCGACGCGGTCGGCGCGCGCATGTGCCACCACATCTACCTCGCCCCTGAAGGTGCCTATCCATTTTGCGTTTACAACACGGTGATTCGTCCCGGCGGAGGCTGCGCATGATTCCGGTCAAGGGCGAGCCGCGGGTGCTGCTGGCCAAGCCGGCCAAAGGATACCGCACCTGGCCCTTCGCCAACGACTTCATGCGCCACGTCTACCGCGCGCCGTCGAGCGTCTACCCGACGCTGGCCGCGGTGCTCGGCAGCGAGGGCGTCACTTTTTACGACGGCGTCTTCGAGCGTAAATCGACGGTCGCCGGCGTCGCCAAATTGGCCGCGCAGTTTCCCGTCGTCGCGTTGGGCCTGGTTTCCTCGGTGTTGTCGTTGGACATGGAAGTGCAGATCCGCGCGATCAAACGCCTGGCGCCGAATACGAAAATCGTGCTCGGCGGGCATCAACCGACGTTCTACGCCGACGACTGGATCGCGCGCGGCGTCGACGCGATCATCCGCAGCGAGGGCGAAATCAGCTTCCCGCAGGTGGTCGATCGTTTTCTTGCCGGCAAAGAGCCGGGCGGCATCAAGGGCGTCACCTGGCGCATGGGCGAGCAGGCGGTGGAAGAACCCGACTGCGAGTTCGTGAAAAAACTCGACGACCTGCCGCTGCCCGATTGGTCGGTGATCGACCTCAATCTTTACGATCTCGGCCTCGCGCCCAAGGGGCTGACCGGCACAATCGAAACCGCGCGCGGCTGCCCGCACCGCTGCGTCTTTTGCGCCTCGGCGGCGATGTGGCGCAACCGGCAGCGCTTCAAAAGCGTCGAGCGCGTCATGGCTGAAGTGCGGAACTTGCACGAACGAGGCGTGCGGCAGATTCTCATCGCCGACGACAACTTCGGCGTGTATCGCGAACGCGATTTGGAAATCTTCGCGCAACTCGCGCCGTTGGATGTGCACCTGTGGGCCTTCGTCCGCGCCGACACGATCTACCACGATCGCGAATGGGCGGAAGCCGCGGCCAAAGCGGGTCTGCGCCTGGCGTTGATCGGCTTTGAAAACCTCAGCGAAAAAATGCTCGCCCGTTACAAGAAAGAACAGAAAGGCGACCTCGGCCTCGCCGAATACCAGGAAGTGTACCGTCGTTTGAAAAAGGGCGGCGCCTTCGTGCAAGGCTTGTTCGTGCGCGACTTCGACTTCAGTGCCGACGATGCCTGGCCCGCGCGGCAGATCGCCACCGTCTGCGATGTCTCGGCTCAATCGCGCTTCATCCCGATGCGCGGTGTCCCCGGCGCGGAGGCCCTGGTGGCGCAGGGTTACGACCTGAAAGACATGTTCTACCACGACCGCTTCTGGCCCAGCTTTACACGCGCGGGCAAAGTGCAATCGAGTCATTTCGTCGGCGCATTGGTTTACGACCTGCTCAAACCGCGCAACTTTTTCAAGATGTTTTTCGGCAGCTACGTCGAGCGCGTTTTCTTCCGTCGCCTGTACGGCGGACTGTTGACCGATTTTTTGCGTATCTCGCCGGTGCGACTGAAAGCGGCGTGGATCGCCTCGCGTCGCCGCCTGTCGCCGCAAAAACGACAGGAACGAATCATACGGTTGGTGCTGACGGAGAGTGATCGATGACGCGGTGGGCGCGAGCCTGGGGGTTCTGGCACGGCCGGCCGGTGATGCCGTCGCCGCCGTCGTCGATCGTGATCGAGACGACCACGCGCTGCAACCTGCGCTGCGTCGGCTGCCTGCGCAATTGGGACACGCAACCGGCGATGGATATGGACGACGACGTGTTCGCCGCGGCGCTCGACTGGCCGGGTGTGGAGACCGCTCTGCTGTACGGCCTGGGCGAGCCGTTGTTGGACAAGAAAATCTACGACCGCATCGGGCAGGCCAAGCGCAAAGGCCTGTTCGTGCAGATCTCGACCAACGCCACGATGCTCGATAAACAGGCGCGCGAAGATCTGCTCGACGCCGGCCCCGACATCGTCATCTTTTCGCTCGACGCCGCCGCTCCCGAAACCTACAGCGAAGTGCGCGGCGGGCAATCCTTCGAGCAGGTCGCCGAGAACGTCATCGCCTTCGCCGACCTGGCCGCGGCGAAGCGCAACGGCCCGCGCTGCGTGGCGCAGATGGTCAACCTGCCGCAGAACCGGTCCGAACGCGACGCCTTCCGCCGCCGTTTCGGCGCGCATCGCCATTTGCAGATCCGCCTCAAGGCCGACGAAACCCTGCCCCGCCGCGGGGCCGGGCCCGTTCGCCGGCGCGCGCAGCCCTGCCCGGTGTTGTTCGCCGGGCCGCTGTACATCCGCGCCGACGGCACCGTCTTTCCTTGTTGTCACATGATCGACCGCGAACCGCTGGGCCGCCTGCCGCAGGACGACCTGCCGACGATGTGGAACAGCGAAGTGATGCAGCAACTGCGGCTGGCGCACGCGGCCGGGCGCGTCAACGACATCGCCGACTGCGCGCAGTGCTCGCTGCCGATTCCCTCGCGCATGGCGACCGCGTTGGCGCTGCTGCTGCCGCAAACGCTGTTCCGCCGCCTGCTGCCGCTGGGCGAACGACTGCTCGGCTCCTGAATTGTCTTAAAGAAAATCGATTGAATTACGACAAGCGCGCGACGGCGCCGTCGCCGGGAACGACCGTGTAAAACGCGCCGTCCAGGTTGGTGCGTCGTTGGTATTCGGTTTGCGCCGCGGCGATCACCGCGTCGGCCTGCGCGGGCTCGGCCAGGGCGATGGCGCTGCCGCCGAAGCCGCCGCCGACCATCCGCGCTCCGTAAACGCCGGAGCACGAAGTGAACGCGGCGACCATCGCGTCCAACTCATCGCAAGATACTTCGTAGTCGTCGCGCAAACTGGCGTGCCCGGCCAGCATTAACTCGCCCAAGCGCTTGTAGTCTTTTTCGCCGAGCGCGGCAGCAAACTGATGCACGCGCCGGTTTTCGCTGAGTATGTGGCGACAGCGGCGGTACACTTCGTCGGTCATCAGCGATTTTTTATCTTCCAGTGTCTCCGGCTCGACGTCGCGCAGGCTGCGCGCCCCGCAGGTTGCCGCGCCCTGTTCGCATTCGGCGCGGCGCTCGTTGTATTTGCTGCCGGCCAGCGTACGGTGTACGCCGGTAGCGCCGACGATCACCGCCAACTCGCTGCGGTTGAGCGGAATCATGCGGCGCGAAAAGTCGCGGCAATCCATCAGCATCGCGCTGCCGGCCGAGCAGGCGGCCGACGCCATCTGGTCGAGCAGGCCGCACTTAACGCCCAACCGATGTTCAGCGGCCTGGCCGACACGAGCCAGATCGACCACATCGCTCCACTGTTTGCCGGCTAGCTTAGAAACCGCCAGCGTTGCGGCGACGGCGAAGGCGGCCGAGCTGGACAATCCCGCGCCGTCGGGCACGTCGCCGACAAACGCCGCGCGCAATCCGCCCACGCGCACTTCCGCCGCGTCCAACTCCAAAAGCAGCGCGCGCAGGTAGTCGCCCCAGGTTGTCCCTTGCACCTGGTCGCCGAGGGCAAAGGATGCCGGTTGGTCGGAAAAGTTGGCGCTGCAGGCTTCGACGCGGCCGTCGTCGGCCAGCATGGCGGCTACGCGCACGCCGTATTGAATGGCCATCGGCAACACGAAGCCGTCGTTGTAGTCGGTATGCTCGCCGATCAGGTTGACGCGGCCGGGCGCGAATGCCTCGACCTGCGCGTTGACGGCGTAACGTTGCTGAAGCAGATCGGCCGGATCAAATTTCGGGCGCATCCTGTTCCTCTTCGGCCAGCACCTCGAGGAAAGCGTCGACCGCTTTGGGATCCAATTGCTTGCCGGCGACCCGTTTGATCTCGGTCACCGCTTGTTGCATCTCGAAGGCTTCGCGGTAAGGACGGGTTGACGTCATTGCGTCGAAGGTGTCGGCCACGGCGATGATGCGCGAGCCCAGGGGAATCTCTTCGCCCTTGAGCCCGGCCGGGTAGCCGTTGCCGTCCCAACGTTCGTGGTGGTGCAGAATCAAGGGCATGCAGCGCGACAGGTGGCGCACCGGCGCGATGATTTTGCTGCCCATCTCCGGGTGCTGCTGCACGATGACCCATTCGCTGTCGTCCAGCCGCCCGGGCTTGAGCAGGATGGCATCGCGGATGCCGATCTTGCCGATGTCGTGCAGCGTCGAGGCGTTGCGGATATCGTCGATGTCTTTTTCGGGCAGCTTCATTTTCTGCGCGATCTTCACCGCGTACTTCATCACCGCGGTCGAGTGACCGGAAAGGTAGTTGTCGCGGGCTTCCAGCGCATTGGCCAGGCTGACGATGGTGTGCAGGTAGCTGGTCTGCAGGCTGTTGTAGAGGTTGGCGTTCTGAATGGCGACGGCCGCCTGCCCGGCCAGCAGCGACAGCAGTTGCACGTCGGAATCGAAAAAGCGTTCGCTGCCGGCAAAGTTGGTGATGTTGAGCACGCCGAGAACCCGGCCCTTGACCTTCATCGGCAGACTGACCGCGCTTTTGATGCGGTCGTTTTTCAAGTGCTCGACGAAACGCGGCGCTTCTTCGCCGCGGTTGATGATCACCGCTTCGCCGGTCGCCGCGGTGTAACCGGCGATGCCGACGCCGACCTTGCCCTGCCAGTTGCCCAGCAATTCCGCCGGCAAACCGACCGCCGCGCGAATGCGCAACTGATCGCCCTCGACCAGCATCAGGCTGACCCGGTCGCAGCGCGCTTCGCTCTGCGCGGTTTTGACGATGAAATCCAACAGCGCGTCCAGATCCATGCGCAACAGAAAATCTTCGCTGATCGCCGTCAGCGGCGCGAGCGTGCCGAGGCGGATCGTTTCGCGAATACGCAGCGAGCGCATCAACGCCTGCGCCAGGTGCGAAAGCACGCCGGCCTGCGACAACGGCTGCACCAGCACCTCGGTCCAACCGGCGCGCAAATTCTCGACGACCCGCTCGTCGCTGCTGCCTTCGGGCAAGATGAGAATGCCCATGATCGACGGATCTTTTTCGAAAACGTCGTCGATGCCGAACTGGTCGTCATCAATCACCTGATCGTCGACGACGACCGCGTCGAAACGTGTACGCTCCAACTCGCCGAGCAAATCGGGCAGCGACTTGGTCGTGCTGACCACGTGCCCCTGTTCGATCAACGAGGAAACGATTTGCTTGGTCAAAGCGGGTTCGGCGCTGGCGACAAGTACTTTGGCTTCGATCATCGGGTGCTCATTCCTCCGCGGCGGCCAGGTGCCGTCGCAGTTCGTCGGCCTTCTCTTCCGGGTAACTGTCGTTGATGAACAACCCCGCACCGGTTTCGCAGCCCGCGCGGAACTTCAATTTCTCGCGGCTGCGGCGAATGGGGTAAAACTCGACGTGCAAATGCGTGCCCGCCCCGGCATCGCCGATCGGCGGCGCCTGGTGAAACGCCATCATGTACGGAAAAGGCCGCTCGTAGTAGTTGCGGTAAGTCGCCAGCACGCGCTTGATCGCAACCATCATCGACCGGCGCTCGGCGCTCGACAATTCGCCCATGTGAGGAAGACAGCGGTCGGGGTAAAGATGCACTTCGAAAGGCCAGCGCGCGGAAAAAGGCACGAACGCCGTCCAGCCGCCGTCGGCGAACACGATGCGCCGGCCGTCGCGGCGCTCGGCCTCGAGCAAATCGCAGTGCAGGCACGTGCCGCGCTTTTCCTTGTAGGTTTTGGCTCGCTGCATTTCCGCCGCGGGCACCGGCGGCACCAGCGGAAAGGCGTAGATCTGCCCGTGCGGGTGCGGCATGGTCACGCCGATTTCCTCGCCGTGGTTCTCGAAAACGTAGACGTATTTGACCTTCTTGTTTTCGAACAATTCCAAATAGCGTGCGCGCCACAGGTCGGCCAGCTTGGTCAGGTGGTCGATGCCGATGTCGAGAAAATCGCGCGTGTGCTCGGGGTGGTAGAGCACGACGTCGCAGGCGCCCCAACTGCGCCGTGTGCGCCAGGGCGTCTCGGCCTCGATGCCGGGCGCCGGCGCAGGCGTGTCGAAACTGGGGAAATCGTTGGGGTAGATATAGACGTCGTAATCGTCGGGAACCTGTCCCGAACCGGGGCAGAACGGGCACCAATCTTTGGGCATTTGGGGTCGATCCATCCGGTGCGTGGCGGTGACGACCCATTCACCGCGAAGAGGGTCCCAACGAAGCTCGCTCATTTGTGTCCTCAAAAAAATGACGCGCTAGTGTAGCCCATGCGGCCCGGTAAAGGAAGAGACGATTGTCTCAAAGCACGTACGGCACAGCGTGAATCAATGCGTCGGCAACGGCGGCCGATATTCCCAGACACCGGAGTCCATGGAGATTAACCATGTCTGCCGGGGAGTCGTTTCCACCCCGCGCAGCAGGTGAACAGGCGACAAGGGACCGAAATGAAGTTGCCGTAATTTTGTATGCGTATCCAAATCAATAACCGTAACGGTGCCGGTAAAATAGTTGCCGACAAGCAGCATGCGCCGGACCGGATCGACCGCCAGATCGCGCGGCGCCCAACCGGTCTTCACCCGTGCGATGATGTTTAAATCTTGATCGATAGCCACCACTT
>Ga0272444_10003546_pt1 | contig 13969 bp, 11 predicted proteins | sample SSMForm13_FD_201033 | JGI IMG/M metagenome (GOLD analysis project Ga0272444, IMG submission 201033) | Marine sediment archaeal communities from Little Sippewissett salt marsh, Falmouth, MA, United States - SSM-Form-13 | ecosystem: Environmental > Aquatic > Marine > Wetlands > Sediment ...
GCGCAGGGTGAGCCTGCTCCCCAGTCCCTCGACCTGAAGTGTGACGGTCTGCGGCTCGGCGGTGCCGTTCACCAGGAAGACGTAGTCCTTCCCGTCGTGTCGGCGCGTCGTGAAGTCCACGATGCCGTCCTTGCGCTCCGGCGTGACCGTGACCGCCAGGGGCGACTCGTCGTCGGCCAGCACCGCGGCATAGCTCTGCACGCGCCGGATGCAGCGGGGCAGGAACTCCTCGATCTGGGCCGGGATCTGCGAGAAGACGAACGGGTCGAACGAGATGGTGAACAGGCACACGCCGTCGGCCCCGTGGATCAGGGCCACCCAGATCTGGAAGCGCAGCTCCTCGGGCGTCGGGGCCGGGCACAACTCGGGCCAGCCCCGGTGCCGCCACTCGTGGATGCTGAGGTCGGCCCAGATGCTCACCTCGCCGCGCGGCCGGTCCTTGCACAGTGCCCGGGCGGCGTCGACCATGCGGGCGACGTTCCGGAGGTTGCGCGGCTCGCCCTTGTCCTGGAACATCTCTGGCCAGACGTGCGGCACGATGCAGTCCACGTAGCGAAACGCCTGCCGGTAGAAGTCGTCCTCTTCGCCCGTGATGATGCCGTGCGCGCCCCAGTTGCACACGATGGCGTGCCGGTCGTCGTCGCGGCGAAGCTGTTCGTAGCGTCTGCGTGCTTCCCCGATGGGCCACCCGCCGCCCAGCCAACCCCAGGTGCCCGGCATGTCGCGCAGACTGTCGTGGTAGTGGACGATGGCCCCCAGGCCGCACTCCTGGGCTCCGCGCACGTACCGCGGCGTCGAGGTCTCGTCCGTTGCCCCGCCGCTCGGCGGGCAGACCAGGCAATCGAGCCCCAGATGGCGGTTGTACTCGAACAGGCGTCGCGGTTGCTGCCACACGCCGAACGGGATGGTCGGCTTGCCGTTCACGTAGAACTGTCCCTTGGGTCCCACGCGCGTCCGGGTGCCGGCCGTCGTCGCGTCGGCGGTGGGCGTTCCCCGTTTTGCGCCGCGGCCCTCCAGGAGTGTCGCGACCTCGGCGTGCCGCTCCTCGACGGCCAGGTCCAGCGGCGTCCGGCCGCGCCGGTCCGCGCTGCTGACGTCGGCCCCCTTGGCGATCAGCAGTTCGGCCACGTCGGGGAATCCGAAGAAGGCCGCCAGGTGGAGCGGCGTGCGGCCGCCAGTGCCCGTCGCTCGGGCGTCAGCCCCCTTGTCCAGCAGCAGCCGGGCCACCTCCGCGCCGGCCGCCCAGTGGAGCGGTGTGCGGCCCGCGTCGGTCTTCGCGTGGACGTCGGCGCCATGGGCCATGATCAGCTCGGCCAGCGCCGTGTCGCGGCGGCTGGCCGCCATGTGCAGCGGCGTCCAGCCGTCACGGCCTTTCGTGGCCACCGAGGCGCCCTTGCGGATCAGCAGCTCCAGGATGTCGCGGTGCCCGCCGCCCGCGGCCAGGGACACCGGCGTTTGGCCGTCGTGGTTCTCGACATTGATCTTCGCCCCGTGGTCCAGGAGCAGCTTGACGATCTCCAGGTGCCCCGAGGCGGACGCCTCGTGGATGGGATACCACCGCCACCGCTTGTTGAACGCGTTGACGTCGGCACCGCGCTCGATCAGCAGCGCCGCCACCTGCGTGTGGCCCGACCACGACGCGACGTGCAGCGGCGGCACCTGCCAGCGATGCTCACGCGAGTGCACCCACTCGGGATGCGCGTCGAGCCCCGCGCGGACCTCGTCGATGCGGCCTTTGTCGACGGCCTCGTAGAACGCCTTGACGTCGGCCTGTGCCGCGGCGGGCGTCTCCACCGGCGATGTCGAGACTGCGGAGCACCCGAACCCCAGAACAAGGCAGCACGCTGCTGTTGAAACTAGCCATACTCTCACGGTAGCTCTCCTCCTCTGATGGGCGTTGCCGAGCGGCGGCGGTCCAAATCGTTGGGCCTGTTGACCCGATTTGAAATGACACGAGATGGGTGAAGTCATGGATTGTAGCGGCACCCAGCCGACCCGGCAAGGGAATAGGATCGGCGGCGCGCCGGTGCGGGGTCATTCCTTGAGCAGCCGGGCCCCGTCGCCGTGTAGGTGCCGCTCGCGGGCGTTCCACTGCCGGACCAGGCCGCTGGAGCGAATCGTGTCCGGCCACGGGAGCATCGCGTCGCCGATCTCGTCAAGCCGGCGCTTCAGTCGCCGGTCGAGGTCGCGCACCAGGTCGGCCGAGCCCGCGTCGCCGGCGAGGTTGCTCATCTGGTACGGGTCGGCCTCGTTGTCATAGAGGAGCCATGGCCCGTCGAGCGTGCGGGCGTAGGTGTGTCGCGGCGTCCGCAGGCCCCACCAGCCGGGCCGGTCTTTGCCGTCGTCGATTGCGACAGGATTCGCCAGCAGAACATCGTCGGCCCCGACGCCGTGGCCGGTCACCGCGGCCGACAGGTCGCGGCCCTGCATGGTCTCCGCGCCGTCCAGGCCCGCGAGACCCAGAATGGTCGGCAGCAGGTCGACGATGCCGATCAGGGCATCGGTGGTCCGTCCCGCCGGAACCGTGCCCGGCAGGCGCGCCAGCAGCGGAATGCCGATCGACTCCTCCCAGGGCTTCTGCTTTCGGATGCGGCCCTGGCTGCCGTGCATGTCCCCGTGGTCGCTGGTGAACACCACGAGTGTGCGATCGGCTTGGCCGGTTTCCTCGAGTGTCGCCATCAGTCGCCCCACGAACTCGTCCAGAGCGGTCACATGGGCGTAGTACCCGGCGAGGTCTCGCCGCGCGGCCTCGGCCGCCTCGGGCGGGACGTTCGGGCGCAGGGCGATGTCGGCCGGGTCGTACAGCGCCTTCCACCTCTCGGGTACCTTGTCGTACGGATCGTGCGGCGTGCCGTAGCTGACCGCGAGGCACCACGGCCCGGCGGCGCGGCCGCGCACGAAGTCCCGGGCCAGTTCGGTCTGGTGCTCCGGCTCGTAGCCGTCGATGAAGATCGGCTCCGGCGAGTCAGCATAGTAGAAGGTGTCGAGGTACGCGTGGGTGCAGTTGTGGACGGCCCAGCAGTCGTCGAAGCCCAGGCGCCGGGGGCCCGTCGGGGTGAACTTGTCGCGCGGCGCGCCGTCGAGGTGCCACTTGCCGACGTACCCGGCCGCGTACCCCGCGTCGCGGAACACCTGGCCCATCGACCGCACGTCGGTCCGGATGGGCACGTCGTTCACCAGCGCCCCGTGCCGCGCGGGATAGAGCCCCGTGAGCAGGCTCCCGCGGCTCGGCGTGCAGACCGGGGCGTTGGCACAGGCCCGCGTGAACCGCGTGCCCTCGGCGGCCAGGCGGTCGAGGTGCGGCGTGCGGACCTGGGCGTTGCCCGCGCAGCCCATCGCCTGGCGGCGCATCTGGTCGGCGAAAACGAGCAGCACGTTTGTGGTCGGCATGGCGGTGTCCTTTCTGTCGCTCCCGGAGAGGTGCGAGCGCCTGACCATATCCGCAATGCCCCTCAATGGCAAGGGCTTGTGGCACCGGGGCTGCGTCATTAGAATCAGGACGCCGGAAGGATCGGCCGGCCATCTCCGGCCACCGTTTCAGGAAGGACGCCCGATGGTTCACCAGGACGAGATTGAGATCGCCACCGGCCGGCACGGCCAGATGCACGATATCACCGACCGCGTGGCCAAGGTCGTCGCCGACTCCGGCATCCGCACCGGCACGGTCCACGTGTTCAACGTCGGCAGCACCGCGTGCGTCGGCACCGTGGAGTTCGAAGCGGGCCTCCAGCAGGACGTGCCCGAACTGCTCGACCGCCTGATCCCGCCGAGCCGCGCGTACGGTCACGAGCAGGCATGGCACGACGGTAACGGCCACTCGCACCTCCAGGCCACGCTCATGGGCCCCGACCTGACGGTGCCTGTGGCCGACGGCCGCCCGGTGCTCGGCACGTGGCAGCAGATCTTTCACCTGGAGTGCGACGTCAAGCCGCGCGAGCGGACCGTCGTCGTCACCGTCCAGGGCGAATGAGGAGCAGATCATGTCGACGATCACCGTCCGCGAGATGCAGCCGGAAGACGAGTACTTCGTCTCGACGTGCTCGCACGTCGGAGAGTCCGACGAGATCGACGCCTGCGGTCGCCGGCGGCTGGCGTGGCTCAAGGAGCGGCACGCGCGCGGGGTCCGGGCCCTGGTCGGGCTTGCCGGCGGCGAGCCCGTCGGCTTCGTCTACGTGGTGCCCATCGAGCTGTCGCCCTGGGGACCGCTCGGCGAGGACCTGGCCGTGGTGCCGTGCCTCTGGGTGCTGCCCGACCGGCAGAAGCACGGGGCAGGGCGGGCCCTGGTGGAGGCGGCCGAGGCCGAGGCCCGGCAGGCCGGCTTTCAGGGCCTCTGCACCGTCGGCATGACCGGCGACTTCTGGTTCATGCCCGCGGCGTTTTTCCGGCGGTTCGGCTGGGAGGTCGCCGCGGAGCGCGGCAAGCGGCAGCTCCTGTGGAAACCGTTCGACGCGTCGGCCGCACCCCCACGGCTGACGCCCGACCGCCATTGGCGGTTCGAGCCCGTCGAGGGCAAGGTCGCGGTGGACCTCTTCTACAACACGTTCTGCCAGACGAGCGACGTCGAGGCCCAGCGGGTCCGCGAGGTGGCCGCCGAGTTTGGCGACCGCGCCGTGCTGCGCGAGCACCCGGTCGAGGACCGCGACGCCTTGCTGACGTGCGGCATCGAGCGCGGCATCTTTATCGGCGGCCGCGAGATCGGCTGGGGCTACGAGGCGCCGCGCGAGGGTGTCCGCGAGGCCATCGCCAAGGCCCTCGCCGAGCGGCGCATAGGGTGACCGGGAGGACCTTCATGGCATTGGTGAAACGGACGAGTCTGGCCGCGACGCTGGACGCGGTGAACGAGGCGGTCTTCTTCGACGCCCTGCCCGGCAAGGCCGAGCGGCGCGAGGCCGCGCGGTGGATCGCCGGCCGCCAGGGACTGCCGGGATCGTACGCCGGGATGTTCGCCCCGACGGCGAAGGATTTCGCCCAGGGCATTCGCCTCTTTAGCGGCGAGCGGATCGCCACCCGGGCCGGCGTGGGCCACATCCTGGGCGAAGAGGCCTGCCGCGCGCTTCATGTGCTCGACGTCAACGACGCGGCGGTGGCCGGCGCCCTGGACCGGGCCGGCGCGGGCATCCTTGCGCGGCTCAACGAGGGCCATGCGGAGAACCACGGGCGGGGCACCTACTGCTGCGGCAAGTGCAGTGTCAGCCTGTGGCGACACCTGGCTGCGGGCGGGCTGAATCGGGCCGAGCGCCGGCTGGCCCACGGGCTGGCGACGTTGAAAACCCACCGCGACGGCAAGGGCCGGTGGCGGGTGTTCCCGTTTCACTACACACTGCTCGCGCTGACCGAGATCGACTTGCCCGCCGCCCGGCGCGAGATGCGGTACGCCGCCCCGCCGTGCGAGCGTCTGCTGAAGCGCCGCGCGAGCGGCGACCAGTTCGACCGCCGCCGCCGCGCCGTGGCCGAGCGGGCCCTGGCGCGCTGCTGACCGCCCCGGCGCTCAGCATGGTGGGCACGGCTAGACGGGCGGGGGCAGCGGGAGGTTCAGCGGATGGGCATCTTCTTCGGCGTCGGCCTGCGGGGGAAGGTGGACCGCGTGCCCGGCGTGGGCCACGTCGCGACGAAGTTCTTCCACGTGGCCGAACTGCCGCTGGTTCCCCTGGGCAGCTACATCGTGGTGGCCGAGGTGGACCGGAGTTGGAGCGGCCCGCGCTTTGGCTGGAGCCTTAGGTCGATCGTCGCGGGCTACCTGCGGGGGCTCGTCCTGACGTCGGGGATTCTGGCCGTGGTGCTGGCGGCCGTCGGCCTGCGCGGCGACGGGCCGGGCGACACGCCGGCGGGCTTTCTGTGGTGGCAGCTGGGCGTCGGCGCGGCGCAGATTGCCGTGGGGTCGGCCAGCTTCCTCCTTTGGCGCACCGCGAGCCCCGCGCAGCGCGACAGGATGGTGGCCCGCCTGGGCACGCGGCCCGAGGAACGCCGTGCGGATGGCGTGTGAGCCATGGACGGTGCCACGGTCTGACGAAGTCAGGCCGTGAAGACCGTTCGAGTGCTCATCACGGTCACGCTTCGCGTGACCATGGCACCGGCGGTCGGTCAGTCAGCATGCTTCTCCCGCGAGAAGCCGGGGTAGAAGCATGGCACTCGGCACGGTTGCTGGACTGCGCAACCGTGGCACCCCCGGCCGGCAGGGCGCTGTGTCTTGCGCGAATTCGCAAAGCGTGCAACCTTTCGGGCGCCGGGGCTGTCAATACAGTGCAGGGCAAACGCGCCCCCGCACAGGTTCACGGAAGAGGGCGCCGCACCGTGTCCGATGCCGCCGACGCCGTCCTGGTTCGCCGCAGCCTGTCGGGCTCGCACGAGGCGTACCGCGAGCTGGTGACGCGCTACCAGGGGCACGTCTACGGGCTGGCCTACAGCCTGGTGGGCCACTGGGCCGACGCCCAGGACATCGCCCAGGAAACGTTCATCCGGGCCTACTCGAACCTGGACCAGCTCCGCGAGCCGGAGCGGTTTGCGGCCTGGCTGCGGCGCGTCACGTTCAGCGTGGCCATGAACTGGCTGAAGGCGTTCCGGCCGAAGCTGTTCGGCCGGCTCGACGGCCGCGTGGACCCCGACCGCCTGGAGATTCCCGACTTCCGCCCGGGCCCGGTCGAGACGCTGGAGAAGCGGGACCTGGCCGACGCCGTGCTGCGGGCGGTGGCCGGCCTGCCGCCGAAGTACCGCGTGCCGCTGACGATGTTCCACCTGGACGGGCTGTCGTACGAGAAGGTGGCGGGGTTCCTTGACATTCCGCTGGGCACGGCCAAGTCGCTGATCCACCGGGCCCGCAGGAAACTGAAGGCCGCCCTCGGGGCGGCCATCGGAGAGGAGATCACGCCCATGGTCCAGGAAGTGTTCGACGAGCACAAGCTGCCCGAGGAGTTCGCCCGGCGCGTGCTGGACAACGTGCCGCCGGTGAGCTACCGGCAGACCGACTGCACGTATGCGGCGGCCTTGACCTCGGCCATGCAGTACCTGGGCGAGGACGTCAGCTACGAGTACGTCATGGGCGTCTCAGGCGGAGCGTTCCGCCTGCTGTGGCACGGCCCGTGGTGCCCAAGCATCGGGTGCCTGCAGGTTTTCGGCGAGAAGGTCATCCGCACGCCCATGGCTTGCCTGGGCTACGCGTGGGAGGGCCGGATACGGACCGGTGCCGAGGGCGAGCGGGAGACGTTCCGGCGGCTGATCGTCGAGAGCATCGACCGCGGCCGTCCGGTGCTCGTCGAGGGCATCATCGGGCCGCCGGAGTATGGCGTGGTGACCGGCTACGAGCGTCGCGGCGAGGTGCTGCTGGGGTGGAGCTTCTTCCGCGATGCCGCCAAGGGGTACTACCGGCGGGACGACTGGTACGATGACGCCGGCAGCGACGCCGGATGCACCGGCGTGATCGTGGTCGGCGAGAAGGTCGGCGCGCCGCCGGCGCGGGACGTGCTCCGCATGGCATTGGAGCTGGCGGTTGACCTGGCCCACACTCCGGCCGTGCGGGGTGCGCTTCAGGGCGTGGACTACGTGGCCGGCCTGGCGGCTTACGACGCCTGGGCCGAGGGGCTGTTGGACGACGCGAGCTTCCCCCGGGGAGACTTGGAGGTCCTGACGTTCAAGTGCCACGTGGGCGCCAGCGTGGGGCTGTGCAACCTGCTGGACTCGCGGCGCGCGGCCGCGGCGTTTCTGCGACAGATGGCCGACGCCGCCGGCCCCGCGGCGGAACGCGTGCAGGCTGCCGCGGACCTGTATGAGACCGAGGCGGCGCTGGCCAGGACCATCGCCGACGTGGCGCCGTCCAGCATGGACAGCGAGGAGAAGCGGCTGACGATGGCCGACCCGGCCCTGCGGCGCGAGGTGTCGGGCAAGCTCCTGGAGGCCCGGGACATCGACGCGCAGGCCGTCGCCCATCTGGAGCAGGCCCTGGCGACGTACTGACGCGGCTCGTGACGCCCCGGGTGGCGCCGAATCGACCGGTCGGCTAGGCCCGTGACTGCAGGGAGTGGCCTTACGTCTCGTAGAACCACGCGATGGGAAGCCGCCGGTAGCGCAGGTGAAAGAGCCGCCCCGCGCGCGGGGCGCTGTACGTCTCCCAGTAGGTGATGTGCGCGTTGTCGCCCAGAAAGGCCAGCGACGGGTACGCGTGCGTCAGTCGCGGCGGCCAGCCGTCCATCGCCTCGAGGTTCCGCAGGCTGTGCCACGATTCGCCGCCGTCGCTCGACAGCGCCGCCGTGAGCGGCGTCCGCACGCGGTTGTTGTTCCAGATGAGCAAGAGGTCGCCGGTGCCGGGGACGCGCTTGACCATGCAGGGCGACCGGGCCGCGTTGGGGCCCGCGTCGGCGTGCCCGCACATGTCGCTCGGGTGGGTCTTCCACGGCTGCCACGCGTCGCCGCCGTCGGCCGAACGGAACATGTGGATGTTGCCCGCGCTCGTGCGCAGGAACATGGCCGCGCAGCCGTCGGGCAGCTCGACGACGGTCGGTTCTTCATACGCGACGCCGTCTGGGTACGCGACGCAGTGCGGTGGCCGGGCGCCGCCCGTGCCGCGCCGCCACGACAGGCCCTCGTCGTCCGAGATCCAGCAATGGCAGCCCGCGCGGCGCTCCTCGGCAAGCGGGTACAAGATGCGCCCCGAGGCCAACTGAATCAGGCGGTCGTTCGTGATGCACCAGTAGGCGTCGCCGTGGGTAATCTGGCGCGGTTCTGTCCACGTGCGGCCGGCGTCGTCGCTGTGGCGGACCATTGCGTGGAGGAGCGTGGTCGAGTCCTTGCGGCCGAAGGCCAGGAGCAGCCGCCCCGACTCTAGCGCCAGGAGCGACGCCGACATGCAGTTGAGCCCTGCCGTGTTTTCCTGGAGGACGAAGGGCTCCGACCAGCTCTCGCCCTGGTCGTCGGACCATTTGCCGCACAGGCGCGCGGGCCCCTCGTCGCGCCACTCGGCGCCGTAGAAGTCGGTCCACGCCAGGAGCAGCCGCCCGCCCTCCAGCGGCACGATCGACGCCTCCGTCTGCCGCACGTGGTCGCCCCCGGCGGGGCAGAGGAGGGTGTTGATTTCACCGGACGCGTTCACGATTCACCCCATGGCAAAGGACACGTTGCCGGGTTTCTCGCTTACGGAGTGCCGAATTTGCTATGGTGAATCCTTGTGAAGATCTGCACCAGGTTCCCGAATCGGAGGTCCGACACGTCGATGCTGTACATCTCGCGGACCTTCTTCTGCATATCCGGCAACTCCATCTGATCCATTCCGACGAAATCAGTTAGGCTCGATTCATCTGTGATGATGTAGTCGCCCGGCTCCAGGCCGAAGATGCTGACCATGAACTCCCCGGCTATCTCGGCAAACATGTCCACGCCCGTGGTGGAGGCGAACTCAACCTTCTCGTCGTCGGAAGGCTCACTGTGCGTACCGTTATCGGTTTCGTCCATGTGTATTCCGCGGCGTGCTGCGTGGTCACTCAGCGTGTAGGGCGGCTGCTCGCAGCCGCCAATTCTATTCCGCGTGGCTGCAGAGCAGCCACCCTACTCGGACTACTCCATCGTCAGGTTGAACTCGTCGTCGAGGCGAACGAACTTGCCGCCGGCGTCGTAGCTCATGCGCGCAGCCTCGTTGACCGCCACGCCCACCATGGCGTTCTCCGGCAGGGCACGGGTGTTCATCCGGACCCAGCGGGCCAGGATCTCCTTGCGCTTCCGTTTCGCCTCGGCGGCGCCCAGGCCCGCGGTCTGCTCCACAAGGTATTGCACGTCGAGGATGCCGCGCGAGTTCGACTCGATTCCGTAGCCGCGCCAATCGATGCGGCCCTCCTCGCTCCAGTCGTCGAACGGCTTGACGAAGTTGGGGTTGTAGTGGGTGAATCCCTGCTCGTCGGTGACGACGTAGCAGTTGCGGTCGGCGTGGTCGGCCTTGTACTCGCCCTTGGTGCCGGCGAACATCAGGCCCTGCTGCGTCATCTTGGCGTTCTTGTCGGGGCAGACCCACGACGTCTGGACCCACAGCACGGAGCCGTCCTCCCACTCGACGCACACCTGGTTGGCGTCGTAGGCGTCAGAGCCCTGGGTGGGCAGGAACTTCTTCTGCCCGAACCCGACGACGCGTCGCGGCCGCAGGCCCGTGACGTAGTACCACACGTCGACGTAGTGGGTGCCGATGTACTCGAAGGGGCTCGACTTGTCGGCCCAGGCCTTGAACTTGTCCAGCGGCATGTACTTGGGCTCCTCGATCCACGCGTGGCCGTAGAGCGGCTCGCCCAGCTCGCCCTTGCGGAAGCGATAGCGCAGGCCGCGGATCGCCCGGTCGAGGCGCTTGTGGTACTCGGTGAAGACGTAGGCCCCGGCGTCGCCGGCGGCCTTGAGAATCCTGCGGCCCTCGTCGACCTTCAGGCACATGGGCTTCATGGTCACGACGTCGTGGCCAGCGGCCACCGCGTCGAGGATCATCTGCGTGTGCAGGTGGTCGGGCGTCGTGACGTACACCAGGCCCGGCCCCTCGAGCGCCTTGAGGCACGCCTTGTAGCCGTCCGGGACGGCCTTCTCGGGCGGTGTCGTGGCGGGGTCGGGCAGCCCCGTGAAGTCCTCGTCGGGGAAGACCTTCCGCAGCCGCGCGATGATGGCCGAGTTGAGGCTCACGATGGTGATCTTGCCGACGTTGCCCATGCGGCGCTGCTGGAAGATGGCCGGGAGGGTGGCCTCCTCGCAGATCATGCCGCCGCCGATGACCAGGATGTTGACCTTTGTGCTCGATGCCATGAGTTCCGTTTCCTTTCTTCTATGCAGTGGGTGGCATGCGACCTCACTTCGGATCATGGCGACCCCTTCGGTGTCGCCATGCTACCCGGACCGGCTTCGCGCTTCCAGATGCGAGCGCCGTTCTCACATCTCGCATCACGCTCCTTCGGCGAGGACCTCGCCGATGGCTTCGTCCACTACGCGGCAGCCTTCGAGAATCTGGGCCTCGTTGATGCACAGGGGCGGCGAGATCTTCACGCACGAGACGCCCACCGGGCTGAAAAACAAGAGGCCCTTCTCGACGCACCGCTCGACCACGGCGAACGCCAGGTCCACGTCGGGCTCCTTGCGGCCCTTGCGGATCATGTGCAGGCTGGCTACCAGGCCCTTGCCGTGCACGTAGCCCAGGCGGTCGGGGTACTTCTTCTGGATTTTGCCCAGCTCGCGGTGCAGCAGCCGGCCGAGGCGGGCCGCGTTCTGGACCAGCTTCTCGGTCTTGATGACGTCGAGGCTCGCGAGCGACGCGACGACCGGCAGGGGGCTGCCCGTGTGCGTCGAGGTCATCGAGCCCGGCGCGTAGAGGTCCATGATGTCGGCCCGGCCCAGGACGCACGACAGCGGCAGGCTGCTCGTGATGGCCTTGCCGCAGCAGATGAGGTCGGGCACGACCTTGTAGTGCTCGAAGCCCCAGTACTTCCCGGTCCGGCCGAAAGCGGCCTGCACCTCGTCCATGATGAGGACGATGTGGTGCTCCTTGCACCACGCGGCGAGGCGCTGCATGTACTCGGGGGGCGCGAAGCTGGCGTTGCCGCCCTGGTAGGTCTCGGTGATGACGCCGGCCACGCGGTCGGGCGTGACGCCCTGGCGCTTGAGTTCCGCGAGGAACGCCTCGAACCGCGTGTCTTCCACCCAATAGCCGTCGGGGAAGGGCACCTGCCACATGGCCGGGTCGAGGTTGACGATCCAGTCCTTCAGGGCCGGGATGCCGCCGATCATCTGTGCGCCGAGGGTGCGGCCGTGGAACGCGCCCTGGAAACTGACGATGCCGATCTTCTTCGGTCCGCCGACCTTCGTGCCGTGCGTGCGGGCGAGCTTCACCGCGCACTCGGTCGACTCGGCCCCGGTGGTCAGCAGGAAACACTTGTCGATCCCAGAGGGCGCCGCCTTGACGAGTTTCTCGGCCAGGGCGGCCCGCAGGTCGCTCGGGAAACAGTAGTTGTGCAGCATGGGTTTGCGGGCCTGCCGGACCAGGGCGCTGACGATGGCCGGGTGGCCGTGGCCGGCGCTGGTGACCAGCACGCCGCTCGACCAGTCGAGCCACTTGTTGCCCCAGCGGTCCCACACCTGGCAGCCCTTGGCCTTGTCCCAGACGACGGGGGGCTGCCCGCTCATGCTGCGCGGCTCATACTTCCGGAGCTTCTTGAGGATGGGTACGGACTGGGGGACCGGGAACTTCGTGGCGATGGTGCGGTACCGCGTCTTGACCAGGGGCACTTTCTTCGGGGTGAGGGCATACTCTTTGCCGGCCACAGTCAGCCTCCTTCGCTTTGCGGCCGCCTCCTGGCACCCCGGCCGTCCGCCGGGGCCGACGCTCAGCCTCGTGGGTGGAAACGGACATAGCACTATACGGAGCGTCGCTGGTCGCGTCCAGTGGCTAGGTGCCGGATTTCAGACGTGCGGGGACACCCGGGAGAATGTCCTGCGCTGCTACTCGGCCGGAGTCCAGAGGGCGGCGGCCTTGTCGTCGATGATGGCCAGGATTCTGCCATTGGCCGAGAAGACGAGTTGCTTGACGCCCTTCTTGGGGCTGGGCAGCGAGCGGACCATGGCCCCGGTCGCGGTGTCCCAGAGCTTGAGGGTCTTGTCGTCGCTTCCGGTGGCCACGAGGCGTCCGTCGGGCGAGAAGGCCACGCACTTGACGCCCTTTTTGTGGCCGACGAGCATGTGGGCCATCTGGCCGGTCCTGGTGTCCCAGAGGATGGCGGTGCTGTCGTCGCTGCCGGAGGCCAGGTGGCGTCCGTCGGGTGAGAAGGCGACGCTCTTGACGCCCTTGCGGTGCCCGGCAAGGACGCGGACCGACTGTCCGGTCGCGGCGTCCCACAGGCGGACCATCTTGTCGTCGCTGCTGGTGGCTAGGTGGCGTCCGTCGGGCGAGACGGCAATGGCCTTGACGTCCTTGTCGTGGCCGATGAGCATGGTCATCCGGTAGTTGGCGACGGGAGTGCCTGCCGCGGGGGCGTCTTGCCCGAACCCCGTCCGGCTGAACACGGCGACACCCGCGAGTGACCCACAGACCATCGTGGCAACGGCGATCCACATCAATCGTTTCATCATCGGCCCCTTTCCTGCCGCCAGACACGGAACACAGACTCCCATCAGGGTACCGAGTTGCGGGGTCCTGTGGGAGGGAAAAGGGTCTGAAAAAAGCGGCGGACAGTTGCGGAAATCCCCTGGTGCCGGTGCGCGGTATCGGACTTAGAATGGGCGCAGAGCATGGGCTCGCGCGCTGAACCTGCGACCAAGGATGGGAACTTCACACATGCGTCAACCGATTGTGGCGGGACGGTTCTACTCGGGGACGGAGCGCGGTTGCCTGGCCCACCTGGAACGGGTGGATGCGGCGGCGGAGGAGACGGCGTCCCTGCCGGGGCAGTTGGTGGCGGCCATGGTGCCTCACGCCAGTTGGGATTGCAGCGGGCATGTGGCCATGAAGGTCTACCGGACGGTCCAGTCGCGCGTGCCGGCCGGGGCGACGTTTATCCTGTTCGGCACGGTTCACCGCTTCGGCGTGGCCCGGGCGGGGGTGTACATCGGTGACGCCTGGTCCACCCCGCTGGGTCCGTTGACGGTGGACCAGTCTCTGGGCGAACTGCTGCTGGCCGAAGGCGGGGGGCGGTTGATTGCGGACACCGGATCGCACAATGGCGAGTACAGTATCGAGGTCCAGTTGCCGATGATCCGGCACGTGTTCGGCGACTGCCCGATCCTGCCGATTGCAGCGCCGCCGCGGCCGGACAGCCACGAGGTGGGCCGTCGCGTGGCCGACATCGTCCAGCGTGCCGGCCGGCAGGTGTTCATCGTCGGCACGACGGACCTGACGCACTACGGGGCGGCGCAGTACGACTTCGCGCCGGCCGGCGCAGGGCGGAAAGGCCTGGAGTGGGTGAAGACCGAGAACGACCCTCGCATGATCGACCTGATGCGTGCCCTGAAGGCCGAGGACGTGGTGGCC
>Ga0272444_10003548_pt1 | contig 13968 bp, 8 predicted proteins | sample SSMForm13_FD_201033 | JGI IMG/M metagenome (GOLD analysis project Ga0272444, IMG submission 201033) | Marine sediment archaeal communities from Little Sippewissett salt marsh, Falmouth, MA, United States - SSM-Form-13 | ecosystem: Environmental > Aquatic > Marine > Wetlands > Sediment ...
GATGTGCCGTATCTTATCTTCAATGGAAAAGGGTTTAAAATCCGGATGAAGCCATCGATCAAACCATGCCCTTTGGCTGCGGACCTGGGCAGTCTCCTTCCCACCTTTCTGCTCAAGGCGGTTCTCCAGGATGCGCTTTGCCCGAAGAAGGCCCCTTGATGCCTTTTCATCCACATAGATGTGCGCCCCTGCACAAACCATGGCCCGGGTTCGTTCAGGAAAAGCGGCTGCAAAGATCAAGGCAACGGTGCCGCCGTCGCTAAATGCACAGAGCAAAACAGGAGTAAATATGCCCAGGACATCCAAGAACGCTGCCAGGTCCTCCACGTCTTCCCGGAAAAAGTCCTCAGAAAAGTGGTATCGCGGACTCGATCCCCCATACCCCCGCCTGTTGTACGCGATGACGCGGTATTTTGTGGCGAAATGATCAATACAGTTGCCCCACTCCTGTATGCTTCCCGTTCCGCCATGCAACAAGATCAATGGGGTTCCCTTTCCGGCCTCCACATATTCAATCGTTCCGCTTGTTATTGAAACCGTCGGCATCATCTGTTCCTCTCACCCCGAAAAAATGCCGTGAGATGCCAGAACCTGCTGATCGCCCTCAGACGGGTCCCGGTTGGTTGATCTCTGCTTGTCGCCGGTCAGCGCTGCACTCATCGCCCTTTGCCTTTTTTATCTTCAAGGATGGTCCTTTGCAGTCTTCGCCACCTTGTGAGCCTTTCCTTGATCGTCTTCTCATAACCCCTGTCTGAGGGGTTATAGAAGACCTGGCCCCTGAGTTCTTCCGGCAAATACTCCTGTGGCACGTAGGCATCTTGGAACTTGTGGGCATACTTGTACCCTTTAGCGTAACCGAGATCCTCCATCATCTTTGTTGGCGCATTTCGTATATGCAAGGGCACCGCAAGGGTACCCGTTTCTGAAATGGCCCCTTTCACCCCGCCCATGCCGGCATAGAGGGCATTGCTCTTGGGGGCCGTGGCAAGATAGACGGCCGCCTGGGCAAGGGCCAGATCCCCCTCCGGAAGGCCCACAAATTGAAATGCCTGCATGGCGGAAACCGTTACAGAGAGGGCTCTCGGGTCTGCGTTTCCGATGTCTTCAGAGGCAAATCTTACCATGCGCCTGGCAATGTAGAGGGGGTCCTCACCTCCTGCGAGCATACGAGCCAACCAGTAAAGGGCGGCATCCGGGTCACTGCCGCGCAAGCTTTTGTGAAATGCCGATATGAGATCATAGTGTTCATCGCCGGTCTTGTCATAGCGAAGAGCCTTCTTCTGCATGGCAGCTTCCACCACAGCCCGGGTAATCTTTCTTTCCTCTGCGGCCTTTTCCTGAACAAGGGATGCTGCCACCTCCAGATTATTGAGTGCTGCGCGAGCGTCTCCATCAGCTGACCAGGCAAGGTACTCCAGGGCTTCAGGTGCAACCTGCACGGAAAATTTTTCCAAACCATTCTCGCCGTCCTTCAAAGCACGTTTCAAAATGGCCGTCAACTCCTCTACTGAATACGGCTTCAGGACCATGACCCGTGCCCTTGACAGCAGGGGGGCAATAACCTCGAAAGAGGGATTTTCAGTAGTAGCCCCGATGAGTGTGATCAACCCGCTTTCCACGTGGGGCAGAAAGGCGTCCTGCTGGGCCTTGTTGAACCGATGGATTTCGTCTACAAACAGGACGGTCTTTTTTTGGTGAAGGCGCAGGTAGGTTGTGGCAGAGTCTATGACCTTGCGAATATCTTTCACTCCCGAGAGTACGGCTGAGAAGGTCTCAAAGTGGGACTTGGTCTCCTTGGCCATGATTCGGGCAAGCGTCGTCTTTCCTGAGCCGGGGGGACCCCAGAGAATGATCGAAAACAGACGATCCTCCTCTATGGCATGACGAAGCAGGCTCTCTTTGCCAAGGAGGTGGCCTTGGCCCACAAAGGCATCCAGGCTTTGGGGGCGCATTCTATCTGCCAGAGGCGGGGCGGGGCTTTCGGCCTTTTTTTCAATCTGATCGAAGAGATCCATTGCTGTGATTCCTGGTTCTTCTCCAATCTTGTTGGAGAAAAGGGTTCAAGGGGTCCAGGGGCCGAGGATGTTTATATATCCGGATGGTTTTGCCAAATAGACAGATCTTTAAAAACAGGGTAAAGAGCTTGGGTTGAACTTGAACCCATATAAGATATTCAGCATTTCACTCGAACCCATGCCGGAGGCAGACAAGCCTTGGCCCCTTTCAGCCTGCGGCGGATCAGGATCACTCCAACTTTTTTGGAGATGATCCTGATTCCTTAACATGTTTTCCTGTAGGCGTGATCCTATGCCGGAGAGAAGCGATTGTCCCTGTCCCGAATGCTTGTTCAGAAATATACGAGGCCATCGCTCCTGAAAACCATTCATGTTTTTTGCCCTGTGCCCCTATTACTTTTTTTCTCGCTTTCTAAATATGATCCGTATGGGGGTCCTGTCCAGCCCCAAGGCCTCTCGAAGCTGGTTTATCATGTATCGCCTGTAAGAAAAGTGAATGGCCTCGGGATAATTTGAGAAACAGACGAACGTGGGTGGAGCCGCAGATGTTTGCGTGGCATAGTAAAGCCTCACCCTCCTGCCCCGGTGAGCAGGGGGTTCGTGCTGATGGATGATGGTTTCAAAGACCCGATTCAACTGCCCGGTGCTCACACGGGAGGTATATTGCTCATATACCGGCCTCACCCAATCAAAGATCTTAAGCGTCCGCTGACCAGTGAGGGCTGAAATGGTCAACACAGGGGCGAAGCCCAGGAACTTGAGTCGATCCCTCACTTGCTCGATATGTTGCTTGGCCGTTGTGGCATCCTTTTCAATCAAATCCCATTTGTTTAAGAGGACGATACAGGCCCGACCTCTTTCAAAGCAATACCCTGCAATGCGGATATCCTGCTCGGTGATCCCCTTGACGGCATCCATCATGACCAATGCAATGTGGCAACGATCAAGGCTTTTCAGGGCCTTCATGATGGAAAACTTTTCCAGCTTTTCTTGCACCCGCTTCTTTCTGCGAATCCCGGCCGTGTCTATCAAAAGATATTCTTCTTTGTTCACCCTGCAGATGGTGTCAACGGCGTCCCTGGTAGTTCCCGGCACCTCACTCACCACAAGACGCTCATCTCCAAGGAGGCGATTGATCAGGGATGATTTTCCCACGTTGGGCCTTCCTATAACGGCCAGTCTAATCCGATCCGAAGAGGTCTCAACCGTCGTCTGGGGCAAGACAGCGGTCAAGGCGTCCATGAAATCGCCCACGCCGTATCGGTGTTCAGCAGAGATGGGGTAGAGTGGCGCCACGCCCAGGACGGAGAAGTCTGCCAGGGCCGATTCGTGTCTTGGCCCATCGATCTTGTTGACCCCATAGAACACAGGCTTGCTCGACTGACGAAGCCTTTGAACCAGATCCGTATCAACAGGGGTGACCCCTTGGCGGCCGTCGAAAAGCATGATGATGGCGTCCGCTTCTTCTATGGCCTGTCCCACCTGGTATCGTACAAGGGGGGCAAACTCCTCTGACTCGAAATCGGAGAAGCCGCCCGTATCCACCACGGTGAAGGAGACGTCATCCCACTTTGCGTCTCCATAGATCCGGTCTCGGGTGACACCAGGCAAGTCATCCACAAGGGCCTTTCGCGACCGCGTCATTCGGTTAAAGAGTGTGGACTTCCCCACGTTCGGTCGCCCTACAATGGCAACAATCGGTTTCATCGCATATGCTCACGGTTTTGGGTGGCGGCGGTCCGGACAGACCTCTCTTGTTAGAAACAGCCCGGATGTTAATAGGTTCCTGCCATTGAATCTTTAGAATATCCGAATTCGGGCAGAAGGGCAAGACATGGAAGGACAAGGGTGGAAGGGCTTCAGTCTGAATCGTCTTTGCGTTTCTTGGCTGCTGCTATGAGTTCCACTAAGGTCGCCATTTTGTCCTTGGGGGGTTGATTGAAAAGGCGGTCCCACTGGGTCTGAGTAAGATGCTTTCTAAGATAGGCCTCCACGGGAAAATAGGGGTGCCAACAGATCAGAATGCGTGGGCAGGGGAGATTACCTCCCTCTACTCGACAGTAGGAAAAGGTGACCTCCCCTCCCAGTCTGGGGCACCTGATTTCCAGGTGGTCGTACTTGGAATTTTCGACTTGGTTGGGCATTTTGGACCGTCATCTATGGGCTTGAGATAGAAAACCGGCGTAAGGTCTAGGGCTTAAGGCGCAAGGCGGCCTCTTAAGCCTCGCACCTTGCGCCAAATCTGTTCTTCAGTGTTTGTTCATGCATCACCAGACACCAAAGCCGTGCTTGTCCGCCTGCTGCTACGGTTTTGGCAGACCCTCTATGGCTTTTAGGGCCCGGGCAATCTCTTCTTCGGGCATCTCGTATTTTATAAGCTTGCCCGAGAGATAGGCATCATAGGCCGCTAGATCTACCAGCCCATGGCCGCTCCAATTGAAGAGGATGACCTTCTCTTTTCCTTCCTCCTTGGCACGCTCTGCCTCTTGCACCACGGCTGCAATGGCGTGGTTGGTCTCTGGGGCTGAGATAAAGCCTTCGCTGCGGGCCCAATTGACTCCCGCCTCAAAGGTCTGGACCTGATCGTATGCCCTGGCTTCTATGATGTTTTCCTTTACCAGATGACTGATAATGGGTGCCATGCCATGGTACCGGAGCCCCCCCGCGTGGATGGGGGCCGGCACAAAATCATGACCCAGGGTATGCATGGCCAGTAGCGGGGTGGTCTGGGCCGTATCTCCGAAATCGTATGCAAAAGGGCCACGGGTCATGGTCGGACAAGAGGTGGGCTCGGCTGCCACGATGGAAACCTCCTTGCCATTGATCTTGTCCCGCACAAAGGGGAGGCAAAGGCCGCCAAAGTTGCTCCCGCCGCCTGTGCACCCTATGACCACATCGGGATATACACCGATCTTTTCAAGCAGCTTCTGGGCTTCCAGGCCGTTTATTGTCTGATGCAGCAGCACGTGGTTCAAAACGCTTCCCAGAGCATAACGGGCGTCCGGGTCCATGACAGAGTCTTCAATCGCCTCGCTAATGGCAATGCCCAAGCTGCCGGGAGAATCAGGGTGCTCGGCCAGGATCTTTCTTCCTGCTTGCGTCTTGTCGCTCGGGCTGGGAAAGCAGTTAGCTCCCCAGACCTGCATCATCATCCCCCTGAAGGGCTTTTGCTGGTAGCTCACCTTGACCATGAAGACCCTGCACTCGAGGCCAAACATCTGACAGGCCATGCTTAGCGCACTGCCCCACTGGCCAGCACCGGTTTCTGTAGAAAGCCGCTTTACCCCAAAGGCCTTATTATAATAGGCCTGGGCAATAGCGGTGTTGGGCTTGTGGGACCCAGGGGGGCTTACGCCTTCGTTTTTGTAGTAGATCTTTACAGGGGCATCGAGCAGTTTTTCGAAGTTACGGGCCCTGCATAGCGGTGTGGGGCGCCATAGGAGGTATTTTTCCAGGACCTCTTCAGGGATGTCGATCCATCGCTCTGTGCTCACTTCCTGTTCAATGAGGTTCATGGGAAACACGGGCGCAAGGTCATCAGGCCCCACCGGTTGCCCCGTTCCTGGATGGAGCGGCGGGCTCATGGGTGTGGGCATATCAGCCAGGATGTTGTACCATTGCCTTGGAATCTCACTCTCGTCCAAGAATACCTTCACTTGTTTCATAACCTTTCCTCCTTTGGGCTATTTCAAAAAAAAAAGCCATGGAAAGAACCCATGGCAATTTTAGTCCACAAGAGCCATGGGAAGATCCTGCTTGCCCACGACTCCATTCATTGTTTTCAGAACGGACCGTCTGTAGACAGGCTCACCATCTCCCCTGTTACGGCCTACAAAAGGCTTTGTGTTTTACACTCAGAAGCACCACCATAAGCCACACTTTTGCAGCCTGAAAGCTCGCATAACAAAGCTGCAAACCCGTGTCAAGGGCAAAAAGCGGCGTGGCCAACCCCTGGGCCCCCTCCACCATGGATGGACCCTACCTGACCTTGGAAACCGTATCGTGTTCCCGGACCCTTTCTGTCACCTTAATGCCAAGGAGGTCTCCCGGCCTTGCCTCCTCCACAGGTTGATTGTCGACCTGCATACTGGTGATGGTCTCCTCAAAATCGGTTGTGTGGCCCTTGAAACGGACCACGTCGCCAACCTTGAGAACACCGGCAGTGACTTCAACGGCTGCAACACCGGGTTTGGCAAAAAACTTCTGCACCTTTCCGACCTTTTCTTCTTCCATTTCACACCTCCTGGCGGCAGGTTGCGGTTGATCAAGAGTCCAGGCCGATTTGGCGACTCCTTGACGGCAGAAGGGCCGTATATTTTGCATGGCTCTATACACCTAACTCATTTACAAAGCAACCGCCTTCTGCTAGAACCCGCACATCTGCACGGCGATTTTTGGAGGAATTCTTGTAGTTTTTACCGGTCCACGGCGCCAACAAGCCTCAGCTGAGCGGTGGGGGGGATGGGGGCGTTGACAAAGAGACCTTGGGGTGCTGAAGTGTTTTCCCATGAACCATCTTTGACAAATTCGTAAATAGTCACCATTGACGAAATCGTAAAAAGTCGAAAAAGACCTCTTTCTGTCATTCCGGCGAAAGCCGGAATCCAGTAAGTTTGAGAAGTTAAAATGTTTCTGGACCCCGGTTTTCACCGGGGTGACGACTTTTTACGAAGCCGTCATGTTTGGATGAGGACTTGTCGTTGGACTTTGCCGGGATGTTGACCTTGAACCGATTAAGCGAGCGCAGCCCCCGTAGGTTCTGCCCGAAGGCAGTGCTTTGCGGGCTGCGGGGTCAGCGAGCGTATATAAAATGAGACATATTCCTTACGGTCGAAGATTCCCTGCAGCTTGCTGCAGGGTCTTCAAACGTCTACTTTACCTCTGCCCGATGCAGTTAAGAAACCTTTTGTTGGCCGTTCTGGTGGTGTGCCTTCTGATCCTTTCGGCCTGTGCGCCCGCCCCTGTCCCCAAAAAGGAGTGGGTGCCTATTTCGCCGGAAATTACCATAGCATTGGAATCCTTTGAAACGGCTGAGCGCTTTTTTCAGGAAAAGGCTTACTCAAAGGCACTGGCCGTCTACGAAGACTACCTTGAGCAATCCCCCCGGGGACCGCTGGCGGACGCTGCCTGGATGAAGATAGGTCTCATCTATATGGCCATGGAGAGGTATACACCATCGCGAAAGGCTTTTCAGACCCTTCTCTCTGACTACGCAGACAGTCCCTTTGCAGAAGATACCAGGTTCAATGTCATGCTCACGTACTACAAAGAAGGGGACTACAAATCAGCGGCCCGGTTTGCTAGATCTGCGTTGGGCGATGCAAAGACCACGCGCCAAGAGTTTCGTATCAACTATCTTCTCGGTTACACGTACAGTGCCAGCAGAGACTTCAAGTATGCCATCACCAGTTTCATGGAGGCCTATCACCTTACCTCCCTTCAAGGGCGCAAGGAAATCCTGAGCAATGTGAAGAAGATTATTCCCCACCTGAAAGAGGGGGAATTGACCTCTCTGGTTGAACTTTTTGGCAACAGGGTCCCTGGCGGCTATTTGCGCCTACAACTGGCAAAGAAATATGCGTCCCAAGATCGTATTGACCCGGCCATCAATGTGCTCTCTGATTTCATCAGCCTGTTTCCCGATCACGATGAGATGGCGACTGCCTCAACCCTTATGGAAGAATTGAAATCTGCCGCCATGGTGGATCGTTTCTTGATCGGTTGTGTACTTCCCCTCACTGGACCCTACGGGACCTTTGGAACCCGGGCGCTCACGGGCATTGAGCTTGCCCTTCATCAGTTCAACAGCCAACCCCATGTCCACCCCATAGATCTGGTCATCAGGGATTCAAAGGGAGATCCAAAGGAAACCGAAAGGGCTGTTGAGTCCCTGGCCCTAAGCGATAAGGTGACAGCCATCATAGGGCCCATGATCACGTCGGACGCAGCGGCCATGAAGGCCCAGGATCTAGAGGTTCCTATTTTGACCTTGACTCAGAAGCCGAATGTGACGGAGACGGGAGACTTTGTATTTCGGGACTTTGTCACGCTCTCCTTGCAGGTCAAGGCCATTGTAGACCATGCCGTGGGTGACCTGGGACTTCAGAGATTTGCCATCCTGTATCCTGATGAACCCTACGGCGTCTCCTTTATGAACAAGTTTTGGGATGAATTGATGAACCGTGGCGCTGAAGTGACGGCCATCGAATCTTACGGGCCGGAGCAGACCGATTTTGGGGATCCGGTGAAGCGGCTAGTGGGCCTCTATTACCCCAGGTCCGAAGTAACGGAAGAAGAGATACTGGCGGAAGAAGAAGCCTGGACACTATTTGCAGCGCCGGGCGAAGATGAAACGGCATGGCTTAATATTGAACAACCACTTGAATTTATAAAAAATATGGTCAGTGAAAAGGATTTGTACGACGGACGTGATGAATACAGCGATGAATATGATGGGTATGCCGACGAATATGATGAATACGCCGACGGACATGATGAATTCGCCGAATACAGCCAATACGGCCCATACCCCGAAGACGACGAAACCCGAATGGACGACGAGGCCCCAGAAGAAGAACCGGTGCCCCCAGCGCCCGAACCGATAGTCGACATTGAGGAGACCGCCAGCCCTGAAGGTTACGAACTTGACCTGGAAGAGCCCCTTGATTTTTTCTATGAGACAGAGGCCGACGAAGAAGGGCTCCCGCGAAAGAAGCGGGAGGGACCCCAACCGATTATTGACTTCGAGGCTATTTTCATCCCAGACAGTTACGAAAAGATTGCCCTCATTGCGCCCCAGTTTTTGTACAATGATGTCTCCGGTGTCCTACTCCTGGGGACCAATCTGTGGCATTCGGAGAAACTTATAGAAGTGGCTCGCAGCCATGTCCAGGGGGCTGTGGTGCCGGACGGTTTTTTTGTGGATAGCCCTTCAGCCCGGACGCGAGAGTTCGTGGAGCGCTACGAGAAGGTTTTTGGAGGTCCTCCGGCATTCTTGGAGGCCCAAGCCTATGATGCGGCCTGGATTCTCTTTCAAGCGGTCAACCACCCCCGGGTCTGGTCCCGGAAAACAGTAAAGAAAGCTTTAATGGAAATCCTCGATTTTCAAGGTGTTACAGGCAGCACCACCTTTGATGAAACAGGGGACGTGGTAAAGGACCTCTATCTTCTTAAGATAGAGGGACGCCGGTTTGTCCAGATAAAGCCATGAAGGATCCAGGCTCCGAGGACCGCGCGTTGGGGAAACCTCTCGCAGGGGTGTGTGGGGGGCACAAGGCCACGAGTGACTAAAATGCCTAGAGTTTGAAGTGCCAATGAATAACTTACTCTATCGCGCCTATACCCTCCTCACCGGTGGCCTCTTCATGTCTTGTCTTCCTCCTTTCTGGCTTTACACCCAGCTGAGCGGCCGCTACAGGAAGGATTTAAAAGAGCGCTTGGGGTGCGTGCCCGAGGCCTCTATCCAGCTCCTTTCCGGCTCGCCCCGTATCTGGATGCACGCCGTTTCCCTGGGGGAGGTCCGGGTAGCCGCATCCATCATTAAGGCCCTTAGGGGGATCATGCCGAGGAGTGCTGTCATTCTATCAACTACCACTCAACACGGCCGCGACTTTGCAAAAGAGGCTCTGGGAGATGATGTCCCCGTGGTCTTTGGGCCAATCGATTTTGTCGGTTCCGTGCGAAAGGCCCTTTGCAGTGTCCGCCCACAGGTCCTGGTCCTTCTGGAAACAGAAATTTGGCCTGCCTGGCTCAAGGAAGCCCAGCGCATGGGAATAAAGACCGCCCTGGTCAATGGGCGAATTTCTGCTAGATCTATCGGCCGGTATCTCAAGTTCCGTCCCTTTTTCAAGGAAGTCCTAAAAGACGTTGATGCCTTCAGCATGATCATGGAGCAAGATGCAGCTCGCATCAGGGCCATGGGGGCTGATCCGGAAAAGATTGAGGTAAACGGAAATGCCAAATACGGTCTATTGGGTGGCCTCGCAGATCCGGCCATGGAAAGGGAGATGGAACGCGAATTGAATCTCCGAGCCTCCAGCCGGGTCTTTGTGGCAGGGAGTACCCGGCAGGGGGAGGAGGCCCTGGTCCTGAAGGCCTACGAAGACGTCTTGAAAGCCTTCCCCGACACCATCCTCATCATTGCCCCTAGGCATATTGTGCGGACCCGTGAGATAGCCTCTCTTTTTGCAGCACGGGGTCTCAAATTTCAACTCAGAAGCGAGATTGGCCGTGAAGGGGCGGGGCGCACAGAGCAGGTCGTTATCATGGACACCTTTGGGGAACTCTTCAAGGTTTACAGTGTGGGAACGATCGTGTTTTGTGGGGCAAGCCTCGTGCCTTTGGGCGGGCAGAACCCCCTGGAAGCGGCAGTCTGGGGGAAAGTGGTCTTTTTTGGCCCTTCCATGGACAACTTCCTGGACGCAAAGGCCCTCTTGGAGACGGCTGGTGCCGGCATCACGGTGAGGGACCCTGAAGAGTTGGCTGAAAAGGCCATCTGGTTTCTGGGCCATCCTGATGCCTTGGAAAGCTGCGGTACCCATGGCCGCGAAGCGGTCTTGAAAAACCCTAATGCCGCTGAAAAGCACGCCGAGGTCATCAGTAGGCTGGTCCTTGCCGACAATCGGCAATAGGAGTGGATGATGACCTGGCAAAAAACTTTTTGCGAGGTCATGATCCAACGGGGCACGGGGAAATCCAAAGGACCCCAAAACTGTCATGACGCGGTCTGAATCTATGACAACCTTTTAAAAACAGTTGTATTTCGGTTTTATCCATGTAGCAAAAACGTCTGACCAGCAGACCTGCCGGGTTGGCGTGATCTAATGACAAGGAGGATGTCTTTGCCAGAGGCCCATCGTAAGGATACCCCAATCGCCCAAGCCTTGTCTTTTATGGAACGGGTTTTCGGGTTTCGGGAATTTCGACCGGGACAGCAAGAAATCCTGGAATCCGTGCTCTCCGGGGACGACGCCCTGGTGATCATGCCCACGGGCGGGGGCAAGTCTTTGTGCTTTCAGGTTCCCGCCTTCCTCAGGCCGGGCATCACCCTTGTGATCTCCCCCCTTATTGCCCTCATGAAGGATCAGGTAGACACTCTGAGCGTGCTGGACCTTCCCGTCACTGCTGTCCACAGCCTCATGGGGCTGAGAGCCCAGGAGGAGGCCTTAAAGGAGATCGCCACAGGTGACGTGAAGCTGGTCTACGCCTCTCCGGAAAGACTACGGAACCGATTCTTCATCCAAGCCTTGAGGCAATGCACCGTCTCCATGGTGGCTGTGGATGAAGCCCACTGCATCTCCCACTGGGGCCATGATTTCAGGCCGGACTATCTGAGGATCAGCCAGGCCCTGGAACAACTGGGCAGCCCCCAGACCATAGCGCTCACGGCCACGGCCACGGAAAAAGTCCGCGCCCACATTGTCGAGCACCTGGGCCTGAGGGCGCCCAAGGCCTTTATCACCGGTTTTGACCGCCGAAACCTTTTCTGGGAGGTGCTTCATACCAAGAACGAAAAAGAGAAACAGGCGGTGATGCGCAAACGGCTCACCGCTTTATCAGGGGCCGCGATTATTTATACGGGGACAAGGAAAAAGGTGGAGGCGACCGTAGACAAGCTTAGACAGGACGGATTCAAGGCTGAGGCCTATCACGCCGGCCTGGATGAACCTGAGCGCACCCGTGTCCAGGAGCGGTTCATGGATGGCCGCACAGACCTTGTGGTGGCCACCAATGCCTTTGGCATGGGCATTGACCGGTCTGACATCCGCATGGTCATTCACCATACATTTCCCGGCACGATTGAAGCCTATTATCAGGAAGGGGGCAGGGCCGGCAGAGATGGTGAGGCTGCCACCTGTCTGCTCTTGTACAGCCCTTCCGACAGGAGGCTTCAGGAGTTTTTTGTAGAGGCCCGTTACCCGCCTCGCGATGACATCTTTGCCGTCTATGAACTCCTCAGGGGCCAGCCTCATGACGTGGTGTGGCTCACCTATCGTGAGATTGCCGAAATGGGCAATAACAAGGTCTCGGAGATGGCCGTGGGCTCGTGCGTCAAGATCCTGGAAGATGCCGGGGTCCTAAAGCGGCTCAAGCGCTACGATAAGCTGGCGGAGCTGTACTTGCTGATGAGGCCGAGGCAACTTTTTGCCAGGATGTCATCCAAGGCCAGAGCCAAGATAAAAGTCGTGGACACCTTAAACCGGCTTTATGGAGAAGAAGAACTCATGGAAGGGGTTCAGTTTCTTCCCCATGAACTGGCTGCAAGGGCAGGAATAACGCCCGACGTCTTAAGGAGGACCTTAACGGAAATGGACGCCCGCGGGGAAGCCACTTATGCCCCGCCCTTCCGTGGCCGGGGACTTCGCATCCTCCATCGCGTTCCCCGAGCAGAGCTTGATATCGATTTTGAAACCCTTCAGGCACGGAAGGCCTATGAGCTTGAGAAGCTGGATCGGGTCATGGCCTATGCCAGTTCTCAGGAGTGTCGCAGGACCTTTTTACTCCGTTACTTTGGAGAGACCCTCAAGGGTGAAGGGTGCCATGCCTGCGATGTGTGCCAGGCTCGGGCTGCCGAGTCAGGTGAGCCCGCGCCTACCGCTGCGCCGATCATGGCGGTCAAGGTCTTAAGCGGCATTGCCCGGCTCAACGGACGCTTCGGCCTGGCCATGGCCGCCAAGGTGCTTACGGGCTCCAAAGACCGCATGGTGCTCCAGTTCGGTCTCCAGCGTCTTTCCACCTATGGGCTCCTTTCCGAATACACCCAGGACCAGGTCCAGCAATGGATCAAGGAACTCATCTCCCAAGGGTGCGTCGTTTCCAGAAGAACCTCCATCGGGGAAAAGATCTATCCGGTGCTGGAGCTTACCAGCAGAGGCCGGGCCGTCATGACAGGAAAAGAGGAAATCCTTGTGTCTGCTCCTTTAAGGGAGATCCCTTCGCTATCCCCGCTGCCAGGTCGGCGTGGCCGGAAGAAAGGACCTACTGCTGAAAAACCTCTCTCGGAGGGCCTGGAGGTGGCCATGTTCAACCGGCTGAGAGAACTGCGTACCAACCTGGCCCGAAAGGAGGGCCGGCCAGCCTACTGTATCTTTCAGGATCGCACGCTCAAGGAAATGGCGAGGAAGGTGCCCAAAACACCGGAGGAACTCCTCCGTATTGTTGGCGTGGGCGAGGTGACGCTGGGAAAATACGGTAGCCAGTTTTTGGAGGTGATCAATGCCATGCAAAGAGATCTGTCGTGAAAAGCAGGCTGCATCCTGAAAGTCCGTCGGCCGGCTCATCCGGCTTTGACGTCTGTGTGGTGGGCCATGTGACCAAGGACATTTTAAAGGCCGGCCAGACAACGACATTACTCCCCGGGGGCACGGCATATTACACGGCTGTGGCCTTAAAAAGCCTTGGTCTGAATGTGGCGGTTGTGACCAGGGGGGCGAAAGAGGACAGGGATTACTTGCTCCATGAGCTATTGGCAAACAAGGTTTCAGTATTCTGGGAGGAAGGAGACTCCACAACCGTCTTTGAGAATACTTACAGCGGAGATGATCTTGGTGCACGCACCCAGACCCTAAAGGCCATGGGCACTGCGTTTGTGGCAAAAGATGTAGCAAAGATCAGGGCAAAAGCTTTTCATCTTGGCCCCCTGTTTAGAAAGGACATCCCGTTACAGCTCCTTGAAAAGGCAGCCAAAGAAGCAAAGACCGTCTCACTGGATGTGCAAGGCACGGTAAGACCTGCGCGGCTTGGGCAGGTCATTCAGCAGGGCTGGCCGGACAAGAAAAAATGGCTTGGACTCGTACATGTCTTAAAGGCCAATGCACAAGAGGCCCTCATCCTTTCCGGAGAAAAGGATGGCGAAGGGGCTGCAGCGGTTCTTGCCTCCTTTGGCCCGAGGGAGGTCGTTATTACCCTGGGGGGGCGGGGATCTATCGTGTATGCTGAAGGCACCATTCACAGA
>Ga0272444_10003549_pt1 | contig 13968 bp, 14 predicted proteins | sample SSMForm13_FD_201033 | JGI IMG/M metagenome (GOLD analysis project Ga0272444, IMG submission 201033) | Marine sediment archaeal communities from Little Sippewissett salt marsh, Falmouth, MA, United States - SSM-Form-13 | ecosystem: Environmental > Aquatic > Marine > Wetlands > Sediment ...
TGACTTTGCTGAATGACATAACTGCCCGGTGGAATGGTTTTCTTGCAAAATAGAGTGCCGTTAACAGAAGGGCTATCCAGATAAAGACCGAAAGAAAGGGACTTTCCGTTATCTTTAATAAGCTTTCTATCGTCATAAATACCTCCGTTCAGATCTTCGCATAAAGGTTACGACTGTAATGGAAATTATATATATAGCGCCTATTGGTTTTGCATTCCGAATTTTATATCCCGATACAATGGTGTCTTGCATGATTCGAGATATGAACACTACGTTCTGTTTTTCAGGAAACTTTTTATATAAAAATACCCCCTCGTTATTTTCAGATTGAACTGAACACGTAGCATGTTGAGAATTTTATAAAGGGTATATATGATTACGGCAATGACGCAGTTCACACTTCACGAGTGAAACATTTCACGTTCCGGTCAACTGCCCGACAATACGTCGTGTTCTCGGTCGGTTATCAAAATCAATGAGTATAATCTGCTGCCAGGTACCCAGTATAAGATGACCGTCGATTACCGGAACCGTCAGAGAGGGACCGAGAAGCGCAGCTCTCACATGGGAATATCCGTTTCCATCACCCCACCGTTCGTCATGACGGTAATAAATATCCCGAGGTGCAATTCTTTCAACGGCTTCTCGTAAGTCTTCTATGACACCTCTTTCATATTCTATCGTTGTCAGCGACGCCGTCGATCCGGGAATAAAAAGAAGGATATTTCCATTGGCAATATCCGTTTGTGCAACCGTTTTCATAACGTCGCCCGTAATATCGACAATATCCGTATTGCCTGTCGTCGAAAGAGAAAGTGAGAAATGTGATATTTTCATTATTATCTCCTTTGCTTCGCATTATATAAAATATTTGCATCACACTATCATAGCTTTTTCCAATATTCAACGACACCTGAAAACAATAAAATGCACCTTGCCATTGCCTCAATTATCTGATAGTCAGTCATGTACACATGCGAGATCGTGAATAAAAAAAGAAAGAATGCGATAAAAGCGCTACAGACATTTGTGAGTAAAATCTTATCGAAAGAGTCCTCATGACAAGAGATATCCAGCAAAAGAAGGATTATAAAAATACCTATGGGAAAAGAATCGATACAACGGGCACAGGAAGTCCTGAGAATAGAAGCAGAAAGCATTTTAAATCTCATTGACAAAGTTGATGAAAATTTTTCAAAAGCAGTCGACACTATATGTAATTCAAAAGGACGAGTTATTGTCACCGGAATCGGTAAATCCGGCCTCATCGGAAAGAAAATCGTCGCTACACTGACCAGTACGGGAACGCCCGCCATTTTCCTGCATCCCGTCGAAGGACTGCACGGTGATCTTGGAATCGTCACGAAAGCTGATGTCCTGCTTTCAATTTCAAACAGCGGTGAAACGGACGAGTTAAACACGATCATTGCCAGTATCAAAGATATTAACGTACCACTTATCGTCTTTACCGGTAATCCTGATTCAACTCTTGGAAGACTGAGCGATGTAACCATTGATGTCGGTGTCGCAAGGGAAGCATGCCCCTTCGGCCTTACGCCTACATCGAGTTCCACGGCGGCCTTGGCTATGGGAGATGCCCTGGCCATTGCCCTGATAAACAGAAAAAATTTTACCGAGAAGAATTTCTTTAAATTTCACCCGGGAGGAAACCTGGGGCATAGATTGATGGCCAGGGTAAAAGATATCATGATCTGTGGTGACAAAATCCCGAAAGTTCTTCCGGGAACTCCTGTTCTGGAAGCAATACATGTTATTGACACAAACAACGTCGGATTTGTCCTGATTGTGGATGAGCAGAATCACTTGGGGGGAATACTGACTGACGGAGATATTCGACGCTTTGTAAAAACAGGCATGAACTTCACAGAGAAGACCGTCGATGAGCTGATGACAAGATCTCCCAAAACAATCAGTCCGGACAAATCACTTGCCGACACAATGGCAGCCATGCAGAAATACGAAATCACAACCTTCGCTGTCGTCAATGAGGATGGCCGGCTTGACGGGTATATCCATTTACATGACATCCTTGGTCGAGGAGGAACGATCAGGATATCAGTTCCCATATAACGGTCGCAGGCACTTTCATGGAACCATATTTCCCATAATTGACCTCAGAACTACGATTGTAATGACAAATAACCAAGCTCAAACACCAAAGAAAATCAAAAATCCTTATGATAAAAAAACTTTGACATTAGACATTGGAGCTTGATTTGAGATTGGGATTTTGTCATTTGAAATTTTTATCTGCTTTCTAAAAGGTTAACCCCATCGAAACCCTGTACAGACTGTCTACAGGCATTTTCATCTAAAAAAGGAGGAACCCATTCATGCCCATCTATGAATTCGAGGGGAAAAAGCCGGTCATATCTTCGAAAAGTTTTGTCCACCCCGATGCTGTCATTATCGGTGATGTTACTATCGGAGACCGGTGTTTCATAGCACCCGGCGTCGTCATTCGTGCAGACTGCGGGTCGGTAACAATTCATAATGATACCAGCATTCAGGATAACACGGTCATTCATGTCGATCCCGGGGCCACCGTCGTAATCGAAAATGAAGTTCTCGTAGGACACGGTGCGATCATACACGACTCTCACATTAAAGATCGATGTGTTATCGGAATGGGGGCCATCCTGCTGTTTGGTGTTGTCTGTGAGGAAGGAGCCTTCATCGGGGCCGGAACCGTTGTCCCGAGCGGTATGGTTGTCCCCCGCAACAAAATCGCCACCGGCAACCCCGCCAAGATTATCAAGGACGTAACACCATTACAACAAGAGTATGCCGCTTCCGGAGCCAGAGAATACGTGAAACTCACTGAACAGTATCAAAAAAATCTTACGTTGATTTCTTAATTATTCGCTCTTCGTGATTGATCGTTACCGTATCCAGTTTTGATCGCCCTCTTCATACCTGTCTATCATTTGACGTTCGATGCCGGAGCGTAATTCCTCAAACAATTCGGAATCAACGTCTTCAGGCACAAATATGAGGGAATCAAAACGAATTTTGACCCTGCTGAACGGTTTGGGAACCATGAATCGATCCCAGCTGTTAAAAATCCACGGCCGTTCATAGAATACATACGTAGGACAAATCGCAGCCCCTGAGTGTACCACAAGAGATATGAGTCCCGGTTTTATGCCGTGTGCCGGCCCTGTCGGGCCGTCGACGATATGGCCGCACAGAAAACGATTCTTGATTTCCTTAACAAGTAATCTTAGTGCCTGCTTTCCTCCCCGTGAACCTGAACCTCTCATCGGTACCCACCCGATTCGCTGTACCACATCGGTAATAAAGTCTCCATCCTTACTCCTTGAAATCATGATAGCGATTGGCCGGTTAAAGATCCTGGGAAGATAAAATCCGCCGAAGAATCGCTGATGCCATGAGGCTCAAATAACTTGTCCGCTTTCACCATAGTCTACGTCGGGGTTGTGATTTACATCATCAGAAACTGAATTGATCGACGTTTGGATTTTTAATCCTTTTTCTTTACGATTTTACAGGCTGAAGCATTGCCTCGTCCCGAATACTACGACAAAAATGCGTATTGTACGTCATTTTGGCATATGGCATCAATCAATGTGCTGTAAAATCAATCCGTAATTATATTCTGATTAAAGATGTCATTTTGACGCAATTACGGTAAATTTTCAAGCGCTTCCCTCCGCCTTAAAATATTTATAAGCATTTGATATCATATATCATTATAGCTCATGATGATTGCTTCACGTTCTGGCATAATTAGTGCTGTCCAAAACTTGAGCATGATTTGGACTGTACAAGTACTAAATTGTGTCGTAAAAGAGGCACCGAATTATCAAAAAGAGAAAGGGTATGGCAATCACGAGATGAAATTGGAAGAGATTAAAACACTGACAGTCAAGAGACTTTGGAGAGCAAACGGCATTGATGAGGATACGATGAGACATTGCATGGGTATTTGCGGTGACAGAGAGAACTGTGATTCAATCGGGATTCATTCACATCCATCAAGGAAAAAGACAGTGATGAGCCTATTTAAGTATTTACTTATTTTTTTGTTCCTCTTTTCCTGTGCCCATACACAGGCATCGGAAAATCTATTATGTACCGTCAAGAATTGTCCACTGACTCAAATTATAGCAGACAGTGAGGCAACGTATTATTCGGTAGATCTCTATTATCCGAATCCGGAAACAAACATAAATCTTCAAATCCGGACCGGTAACGGATTGGTATCCATTATAATTAATCAGGAAGTTACAACGGAATATGGCAAAAAGATTATCGCTTACTTAAAAATTGGAGATAATGAGGAAATAAGGACATATATCCCAGGGGTTGGTGATGGATATCTTACGGGAGACATTGAACGGAAAATGATTGATCTTGTGTATCAGCGTACCATATGGTGTCTGGAACATAAATCGTATCCAAAATCAAATAATTTCAGTATTTAACGAATACAATGGCAGAATCAGGTTGTGACAAGGTTAGGGTCCCTCTTAATATAAGTCAAATGGGGACTTATCCCCTCTTGACCTGTGATTTTTTGCATTAAGTGTTTCACCGGTCTGTTAATTGACTGAGATTCGCCGTATATCGTTCACCGAGGTTGATCGTTAACGACTGGTTCCATGCCTTGTTTGGTATTGATGGTGGTTGAAGAATTCATTACGAAAACTCTGTCGCCATTTCGACCGATTACAAGCCATTGTACAAAATAATCTTTTCAGGTATAATAATATAAATGTGCCGTTTGCACAAAAAAACGATCAGATAAGCCCTGTTCTCTCCGGATAGTTTATATTTCAGTATTGAGTTTACAAATGATACCTCGTACGTATTCTCATCGATAGTTCCCTCCCATTTCATATATTCAGGAAGAATAACTGGACAGTAATAGTTTTTAGGGTAATTCCGTGAAACCATATTTATGTTACCATTCTTTTTTAAGAAAGGGGGTATCACATGAAAAGCGTGGTGAGAGAGCTTCCCGATACGGTCAAGCTGCTCTTTGAAAACGAGTTTGTCACGGCAGTGGAGTTCGATTTGAAGCCGGGGAATGTGGTTCCGTCTCATCAGACGGGCAATAGAGTTGTCTATTCACTGACGGATAATGACATTCAGATAATCGAGGGTGATCGCCGGATGGTTAATGAGTGGAAGCACGGTGACGTCCACTGGCATGAAGCCGGGCCTCATCCGGAACTGAAAAATATCGGTACGACGGATGCCCGGTTTATTGTTGTATCGCGGAGCGCAATTGACCTGCCCGCCGTTCTGCTACCGGGGCATGTGGAGGAATTATTATCGGTTATACCGGATAGGTCAAGTATGATCGTCGACAATAACTATGTCCGCTTGATTGAAGTAGACCTCAAACCGCACGATACGATACCGCCCCATTACGAAGGACTCAGAATCATCTATGCATTGAATGACTATATGGTGAAGGTTACTGACGGTGGAAAAGAATCGGTCAACACATGGAAAGCCGGCGACATTCACTGGCATGAAGCGGGACCGCATCCCGCATTGGAAAATGTGAGCGGCGTTACGGCCCGTTATCTCGTCTTCGTTTTCAAAAAATAAGCTGGGTCGTCTGAGGAATTCTCCTTCGTTAGCTAAACCCCCTCAGGTATTCTTCTCTTGAAAAATTCCTTCTGCTCCGCTCTGTTTTACCCGATGACCGATACGATATCTATCGATCGTATACAACCCGAGTTGCTTCATTCTCTCGAAATAGACGGCTCCCGAAAACGTGTAGGTATTTGTTAATCCTTCCTGTTCTGTAAGTTCCCGGTTGACCTCCGCGATGACATCACCTACAGCGAGGTCTCCGGGAAACTCGATTGGTTTCTTTCCTTTTGCCGTCCGAACGCTGTTAAAACCCGCCAGTGTTCCGGTAACAATTGCTTCAGTGTGGCCGACCAACCCCACTTTTTCACCGCAGCAAAAGAGATTCCTGATTCCTCTGACATTGAGTGTATTGTCCCGCGGTGAAAGTGCAAGAAATCGCATAGAATTTCCCCTTGTCGCTCCAATCGGCGCTGCGTACTTGACATGCTCGAAACCGGGAATCTTACTCAGCTTTTCCAGGTTGTAATAGGGTGCCATCATTTTTGCGTTTCCCGTATCAAGCAGGACGATATTATTGAGAAAGTCCGGAAGTACATACTGTTGACAGACTTTCATCGAGAGTTTGGTGGGCGGGAAACTTGTCCGCATCTTTCTGATGCGGATCAGCTCTCGAGCAATTTCCGACAGCCGCGGAACTACTTCACCAAGTTTGCCCATGTCCCGTAACCGGCAGTAAAAAAGCGTCGTCAGTTGTTCCCACAGCGTCGGTTCGTTTTCATCACCGCCCGGTGTGGAGTAATTTTCCTGCAACTCAGGTGGAACGGGAACGATAACGACACCGTGGCTGTTCAACTTCTCCTGAAAAGACGGGGATAGTGATTCTTTCAAAAGGTCGCAGGACCCGCTCATGGCACCGATTCTGCCACCGGCTCCAATATATGTTTTTTCCCTGACACCTGTAAGCGAGACAAGACTGACCCTGTCGCCGAAACTCGGGCACCTGATGATGCACATGGCGCAGCCCCTGCCATGGATCGAACAGTTGCAGACAGGACCGGCAGTTCCGGTTGCATCGATAAACACGTCGGCATCGTATACGGTTTTTCCCGAGTCCTCAATGCTTACGATGGAGCCGGCGTCAATCCTGGCACCGGTGATCCTGGACTGGAAAACGATGGTAACTCCCTGATTCCTTAAACACTGTAAAACTTCGTCATGAATGCGCCGGGTATCATAGAGGCTTGCGTGTTCATGACCGGGAAACATCACGTTTGTGTGCCGTGCATGTCGATCACACATGGCAAAGAGTTCCCCCGCACCGAGTGCTGTCATTTCCTCGGCTGCGGTGAAGCGGCCGTTGTTCCGCATAATGCCGCCGACAAGTCCGGTGCCGAGAATCATATCGGTTCTTTCCAGAATGGTGACCTCCGCTCCGGCTTTTCGTGCCATTACCGCGGCGGCACAGCCTGCCCATCCCGCTCCGACGATGACGATCTTCACAATCTGTATTTCCTTTCCGGTTTAGAAAAGCGGTTGTTTATACTCAAGATTTATCAGGTGTTACCTGAATCCGTCTGGTTCCGGGCAGCGTTTCACGTAACATGAATGCTTCATTTCCGAAGTCTCTATTGTATGGTATGCGAAATTGGGAAGTTTTCCGTACTGTTTCTCGAAAAGCCATGGCACCATGAATGTTCGCGTGATTTGGTGAGGAAGCAACTTTTTTAGGTTCATCTCCGAAAAAGTTGCTGTCTCTTTCAAGATTCAAGGGGCCAAGGGTTCAAATATTCGAGTAAAATACCAGGAATGTACAAGGATTTGAATTTATCTTACAAATCATATCGATTATGCGTGGATACGAGTACCATAATAAAAGGATTTCCCTAAAATTAAATCCAAAATAACAAACACTTGAACCCCTGGCCCAGACCGATTACCTTAACGGCGGTCGTAGTATAATGTTCCATGATTCTCTTTTTACATGAGTGTTCAATAACCGTTTCAGTCGCACCAGGGCAGGCCCTGTATCCTTGAATCCTCGAATCCTTTTCTGCAACTAAATTGGAGAAGAAATGTTTTTTATAATATCAGATCGAAGCTCATACGACAAATTCTTCATTGAGCTCTCCTGCAATGGAAAGTAAAATCACATCAGCTCCCGATCTCAGATGCAATCCCTTTAAAATAAGCTATTTCATATATTGTATCTCCATAAGACAAACACCGATGAATCCGTGCCAGTCTATCCTAGCGGACCTGTGTTACATTCCTACGACCGGTTGACTTAATTTCCGAGGAAACATTTGTCCCCAATCCGAAGGTAATTTCAGACACCTGCCGATTGTGCTGTTTGATCTCTAGCCGTATTATACATACGACGAAATGAGACATCAAATAATATGAACGGAGGATGAATGAAAATGAATAAGCCAAAAGACGTGAAGGGCAAAGCCAAGAAAAATGTCAACACAGATGAATTCTGGTATGACCCGATGAACTATCCCGCATACTTGAAAAAACGTGATGACCAGACTCCTTTAATTTAAGTTTACTGATTCGTGAGACCGTTAAACTGTCAAAAGTCCCACGGGGTCGGGCCTTGACTATTGACTGAAATCAAATGCACCGAGATATTCTATTCGGGATACCCAGTCAATACGCAACGTCTGGCCCCCTGCCTTTTTTCCCGATCTCCGAATCACGATACACGAAACCCAATACACGAACCACGAAAGAAGGAGGGAACCGTGGAGTGATTAACGACAAAACCCCGTTTCTAGGAAAAGAAATAGGGGATTTTTGTTTTGGGGGTTGGCAAGCTGGGCAAATGGCAAAAAGCAAGACTTGACCCCACTATTATCATCAAATCGTCACAGACCCCTCATAAAAATGCAATAACCCGCTGTTATTTACCTGCTTAGAGTTACAAAGAGCATTAGGATGAAGGAGTTTAAGTAATGAAATGCCATATTATTGAAAAAAGAGGCTTTGCCGTCGCAAGAATTTCCGGCCCGGTCGATAAGAAGGCACCTTTCCTTATCAGGAGTATTGTGCATGCTGAGTTCAATGGAAGGCAACCTAAAGTGATCCTCGACGCGGAGAATCTGGATGAAAGCAGCAATATAACGATGCAACTGGCCGTCATTACCGCATTCAAGAAAGAGGTGGATCTTATGAACGGATTTCTGAAGATCTGTTCATTAAGACCGCATATAAAAAACTATCTGCTCAAAAACAGGATGGACAGAATCTTTGATACATATGAAGATTTAAACAGTGCTGAAAAAAGTCCCTGGGAGAGACAAGAATATGGAGAAAAACGGCGGGATACTGGAGCTGCAGCCTGATATCTTCAGAATCAAAGGACATGGAACGAGCAGTCACAGCTACATCATCAAGGAAGATTATGCAAAACTCCTCATCGATTCCGGCGTTGATGCCAATTTTCCAACTCTTCAAAAGTCTCTTTTAAAGGTCGGTTTAAAGATTCGTGATATTGATATAGTCATCAACACCCATGAGCACTTCGACCACATCGGGGCCAATCGCTATTTTCAGGATCATACACTCATCGCCGCCCACCGGTTTGCGGGGACAAAGATGATTGTCGACGACAGGTACGTTACTTTCTATAAATCCGCCGATCTGAATGATATTCCGTTCAAGGTTCACCCTTGGCTTGAGAGCGAGAGTCGCTTCGATCTCGGAAACTACAGCCTCAACATCATACATACTCCCGGTCACACTTCAGAGTCTATATGCATCTACGAACCTTCGAGGAAGATCCTCTTTACGGGCGATACCGTCTTTGCCGGCGGGACACTTTCATACATAGCAGAATCGGGAAGCGTGGGTGATTATATCAATTCCATATTGTCACTGAGTACCAGGCATATTCTTGAGATATACCCCGGCCACGGCGAGATATCGACAAGTCCCGAGGAGGATATGGAGAAAGCTGTTCAGAATGCAAAAGCGTTCTTACAAAGTGAAGATGATGTTGAGTTTACCCGTTTTAAAGAAGACAATACCGGGCTTCCTCCCTTTCCAGATTAGCTGGGCGGAAGCATAGTGCAGATAGCGACACTTTGAAAATTTATGACGCAGTTACGATATGGTATTCATGAACTAAACCGTGAAGCGGTTTAGTTCATGTGGCAATTATCTTGAGTTTTGAGGAACTCGCGCAGGCCACAATATATTGATATTGGTATTCTTGAATCTTGAAAGTCACAGCAAGAAATCTCGGATAGGAGACAGACGCATTCCACACGAGAAATAACATGAAGGTGAATTAAGTGCTCGCTTGAAGCACTCGTGATTTATTTTGTACAGCTTTTATGAGACGAAAGGGAGCTGTCTGTGGAACCCCTTTGAGGGTTTTCGGCCCTAGTTCAGTTATCCATCCTTCATATTTTTCCATAGACTGCGAGATCTTCTAGGCCGTCCCGGTCCAGCAGCCGTATGTTCGGGCCGTCTACTTCAATCATCTTTTGTTCCTTCATTGAACCCATTGCACGTGACAGCGATTCGGGACGGGTGCCAAGAATATTGGAAATCTGCGACTTTGAGATATCCAGTGTTATACATTCGCCGCCACCCTGTTGCTGCGACTGATAGAGCAGGTAGGCCGCCAGACGCCCCGGTAGTTCCTTCAGCGAAAGGTTTTCTACCTGCACGGTAAATTCGCGCAGCCGCATGGAAAGAACCGCCAGGATGTTCATGGTCAGCAATAGGTTACCTGCTATGAGGTTGATAAATTTTGCTTTCGGAAAAAACAGTACCAGGCTTTTGGTGATTGCCTGAGCATTGGCGGGAAATGATTTCCCGGAGAAGACCGGCACCGCACCGAGTGTCTCACCGGCTTTCACAATATGGAGAATCTGTTCTTTTCCTTCCAGCGAGATTTTGTAAACCCGGATGACCCCCTTGGCGACAAGGTAGAACCCGATGCCTTCGTCACCATCGAGAAAGATGATCTCGCCCTTGTTGACTTGTTTTTTAATCGACACACTCCCGATTTCTTCGAGGTGCACATCGGAAAGCCCCCCAAAGAGCTGACTTTTTGAGAGGATATCATGGATTTCAGCCATGCCTACAGATCCTTTTTGCCTGAAATATATTTTCTGCTTTTTAACATAAGTCAAGGCAACATGCCATGTATTTAGCTACACTCGCCATTGAAAACAATACCAAATAATTAGAAAAGGAGCACACATATGTTTTGTTATCAGTGTTAGGAAACAGCGAAGAACACCGGCTGCAGTGTCAAAGGCGTCTGCGGCAAGACCGAAGCAACGGCAAACCTCCAGGATCTTCTCATCTATGTCGTAAAAGGAATCGCGATCTACGGAACCATTGCACGCGAACAGGACGATACGGATAAGACGCCGGGCGTATTCATTGCCAAGGCCCTTTTTGCAACCATAACAAACGTGAATTTCGACAACGACAGATTGACCGAACTGATCAGAGAGGGGTTGCAGCTCCGTAAGGAACTCAGAGCAAAGTATACCGCCGCTGTCCCGGAAAATCTCCATGACTCCGCCGTGTGGTATTCGGACGATGTGGCTGAATTTTCGGCAAAGGTCACGCAGGTCGGCATCCTCTCAACAGATAATGAAGATGTCCGCTCGCTCAGGGAACTTCTCATCTACGGGCTCAAGGGTATTGCCGCCTATGCAGACCACGCTGCGATTTTGGGCTTCGAAGATGAAAAGATCTATGACTTTCTGATGGAGGGACTGGTTTCGACCACAAAGGACTTGAGTGTTGCTGAGATGGTGGCAATAGTCATGAAGGCCGGAGAGTGTGCCGTGAGTGGAATGGCCCTGCTCGATAAGGCCAATACATCGGCCTATGGAAATCCCGAGATCTCGAAGATCAATATCGGTGTCGGCAGCAACCCGGGAATCCTGATCTCGGGGCATGACCTCAAGGATATGCAGGAGCTCCTGGAACAAACCAAAGGAACAGGCGTGGATGTGTACACCCATGGCGAAATGCTGCCGGCAAACGCATACCCCGCATTCAAAAAGTACGATAATTTCGTGGGCAACTACGGAAATGCATGGTGGCAGCAGGCGGAGGAGTTCGCATCCTTCAACGGCCCCATACTGATGACGACCAACTGCATCATCCCGGTCAAGGATTCCTACAAAGACCGGATCTTCACAACCGGCATGGTCGGGTATCCCGAGGTGAAGCATATTGCAGACAGAGAAAATGGTGAGGCGAAGGATTTTTCTGAGCTCATCGAGCTGGCCAAGACGTGTGCTCCGCCAGAAGAGATCGAGACCGGTGAGATCCTCGGAGGCTTTGCCCACAACCAGGTAATGGCCCTAGCCGACAAGGTCGCGGAGGCGGTAAAATCCGGCGCGATCAAACGCTTTGTGGTCATGGCGGGCTGTGACGGCCGCCATAAGAGCAGAAGCTACTACACGGACGTCGCGCGGGAACTGCCCCAGGATATGGTTATCCTGACCGCCGGCTGTGCAAAATACCGTTACAACAAGCTCGACCTCGGTGATATCGGCGACATTCCGCGAATACTGGACGCGGGCCAGTGCAACGATTCCTACTCCCTGGCAGTCATTGCGCTGAAGCTGAAAGAGGTTTTCGGTCTTGATGACATCAATGAGCTGCCCATCTCGTATGATATTTCCTGGTACGAACAGAAGGCCGTTACGGTTCTGCTTGCCCTGCTGTTCCTCGGAGTCAAGGGCCTCCGCCTGGGCCCCACGCTTCCGGCCTTTGTCTCGCCGAACGTTCTTAAAGTCTTGGTGGAAAACTTCGATATCAAAGCGATCGGCGATGTCAAGACGGACATCGAGGCAATGCTGGAAGGCAAATAAAAGGTGATTGACTCTTCACACAAACGCGGGGGGCCGAACATCATACAAAGGATTTCTCCATGAGGGGTCAAACAAAGACTCCGACACCAAAGCGATGGCCCCAATATCCTGCGAGGAATGCAGTCCTTGTTATGACAGACGTTCATGCCACTATGACTAAAGAACGCAGGACACTCGAAGCGATGATCCGGGCTCTGCCCCGAATGCCGGGAGCTCCTGGAATATGCCGGCAGACACCTCGAGAAATGTCCTTTCCGGGAGCACAAACCAAGGTGTTCCCAATGCCCGGTGCACTGCTATAAACCGGAGATGAGAAACAGGATCAGGGCTGTGATGAAATATGCCGGTCCTCACATGTTATTTCGGCATCCTGTATTGACGGGTAAACACTATCTTAAGAAATAAGGGGATAACAAAAACATGAAGAAACACAGCCCGCCGCTGCGGCCAACGGCCCTCGCAAATTTCAAGAAAACAGACGGCCGACTGTCAGCCATTGTTGGAAATTTCTGGAAGCTTGTCTGGGCTGACGACAATCCGGCTATTGATCAGAAGACGAAGTACCTGCTCTCGCTTGCAAATGCCGTGGGTGCCGGTCGCCACAGGCAGGCAACCAGGGAACTAGTCAAGGCATATGCAGCCGGGACATCCGTCGCTGAACTCGACGAGCTGTTTACCCTGTTTGTCTGGAACCAGGGTGCGGGCCACTTCGCATCGGAAATCGGGCCGTCACAGCTCTTTGCCGCCTACCAGTTCATCAAATCACAGGAGGAGCAGGGCCTCTTCCAGGAAGATATCATGAAGAACCTGCTGAAGAATTTCGGTGAAGACAACCCGGACGTCGGAACTCGAAGCAAAACCACATAAAATTACTGAGGCCGGAATTCTAATTCATTTATCTACATTAAAAGATGTTTTTGGCGAGAACCCTTTTGCGGCATGTATATGATGTATCTTGATGTGATATCGGCTGCAGATAGGTGAAATACTGCGCGGACGATGACGATACGAACTGCTTGTCGTAATTATTCTGTGGTGTAACGAGGTGATGATAGTATGATACTCTCATCTAAAAACAGTGTGCTGTTAATTGATGATATTCATTTAATAGCATGAGCCATTTCCTAAAATAACGGGGTACCTACAACTTGTCACCGTTATGAGCTTAAAGAGTCATCATCTGTAATTACTTTAATAAACCCATAATTCCTATTGGAACTCAACAGGTTACATGCTGACGATTACAAAATGGTAGCAACCAAAAAGAAAGGGGCTACAGTATCAACCGTAACCCCTTGATATTCATGGTAGGCGGTACTGGATTTGAACCAGTGACTTCTACCGTGTGAAGGTAGCACTCTCCCACTGAGTTAACCGCCCGGAGATTGAGTTTATATAGCTTAATGGACCTCCTTTTTCAAGATAAAAAGCTGTAGAAGGATATTACTTTTTATTCTAATGGAATTGGAACATAAATTCAATGTCATTACCGTAAGCCGTAATCTCCCCCCTTTTTTAAGTG
>Ga0272444_10003550_pt1 | contig 13967 bp, 11 predicted proteins | sample SSMForm13_FD_201033 | JGI IMG/M metagenome (GOLD analysis project Ga0272444, IMG submission 201033) | Marine sediment archaeal communities from Little Sippewissett salt marsh, Falmouth, MA, United States - SSM-Form-13 | ecosystem: Environmental > Aquatic > Marine > Wetlands > Sediment ...
ACTAAATTCTCAATTATTACTACTCAATCCTCAATTGATTTTCGGGAGGGATTCATCATGGGAAATGAGAGCATCGGTGAGCGCGTTCGGGAATTTCGGGAGATCAAGCGTCTGACGAGGGAAGAACTCGCAACAAGATCCGGACTTGACGAGTCCTTTATCACCGAAGTGGAGGAGCACAGGATCCAGCCTGCCCTTGGAAAACTCCTGAGGATTTCAAGGGCCATGGGAATCCGGATGGCCAATTTCATCGATGATTCGGTCAGCCCCGATCCCATTCTGGTCAGGGCCGCCCAGCGGGAGGAGGCCCTTGAAAAGGAGATCCCCCTGATCAAGGAGACGGAGGGAGACCTGGCCTTTTTTCCCCTTGGGAAGGGAAAGATCGACCGCCACATGGAACCTTTCTTCATCGATGTGCTACCACAGCCTCCGGGCCGGGTGAAGGTTTCCCAGCACGAAGGGGAGGAGTTCATCATCGTCATGTCCGGGGGCATCGAACTCCAGTACGGGGACGAGACCTTCCGGTTAGAGCCCGGGGACAGCGTTTATTACAGCTCCACAACCCCTCATCGGCTGGTGGCCCTCAACGGGGAAAAGGCCCAGATCATGGCCGTCATCTACTTCAACGCCTAGGAACCATATCCGGAAGGGCTCTTTTTCAGGCAGGTTCCGGATCGGGTCGGAAGGCTGGAAGTCCTCTGTCGCGGGTCCTTGACGGCGTCCGAAAGACCAACCCCCCTTTTTAACAGCCGCGATTGCCCACCCCTTCATAAGGGATAGAGGTGGACTTTCGCGGTTTCTGTATTAAATTGGTCGGAAATAAAATTCAAAGGAAAGCTTTGATGAAGGGACCTGCCATTCCAGCCAGCAATTCCTCCAGTAGAACCGATACGATCAACATCGGGGTGACCGGGATGCACTGCGCATCCTGCGCGGCCAATCTGGAAAAAAAGCTCAGAGCGGCTAACGGCGTGGTTGACGCGGCGGTGAATCTCGCCTCGGGAGCGGCGCGCGTTCAGTACGATCCGGATAAAACGGATTCTGACAGGATCGAGGAAGTGGTATTGGCTGCGGGTTTTACCCCGCACCTGAGGGGGACTTTGACGGGCAAGGGGGACACCCTCGGGGGCGCGATACCCGATCGGGAGAGGATGGCGAGACAAAAAGAGATCCGCAGTCTCAAGATCCGGTTCATCGTTTCCGCCGTGCTGGGCATCCCCCTCCTGGTCATGGCCATGGGGCCTCATGCCGGACTTCCCCTTCCCCGATTCTCCGATACCGCCTCGGCCCTGATCCAGTTTCTTCTGGCGACTCCGATCCTGCTGGTCAATTACAGCTTCTTTTCCAGGGGGATCCTGGCCGTTCTGAAAAGAGGAATGGCCAACATGGATACGCTGGTAGCCATCGGCACCGGGTCGGCCTGGCTGTATTCCTTCATCATCTCCATCGCCATCTGGTCCGGCCGGGGAGAGAAGGGGGCGATGGACCTTTATTATGAGGTCGCCGGGGTCCTCATCGTCTTTATTCTCCTTGGAAAATGGCTTGAATCCATCGCCAGGGGAAAGACCTCGGAATCCATCCGGGCCCTCATGGGACTCCAGGCCCGTACGGCCGATGTCCGCCGGGACGGGATACAGATCACCGTACACGTTGAGGAGGTCCTGACCGGGGACGAGGTCCACATCCGGCCTGGCCAGAGCATCCCGGTGGACGGGACCGTCATTGAAGGAAATTCCTCCGTGGATGAGTCGATGCTGACGGGAGAGAGCATCCCCGTGGAGAAATCGGAGGGGGACTGGGTCACCGGGGGCACGGTGAACCGGCACGGTTCCTTCCATTTCAGGGCGGACAAGGTCGGGAAGGACACCGCCCTTGCCCGGATCATTAGTCTGGTCGAGGAGGCTCAGGGTTCAAGGGCTCCGGTTCAGGATCTCGCGGACAAGGTTTCAGCTGTTTTTGTTCCGACGGTGTTCCTCCTGGCTCTTGCGGCCTTCCTTTTCTGGACCCTGGCAGGGAAAGGGTTTCCTTTCTCCCTGACCGTATTCATCACTGTTCTGATCATAGCGTGCCCATGCGCCCTTGGCCTTGCCACCCCGACCGCGGTGATGATGGGAACAGGTCTCGGGGCGCAGCGCGGAATCCTCATCAGGAGCGCAAGGGCCCTTCAACTGGCTCACCAGGCAGACATCGTGGTTTTCGACAAGACCGGGACCCTGACAAGGGGGGAGCCGGTTCTCACCGATATTGTCCCTGTTAAAGGGGTCGATGAGGATCATCTCCTGCGATTGGCGGCCTCCCTTGAGAAGAATTCCGAACACCCCCTGGCGGATCCCATCCTTGCCGAGGCCGGAAAAAGAGGTCTTGAGCTTTTCAGTCCCGGATCATTCAAGGCAGTCTCCGGCCAAGGGGTCCGGGGAATGGTGGAGGGACGCGACATCCTTCTCGGAAACAGGGCGCTGGCGGGAATGGTCCCCGACAGCCTGGAGGATGCTCTTTCAGCCCTTGAACAGCAGGGAAAAACGGCCATGATCGCCGTTCAGGACGGTGTGCCGGTGGGAATCCTCGCCGTGGCCGATCAGCCGAAGGATCATTCACGAGAAGCGGTTCAGGTCTTAAAGTCCATGGGTAAGACTGTCATGATGATCACCGGGGACAATGAACGTACGGCCCGATCCGTGGGCCGGGAGGTCGGGATCGACCGGATCATCTCCGAGGTTCTGCCGGAGGATAAATCCCGGGAGATAAAGAGGCTCCAGGAAGGGGGATCGAAGGTGGCCATGGTCGGGGACGGGATCAACGATGCTCCCGCGCTTACCCAGGCTGATGTGGGGATCGCCATCGGCACCGGGACGGACGTGGCCATCGAGGCGGGGGACATCGTGCTTATCCGGGACGATGTCAGGGACGTCGCCCAGGCCATGAAGCTTTCCGACTACACCATGAAGAAGATCAGGCAGAACCTCTTTTGGGCCTTCCTCTACAACTCCATCGGGATCCCCGTGGCCGCGGGTATCCTGTATCCCTTCACCGGTTTCCTGGTAAACCCCGTTGTGGCCGGCGCGGCCATGGCCTTTTCCTCTCTTTCGGTGGTCTCCAACGCGTTGTTGATGAAAAGGTACAAGGGGGGAATTGAGAATTGAAAATTGAGGATTGAGAAATAAAAAGCACCAGGGCGAGCGCCCTTGATTCAAAAAACTCAATTTTCAGTTCCAATCCAGAGAAGAAAACGTCCAACGTCCAATGTCCAACGTCTAACGTCCAACGGGAAAAAAAAGGCAGTCCAGAGTTCAGGGTTAAGAGGTTCTGTCCAGCGTCCAATGAGTGAAAAAGGTTGAACGTTGAACGTTAAACGTTTAACGAAAGGGCGGTCCAGAGAAGAACAAGGTCCAGCGTCCAATGTCCAAGGTCCAACGGGAAAAGAACGTCCAACGTCTAACGTTCAACGTCCAACGAAAAAATCCCTTGTGCACTGCTCTTTTTTCGCTCTTCTTTGCGGCCCTCTGCGGGAGCGCCCTGAGTGGGCACCCTTCGCGCCCTCTGCGTTAAAGATTCTGGCTTAAAAACAGGTAACGCAATGGACGCAGAGGCGGCTCGCTGGGAGGCCGGTAAAAACGACGTCCAACGTCTAACGTCCAACGGGGTAAAAGGCAGTCCAGAGTCCAGGGTTCAGGGTTCAGAGGGAACGGCGCCAATTTCGGATTGAGCATTGAGAATTGAGAATAGAACCCGCCCTGGCAGATGCCTCCGATCCTCAATTCTAAATCCTCAATTTTCAATTCTTGTGCACCCGTGCACCCGTGCACAAGTGCACTCCATTCCTCCATCCTCAATTCTCAATTACGTTTTTATGGTAAACTTGGATCGATTTGTAAACCGGGGGCAAAGGAGGAGCCTTGACTGCTGGGGAGGAGATCCTGGACCTGCTCCTTGACGCCATCGAGGAGGAGATCCGGGAAAGGGAGTTCTATCTTGCTCTGGCGAAGAGGGTGAAGAACCCCCTGGTCCGCCGGAAGATCAACGGGATCGCGGATGACGAGATGGAACACCGGCAGACCCTGAACCGGCTCTACTGGTCCCAGAGTGGAAAAGAGCCCCTGAGGGTGGAACCGGATCCTTCCTCCATAGCGATTCCGGACATGGATGGGCGATCCCTCAAGGACCTTTTCAAGACTGCCATGGTGATGGAAGAGGTTTCGGCCGGGAAATTCAACCGGATGGCTTTTTATACCCTCGATGAAAGGACCGCCGATTTTCTGGAATATCTTGCCGATTTCGAACGGGAACATTATGAAACCCTTTCCGCCGAACTCAGGAAAATACAAAGCCACCCCGGCTGGGAAGACCAGGGCCCCGCGGACTGACCCCAAAAGATCCCCATGCTTCGAAAAGGCCCGGATCCTGGGATCCCGAGCCGGTTTATTTCCTGAGGCGCCTGACCCCATTGGCAGGGAAGGCCGGGGGACCCGATCGTGAGACGGGGTGGGAGATGGATGCCTTTTCATCCCTGATCCATGAGCGGCTGCGGTTCCTCGGGGCGCGTCCGGAAGACCCGGTCCTTGTCGGTCTTTCGGGGGGCCAGGATTCCACCGCCCTCCTGCTTGCCCTGGTCGACGGCTGGTGCCCCGCCGGGGACATCGCCGCCGCGCACCTGGACCACGCCGTCCGGGAGGGATCTGCGCAAGAGGCCGGAAAGGTGGAGGGATTCTGCCGGTCTTTGGGCATCCCCATTCTCCAGGGGCGCCTGGATCCTGACCAAGTCCATCTTCTTTCCCGGAAAAAAGGATCAATGGAAGCCTCCATGAGGGAACTCCGGTACGGGTTTCTTCGGTCCTGCGCCGCTTCACGCGGGGCGAAATGGGTGCTTACCGGCCATACTCTTGATGATCAGGTCGAGACCATCCTGTTCAGGGTCCTCCGCGGGATGAACCCCATGTCTTTTTCCGGTATCCCCGAAAAAAGGCCCCCTTTTCTCAGGCCGCTCCTCGGCCTTACCAGGAGGCAGACCCTCTCCTTCTGCCGGGAACGGGGGATCGAACCCCTTGTGGATCCTTCCAACCTTGACGGCCGATTCGCAAGGAACAGGATACGCCGGGACACCATTCCTTCCCTGAAGGGATCCTTTCACCCCGATCTGGAGGGGTTGGTCCTCCGGCTGGGGTCCGCAGCCGGGCAAATGGGATCCCTCCTGGAAAAAATCCACCGGGAATGGTTCCAGGAGCTTTCCGACAAGCAGGGAGGCGTTCTTTCCGGAACGGGGCTAAAATCCCTCCCCCCGGCTTTCCTGGAAGCTGTGCTTGCCGGTTTTCTAAGGGAAGGCATCAGGCAGTGGCCCTCAAAACCTCTCCTGAACGAGGTTCAAAGGAGGATCAGGAACGGGCGGGAAGGAGGTCCCGTGTCCCTTCCCGGGGGCGGCATCCTGGTCATCCGGGAAGGAAAGGTTTCCATTCGGGACAGGGATACTGAGGTTGCCAACGACCTTCCCATGGATCCCGTTCTCCTTCCTTTACCGGGAACCCTTCATTTCGAATCCTCCGGAATCACCCTTTCCACCGGAAATATCGTTCTTGGAGGCGATTTCAGGTTTCCTGCGGGGGATACCGTCTTTGTCGGAAAAAATCGCCTGAAAACCCCTCTGTGGGTCCGGAGAAGGCATCCAGGGGACAGGTTCGATCCTCTGGGGGCTGGGTGCCGGAAAAAATTGAAGGATTTTTTCATCGACCGGAAAATCCCCCGGTCCTGTCGGGACAGGATCCCCCTTGTTCTGGACAACGATGGGGAGATCCTTTGGGTTGCGGGGATCGAAATTTCCCAAAAAGCGGCCCTAAAGGGGTATGAAGGGGAGGAGGGGGTCTGGATCCGGATCGAGGGGAAAGACCATCTGGACCCGGGCTGATGTCCCCTTCCCCCGTTGCCCTTTCCGGAATAACGGTTACCTTTGATAGGGTCGCAAAAAGTCCGATCCGGGACTTTTTGCTCCACGGAAAGGGAAAAGCGTGGTTTTCCCTTTCCTCACGGATCAATGCCTTGCAACGCTGACCGATGCGGGTCATTGATCCGGGCGCCCCGCGCGGGGCGCGTTAGTGGCTGTTAAAGAACGCGCCCAACTTTGACAGGGTCGCGAAAAGTCCGATCCGGGACTTTTTGCTCCACGGAAAGGGAAAAGCGTGGTTTTCCCTTTCCTCACGGATCAATGACTTGCAACACCGACCGATGCGGGTCATTGATCCGGGCGCCCCGCGCGGGGCGCGTGGAGGACTTTTTGCGAGTCCATCAACCTTGCGCAGAAGGGGGGCGGCGAAGAACGGGTCGAGCCCTGCCGGGCCAAGTCCTTAAATACCTGGAAAATCAGGTTGTTCAATCTGCCATTTTGTGTTAAATACCTAATTTAACTATAAAAATCGGAGGAAAAGGTATTGAACAATTTCTACAGGCACCTGTCATTGTGGGTCGTCATCGGGCTCGTGGTGATCCTTCTTTACAACCTGTTCTCAGTCCGACCCCAACCAGTGACCGATCTCATTTACAGTGAGTTTCTTAACCGCGTTGAGGAAGGCGAGATTTCCGAAGTCATGCTCCGCGGCCGCGACATCAGTGGAAAATTCGTCGATGGAGGCCAGTTTGCCACTTACAGCGCGGAAGATCCCGACCTGGTTTCCTATCTTCGTGAAAGGGACGTTCGGATCGTCGCCCAGCCTGTCCAGGACAATCCATGGTACGTGACCATCTTTGTCTCATGGTTCCCCATGCTTCTCCTGATAGCGGTCTGGATTTTCTTCATGAGACAGATGCAGGCCGGGGGAAGCAAGGCCCTTTCTTTTGGAAAATCAAAGGCCCGGCTTCTCTCGGATGCCTCCGTCAAGGTCACCTTCAAGGACGTCGCCGGGGTGGAGGAAGCCGAAGAGGAGCTTGCGGAGATCATCGACTTTCTAAAGGATCCTCAACGATTCCAGAAGCTTGGAGGGAAAATACCCAAGGGCGTTCTCCTGATGGGTCCTCCGGGAACCGGGAAAACCCTTCTGGCCAAAGCCATCGCGGGGGAAGCGAATGTTCCTTTTTTCTCCATCAGCGGATCGGATTTCGTGGAGATGTTCGTCGGGGTCGGAGCTTCCAGGGTTCGTGATCTTTTCGAACAGGGGAAGAAGCATGCCCCGTGCATCATCTTCATCGATGAGATCGATGCGGTGGGAAGGCATCGGGGCGCCGGTCTGGGCGGCGGACATGACGAGAGGGAACAGACCCTCAATGCCCTTCTCGTGGAGATGGACGGTTTCGAGTCCAACGAGGGGGTTATCCTCATCGCGGCCACCAACCGGCCCGATGTCCTCGATCCGGCCTTGACGAGACCCGGGAGGTTCGACAGGCAGGTCGTCGTCCCCAACCCCGATATCAAGGGGCGGGAAGGGATCCTCAAGGTCCATGCCAAGGACATCCCCGTCTCCGACGATGTCGACCTGTGGGTCGTGGCAAGGGGAACCCCGGGCTTTTCCGGAGCCGACCTCGCCAACCTTGTCAATGAGGCCGCTCTCCTGGCCGCCAGGAAAGACCAGAACAAAGTCACGATGGAGGATTTCGAGGAAGCCAAGGACAAGGTCCTCATGGGCACCGAGCGCAGGAGCATGATCATCAGCGATGAGGAAAAACGCAGTACCGCTTTCCACGAGGCGGGACATACCCTTGTCGCGAAAATGATCCCCAAGGCCGATCCGATTCACAAGGTGACCATCATCCCGAGGGGGAGGGCCCTGGGATTGACACAGCAGCTTCCCATCGACGAAAGGCACAGCTACTCAAAGGAATATCTCAACGACCGTCTCGCAATTCTTCTCGGAGGGCGCGGTGCCGAGGAGCTCATTTTCGACGAGATGACCACGGGGGCAAGCGATGACATCAACCGGGCCACCGAACTTGCGAGGAAAATGGTCTGCGATTACGGCATGAGCGAAGAATTGGGTCCCCTGACCTTCGGGAAAAAGGAGGAGCAGATCTTCCTGGGACGGGAGATCGCCCAGCACAGGGACTACAGTGAAAACACCGCCATCCGGATCGATGAAGAAGTCAAGAAACTGGTCATGGATGCCCACGACAGGACAAGAAAGATCCTGACCGACAACATGGATACTCTTAAAAGGCTGGCGGAGGCCCTTCTCGAGCGGGAGGTCCTTGACGGGGAAGAGATCGACTCCATCATCAAGGGAGAGACCCTCCCGGAGAAGAAGCCAAGGGATAAAGGCCCTTCCTCCGGTGAGCAGGGAGAGGAAAGCCCAGCGGAGGAAAAAGAGGAACCGGATGCGGCGTCCCAGGCTCCTTGACCCCGGTCACGGCGGGGTCCGGGCCGAGATGTCACGGATGGGGGTAGACCCCCATGGGATGCGCATCATGGAGGAAAAGGGCCGCCTCCTCCTCGTAAGGCTCGACGATATCGATATCAGGGCTGCCCTGATCCTGAAGCAGGATATGCTTTCCATCGGAGGCGATGTCGCCCTTTGCCGGAAAGCCGGGAGCCTTGAGGTCAAAACCACGCCTGCCCTTCTCATGGGGACCGTCAGAGAGGTGCGGGAGCTTGCGGAAAAAATCCGGCAACAGAGTTTCGGCCTCAGGGAGCTTGGGGGGGCATTACGGGATCTTCTTTCAGGTCTTGATTCCCAGGCTTCTTTCGTCGTCGGCGGGAAAAACCTTCTCGAAGGGGGAAAAATCCTTGTCATGGGGATTCTCAATGTCACTGAGGATTCCTTTTTCGACGGAGGCAGGTATGCCGATGTGGATGCCGCTGTCGAGCATGGGTTTCGGATGGCCCAGGAGGGGGCGGACATCATTGATGTCGGGGGGGAATCAACCCGACCGGGTTCCAGTCCCATCCAAGAGGAGGAGGAAGCGCAAAGGGTCCTCCCCGTGATCCGCAGGCTCAAGGCCGGCGGAGTGATGTGCATTTCCGTTGACACTACCAAGGCCTCGGTTGCCCGAAAGGCGGTCGAGGAGGGTGCCGATATCATTAACGACATCAGCGGGATGAATTTTGAACCCTCCATGAGGGAAGTTTGCGCCGGTATGGGTGCCAGCGCGGTGCTGATGCACACCAGGGGAAAGCCCGAGACAATGCAGGAAAGGACCGATTACGAAGATCTCCTCGGTGAGGTCTGCACCTGGCTGGAAGATTCCATGGATCAGGCCATCAAGGAGGGGATCGCTCCGGAAAGCATCTGCGTCGATCCCGGGATCGGTTTCGGGAAAACCGCCGAGCAGAACATCGAGCTGATCGCCCGCCTCGGGGAACTGCGTTCCCTGGGAAAGGCCGTGATGGTGGGGGTTTCCCGCAAATCCTTCATTGGGAGCCTTTCAGGGTCCCCTGTTGAGGAACGGCTCTACGGGAGTCTCGCCGCGGCTTCATCCGCGGTTCTTAACGGAGCCGATATCGTTCGGGTCCACGATGTCGTCCAGACGGTTCAGGCTCTGTCGGTTGCCCAGCCGATCAGGAGGGCGGCCCCGTGTTGAATTCGATCCTCGACATTCTGTCGGGGATCAGAATACCCGACCTGATCGACATCGCCGCGGTTTCCTTTATCGTTTACTGGATCCTCCTTCTTATCAAGGGAACAAGGGCCATTCAGATGCTCTTCGGGCTCATTATCCTCGGGGGAGGTTTCGTTGTAGCCCAGGAAGCGCAACTGAGCACTCTCAAGTGGATCCTGGAGAACTTCCTCGGTTCCATTGTGATCGTCGTTGTCGTCCTTTTCCAGGACGAGATCCGTCGGGCCCTGGCCCTCGTGGGGTCAAACCCCCTGACGGGGATGAACGTTCGCGAACAGAAACACATCATAGAGGAGCTGGTAAAGTCCGCTTTTTCCCTTTCGGGGAAACGCATCGGAGCCCTGATCGTCCTTGAAAGGTCCACGGGGTTGAAAAATTTCATCGAAAAAGGCAATCCCGTCGACGCCGTTTTGAACCATGACCTTCTTCTTTCCATATTCATGCCTTTTTCACCCATCCACGACGGGGCGGTGATCGTGAGCGGTGGAAGGGTTGCGGCGGCCCAGTGTTTCCTTCCCCTTACCCTGAACCCGAGCCTGGAAAAGGTCCTTGGAACGAGGCATCGTGCTGCCCTGGGCCTGACCGAGGAAACGGACGCAGTGGTCATTGTGGTTTCCGAGGAGACAGGGAGGGTTTCCGTGGCGTGCGAGGGGAAACTGTATTCAAGGCTGGAAAAAGAGGAATTGACAAAGATCCTGGAAAGGCTTCTTTCCATAGAGGGCGCCACCAGGCACCGAAAATGGTGGGAAAGGATGAAAATTGCTTTCAGTTCTGGGGAAAAATCTGCCCCTTAAAATCCTTTCTGTCTTATTGGCTGTCCTTCTCTGGGCGGTCATTTCAAGGGGAACCGGCGGGGAAACCACCGAAATAAGCCTGGGGATTCCCCTCGAGCTTCATAATTTTCCCAAGAACATGGAGATCGTCCAGGGAAACGTTGAAAGGGTTGATGTGCGTTTTTCAGGCCCGCGAAAGGCCGTTTCAAGGCTTTCCCAGATGGGATTGACCATCCCCATTGATCTTTCCGGGGCCGCGGAAGGGGAGACCACCTTCGAGATCTTTGCTTCCGACATAGATGTTCCCCAGAGGGTTACCGTAACGAGAGTCAGCCCCTCTTCCATCAATGTGGTCCTCGAAAAGGTCAAGGCTAAAAAGGTTCCTGTTACCTTGCGGTTGGAGGGGGTCCCTTCCGAGGGCTACTCTCTGGGACCGGCAAAAGTCGTTCCTTCCCATGTTGAGATCCGGGGGCCCAGATCCTTTATCTCAACCATCGACCACCTCGATACCCCCCCGATCCCGGTCCACGGATCGACCGTGACCCTGAGGGGGGAAATCGGGGTTCTGCTGCCGGAAGGTCCTGTCCACATGGTTGACAGGCCCACCTTGAAATACGAGATCCCGGTGAGCAAGAAGGATTCAAATCCAGGTCCCTGATACGATTCTTCGGGTGCCATGGGCCTCGAGGGAAATCTGTTTATAAATAACTTTAATAATTTCATGAAACATATTGTAAAAAAACATTATTTCGGAACAGATGGAGTCAGGGGGCTGGCCAACCGGCATCCCATGACGCCCGAATTCGCCCTGAAAATGGGAAAGGCTGCCGGGAAGCATTTTTCAAAACTCAAGAAGCGGTCGCGGATTGTCATCGGGAAGGATACCAGGCTGTCGGGTTATATTCTGGAAACGGCCCTCACATCCGGAATCTGTTCCATGGGGTGCGATGTCCTTCTGGTCGGGCCCATGCCGACCCCTGCCATTTCCTTCCTGACAAGGTCCCTCGAGGCCGACGCAGGGATCGTCATCTCTGCTTCCCACAATCCGTTCCTGGATAACGGCATCAAGTTTTTTGGGCCCAGTGGGGAAAAACTTCCTGACAGGGACGAACTCGGGATTGAGGAAATCATCCACGGTCCGGATCAAGCAGGTCCGACAGGGGCAGGGATCGGCAAGGCGTTCCGGATCGGGGACGCCGCCCAAAGGTATTCCAGGTTCGTCGTTGATTCCGCCGGTCCGGGATTCGACCTTGAAGGGGTCCGGCTCGTTCTTGACTGTGCCAACGGCGCCTCCTACGAGGTGGCTCCCTCGATCCTTCGCGAACTTGGCGCAAAAGTCTCACTGATCGGCTGCAGTCCCGATGGTCTGAACATCAACGCCGGCTGCGGGTCCACCCATCCCGAGGGGATGGCTCAGGAAACCCTTCGTTTCTCGGCCCAGGCAGGGATTGCCCTGGACGGGGATGGCGACAGGGTGATCATGGCCGATGAAAAGGGGAATCTTCTCGACGGTGATGACATCCTTTTCCTTTGCGCCACCGAACTGAAAGAGAGGGGGCAACTGGACGGGAACAATGTCGTGGGTACCATCATGACCAACGTAGGGCTCGAGGCTGGACTTGAAGAAAAAGGCATCGGGCTCCTTAGAGCCCCGGTCGGCGACCGGTTCGTGGTCGCGAAGATGCTGGAAAACAACAGCGTTCTCGGAGGGGAGCCCTCCGGACATATCATATTCCGGGACCATTCCCTCACGGGGGACGGTCTCGTGACGGCTTTGAGGGTCCTGAAGATCATGGGAGGGTCCGGGTCTCCCTTGTCCTCTCTTGTCAAGGGGTGGAGCCGTTTTCCCCAGGTCATGCGAAACCTGAGCGTCTCGGAGAAAATTCCTCTTGAAGGGGAATGGCTGGAGGCCTTGACACGGGAGGCCCGGTCCGAGCTCGGGGAAAGCCACCTGCTGAGCCTTCGTTATTCCGGAACCGAATCTTTCCTGAGAGTCACGGTCTCCGCGGCTTCGGAAATGGCAATGGTCAGGGTTTGTGACCGTATCTGTGCCGTTCTTTTCGAAAAATTCGGCTGGAAGGTCCGGGAAAACGGGTAATGGGTGAAGGGTAAAGAGTAAAGTGTAAGGGGTGAAGGGTAAAGTGTAAAAAAAGTGCACATGTGCACAGGTGCACAACTTTGAAAACCTTCAAGGAGCAAAAAATGTCGGGAGCAAACAATACCAGGCTTGGAGTCAATGTCGACCACGTCGCAACCGTCCGGCAGGCAAGGGTTGCCAGGATTCCGGACCCGGTTGAAGCCGCTTTTCTTGCTGAAGCCGCGGGTTGCGACGGGATCACCATTCACCTGAGGGAAGACCGGAGGCATATTCAGGAAAGGGATCTCCATATTTTGAGGAGAACCGTGAAAACCCGCCTGAACCTGGAAATGGCGTCCACCCAGGAAATGGTAAAGATCGCCCTTGACGTCAAACCGGATGTCATCACTCTCGTGCCCGAAAGACGTGAGGAACTGACAACCGAAGGCGGCCTGGAGGTCGCGATGAACATGGAATACCTGAAAAAGGTGATCCGCCTCCTCAAGGATGCAGAGATAAGGACGAGCCTTTTTGTGGATCCCGATCTCGAACAGGTCAAGGCTTCCCACAGGGTGGGAGCGGACATCATCGAGATCCATACCGGGAAGTTCGCCGATGCGAAGACCAGGGAGGAAGCCGAAAAGGAATTTGAAAAGATCCTTAACGCCGCCAAGGTCGCAAGGAAACTGGGCATCGAAGTGGCGGCGGGGCATGGCCTCGACTATCGCAACGTGAAGGCCATCACGGACATCCCTGAAATCCAGGAGGTGAACATCGGCCATTCCATCGTGGCCAGGGCTGTGCTGGTAGGGATGGAGCGGGCTGTCCGGGAAATGAGGATGGCCATGAGGGGGATTTCTTGATCCTCGGCGTCGGCGTTGACCACGTCCTGTGCGGGCGAATGAAGGAGATCCTCTCGAGATGGCGCGGACGGTTCGAGAAAAGGGTTTTCGATGAGGCCGAACTGAAGTACGCCCGCGCCCGACGGGAACCTCACCTTCACCTGGCGGCGCGGTTTGCGGCAAAAGAGGCGTTTTTTAAAGCCCTCGGGACCGGGTTTGGCCGGGGGATCAACTGGACCGATGTGGTTGTGAGAAACCGATCCGATGGAAAACCGGACCTTCTGGTCAAGGGGAAGGCCCGGGACCTTGCGGAGGAGAAAGGGGTCCGCCGGGTTCATGTGAGCCTGTCACACACCGAAGACAGCGGCGTAGCCATGGTTGTCCTGGAGGATTGAATTGAAGATCGTTACACCGTCGCAGATGCGCGAGATTGATCGAAGGGCTATTGAAGGGCTGGCCATCCCTTCCCTGGTGCTGATGGAAAACGCCGGTTCAGCCATCGTGGACGAGATCCTCGAAAGGGTGGAAGAGGACCGGATCAGGGTCACCGTCCTCTGCGGACCGGGGAACAACGGGGGCGATGGAATGGTGGCCGCCAGACACCTCTTCGACCGCGGTCACGAGGTCGCCGTTTACCTCGGCGTTCCCCGTTCGTCTTTCCACGGCGATGCCAAGGTTCAGCTGAGGATCCTCTCGCGTCTCGGGATCGATGTCGGAGTTCTCTCGTCTTCCTCTTCTCTGGAAAAAGCC
>Ga0272444_10003551_pt1 | contig 13966 bp, 12 predicted proteins | sample SSMForm13_FD_201033 | JGI IMG/M metagenome (GOLD analysis project Ga0272444, IMG submission 201033) | Marine sediment archaeal communities from Little Sippewissett salt marsh, Falmouth, MA, United States - SSM-Form-13 | ecosystem: Environmental > Aquatic > Marine > Wetlands > Sediment ...
GCAAACTGAGGAGAAAGACATGTCGAAAATGAAGGGCCCGGGCATATTCCTCGCCCAATTCCTGCGCGACGAGGAACCCTACAACACGCTGGAAGGCATCTGCAAGTGGGTTGCGGGTCTCGGATACAAGGGCGTGCAGATTCCCTCCTGGGATGCGCGAACAATCGACCTCGACAAGGCCGCCGAGAGCAAGGACTACTGCGACCAGTATAAGGGCAGGCTCGCCGAGGCGGGCGTTGAGGTAACCGAAGTAGCCGCCCATCTTCAAGGGCAGGTCCTCGCGATAAACCCCGCTTACGAGGTGGCTTTCGACGCCTTCTATCCGGCCGGGCTCGATAGCGCGGGCCGGGTCGAGTGGGCGACCGATCAACTGAAGAAATCCGTCCTCGCCGGGGCGAACCTCGGCACGTCGGCAGTGCCTGTGCTTTCAGGCGGGCTTGCATGGCACATGATGTACCCCTGGCCTCAACGTCCTGCCGGGCTTATAGAGGAGGCCTTCAAGGAAATGTCCAGGCGCTGGATGCCCGTGCTCGACCTCGCCAAAGACAAGGGGATGACCGTCGCTTACGAACTGCACCCCGGTTCGGACATCTACGACGGTGCGACCTTCGAGATGTTCCTCGACTGCACAGACAACCACCCCGCCGCCTGCCTCAACTATGACCCCAGCCACTTCCTGCTCCAGCAATTGGATTACTGCGAATTCATCCGGCTCTACGGAGACAGGATCACCGCCTACCATGTCAAGGATGCCGAGTTCAGACCCAGCGGGAGAGTGGGCGTCTATGGCGGATACCAGGGCTGGGCGGACCGGGCGGGCAGATTCCGATCTCTCGGTGACGGTCAGGTGGATTTCAGCAGGATCTTCACGCTACTGGCAGAAGCTGGCTACGACGGCTGGGCAGTGCTCGAATGGGAATGCTGCGTGAAGAGCCCGGAACAAGGCGCTGCCGAAGGCGCGCCTTTTATCGCCAGGCACATCATCGAGACCACCGAGGTGGCATTCGACGACTTCGCCGGCGGCCAGGCCGACGTGAAGGCCAACCGCAAGATCCTTGGGCTGGACTGAAAGCAGATAAGTAGGCCCGAATCAAGCGAACATAAGGGACAGCGAAATGGAATCCTGGAAACGCAAACTGAGAATGGCAATGGTCGGAGGGGGACAAGGCGCGTTTATCGGAGCGGTTCACAGAATGGCCGCAGCCCTCGACCAGCAGGTCGAACTGGCGGCGGGATGTTTCAGCAGAGACCCGGAAAACACACAGACCACGGGAAGGCAGCTCTACCTCGACCCCGCCCGTTGCTACGACACATACCAGCAGATGGCCGAGTCAGAGGCCAAGCTGCCGGAAGAAAAGCGAATAGACTTCGTGTCCATCGTAACTCCCAACTCGAGCCACTACGACATCGCCAGGACCTTCCTCGAAGCGGGCTTCCACGTCGTATGTGACAAGCCCGTGACATACAGCCTCGACCAGGCTGAGAAGCTGGTGGCGCTGGTGGAGAAGACAGGCCTGGTCTTCGCGCTGACGCATAACTACACCGGCCACCCGCTTGTCCGTCACGCGCGCGAGCTTTTCCGGTCCGGGCAGATGGGAACCGTCCGCAAGGTGATCGTCGAGTATCTTCAGGACTTCCTTATGTTCCCGCACGAGAAGCACGGCCAGAAGCAGGCCGTCTGGCGAGTTGATCCAGCCCAGTCCGGACTTGGCGGAACGCTGGGCGATGTCGGAACTCACGCGATCAACCTTACCGAATACGTCACCGGCGAGAAAGTCGTCGAACTCTGCGCCGATAAGAGCACCTTCCTTCCGGACCGCAAGCTGGACGAGGACGCCAACATCCTGCTCCGCTTCGCCGGCGGCGGAAAAGGCGTGATGACCATCAGCCAGATCGCCACAGGAGAGGAAAACGCCCTCAAGCTGAGAGTCTATGCGAGCGAGGGTGCGATCCATTGGGAACAGGAAAACCCCAACTACATGAAGGTTTATCGCTATGGCCAGCCAAGACAAATGATGACGCGCGGACACGCCGAGTATCTCACCGAGGCCGCTACAAACTGCACCCGCGTGCCAACCGGCCATCCTGAAGGCTATCTCGAAGCCTTTGCCACGATCTACTGCGGCGCGGTGGAGGCGATTCGGGCATATATCGACGGCAAGCCGCTCAAGACAGACCAGTACAACTTCCCCACGATCTATGACGGCCTGCGAGGGATGCAGCTTGTCACCAAGGCAGTCGAGTCCGCAGAAGCAGGCTCAAAGTGGGTGAAGATGTAGCCGCCGCGAGCCTGAACCAAGGCTGAAAGACGAAGATGAGAATCGAACAGATAGAACTCCGCATCGTGGCGATACCCATGGTGCGCACATTCACCATCAGCTCATCCAGCATTGATGTTGCCCATCATCTGATCGTTGCGGTTCGCGGCGAGGGGCTTTCAGGCTATGGCGAAAGCGCCTCCACGAACGGTCCCTTCTACTGCGGGGAAACGGTAGAGACTTGCTGGCACGTGTTGCGGGACTTCCTCGCCCCCTCGGTGATCGGAGCGGACCTTGAGAGTGTTGAGCAACTGAGCGAGCGCTGGGGCAAGATCAAGGGCAACCGCTTCGCCGTGGCAGGCATGGAGATGGCCTGCTGGGATCTGCTTGCCAGGTCCCAAGGCAAACCTCTAAGCGAGCTTCTCGGCGGGACCCGAACTGAGATACTCTCCGGTGTCAGCCTGGGCATCCAGCCCGATACCGGCGCGCTGATGGAACTGATTGGTCGCTTCATCGGCGAGGGGTACAGGCGCATCAAGCTGAAGATCGCTCCGGGGAAAGATGTGGAGGTACTCCGGCAGGTTCGCAGCCGCTGGCCTGACGTGGCTCTGACCGCCGACGCCAACTCCGCCTATTGCCTGGACGATGCCGAGACTCTCAAACAGCTCGACCAGTTCAACCTGGCCATGATAGAGCAGCCGCTTGCGCATGATGACCTTATCGAGCACGCCAAGCTCCAGGAGCAACTGCAAACGCCGATCTGCCTGGATGAGAGTATCCTTTCCGTCCGCCATGCGCGTCACGCCCTGGAGTTAGGCGCCTGTCGGATCATCAACATCAAGGTCTCTCGCTTGGGCGGGCTGGGTCCAGCCAGGAAGGTCCACGACTTCTGCTTAAAGCGGAAGCTCCCGGTCTGGTGCGGCGGGATGAACGAGTTCGGTGTGGGAAGGGCTGCCAACATCGCCATTGCGTCTCTCCCAGGCTTCACGTTGCCCGGAGATGTCTGCGGATTTGACAAGGACTACGGCGACGATATCGTCAGCCCGTATATATGCGCCCGCGATGGCGCAATCGAGGTACCGTGCCGACCTGGACTCGGATACGAGATAGACCAGGCCAAGCTCGACAAGTACACCGTGCGGAAAGAGCTTCTTGAGGAGAAATGATATGTTGCAGTCGTTATTCGCTCCGCTGATGAGATACCAACCCTTTGCCCTGGTGGGGGTGGCGGCTATGTTGTTGACATTTGCCTTTTCCGGTTGCGAGCAGGCCCGGGCGATAAGGATCATGCCTCTGGGCGATTCGATAACCAATGGCACGGGCAGCAAGAGTGGCTACAGAAGCAAGCTATATGCCGACCTGACGGCAGCAGGGTACGAGATCGACTTTCTCGGCAGCCAGCAGACCAACCCCAGTCCGGAACTGCCCGACCTGGACCACGAAGGCCATCCCGGCTTCAACATCGACAACATACTCAACGGATGGAAGAACCATCCGGGCGTGAACGTTTGGCTGGGTCCGGCCGGGTACGATCCGGATATCATCCTGCTGCTGATAGGCGGAAACGACGTGGGAGAACAGCGCGATTTCGAGCACGCTCCGGACCGGCTTGACGCGCTCATTACGCGGATCTGTGACACCAAGACCGGCCTGAAGCCCAAAGCGCACGTGATCATATCCCGCATCACCCCGCGGGCAGCCAAGCCCAACGACCACAACACTCGCTGGTATAACGAGCAGCTTGATATCGTTGTCGCCCGGCATATCGCTGCCGGGGAGAAGATCACCAAGGTGGACTGCTACCAGCCACTGAATCCGGCCGACCTTGCCGACGGGGTTCACCCCACACAAGCCGGATACGACAAGATCGCCGAGGTCTGGTTCGACGCGATTATGGGAATCCTGCGCCGGTTAGGCGCCGCATGGCATCCTGGCATTCGCCGTTTGCCGGAATGGCGATTTCGTGATATGATGGTGGTTCGTGTTCGTCAGTTCCGCCGATTCGCTTCCGGTGGAATTGGTGGGAGGAAAGCTTGTATAGGACCTTTGGAGGTAAGGACTGATGCGTGATCTCTATTTACACACCATCGGTGGAACTTCGTTCGTTCTGCGTGCCGGCTTGATCGCGGCCTTGCTCTTAGGGACATTGACGGCCATTGCCGAGGCCACCCCTATAAAGATCATGCCACTGGGCGACTCGCTGACAAACGGTACGGGAGACAAGAGTGGTTTTCGAAGCAAGCTGTACGCGGACCTGACAGCGGCGGGCGTGCCGGTCGATTTCGTGGGAAGCCTGAGCACGAACTCCAGCGCAGGCCTGCCCGACCCGGATCACGAAGGCCACCCAGGTTTCAATATCGACAACATCGCCAACGGGTGGAGCAGCTACCCCGGAGTGGACACGTGGCTGAACCCGGCGGTCTGCGATCCGGACATTATCCTGTTGCTGATTGGCACCAACGATGTGTCCGAGCGGTCTTACCACGACTTCACGCATGCACCCGACCGGCTTGACAGCCTGATCTCGCGCATATCCAGCAAGACCAGCGGCCTCCAGCCGGACGCCCACATGATCGTGGCCAAGATCCCGCCGCGCGCCGACTCAGGCGACGAATCGGCCACGCAGTGGTACAACACTGAGCTGGTGACCATTGTTCAGCAGCACATTGCGCTCGGCGAGAACATCTCGCTGGTGGACATGCACACGCCGTTGACCGTCTCGGACCTTTCCGACGGCGTGCACCTGACCCAAGCGGGATACGACAAGGTTGCGGGCGTCTGGTACGACGGGATCATGGCAGTGATCCCCGAACCTTGCTCGCTCGCGATTTTCTGCCTCGGGGCCGGTCTCATCGCCCGCGGCCGCAGACGCAGGGCGTAGCGTCCCGGTCGAATTCGCACCTGATCCGATCCAACAAGCCTGAGCATTCCTACCCGTCCATTTGGGGACAATGCGGGTAACTGGGTGGGTCCTATTGGGTAGTATCCCCCGATATCGTCCTTGCCGCTTCCTGCGCGAGAGGTGAGCCTCAGTGTGGTTGCCATGCGTTAAGATATGTACAAAAAGCATTTAGGGGTATATCGCCCAGTCGCTACAGCCTATGCGCCCGCTTGGCACGCCGTTCGCAGTGTAGTTGGGCGGACATTGAGCAGCGCCATCGGGCGTTTCGGGCATTCAAGGAGCCGGATCATGTTGCGGCTGCGGCAAATCAGGAACGATATCGCGGCGTTGGGAATCCTCGTCGCTTTCCTGGCAGCCGTGCTGGCTCTGCTCACAACGACGGCTGATGGAGCCGAGATTCATAAGAACAAATTGGCGGAGGGAGCGGAGTCCGGCGGGACAGCCACATGCCAGACACATCCGTCATACCAGCCCCGCCCGATGGGAATCGCCCATGGGGCGCCCCGTTCGGCAGGAGACTATCTCGCGTTGGACTTCGCAAAAGACAGCCGGGCAGCAGCTGACGGCAGCGCTGAAATTGGAGTGGATCGGCGCACCGAACGGACCGGGACCGGCGGGCAGACTATCGCTTGCCGCTCGTCCAGCCGTGCCGGACCGGATCACGCTGGGAGGGGCAACTGCCGCGATGCAGCGCCGGCCGATATCCTGAACCCGACAAGCGAGGCGAGCTTGACCGCCCGCGCCGGGGCGTCAGGGTTGCGGCCGGCGGATAGATGGGGCGCGCAGCAGTTGCTCCCGGCTGTCGGGAAGACTCGGGAGTACCAAGGAGCTTCACCCGCTGCACATGGAGGATGGGGGCCGGTCGTTTCTGACGGAATCACCCACCGCCAAGCCGGCGTCCCAGGCGGCGCGATTGCTGCTACCTGCGAGACCAGCCAGACCAGCGGCAACCATACTCCCTCCACAAGCCGCAAAAGCTGGACCGCAGACGCGGCGGGCCGGAACCTGGCCCTGCCAGGACAGGGCCTGCAGTACGGTCATGCGCCGCCCCGACTATCGGCCGGGGCCGGGCAACAGGTCGATGCCTGGCGCTCCGGATAGCCGGCTTGGCCAGACGGGTGCAGCGGGAGTCCCTTGGGGATCGTCGGGAGATCCCCAAGGGACGGTTTGTGCGCAAACCAGACCGTCCCAGCCACCTCAGGAAGTTTCTCGGCGATCGCCCCGTTTCCGCACGTATAGCCAAGAAAGCAAGACGCCGAGTTCGTAGAGAAGCCACATCGGCAGGGCAAGGGCGATCTGGCTGAACGGGTCCGGAGGCGTCAGCAGCGCCGCCAGTATCAGTATCGCCACGATCACGTGCCTGCGAAAGTGGCTCAGCTTGCCTGGGCCGACGAGCCCCGCTGCCGTCAGAACGACAATCGCAAGAGGCGTCTGGAAAGCCACGCCGAACACGACCATCATCTTCAGCATGAAACCGATGAAGCTGGCGAACGTGATGGTCGGTGTTATGCCCAACCAGACGCTCAGACCCAGCAGGTAGTAGATTATCCGTTCTGAAATCGCCATCAGGAAAAACGCCGCTCCCGCGACGAACAGCGCGGCGCTGAAGGGAACCGCCCAACGGACATGCCGGCGCTCGCGCTCGTAGAGCCCCGCTGCCACGAACAACCATGTCTGATGGATCACTACCGGGGACGCGATCACCAGCCCGGCATAGAAGGCGACCTTCAACACCGTGGTCAGCCCGCCCGATACTTCCAGCACTATGAGCCGCGGCTGCAGTTCGAGGCTCTCCATCGCCCGCATATACGGGCCTTCTAGAAGAGCGACGATTCGCGAAGCGAACGTCAAGCAGATGGCCATCCCCGCCGCGATAGCGCAGAGAGAGTAGATCAGCCGCTGCCGAAGCTCCTCCAGATGCTCGCCGACGGTCATCCGCTTCTGGTCCGGGTCTTGGGTGGGTTTATCCGCCATCGCTGTCGAAACATCATATCCGACGCGGTCAGGCGACGATAGCGACGTTGACTGCCCAATGGCAGAGGACATTGGGAAATAGTCTCCCGCTCCACCAGTAAAGCAGGCCGAACCCGCACCCGGCCGCGATGCGCAACCCAACAATATGCGCCGGCGCGCCAAGACCGTGCCAGAGGGCAAAGGCCACCGATGCCGACGGCAGCGCCAACCAGATTCCGCTTGTTTGCATCAGCCTTCGTTGCAGCATGCTGCGGAACGTCGCCTCCTCGGCCAGGGCGACCACGAACCAGTACACCATCAGGATGCTAAGCTTCCCGCAGTATGCCCCCTGCATCCCAGCAGGCATGAAGATGCGTCTTAGGACATAGACACATGCCGCGCAAGCAAGCCCGACCAGCGCGGACCACGCTGCTGTTCGGTCGATCTGCGTCCCGACCTCAGGCGTCCCGAACCGGCGAAGCCGGCCCCACGCCAGCGGGACCGCGACCATGAAAAACGCCATGCCAGCGCAGTCAGCCCAAGGGAAGACATCCCACGAAGGTGTGAACCACTGCCCCTCGAAGATCATCTCGCTGGATACAGCCAGGCCCGCCCTTGTCGCGACCCAGGAGGTCAGGTACGCCCCGCCGAGGGCGACGCATAAAACCACCGCCAACTCGAACACTCCCGCAAGCCATGTGAGACGATCGCGCCTCAGGCGCTCATCCTCCCGGCTGGTGTTTGCCTTTGTTCTTGCCCACCACGTAACCGCCCATCCATTCGGGCATCTTGGGGGCTCTGCGCAGGCGTAGCATCTGTCGCCACTTCTCATCGGTCAGCCGGTCCTCCATCGGATGCTTGAATTCATAGTATGAATAGACCGCGCCTATGCACACCGTGGGCTTTCCGTCCACGGGGCAGAGGATATACAGCACCATCGGGTAGCCCACCGCCTCCTCAAGGACCATTCGCGTGTTCACGTCGGTGTGAACATCCGCCACGATCGGCATGAGGTCGTCCATCTCGGTTCGGAATGCGTCGGTGACGTCTCTGTGATGCGGCAGCCCGTACTTGGGAACGGCAAATGCGCTTCCGATGTGCTCGATGAACTTGTACTCCTCCTTGGTGAGGCCCTTTCCTCGAAGCTCCTTCTGCGAGATGTCCTCCAGCGTCTTGAGGTTCTCCGCGAACCGTTTGAGGTGTCGGGCCAGCGCCTCGTCTTCCGGATATTGCAGCGAGTTGAGTTGTTGGAGCAATGCCTCCGCGCTTGAGCGGATGGAGGCATAGACGTGCGGCATCGGCTCGACATAACCTTTGGGTGGTGGAGGCGGGGGCGGGACAGGTCCGCCCTTGCTCATCCCCGCAAAGGCCATCTGTGAGGCCGTGTACGATTCCTTGGTGTAGAGGATAGTATCATGCCGCAACTCCGTCCACGACCCAAGCGCGGCAGCGAGTTGCTTTAACTGCCACTGCCTATCAGACATTGCCCTTGGGACCCGGCCTTCGGGCTTTCTGGCCAGTTCCGCGGCCGCTCGCAGACGCCACGCGGCAAGGTCTTGCTGACTCTTTGCCTCCATGAGGGGCGTTGCGATGTTCTTCCTCAGCGTCTTCAGTTGGGTGTCGTAGTTCCTGTACAGGCAGTCTCCGCCTACACGCAGGAGCTTCTCGGCCTGGCCGAAGCCCAGCACGCTCATCACGTCCAGGCCGCGAGGGAAGGCCCGAAGCTGCACCCCGCGGACGTTGGCGAGCGTGAACACGTCTGGCGCCTTGTCCTTTGGCCCCGTGTAATCGAGCACCGAGTCGAACACGAGCCGTTGCGTGATTTCGGAATCGATCTGGTAGCGCTGCCCGAACAAGCACATCCCCTGCGTGCTCTTGCGCCAGTCGGGTCCGCCTGCTGTCTCCGACGATGCCGCCCAGCCGCCCAGCACACGGGGCCTGCTCAGTTCTTGCGCCGAGGCGATGAACCTGTCAACGTCGGCATCTTCGGTGATGTCAAAGTCGGACCCCTGCTTTCCCAACACAGAGATGTAATCAGTTGGGAGCAGGTCGTCGGCGCGCCCGGCGAAGAAGGCGGTCGTTTCGTATATGCGCCGCCAGACTGCCAACGCATCTTCGCCCTTGACCTTCGCCGACTCCAAAGCGCGGCAAAGCAGGATCGCACGCCGCGCATGGGCGCGGGCGGCCTCTGGGTTCTTCTCGTTCAGTCGGAACGACATACGCCCGAACCACATCATCGCACGGAAGTAACCGGCGAATTCCTCACTGCGTGAGTAGTGCCCTCGCGGCTGGTACTGCGAGTAATCCTCTACGTATCCGAACAGTGGTGATCTCGTCATGGCCTTGGCCTGGCGGATGAACTCCAGCTCGGAATCCATTTTTCCCTTCCACGGCTCGGGGGCGCCGTCGCCATTTCCCCCGGAAAGACAGCGCTTGCCGATCAACAGAAAGCATGCGCCGCTCAAGGCGGCTTTCTTGACCGCCGCGTCCTCCGACTCGTCGTGATAGGCCATCATCTTCACTGCCAGGGCGTCGGTGAGATTGACCAGATCGCCGCGCAGGTGCGCGATCTCCAGGAATCGCTGATACCAGTCGAAGAGCAAGTGCGAGGTATGCAAGGCGGCATCCGTCGTGACAATGACGGGGTAGTCCTGCCTGCTCCATCGCCGGTAGAGCTGCGCCAATCGCGGGGAGCGGTTGTCGTCAGACACTGCAAAGCCGGCCTGGTGCAGCTTGGCTTGCAGGCTTTCCGGCACTCGCACCCGAACACGGGCTGGCGGATATGCCGCTTGCTGCTGCACCGGTTGCTCGATCTGCGCCTTTAGCGTCCCTGCCTGCATTGCCACCGATAGCGCAGCGCCCATTGCCCACAACTTCAGGTTCCGTTTCATTTGAAGACCCACCTATGACCACGTTTCCCAAGTCGCCGTCAGACCACACCCATGGCGGGGGATTTCCACATCGCCGCCAACCGGCGGCATTATCTCGCCCGTAAGGAGATTTGTCCACTGCAATTGCCGGTGCTGCCGGGCAGGATCGCACGCCCGGTCAGTGTCTATAATGCGTTAGCTGTCCTGTGCCGTATGGAGGCTGAGCGATGATATCGCATGTCATATCAATGTGGTTTGCGGCTGGTCTGGCTTTGGTCGCGATGGTGCTGTTTGCGTCCCTGGCCGGATGCGAACAAAGACGCGCATACCAGCCGCCCGAGCGCCCGCTCGGAGAGATCGAATTGCTCAGCGACGCCTTCGCCAATGGCGAGGCGATTCCCGTACGGTACACTGGGGACGGTGAAGACATCTCCCCTCCGCTTGTCTGGTCGAGCCTGCCGGAAGGGACCTCCGAGTTGGCCCTGATAGTTGACGATCCGGACGCGCCTTTGCCCCGGCCTTGGGTGCACTGGTTGATTTATGGCATACCCGCAACTTCCGACAGGCTTGCAGAGGCGATCGCGCCGGGTCAGAAAATGCCCTTCTTGGGCGGAGCATTCCAGGGAAGGAATTCTTCGGGTGGCTTCGGTTATCGCGGACCCTCGCCGCCTCGCGGGCACGGAACGCACCATTACCACTTCAAGCTGTATGCGCTCGACTGCAAGTTGAGAATCGACCCCGGCGCCGACAAGCCCGCACTCCTGGCGGCCATGAAGGGACACATCCTCTCCCAAGGCGAACTCGTCGGAACGTACGAGAGATGATTGACGATGTGGTCGTGCCCTTCTGATTGATTGGAGGCGGTCTGCTCAGGTCTCCGAGCCCGCCGCAACGGCTAAGCCGGTGTCTGCCTGCACCTTGGCACAAGTTTTCCGGCTTTGGCGTATTGTCTGGTTGAGCTTCACCGGTTTATCTGAGCGCAACGAAAACGCCTCTGGTCAAAGGTTGTCAACCAGAGGCGTCAAGCGGGCGATCGGATTTGAACCGACGACATTCACGTTGGCAACGTGACGCTCTACCGCTGAGCTACGCCCGCAGGCCTTCCATAAATTCTATGTTAGCTCAAGGCATGATTTGGTCAAGCGGATTTTACCCCGCCGCTTTTGCTTGCCATGTCGTCAGGACCGGGCTACCTTCCTGGCGACATGATCGCCGAACTCATCCCTCCATCGTTCTTCGCCGCCCGGGCGGACTTGCTGCTCTGGCTGATAGGCGCCTGCGGGATCGCTCTGCTTGTGTTCGGGGCGGACCGCGTGGTGGCTTCGGCGGCAAGGCTTGCCGCGACGATGGGCCTTTCGAAGGTTATTGTCGGAGCGACCGTCGTATCACTTGGAACTACGCTTCCGGAGGCGGTCGTGTCGGTTAAAGCGGCTTGGCAAGGCAACCCCGGACTGGCGTTGGGAAACGGCGTGGGATCGATCATCTGCGACACCGGGCTGATATTCGGACTGTGTTGCCTTCTGAAGCGTCTTCCAGCCGACAGGTTCGTGCTTAAGCGTCACGGGTGGTTGCAGCTTGGCGCGGGCATACTGCTTGTGGGTGTATCATGTGTGATGTGGCTGCTCGCAGGGGATATCAACGCTGTGCAGCTGCCGCAAGAGGTTGGCGTTGCCTTCGTTGTGCTTCTGGTGGGGTACATGTACCTGTCCGTTCGGTGGTCGAGGCAGCACCCGCAGATGATCGCATTATCGGCGAGGGCCGAGCCAGTGCACGCGGATCACAAGGCTCGGAAAATCGTGAAGAATCTCTCTCTTGTGGTCTTCGGTGCCTTGCTTGTGGTGGCGGGCTCGGAACTGTTGATCGGCTCGGTGACGGAGATTTGCATCCGTCTGGATGTCCCGCCGGCGGTGTTGGCGGTGACATTGGTGGCCTTCGGAACTTCGTTGCCGGAGCTGGCGACAGCCATCGCCTCAATCGTGAAAGGCCACAGCGAGTTGCTGGTTGGGAACATTATCGGGGCCGACATATTGAACGTGTTGTTCGTGATCGGGGCATCCGCGGTGGCTAGGGATCTTAGCGTTGACCCGATGTTCTTCTATCTGTCGTTCCCGGTCATGCTGTTGGTGCTGGGCTTGCTGCGGGGATATATCTTTATTAACGGCAGCACTTTCCGTAGATGGCAGGGGGTTCCTCTCCTGGCTGCGTATGCGGCGTTCGTGCTGTTTACGCTGCGCTCTCGCGGGCTTGTCTGAGCTGGACTTCTTCGCAAAGCGGGAAACATTCGCAACTTCTGCGCTTCTGCGTGTAAAATCTGTCTAGCATAAGTTCACCTGCCGGGAAGGGCTCAGGCCACCCCGCAGGTGTTTTGCTAACAAGGAGCGGACATGCGTTTTGTGGTTATACCGTTCGCATTGACGGCACTTGTGGCAGCGGGGCAGGCCACCGAAGCGGACGTAGCAGCCGGCAAGTTGATTGAATTCCCGCACGTCGGAATTGCCCTGTCGTTACCCGACGGGTTTGAACGCCGGCAACCTATCGATCAGACCGAGGTTTTCCGGGCAGTGCGAATGGATCGTGAGGAGCCCGTTCAGTCGATCCGGCTGTCGGCATTCGCCGTAGGTGAACGGACCACTGCGAAGGACTTCTCCTCCGAGAGGATACGCCAACTGGAGGCGGCTTTGGCCGTCCGCGATCTGGAAGTGCTTAAGGAAACGGCAATGCCCGTCGCCGGGACCGTAGGCTTGGCCCAGAGGCTTAGGTATGACTATCGCGGGGAGGATGTTGAAGCTGCTGGGGTCTGCTTTGTCAGGGAAAAGGCCGCGGAGGGACATCGGATCTGCTACCTGTTGAGCGTGGAGTGCGCTGCCAAGCATGTGGATTGTCTCCTGCCGGCGCTCGGCGAGGTGATCAAGAGCATTGCGTTTGTCTCCATCCGTCGGCCTGGCGAGGCGCCAATCGGTCCGCTTGGCCCGGAAATCACCGATGCGCAGTCCGGTTATACCTATAGTCCTCCCCTGCGCTGGTTTGCGAGTTGGATGAATGGAGTTCTCGTAACCGGTCAGTTGGATTATCTCAGGCCGGAATCGGGTGTGGACGGCCTACCGTTGCCTCAGCTTCGCGTCTTGGCCGTCTCTGTTGCCGAGGGTACGAGTACTAAAGCCAGCGCCGCACAGTATCGGGACCGAATCCACGACCTTGCCGCCAAGCGAGGTCTGCACGATAGGACCAGGCTGGTTGGGGAAAGGCCCGCGAAGCTGTCGAAGCGGGACGCTCACCAGTTTGTTATCCTTCAGATGCCGGAGACTATGCCGACCACCAAGCCGGCAGTGACAATGCCCACCAATTCCGGGCGGGTATCGACCAAGCCCGCTCAGACGCAACCGGTCCGGACAACACGGGGCGACGAGACTCTTGCCATCGCGCAGCGGACATTGTGCGCGCCGTACAAGGGCAAGACCTTCAGCTACTCGGTCATACTGCTGTGCCAGACAGAAGACGGCAAAGCTGCCGAAGCAATGCTCGATAAGCTTTGCGAGGGGTTCTCACTGGCCGAGCCGACTTCTCCGCCCGCCACCAAGCCTGCCACGTCCCCAGCCGTTCAGAAATGACTTGCGCCGGTCGATGGTTTCTTGTAGAACTTCGGGTATGATTGAACTCAATTCCGTTATCTGTGGCGATTGCGCTGAACTGCTCACGGGTCTGGACGAACCCGTCGCCGACTTGATCTTCGCTGACCCTCCCTTCAACATCGGATACAAGTACGACGTTTACCGGGACAGGAAGAAATACGATCAGTACTGTGACTGGACGCGTCAGTGGATGGCCGCTTGCCTGAAGGCTCTCAAGCCTACTGGAAGTTTCTGGCTGGCTATTGGCGACGACTACGCCGCCGAGGCGCGCATTATCGGCAGAGAGCTGGGCCTGCACCTGCGGAACTGGGTGATCTGGCACTACACGTTCGGACAGAATACCAAGAAGAAGTT
>Ga0272444_10003553_pt1 | contig 13965 bp, 7 predicted proteins | sample SSMForm13_FD_201033 | JGI IMG/M metagenome (GOLD analysis project Ga0272444, IMG submission 201033) | Marine sediment archaeal communities from Little Sippewissett salt marsh, Falmouth, MA, United States - SSM-Form-13 | ecosystem: Environmental > Aquatic > Marine > Wetlands > Sediment ...
ACGCCTGAATCTATGAGAAAATTGACGCGCGCCACCCTTTTCATTGCGTTGTAATCGCTGCTCAGCGCCTCATTGGACAGGGTGCCGGCAAAAAGCAGGGCAACTGCGAAGTAAACCGCGATTGAAACGCCTACCGCCGTAAACGTACCCAGGGGCAGGCTCTTTCCCGGATCTTCAAGATCCCCTGACATGCTCACCCCCTGAGTAAATCCGGTTACCGCCGGGAAAAATATGGCAAAGATGACCCAAAAGGGAGGACCAGAGACAGGAGAAGCCCAGTTTACACCGATAAGGGACCCGTCCCACCTGATAAAGGCGCCTGAAAAAAAAGAAACCAGCGCCAGAAAAAGCAGGCACATGACCAGATACTGAAAGCGGGTCGCCCAATCCGCGCCCATCCAGGCAAGAATGAAAAGAAGAGAAACGGCAATTGCGGCGATGAACTGAGCGAAAAAAGGATCTGACCTGTTAAGGATAGCCCCAACTGCCTCTCCGAATCCTATGCAGTAGAAGGCAACTGAAACCGATTGGGCGAGAAAAAGGACAATGCCTATGGCCCCTCCGAACTGGACACCCAGGGTTCTTGATATGAGATAATAATCCCCTCCCCCTTTTACCCTAAGGTTGGTTGCAATTGCTGACAGGGATATGCTTGTGAGAATAGATATGGCATTTGCAAGACCTATTATTATAAGTGCCCTGCCCAGGCCTGCGCTGCCTACCACATAACCCAGACGCAAAAAAAGTATAATCCCAAGAATCGTGAGGATGCTTGGAGTAAACACCCCTGCAAAGGTTCCCAGGTTTGCGCCTTCCGCTTTTTCGATGGGGCCTTTTGTATTGTCCATTTTCATATCCGTCTTTTCGTCTAAATCTCCCGGGAGCTGGTATCAAAATGGAAGAGAAAGTCAACCTCACTTGTAATAATTACCTCAAAAGCACGGAATGATCTATATCATTTTGCTGACGCAATCAGCAAATAAGCCTTGGAGATCAATATCAGGATAAAATCATGGATAATCCGGCAACTGCCGTTTAATATTGATTCATCTATTTGACGCAATAAGCATGTGGAAAAATCGTCGCCAATCCGGTATCTCGAGCTGAAATACGGCACTACAGAGACGAGAGGAGGCCGACAATAGCGGCGAAAAGGCTAAAGTCAGAAAAGGGGATTCGGAGCATCTTTACTGTTTGACTACCCGACCGGCCTTGTTGAGTTGCCGAAAACGGCCCATCGCACCTCGGCAGGTTCCCGATAGCGCCGGCCCGTCAAGAATCCATATGATTTCACAATTCTGTTGACATCGACATGGCTATTTGTCAGCCTTTAAGATATCATATCGATAGCCATCCTCTAAACGGAATTACCGGATGACCGATGAAGTTCAAACCCCGCTCAAGCCCGTTACACCGATCTTCCATACGAACAATCGATAATATGGGGCAGATACAGGCAGGACTATCTTCAGAGCGATCGGGTATTTTTGATATAAGTACAAAAAAGATGCGTTTCCGCCCGTAAAATCAGGCTGTTTATCTAAAAATACAGGAGGAAGAAAATGTTCAACAAAAAGGATATCCGTCCCGAACTGGAATCAATGGGATTGAGGAATATCGCGGGCATCTACTGGAATGCCTCCACCCCTCATCTCTATGAAGAAATCATAAAGAGGCGGGAGGGGAATGTCGCCCATCTCGGACCGGTTGTCGTACGCACGGGCCATCACATGGGCCGCTCGCCTCATGACAAGTTCATAGTGGAAGAACCATCCAGCCTCGAAAAGGTATGGTGGGGAACGGAGAACAAGGGGATCGAGGAATCAAGGTTCGAAAACCTCTACTATCGGCTGCTCGCCTACGTACAAAACAAAAACCTTTTCATACAGGACTGCTACGCCGGTGCCCACCCCGACTACAGGATCCCTATCAGGGTCATAACGGAACAGGCATGGCAGAGCCTCTTTGCCCGCAATATGTTCATACAGATGCGCGACCCTGAAGAGATCGACACTCATGAGCCTAAGTTCACCATAATCGCCGTTCCAAGATTCAATTCACTCCCGGAGGTGGACGGAACAAGTTCCGACGCCTTTATCATGATTCACCTGAAAAAAAGGATCGTTTTGATAGGAGGGACAAGCTACGCAGGTGAGATAAAAAAATCCGTATTTACCATGCTCAACTATTTTTATCCCCAGGAATCGGTCCTATCCATGCACTGCTCGGCCAATGTGGGAAAAAACGGGGACGCCGCCATCTTTTTCGGGCTCTCGGGGACGGGAAAGACGACCCTTTCGGCCGACCCGGATCGGACGTTGATAGGTGACGACGAACATGGCTGGAGCGACAAGGGGCTCTTTAATTTCGAAGGAGGCTGCTATGCCAAGGTGATAAGGCTTTCCAGGGAGGCAGAGCCGGAGATATATGAAACGACAAGGCGTTTCGGCACCATCCTTGAAAACGTCACCCTGGATTCCAACTCCCGCAGGCTCAACCTGGATGACGCCTCTTTGACCGAAAATACCAGGGCGGCCTACCCGATTCCTCATATTCCCAGCGCAACCAGAGAAGGTGTATGCGGGCATCCTTCGAATGTGATAATGCTCACCTGCGACGCGTTCGGGGTAATGCCGCCGGTGGCCAAACTGAGCTACGAACAGGCGGTATACCATTTTCTGAGCGGATACACCGCCAAGGTCGCCGGAACCGAAGTGGGCGTCAACGAACCTCAGGCGACCTTCAGCGCCTGCTTTGGCGCGCCCTTTATGGCACTCAAGCCCGCGGTCTATGCCGGTCTGTTTCTTAAGAAGATCAGGGAGCACAAGGTCGGCTGCTGGCTCTTGAACACCGGCTGGTCCGGCAGGCCGGCAGGAGAGGCGGACCGTATAAAGATCGCCTATTCACGTGCAATGGTAAGGGCCATAATCGACGGGAGTCTTGCAAAACAGGAATTTAAAGAAGACCCGCTCTTCGGCTTTCTTGTGCCCAGGGCATGCGAAGGGGTCCCGTCCGAGATTCTTGACCCAAGAAAAAACAGTGCGGATTTGGAAAGATATGAAGAGAGGGCGAAAAAACTGGCCGCCGACTTCAAGACAAACTTCAGGATCTTTGAAAAGGATGTGGACGGTGATGTAAAAAAAGTGATGATCTGATAAAAATGACCCGCAAGATGGCCCAGAGAGGCCTTTGATTTTACCTGCAGGCATAAAACAGCCCTGTAGAGTAAAAATTTGCATCGAGCCGGTCCGAGTATTAACGCAATAGAATAGAATCGCAGGGGTGCCCATCGGAAAGTCATCGTTTCCGATGGACACATGATTCTATCTCATAAATTCTATCCCCGCCTTAATGGCCGTAGTTTCTCTTTTCAAAATTATCATGCCACGATTTCCCGGTATATAAAATGGGCTGAACAAGGCAGCGCAACCCTTCATCTTCATTCATGTCCACGAGCATGTGGAAAGGCGGACAATACCTTGATGGTGAAAACCAGGGTAATTCTTTACTGTTTGCCCGAATAAGGGAAGTGTGGCATTATAGAGGCAGGTATTCTCATCCGCTATCGCAGGTATCATAATTTAAGGGAGGTAAAAAGATGAACTATGATACGGCACTTAGACCCTATACCTCAAAGCGAATAGAGGAGATAGAATCGGCCGATATCCTGATTGGAATCCCCTGTTTCAACAATGAAAAAACGGTTTCCCATGTTATACAGATGGTAACTCACGGGCTTCACAAACATTACAGGGACATGAGGTCCGTCATATTTGTAGCCGACGGCGGCAGCACGGACGATACAAGGGATGTTGCCAGGGAATTCGAGATCAAGCCATGGCAGGAAAAGATAGTTTCCATCTACAGGGGACAGGGAGGGAAGGGAACCGCCTTGAGGTCACTTTTCGAGGCGGCGGCGCGCCTTAAGGTCAAGGTATGCGCAATGGTTGATTCCGATCTGAGAAGTATCACTCCCGATTGGGTAAAATACCTCCTTGATCCGGTAACAAAAAATGGATACCAGTTCGTGGCGCCCGTGTATGTCCGTCATAAATATGACGGCACCATTACCAACAATATAGTCTACAACCTGACCAGGGCGCTGTATGGTTTGCGGGTGCGCCAGCCTATCGGAGGAGATTTTGCCATTTCAAGGGATGTGGCAAAATTTTACACGGAACAGGATGTATGGGGATCGGATGTGGCCCGTTTCGGTATAGACATCTGGATGACCGTAAACGCAATAACCCGGAATTTCAAGATATGCCAGTCCAATCTGGGAGTAAAGATTCATGATGTAAAGGATCCGGGCCAGCATCTGGGCCCCATGTTTCGCCAGGTTCTCTGGACCTTTTTTTATCTGATGGAAAGGCATGAAACTTTCTGGAAAGGGGTAAAGGGAAGCAGGCCCCTTGAAATGTTCGGCTTTGAAGGGACTATCGAGCCTGAGCCGGTAAACGTCGATCTGAAAGGGCTTGTAGATCTCTTCAAGACGGGCTTTCAGCAGTTCTCACCCCTTTGGAGGGATATATTCCCCGGGTCCTGCTTCAATGAGATCAGCAGATGCATAAAAATGGATGAAAGGACCTTCCACATGCCCACGGAGACATGGATTCAGATACTCTATGAGCTGGCTGCAACTTTTCATGCCTGGCAGGCAAACAGGACCAAGCTTCTGGATCTGGTGACCCCCCTTTACTATGCAAGGGTGGCATCATTTGTGAGGCAGAGCCTCGATATGTCCTCGCTGGAGGCGGAGTCCCTCGTTGAGGAACAGGCAGCCAAATTCGAAGAAAACAAGGATTACATAGTAAAAGTATGGGACAGAAAAAAAGAAGAGTTGTCCCGTTAAACGCCCTTTAGGAGCGAAAGCACATAATATCCATATGGAAAAATTTATCTGCATACATGGCCATTTCTACCAGCCCCCCCGTGAAAACGCCTGGCTTGAGGCAATAGGATTCCAGGAATCGGCCGCGCCCTATCATGACTGGAACGAAAGGGTGAACGCCGAGTCTTATGCCCCGAACGCCCTGTCAAGGATACTGGATGAAAAGGGCCGCATCATCCAAATGGTGAACAATTATTCGCAGATAAGCTTCAATTTCGGCCCGACTCTTCTCGCATGGATGGAGAAAAAATCGCCCGAGATATATGAACAGATCCTAAAAGCCGACAGAGAAAGTCTGGAGAGGTTTTCCGGACACGGTTCTGCAATTGCCCAGGTCTACAACCATCTCATAATGCCGCTTGCAAATAACAGGGATAAAAGGACTCAGGTAATATGGGGTCTGGAAGACTTCCGTCATCGTTTCAAGAGAATGCCGGAAGGCATGTGGCTTTCCGAGACCGCCGTGGACATGGAAACACTAAATATTCTTTCCGAGCAGGGCATCCTTTTTACCATACTGTCCCCTCACCAGGCAAAAAGGTTCCGTCCCATAGGCGGAAGTGATTGGATTGATGCGGCAGGTGGCAGGATTGATTCCACAATGCCCTACAGGGTAAATCTCCCGTCAGGCCGTTTTATTACGGTCTTTTTCTACAACGGTCTCATCTCGAGGGCAGTTGCCTTCGAGGGGCTGCTGAAGAGCGGAGATACCTTTGCAGGGCGTCTCATGGAAGGTTTCAGCGATGTTCCGGAAAGAGATCAGCTGGTCCATATAGCAACAGACGGCGAAAGCTACGGACACCATCATAGATTCGGAGAAATGGCTCTTTCCTACGCCCTCAGCCATATCCGGTCAAACGGACTTGCAAGAATCACCGTCTACGGCGAATATCTTGAATTCCACCCCCCGACCCACGAGGTTGACATAATCGAGAACACTTCATGGAGCTGCTCCCATGGCATTGAGAGGTGGCGAAGCGATTGCGGCTGCAGCACGGGCACTCACCCAGGCTGGAATCAGGCCTGGCGAGACCCCCTGCGAGGCGCCCTGGACAGGTTGAGAGACTCGGTTTCCCTCCTCTACGAAGAAAAGGCCGGAACACTCCTGACGGACCCCTGGGCTGCCCGGGACGGATATATAGGGGTTATCCTTGAGAGGACGGGTGAAAAGACAGACTCATTCCTTTCCCAAAATTCCAAAAGAGCCCTCAACGAGGAGGAGCGGCTGTTTGTGCTTAAGGTACTTGAACTCCAGCGTTTTTCCATGTTCATGTATACCAGTTGCGGATGGTTTTTTGACGATATCGCGGGTATAGAAACGATCCAGATACTTCAATATGCAGGCAGGGTTATAGAAATCACAAGGGATACAACCGGGGTTGATCTTGAAAAGGACTTCATGAAGGCCATCACCCCGGCCCTGAGCAATCTTAAAGGAATGGGGAACGGCAGGTCGGTCTATGAAAATGCCCTCGGAAATGCCAACTATAACCTCCAACGGATCTGCGCCCATTATGCCACAGGGACACTTTTTAATGGTTTTACGGAAAGGGCCCGAATCTACTGCTTCGACGTTACAGGGAGCAACCTGTTCACATCTGATGCGGGAGAGGAAAGGCTTGTGTCGGGAAAGGCGAGGCTCTCGATGGGAAGCGCCCGGGTAAGGTCTTCCCTGACCGGTGAAAATGGTGAATTCTTCTTTGCCGTCCTCCACCTTGGAGATCATAATCTCTCATGCGGGGTAAAAGAGAAAATAAAGGCCGGTCACGATGAGACATTTCGAATTGAACTTGAGAACGCCTTTTACTCCGGCGATATCCCTTCCACGCTTCGATCTATCGACCGGTATTTTGAAGGAGGCCTTTATTCACTCAAAGACCTTTTTCAGGATGACCGGATGGAGATATTGAACCGGATTCTCTCATCCACCCTGGAAGATACCGAGGCCGTTTATAGAAGGCTTTATAAAAACTATTCGCCGCTTATTCATTTTCTCAGAGATGCGGGTCTCAAATCCCCCAGGGCACTTTCCACTACAGCTGAATTCGTACTGAACGCCGACCTTCTTGATGCCTTTGGAGAAAGGCCCTTTGACGGAAGGCGAACAACGGCCCTCCTCGAACAGGCAAAAAGAGGAGGAATTGAGCTAAACAGCGATCTTCTGGAATTTTCCATGAGAAAATGCCTTGAGGCGATCTCCCTTGATATCTCATTGAATCCTGAAGACATTCAAGGTCTTGAAAAATTAAATGAGGCCCTCGATCTACTGCCTGAGCTGCCATTTTCCATAAACCTCTGGACGGTTCAGAACAGAATCTACCGGCTTTTGGAAACAACCTACGGTGAAAAAAGGAATAAAGAGGAAAATGGGAGTTCGGAGGTCTCCCGCTGGACAACCCTTTTCAGAGAAATAGGCGAAAAACTTTCAATCTTCATACAATAGTAATTGTCCTGATAAACCGATTATTCCGGAGGGTCATCATGTTGGGAATAAAGAAAAGTTCGCATAAGGCGGGGCTTCCCCCGGGGACACTCATTCATATAGGTGAAAGGAAGACGGAAAGAGCAACAATAAGCCGTATTATATACAGCGAGAAAGATTATGAAGAAAAAATCGATATCTCTATCGAAGAGGCGGTTGACAATACCGACCCGAACAGCATTACCTGGATAAATGTTGAGGGCATACATGACACCGATATAATTTCAAGGCTGGGAGCGCACTTTAAACTGCATCCCCTTCTGCTTGAGGACATAGTCAACACGTCGCAGCGCCCGAAGCTTGAAGACTTCGATGAGGAATACATCTTTTTTGTTTCAAAGATGCTGACCTATGAAGAGGATCAGGGAAGAATAAGTATCGAACAGCTGAGCATGGTAATTGGAAAGGATTTTGTCCTCTCCTTTCAGGAGGCACCCGGGGATGTATTCGACCAGCTGAGGGAAAGGATCAGAAGCTCAAAGGGCAAAATCAGGAAGATGGGCACGGACTACCTGGCCTACGCCATGATCGATGCCATAGTGGACAACTATTTCATTATTCTTGAAAAAAACGGTGAAAGGCTGGAAGACCTTCAGGAGGAAGTGCTCGGTGCGCCCACGCCTGAGATACTGAATTCCATACAGCAGATGAAAAGGGACATGATCCGGTTCAGAAGATCCGTATGGCCTCTCAGAGAGGCCATAAGCGCAATGGAAAGGGGCGAAAACGCCCTTATCACAAAGGGGGTGGAATTCTACCTGAGAGACCTCTACGATCATACCATACAGGTCTTGGAGACGGTGGAAACCTTCCGGGATATGATCTCGGGGATACTGGACCTCTATCTCTCAAGCATAAGCAACCGTATGAACCAGGTGATGAAGGTCCTTACCATAATCGCCACCATATTCATACCCCTGACATTTATCGCCGGAATATACGGCATGAATTTTGAGGCCATGCCTGAACTCAAATGGAGATATGGTTATCTTGCAGTATGGGTGGTGATGATTTTTATCGGAATAGTCATGTTGATAGGTTTCAAAAAGAGAAAATGGCTTTAACGTAATACGACAACATTTTCAGGAGCTTTGAAGGAATGAAAAAGACGCTTGCCATGATAATGGCGGGGGGCAAGGGGGAACGCCTCATGCCTCTTACAAAAGACAGATCCAAGCCTGCAATACCATTTGGGGGGATCTATCTGCTTATAGATCTTGCCCTTTCAAACTGCATCAACTCGGAAATCTATAAAATCATTGTGCTGCCCCAGTACAAGTCGCAGACCCTCATGCAGCACCTTGAGGCCGGGTGGCATATATTCAGCCCTGATCTCGGGCACTTCCTTAAGATAGCCCCTCCCCAGATGATGGCCGGTGAAAAATGGTATCAGGGAACAGCTGATTCCATTCGTCAGAACAATTACATGATTGAACAGATTGCCCCTGAAAACGTGCTTGTCCTTTCAGGTGACCATGTCTACAAAATGGATTTTTCCCTCTTCAAGGACTATCATGAGGCGAACAAGGCGGATGTGACAATCGCCGTAATTGAGATGCCCAGGGAAACAGCATCTCAGTATGGGATAGTTGAGGTGGACGAAAAATATCAGATCAAAGGCTTTCAGGAAAAACCTGAAAGGCCCAGCACCATACCTGGCGACGCCGGACAGATACTTGTCTCCATGGGCATCTACCTCTTTAAGACGGAAGTCCTGATGGACCTCCTTGAAAAAGACGATCGGGCCGATTTCGGCAAACATATCCTTCCTCATATCCTCAAGACTCATCGTGTCATGGCCTATCCATATAAAAGAGAAAACAAGATCAAGGAGATACTCCTTGAAATATCAGAGGATGGGGAGCTGAGGGAAAGAATAGGCATTACAAAGGACTCGTCTTACTGGCGGGATGTAGGCACGCTCGACTCCTACTGGAACGCCAATATGGATCTGACAGGTGTGGACCCGTTCTTCAACATGTACGGCAGATTCTGGCCTGTACGCACCTTTCAAAAGCAGTACCCGCCTGTCAAGACGGTCTTTGCCCAGCAGGATAAACCCGGCCAAAGGGCCGGCATGGCGCTTGACTCACTCGTAGCTCACGGATCCATAATAAGCGGTGCCGTCCTGCGCAACAGTGTCCTCTCATACAACGTTTTTGTCAAAAGCTGGGCAAGAGTGGAAGAATCCGTGATATTGGAGGATGTGATTATAGCCCGAAACGCCCGCATAAAGAAGGCAATCATTGCTCAAGGCGTTCACATCCCTCCTGATACGGAAATCGGCTTCAGCCCGGCAAAGGACAAAAAGAGATTTACCGTCACTCCAAGGGGCATCACTGTTGTAACAAAGGACGATTTTCCCTCATAACTGGATACCAACCATAAAATAACAGGAATTTACCATGAAAGCAAAAGTCAGATACAGGGTGGTGCCTAATCTTCCTCCCGAACTCGAGCCGCTCAGGATACTTGCCTATAACGTCAGTTTCAGCTGGAAAAACGAAATAAGGGATCTTTTCAGGAGAATCGATCCACGGCTCTGGAATGAATCACGAAGAAACCCCGTTCAGATGCTCGGGATGATGAAGCAGGAGCGGCTTGACGAACTTGCATCGGACCAGGGATTTTTATCACAGTTGAACTGGGTCAAAGAAGACTTTGACCGTTATATTTCCCAGCCCCGTATAGAACATGGCGCATATTCGGATGAGGCACCTCTTAAAGTCGCCTATTTTTCGGCCGAGTTCGGGCTTACCGAATGCCTTCACATATACTCGGGTGGTCTCGGCGTCCTTTCGGGTGATCATTTAAAGTCATCCAGTGACCTTAACATACCTCTCGTAGCCGTTGGGTTGTTATACCAGGAAGGCTATTTCAGCCAGTATTTGAGTTCAGATGGATGGCAGATGGAAACCTATCCCGTGAATGACTTTGACAGCCTTCCGCTAAAACTTCTGAGAGATAAAGAGGGAAAGGCCCTTTCGATTTCCGTCGATTTCAAAGGAACCGCCGTACATGCCATTATCTGGCGAATCGACGTAGGCAGGGTACCCCTCTACATGCTCGATACCAATATAGAATCCAATCCGCCCGAATTCAGAGGCACCACAGGCCAACTCTACGGCGGAGACAGAGAGATGAGGCTGAGGCAGGAGATCGTTCTCGGAATAGGAGGAGTCAGGGCACTCAAGGCCCTTGGCATCGAACCGACCGTTATCCACATGAACGAGGGACATTCCGCCTTTTCCGCGCTTGAAAGGATAAGCATGCTGAGAAAAGAAAAAGGGCTTTCCTTTGACGAGGCCAGAGAAGTCGTCATGGCCAGCACCGCGTTTACCACCCACACACCGGTACCTGCCGGAAACGATGTCTTCGACCCCGATCTCGTAAGAAGCTATTTTGAAAATTATTCAAAGGAACTTGGTATAAATTTCAAGGTATTTCTCGGCTACGGCAGGCTGAACCCCAGGGACGAGTCGGAGCCTTTCGGCATGACCACCCTTGCGCTCAGGCTTTCATCGCATACAAACGCCGTGAGCAGACTTCATGGAAAGGTATCACGCAACATGTGGCAGGGGGTCTGGCACCAGCACCCTGTTGAAGACATACCCATTGATCATATAACCAACGGCGTTCATGTGCCCACGTGGATCTCCAATGACATGACCGTTCTCCTTAACCGCTATCTGGGGCTTAACTGGGCGGAAGATCCTGACAATGAAAGGCTGTGGGAACAGGTGGAACAGATTCCGAATACTGAACTATGGCGTACCCATGAAAGGTGCAGGGAGTATCTCGTAGGATTCGCAAGGCGCCGGCTCGCCGAACAGCTCAAACGGCGCGGGGCATCGACCGGGGAAATTCAGTCTGCAACCGAAGTCCTTAACCCGGACGCACTGACCATAGGGTTTGCACGCAGATTCGCCACCTACAAAAGGGCTACTCTGCTTCTCAGCAACCCGGACCGGCTTGACAGGATACTCAACAATCCCGACAGACCTGTTCAGATTATATTCGCGGGAAAGGCCCACCCGCAGGATAATGAAGGCAAGGTATTCATAAAACAGATAATTCATCTTGCCCGGGAGGAACGCTTTCGTAAAAATATCGTCTTTATAGAAGACTACAACTTGGATATCGGGAAACGGCTCGTATCGGGCAGCGATATCTGGCTCAACACACCCAGGAGGCCTCTGGAGGCCTGTGGAACAAGCGGCATGAAGGCCCTTGCCAACGGATCTTTGAACTTAAGTGTACTTGACGGATGGTGGGATGAGGCCTTTGCCAGTGAATACGGCTGGGCCCTGGGGCACGGAGAGGTCTATCAGAATCAAAAAATTCAGGATGAGATCGAAAGCAGGGACCTTTACACCCTGCTCGAAAACGAGGTAGTCCCGCTTTTCTATCAAAGAGGAAGCGACAGGATTCCGAGACTATGGATCGATAAAATGAAGGCCGGTCTTCGTGGTCTCGTTCCGATCTTTAATTCCCATCGTATGGTTCAGGAATATACCTCGCGATTTTACGGCCCATGCTCTAAACGTTACGAAAACCTCTGCGGAAAAGACTTCGAGGGCGCGAAACGCCTCGCTAAGTGGCGAAGCAGACTGATGACTTCCTGGAACGAACTGTCGGTCGATAAAATCAGTGTAATCGAGGGTCGTGAACTAAAAGTCGGGCAGAAAATAGCCATAGAATCACGCATAAGACTGGGGAGCCTTACTCCTGATGATGTAACCGTTGAGGCATATTTCGGGAGGCTGGATGAAAATCATGAATTCGCCGAAAGGGAAACCTCACCTCTCTGGTTCGTGTCCGTAGAAAACGGCGTTTCCATATTCAGCGGACTTGTCCCCTGCGATAAAACAGGTCGATTCGGCTATACCGTCAGGGTTACCCCCAGCAGAGAATGGCTGGAGGGCCGCTTTGGTATGGGGCTGGTTGTCTGGGCATAAGGGGCTTTAAATGAAAACTGTTCCAACATTAAACAAGGAAGAAATCTCCCGGCTGGTCTCAGGAGAACTCGACCCCTTTAAATTCCTGGGTGCACATCATCTGGAAAAGTCCAATTCCCTTGTTGCTGTAAGGGCATTTATTCCCGGGGCAAGGAGCGTCAACATACTCGATCTTACCCCTGTGGATGAACTGCCGGCATCTCTTATAGACAAGGCAGGCCTTTTTGAGGCCCTTATACCGGATCACACGGAACTGCGGCCATACCGTCTCAAGGTCGACTTCGGGGCAGGCGGATTTTCCACCTTTTACGACTGTTACTCCTTCCTCCCGGTCATACCTGAACAGGACCTTTATCTGTTCGGCCAAGGTAACTGCTTAAGGATTTACGACCGTTTGGGTGCCCATCCCATAATGCATCAGGGCGTCAAAGGAGTGCTTTTTTCCCTCTGGGCGCCTTCGGCAAAAAGGGTGAGCCTGATAGGTGACTTTAACCAGTGGGACGGTCGCAGGCACCGGATGAGAATCAGGGGACAATCCGGAATATGGGAATTGTTCGTGCCTCATCTCAAGCCCGGCTTGATTTATAAATACGAGATACTGACTCCCGGTAAAGAAATCCTTTTCAAGGCGGATCCCTTTGCCTTCGGATTCGAACAAAGGCCTAAAACGGCATCAGTTGTGGAGGATCTAGAGGGATTCAAATGGACGGACGAGAAATGGATGGAAGGCAGATCAAAAAAAGATCACCTGGCCTCACCGATGTCGGTATATGAGGTTCATCTCGGGTCATGGCGGAGAAAAGAGCAGGAGGGTGACAGGTGGCTCACCTACGGAGAGGATGCTGATGAATTGATCCCATATGTAAAGGATATGGGTTTCAACTATATCGAACTCCTCCCGATAGCCGAACATCCATTTGACGGCTCGTGGGGGTACCAGGTGACCGGATATTATGCCGCCACCTCCCGCTTCGGCGCGCCTGAAGATTTGATGGCATTCATCGACCGATGCCATAACGAAGAAATAGGAGTGATTCTGGACTGGGTGCCTGCACATTTCCCCAGGGACCCTCACGGCCTCGAGTATTTTGACGGGACACACCTGTTTGAGCACTCTGATCCCCGTCAGGGAGCGCACAGGGACTGGGACACCCTCATATTCAATTACGGGAGAAACGAAGTTCGAAACTTTCTGGTGGCAAACGCCCTTTTCTGGCTTGAAAAATATCACATAGATGGATTGAGGGTAGACGCGGTTGCCTCCATGCTCTATCTCGACTACAGCAGGGAGAAGGGAGACTGGGTTCCCAACCGGTACGGGGGCAGGGAAAATCTGGAGGCGATAGAGTTTTTGAAGAATTTGAATACCAGGATTTTCGAGCAATTTCCCGGTGCCATAACAATAGCCGAGGAGTCCACCGCGTGGCCGGCGGTAACCGCTCCGGTGCATCTGGGCGGACTCGGGTTTCTGTTCAAATGGAATATGGGCTGGATGCACGACATGCTTTCATTCATGAGGCAGGACCCTGTCCACCGTCGTTATCAGATGGACAAACTGACATTTTCACTTCTTTATGCCTTCAGCGAAAATTTCATGCTCCCCCTTTCACACGATGAGGTAGTCCACGGCAAGG
>Ga0272444_10003556_pt1 | contig 13963 bp, 10 predicted proteins | sample SSMForm13_FD_201033 | JGI IMG/M metagenome (GOLD analysis project Ga0272444, IMG submission 201033) | Marine sediment archaeal communities from Little Sippewissett salt marsh, Falmouth, MA, United States - SSM-Form-13 | ecosystem: Environmental > Aquatic > Marine > Wetlands > Sediment ...
ATAGTATATCGTTGGCCCTTCAATATGTAGTGCTCAGACACTTTAGCGATACATTGACTGGAACAAGCTCGCTCGGCCACAGTGTTTTCTAAAAAAAATCCCTTGACAAACCACTTGTTCGATAGTATAGTGCAAAACGTTGCAGACTCCTTCAGGTTTCCTGTTCAACCGAACATCCCGTCTGATTCCAGGCCCGATGTAAACCCTCTGTTACCGACACGCCATGCCTCAGAAGACGAAAAAAAAGACCTCAGCAGATCTGTTGATTCGCCTGAGGAAGAGGAATACTCAGCTGGGTAAACGGCTCAGGGAGTTGAATTCCCTGTATAAAGCTTCCCAGCTGATGATCTCGCTGCAGAGCCTGGATCAGCTGCTTGAGGGGGTCACCCGTCTGGCGGCGGATGTGATCGGGGCCAAGACGGCATCGTTGATGCTCCTGGACGAGGAGACCAACGAGCTGACCATCGCTGCGGCCATCGGATTGGATGAGAAGACCATCCAGACGGTACGGATGCGGATCGGAGAGAGCATCTCAGGCTACGTCGTCGAATACGGAAAACCGCTTCTGGTCAAGAATGTCGAGACCGACCAGCGTTTTCGGCGCCGCAATCGGGAACGCTACGAGACCAAGTCGCTGGTATCGGTGCCGCTGGCCACCAAAGGAAAGATCCTCGGCGTCCTCAACCTGAACAACAAACGCTCCGGCGAGCCCTTTACCGCCTCGGATCTTCGCCTGCTGACCTCCTTTGCGGCCCAGGCGGCCGTGGCGGTTGACAATGTCCGGCTGATGGAGCAGAACCGGCGCAAGATCCAGGAATTGACCGTTCTCTACGACATCGCCCGCAAGGTCAGCACCGTCGATGGCATCGCCAAAGCGGTGGAGAACGTCTTCCGGGGCATCGGCCGCATCGTGGATGTGGATCACTGTTTCTGGTTTCTGTGGGAAGAACCATACCGCCGCCTCAGTTTGGCCTTCGCCATGAACGAGGGACGGTCCATCAGCCAGTGGTTGGAGGGCCGGGAGATCTATCTGACCGATGAACAGATCGGATGGCTGCAGAAGGAGAAGACCGAACATGTCAACCAGAGGATGAAGGAGACCCTCATCGATTGGCAGCTTTGCTCTCCAGAGGTCAAGTTTTTCAAATCCTTTTCCATCCTGGTGAGGGGAAAGCTGCACGGCCTGTTCTGCACCGGGAGCACCACCCTGGAAGGACTCTCCGCCAGCGAGGTACAGTTGATCTCCATCATCATCTCCCAGGCCGCGGCGATCTATGAACAGATCGCCGCACTGAGCAGCGCCACACAGGTGATGACCATGAGCAAGGTCGCCTCCGAGATCGCCCATGACCTGCGACATCCCCTGACGAATATCAAGGGCATTCTTCAGGTGTTGGAGAACAAGTGGTATGACGAGGAGTTTTGTAAAGAATCACTGCAGACCATTCATCAGGAGATCTATCGACTGACCGATCTGACCAAGGAGCTGGTTCGGTTCTCCAGCCCGCAGCGTTTCCAGGTCAAGTATCGGGATATCCACCGAATCCTGGATCATGCTCTGGACCTGGTCAAACATGAGTTGCAGGATAATCAGATCGAGATCACCAGACAGTATGGGACAGACCTGCCATTCGTGCCGGTCGATGAGAGTGAGATGCTGGAGATTTTTCTCAACCTGCTTCTGAACAGCATCGAGAGCATCCAGGGGGGCGGCCAAATCACCGTCAACACCGAGTTGGTCAACAGCGTCAAAGATGAATCGGGTGCATTCAAGAACCATCTACGCATCGATGTGATCGACAGCGGGCAGGGCATCGAGCCGGAGCACAGGGACAGGGTTTTCGAACGGTATTATACGACCAAGAAGAACGGCACTGGCCTGGGCTTGTCCATCGCCCGTCGCATCCTGGCCGCCCACCGCGGTCAGATCGAGGTACACAGCGTGCCCAGGAAAGGGTCGACCTTCACGGTCTATCTGCCGGTCTGACCGGTCATGGACCGGGATTCGGCGAATCGGGGTGACAGTCTTTTCTCGACAGGTGAGTGATCATGGCGAAAGAGAAGATTTCCCTATTGGTGATTGATGACAATCCCAAGGTCGCCTGGATGCTGCGGGAGGGTTTGAGCCGCGATGAGTACGAGATCCAGGCCGCTCCAGACGGCAAGAAGGGCATCCAGATGATGATCGAGGAGCAGCCCCAGGTGATCATCCTGGATATCAAGCTGCCGGGCATGAATGGAATGGAGGTACTGGAGCGGATACGCAGCATCAACCGGCGGGTGGAGATCATCATGCTGTCCGGGTACGGGGAGACCAAGCAGATCGTCAAGGCCATGAAGCTGGGTGCCTCCGATTTTATCAGCAAGCCGTTCGATGTGGAGGAGGTCGATATCGTCATCCGCAGCGTCCTGGAGAAGAGCGAGCTGAAGAGAGAGGTTCGCCATCTACGCTCGGAGCTGCAGGCCAAGAGCCAGTATGAGAATTTCGTCGGAGACAGCGCCCGGATCCTGGAGATCAAGTCCATGATCGAGCAGGTGGCCGATAGCGAGCTGACCGTTCTCATCCGCGGCGAGAGCGGGACCGGCAAGGAGGTGGTGGCCCGGGCGTTGCACCGCCTCTCGGGGCGCCGGGACGGATCGTTCGTCAAGGTGAATTGCGCTGCATTGCCCAAGGAGCTGCTCGAGGCCGAGCTGTTCGGGCACGAGAAAGGCGCCTTCACCGGGGCGGTGAAAAAGAAACCCGGCCGATTCGAGCTGGCCTCCAAGGGAACCATCTTTTTGGATGAGATCGGCGAGATGTCTCCGGATCTACAGGCCAAACTGCTGCAGGTTCTGGAACATCGAGAGTTCGTCCGGGTCGGCGGGGTGGAGAACATCAAGGTGGATGTGCGCATCCTCTGCGCCACCCACCGCGATCTGGAAACGGCTCTGGCCCAGGGTCGCCTGCGGGAGGATCTGTTCTACCGGCTCAACGAGATCACCCTCTTTCTGCCCCCTTTGCGGGAGCGGAAGGAGGACATTCCCCTGCTGGTGGAATACCTGCTGCGCAAGACCTGTGAGCAGTACAACCGGGAATACCGGCCGTTTTCCCGCTCGAACATGGAGCTGCTGCAGCAATATGATTGGCCGGGCAATATCCGGGAGCTGGAGAATCTGGTCAAGCAGATCGTGGTCCGCAACGATGAGGATATCATCTCCCGGGTGGTCACCCAGCGGTCACAGAAACAGCAGGCTGTGACGACACAGCCTTTGCCGGCCTTTCAGGTCGGCGACCTGGAGACCGGCCTGTCCCTGAAGGAAGCCACCCAGCAGGTCGTGGAGAAGACGGAAAAGGATCTCATCCGCGGCGCCCTCCAGCGGACCAACTGGAACCGGAAGCGAGCCGCAGAGCTGCTGGGTATCAGCTACCGCTCCCTGCTGTATAAGATCAAGGAGTACGGTCTGAATTGACCGGCTCTGATGACCCATTTGGCATGTATATTGCTTAAAATTTACTCACTTGGAGAGGTCGGGATGCGTATCGCGGATCCCTCGGCCTTCCCCCTGAAAGCGCCTGAAAGGAGCGGACCTATGCCACGGTCAAGGCGTTCCGGTCCAATTGGTCTCTTTTTCATTTCGATCTGCCTGGTTCTCTTTGCCGCCCAGGCCGTCGCCCTGGAGTATGTCATCGGGATCGATGACGTCATTCAGGTATCCTTCTGGCAGCAGCCCGATCTCAATACCGTCTCGCGGGTTCGCCAGGACGGCCGTATCTCTCTGCCGGTGGTGGGTGATATCCAGGCCGCCGGCCTGACCATCGGCCAGCTGGAGGAGAACATCGTCGGGGAGATCGCCATCTATAACGCCGTCATCTCTCAGGCGCGGGTCGATATTCTAGAATACAACAGTCAGAAGGTGTTCATCACCGGAGAGGTCTATCGTCCCGGCAAATACACCTTTGAATTCATCCCCAATCTCTGGGAGGTGATCCGGGAAGCCGGTGGGCCCCGGGAGGGGGCCATGCTCAGCGAGGTGACCGTCATCCGGGCCGAGGAGGGCGCCGGTGAGAAGATGACGGTCAATCTCTCCCAGGCGCTGGAATCGGGCGATTTTTCGCGCCTGCCATCGTTGCGGCCCGGAGACACCGTCATCGTGCCCGGAAGGGCGTCCGAGGCCACCGGTGGAACGATCGATATGCTGGGACGTTCGGTGGCCTTCGTCTATGGTCAGGTGGTCCGTCCCGGCGTCTATCCGGTGGAGGAGAGCAGCACCCTGTTGCAGATTCTCACCCAGGCCGGGGGGGTGACCGATCAGGCCGACCTGTCCAAGGTCCGCGTCCTGATCCGGCAGGAGCGCGCCTCCTCGGTGGTCAGAGTCGATGTGGAGGAGCATATCCGCCGGGGCGATCCGCCAGATTTTCCCATCCATGCCGGCGACACCGTGGTGGTTCCGAAGCGGTCGGGCCTGTGGCGTAACGTGTGGACCGGCACCACTCAGTTTTTGACCTTCACCTCCGGAGTGGTGGGATTTATCTATCTCATCGACTGGCTGCGTGAATAACCGGTCGGTTCGATCATAAGGACTCCGATGAACGTTCAAAAAGAAGAGACCTTCGATCCACGGCAGTATCTGCGGGTCATCATCAAGCGGAGAATCCTGCTGATTCTTCCGTTTCTCGGCGTGGTGATGACCGTCATGCTGGGCAGCCTGTTCATCGATCCGGTCTATCAGTCCTCCACCACCATCCTGGTCTCCGAGCCCCAGCTGTTGTCCCAGAACGTCGAGCGGATGGCCTCCCGGGGAACCCGGGAGCGCATCGACACCCTGCGCCGGGAGATCACCAGCCGGGATTATCTCACCCGTCTGATCCGGACACTGGGCTGGCATCAGGATCCGGCGCTGCAGGCTCAAGCCAAGCGGGAACAACAGAAATATCCCGATCTGACCACCGATGAGATCGTCGAACGATGGCTGATCGGCTCCCTGAGAAACAAGGTTCGGGTTCAGGGCCAGGGTTCGGACCTGTTGGTGCTCACCGTGGAGGACAACGATCCCAAAACAGCCCTCCTGCTGGCCAAGACCCTGACCGACGTGTTCATCGATGAAACCCTCCGACGGGAGCTGAGCGGGGTGCGCGGGACGCTGGAGTTCAGTAACGAGCAGCTGGCCATCTATCAGGCCAAACTGGAGGCCTCCGAGGAGAAATTACGCCGGTTCCGTGAGCAGATGGTGCGCCAGTCTCTGCAGCGCGAGGTCGGAGACGAGGACCATCTGCAACAGCTCAACACTTTGGTCACGAGTGCCCAGACCGATCTTCGCAAAGCCGAAGAACTGATCACCTCTCTGACCATACGTTACCAGAACCTGGCGTCCGATGAACCGCAGTCTTTGTCCAATGCCAGGATCGAGGAGCTGAAAAGGGAATATCAGCAGGGCGGGCAGCGCCTGGCCGAGATGCTGACCCTCTATAGCTGGCGGGATGGCCGAGTCATCGCTCTGAGCGAGCAGATCAACGAGGCTCGAAACGCCCTCCGGGAAGAGCTCGGCGAAACCTGCCAGCTGGTCATCGGAAATGGTCAGCCGGTGATCTGCGATGTCCTGGTCGATCTGGAATTGGCCCGGGCCGACGAGACCTTCTACCGAAATAAATGGAGATCCCTCAACGGCGAGGTGGACCGTTACGAACGTTCTCTGGTGGGGGCGCCTCAGGACGAGATGACCCTGGAGCGACTCAAGGAGGAGGTCTCCTCCAACAGAAAGCTCTACGAGCTGTTCCTGGATCAGTCACAGGGCGCTCAAATCCAGGAGGCCGCCCATCGGACGGCCGCCGAGGGACGGTTTCGTCTCATGGAGCCGGCCATGCTGCCTCTCAAACCGGTCAAGCCGAATCGTCTGCGGCTGGCGACCATGAGCATCGTCATCGGACTGATGCTGGGATTGACCCTGGTTTTTTTGGTCGAATATCTCGATCACTCGCTGAACTCGGTGGAGGATGTGGAACGATACCTGGGCCATACCGTGCTGGTGACCATTCCTCGAATGGATTTGGGCGTCAAGCGGAGCCCCCGGGCCCGACTGGTCGTCCTGGTGGTCCTCAGCCTGCTGGCCGTTATTCTTATCGCCATCTTTCTCAAGCAAAGGCTGATGGGTATCTGAGCCGATTCACCCATGGGAAGTTGCCATGAAATCTGAACACACCCGCGACCGAACCGCTCCCAGCCGGTATGTGGACGAGTCTCCCGAGGGCACCGAATTTCGACGGCTGGCCAAGAGGGTGCTGGATCTCTGCCAGCCCAAGGGCTCCCTGACCCTGATGGTGACCAGCTCCATGAGGGGTGAGGGGAAGACCACCATCGCCAGCCATCTGGCCATATCCCTGGCCAGGCGCAAGAAGAAGAATATTCTCCTGGTCGATGCAGACCTGAGAAGGCCGCAGATTCACCGTCTGTTCGGTTACGACCGGAAGAAAGGCCTGGCCGAGATCCTGGAGGGCGATCTGACGATTCCGGCGGCTTTTAAAAGCACCACGGCGGACAATCTTAAAGTGATCACCGGAGGAAGAGTGACTCGTAATCCCTCCAAGCTGTTCGAGAATGACCGCCTGAGCGAGTTGATAGAAAAATTCAAGACCGGTCAGGATATCATCATCTTCGATTTCCCTCCCACCATCCCGGTCAGCGACCCGGAGGTGGTCTGCAGAATGGTGGATGGCGTGCTGTTCGTCTTCATGGCTGGAAAGACGCCCCGGGAAGTGGGCCAGCGGGGTATTTCCATCCTGGAAAGGGCCGAGGCCAATATTCTCGGCGTGGTGGTCAATGACCTGACCGAGGTTCTGCCGTATCACTATCGGTATAAGTACTATAAATATTACGACAGTAAAGCGAACGTCACCCCGGCAGGGGAGCGCTCTTCCTGATCAGCGACCGGGAGGGGAGCTCTCTTTAGGGGGCGGGAAATCCTGATGGCATCCTATCTGATCACCGGAGGAGCCGGATTCATCGGCTCGCACATTGTCCGGGAGCTGCTGCGCCGCCGGCAAACGATCCGCGTGCTGGATAATTTTTCCACCGGAACAGAGGAGAACCTGCACGACTGTCTGAGCCGGATTGAGCTGATCCGGGGCGATGTCCGCGACCGGCGCGTCGTTCGACAGGCCGTCCGGGGGATCGATTATATTCTCCATCAGGCCGCCCTGGCCTCGGTGCCGCGATCGATCGATCATCCCGTGGAGACCAATCAGGTGAACGTCGGGGGCACCCTCAGCCTTCTTCAGGCTGCCCGGGAGGCCGGAACCAGACGTTTCGTTCTGGCCAGCTCGTCCTCGGTCTATGGTCCCTCGCCGCGGCTGCCCAAACGCGAGAACGCCCGTCCCAATCCGATCTCTCCTTACGCCATCAGTAAATTTACTGGGGAACAATACTGCCGCGTTTTCTTTCAATTATACGGCTTGCCGACGGTCTGTCTGCGGTACTTCAACGTTTTCGGGCCGCGGCAGAATCCCGCTTCCCAATATGCCGCCGTGATTCCAAAGTTCATCCTGGCCCTCCTCCAGGGGACCCGGCCGGTCATTCACGGAGACGGCCGCCAGAGCAGGGATTTTTCCTACGTTTCCAATGTTGTCCAGGCCAATATCTTGGCCTGCCGGGTTGAGCAGGCTGGCGGTCAGGTCATCAACGTGGCCTGCGGCCGGCGGTACACCATCAACGATCTGGCCGCACGGTTGAGCCGTCTCGCCGGACTCCGCAGCGCCCCCGTTCATACCGCCCCTCGTCCCGGCGATGTGCGGCATTCCCTGGCCGATATCACCAAAGCCCGGCAGCTGTTAGGGTACCGGCCCACGGTTTCCTTCGAGGAGGGTTTGGAACGGACGGTGGCCTGGTTCAAGAGGGCCCGGAAAGCCTCATCCTGAAGAACATCCGGATGATCCGGGCCTGGCGGCTATCGGTGCTGGGTAGGGAATCATGATCAACGCCCTGACAGTGGATGTGGAAGACTGGTTTCAGGTGACCAATTTCGAGAATGTCATCCGGCGTGATGATTGGGACGCCTGCCAGAGCCGCGTCGATATCAACGTCCGCAGGATCCTGGATCTGTTCGCCGCCCAGAAGGTCCGGGCCACTTTTTTCGTGCTCGGGTGGATCGCCGAGCGGCACCCTCTGCTGGTCCGGACCATACGGCGATACGGTCACGAGATCTCCACTCACGGCTATGCTCATATCCAGATCCAGAGTCAGACCCGGGAGGAATTTCGTCAGGATGTTTCCCGGGCCATCGATATCCTGGAGGACATCCTGGGAGAGAAGATCATCGGGTATCGGGCGCCGAGCTATTCCATCATTCCCGATACCATGTGGGCCTGGGAGCTGCTGGCCGATCTGGGCATTCGTTATGACTCCAGCATCTTTCCCATCAAGCACGATCGCTACGGCGTGGCCGCTCTGCCCAGGTTTCCCTTCACCATCGATCTCAAGGACGGCCGTGAGCTGACGGAGTTTCCCCTTTCCACGGTGAGAATCTTCGGCAGGAACATCCCCTTCGCCGGGGGGGGATATCTGCGGCTCTATCCCTACTGGTTCGTCAAATGGGCGGTCAAGAGGATCAATCGGCAGGGCCATCCGGCCATCTTCTATCTGCACCCCTGGGAGATCGATCCTTTTCAGCCCCGACAGAAGGTTCATTTTCTCAGGCGGATGAGACATTACACGAATATCTCGGCCACCGAGAGAAAGGTCAGGCTGCTTCTTCAGGACTTTCAATTCGCCCCCATACAGGATGTTCTCAACCTGTGAAGCGGGTGCCGGAGGCAGACGGTTTTTTCCTTTTCGGGTCTCTCGTGGAGATCTCATGAGAATTTTGATGATCGCCCCGGAGCCTTTTTTTTCTCCCCGGGGCACTCCCATCAGCATCTATCACCGGCTGAAAGCCTTTTCCAGGTTGGGCATACCCGCCGATCTGGTGACCTATCACCTGGGCCGGGATCCGCATATCGACGGGGTGCGGATCTTCCGTATCCCCCGTCTGCCGCTGGTCAGACGGGTCAAGGTGGGGCCCTCCTATCTCAAGCCCTTTCTGGACGCAGCCGTCTTCCTCAAAGCCCTGGCCATGCTGGCCAGCGGCCGCTACCAGGCCATTCATGCCCATGAGGAGGCGGCCTACTTCGCCCTGCCCCTGGCCTCGCTGTTCGGCCTCCGGTTGCTCTATGACATGCATTCCTCCCTGCCGCAGCAGCTGGCCAATTACGGGTTTTCCGGAAATCCCTGGCTCCGGGGGCTGTTTGTCCGGATGGAGCGATCGGTCCTCCGCAAGGCGGACACCGTGATCACCATCTGTCCCGACCTGCAGGAGCATGTGGCCCGGCAGGGCCAGGAGAGAAAATCCTTTCTCATCGAGAACACATCGGTGGAACCGGCCCCCGAGGATATCGATCGGCTTACCCGGGAACTTCGCCGGCGATTCGGCCTGGAAGGGCGGCCGCTGGTCGTCTATACCGGCACCTTCGAGAAGAACCAGGGGCTGGAGATGCTTATTCAGGGAGCCGGCCAGGTCCTGGCCGAGTTTCCCCGGGCGGCTTACCTGTTCGTCGGAGGGTGGCCCGACCAGATCGATCGGCTGCGCCGGCTGGCCCGGGGGAATGGGGGGGACGATCATTTCGTCTTTCCCGGCACCCGTCCCCTGGAGGAGATCCCCATCTATCTGGCCGCCGCCGATGTGCTCGTCTCGCCTCGCTCCCAGGGCACCAATACGCCCTTGAAGATCTATTCCTATCTGGCCTCCGGAAAACCCATCGTGGCCACCGATCTGGAGACCCATCGCCAGGTCCTGAACGATCGCGTCGCCCGGCTGGTTCCGCCCACGGCCCAGGGGCTGGCCGATGGCATCGGCGACCTGCTGCGGGACCCTTCCCGGGCACGAAGTCTGGCCCGGGCGGCCGGTCAGCTGGCCGGGGAGAAATACAGCTATGGGGACTACATGGACAAGACCCGTCGGGCCCTGGAGCATCTCCGGGGACGACAGTCTCTCCCGACGGCCGGACGATCTTGAGAAACGGTGAAATCGATATGTGCGGAATTTGCGGCCAGATTTATACCGATCGCCAGCGCCGGGTGTCTGCGGAGGTGATCGCCCGGATGTGCCGGTCCATCGCCCACCGCGGTCCGGACGATGAGGGCCAGTATGTCCGCGGACACGTCGGATTGGGCAACCGGCGTCTCCAGGTGATCGATCTGAAGACCGGCCATCAGCCCATGGCCAATGAGGATGAGACCGTCTGGACGGTCTTCAACGGGGAGATCTACAATTTTCTCACCCTGAGAAAGGAGTTGGCCGCCCGGGGGCACATCTTCCGGACCCGCAGCGACACCGAGACCATCGTCCATGCGTATGAGGAATACGGCCCCCGCTTCCTGGAGCGCCTCAACGGCATGTTCGGCCTGGCCATCTGGGACCAGACCCGTCAGCAGCTGCTGCTGGCCCGCGACCGGCTGGGCATCAAGCCGCTGTATTATTATTTCGACGGCAGACAGCTGGTCTTCGGCTCCGAGCTGAAAGCCATTCTGCAGGCTCCGGAGGTGGACCGGTCGATCGATCTGACGGCTCTGAATAACTTCTTAACCTTCGAGTATGTGCCCAGCCCGCGATCCATCTTCGAGAAAGTCCGCAAACTGGATCCGGGGCACTATCTCATCTGGAAAGCCGACCGCCCGGACATTCACCGCTACTGGCAGCTTTCGGTACGGCCGCGACGCCGGAAAGACGCCGGCGAGCAGCTCCGTGAGCTGATCCGGGACGCCGTCCGGCTGCGCCTGATCTCCGATGTTCCTCTGGGTGCTTTTCTCAGCGGCGGTATAGATTCCACCATCGTGGTCGCCCAGATGGCCGACCTGATGGATGAGCCGGTGCGGACCTTCTCCATTGGATTCCGGGAGTCCTCTTATAATGAGCTTGAGTATGCCCGGGCCGTGGCCGCTCGGTACGCCACCGATCATCGCCAGGAGATCATCGAGCCGGATGCCCTGAGATTGACCGAGCAGCTCATCGCCCAGTGTGACGAGCCCTTCGGAGACTTCTCCATCTTTCCCACCTACCTGGTCTCCCGGATGGCCCGCCGGGAGGTTACCGTGGCTCTTTCCGGAGACGGGGGAGACGAGCTGTTCGGCGGCTACGACACCTATCGGGCCCATCGGTTCGACCGCCGGTTCTATCACTGGTGGCCCCGGCTGATCAAGGAGAACCTGATCGGGTCTCTGGCCGACCGGGTGGCTCCACGGGAGGAGAAAAAGGGGCTGGTCAACATCTTCAAACGGTTCGTCCAGGGAACCCGGCTGCCGGCCGACCTGGCTCACGCCCGGTGGATGATCTTTTTGACCGAAGCCCAGCGGCGCCAGCTGTTATCTCCGCAGGCATTGGCCCAGCTGGACCGGCAGGACCCTTATGATTTTCTTCGCCGGCATGCCCGGGCCGCCGGCCCGGTCGATGAGGTCAATCGTTGCGGCTACGTCGATGTGAAAAGCTATCTGGCCGATGATATTCTGGTCAAGGTGGACCGCATGAGCATGGCCGTCTCGCTGGAAGCGCGGGTTCCGCTGCTGGATCACCGCCTGGTGGAATTCGCCTTTTCACTGCCTGCGAACGAGAAGATCCGCGGGCTGGGCACCAAGCATCTGCTTAAGAAGGCCATGTCCGATACCCTTCCCGAGGTCGTTCGGAGAAGGAGCAAACAGGGCTTCAGCATTCCCATCAAGAACTGGATCCGCGGCCCGCTGCGGACCATGATGACCGATCTGCTGGCCGCCGATCGGTTAAGACGTAGGGGATTGTTCAATCCCGCCCGGGTGGCCCAGCTGATCGACTGGCACCTTCAGGGGGTGGAGAATTACAGCCATCAGCTGTGGGCCCTGATGGTCTTCGAAAGCTGGTACGATACCTATATGGACCCGGTACCATCGAAGAGGTTGCCGACTCATGAGCCGATCGTCTGATCTGTTGCGCCTGGCTAACATCTACTGGTGCTATGCCGTGGCTCGCCGGAACCGCTGCCGCTATCCGCCCTACCGTCTGTGGGTGGAGCCGACCAGCCGGTGTAATCTGCGCTGCCCCATGTGTCCCAACAAGTCGCTGCCTGAGGATCAAAAGGGATTGATGGAGATGGATCTGTTTCGCCGCCTCATCGATCAGGCGGCCGGATTCGTGCACGATATCAACATCCATCACCGGGGCGAATCGCTGCTCCATCCCCGGCTGGCCGAGATGATTGCCATCGCCGCCGACCGCAGCATCATGGTCAAACTGCACACCAACGCCACCCTGCTGGACGAGGACAAGAGCCGGCAGCTGATCCGGTCTGGCTTGGGACTGATCTCCTTCTCCTTCGACGGCCTGGATGCCGAGACCTATGAGCGGTACCGTAAGGGAGCCGATTTCCACAGGACGGTGGAGAATATCCTCGGTTTTCTGCGGATAAAAAAGGAGCTGGGATCGGCCAGACCGGTGACCATCTTCGAGATGATGGATCTCACCGAGGTCGATCGGCGGTATCGTTTGGACGGCCTGGCGGCCTTCCGGCGACAGTTCGACGGTTTACCCTTGGACCGGTTCGTGGTCAAGAAACCGCATAACTTCGGCGGCAGCGTGCGTCTCTCGCCGGGGGGAGATCCCTCCCTGAGGCCGCTGACGCCGTGCACCTTCCCGTGGCATTCCCTGGTCATCTTCTGGGACGGGACGGCGGCTCCCTGTCCCCAGGATTTCTTCGGCCAGCTGGCCGTGGGCAACGCCGGGCAGACCAGTCTGAGAGAACTGTTCAACGGACCGCGGATGGTCTCCCTGAGACAGTCCATGCTGCGGCGGGAGGTCTCCGAGGAGGATCCCTGCGCCCGGTGCGATCTCATCCGCCGGCCAACCCTGCTGGGCATACCGACACAAAGTCTGAGATACCTGCGCCGTTAATTCGTACCCTGGCCGGGATGACATCATGAACCAGAATCATCATCCTTTTCGCGTGCTGCTGGCCGTTCCTCCCGGTGGATATCTGGCTGAACGGTGGAGTCAGGGCCGGATGATGCCGGCCCTGGGTCTGTCCTATCTGGCCGCCGTGCTGGAATGTCAGGGTGTCGAGGTGCAGCTGATGCCCTGCCAGGTGCTGGGGCTGACCGAGGAGCAGATCGCCGGAAGGATCTCCGATTTTCAGCCGGATCTGGTGGGCATCACCACCACCACCGAGAACCGTTTCCAGAGTTTCCATCTGGCCGCCCTGGTCAAGCAGATCCATCCACCGGTCCGGGTGATCCTGGGTGGGCCGCACCTGAACGCCACCGCGGTGGACACCTTGCGGCATATCGAATCTGTCGATGGTGTGGTCGTGGGCGAGGGGGAGCAGACGGTGGTGGACCTGGTCTCGGCCCTGCGATCGGGCGGCACCCTGGAGGGAATTCAGGGGCTGGCCTATCGCCGGGGCGATCAGGTTGTGGAGAACCCCCGCCGGCCGCTGATCCCGGATCTGGATACGCTGCCCCTGCCGGCCAGGCATCTGGAACCCTGGGACCGCTATGACTGCCGCATGGAGGTCCCCGGCCGGGGACTGCTGCCGGCAGCCAATATGATGACCAGCCGGGGCTGCCCCTTCGATTGCAATTTCTGCGCCACACCGATCAACTGGGGACGGAAGGTGCGGGGGCTGTCGCCGGAGCGGGTCATCGCCGAGATCGAACATCTCATCGAGCGCTACCGGGCCCGGGTGATCTGGTTCTACGATGACACCTTCAACTATGATCCCCGGCGACTGCGGCGTATCTGCGATCTGATCCGCCAGCGGGACCTGGATATCCGCTGGTACTGCGAGGTACGCGTCGATCTGCTGTCCAAGGCCGATTTGGAGCTGATGGTCCGCTCCGGCTGCTACTATATCGGCTTCGGCGTGGAGACCGCCTCGCAGCGGATCAGCCGGGAGATCATCGGCAAGAAGGTCGATCTTCCCAAAGCCCTGCAAGTC
>Ga0272444_10003557_pt1 | contig 13962 bp, 11 predicted proteins | sample SSMForm13_FD_201033 | JGI IMG/M metagenome (GOLD analysis project Ga0272444, IMG submission 201033) | Marine sediment archaeal communities from Little Sippewissett salt marsh, Falmouth, MA, United States - SSM-Form-13 | ecosystem: Environmental > Aquatic > Marine > Wetlands > Sediment ...
CTGCCTGCGCGAGTGCAGGCAGCCTCGTTCTGTGTCACGTCGAGGTAGCGTGGAGTCCTACCGATACATGCTCTTGATCTTCCCCCACGTGGAGGTCTCGACCGGGTTCGGCTCCTCGGGCCAGCATGGCGGGCCCACGCAGAAGCAGGGGTTGCAGCCGTCGCCGCCCCCGACCTCGACATAGCCGGCGCGTCCGTTCCCGGTCCCGCCGATCTCCGGGTACGGCAGGACGCGGTTGTAGCCCTGGTAGTAGCACGCGTTGATCTCGTGGTTGGCGCAGTCCCACACGCCCGCGGAGCCGTTGCCGAACCAGACTCTCACGCGGCCAGGGGACGTCGGCAGGAGCGTCAGGACGCCGATCGTTGTCGGGAAGCCCGGCGGCTGACAGTCGTTCCACGCCTGATAGGTGAAGTCGCCGATCGTCCCGTCGAACGGGTCGACGTCGTAGTCGGCGCACGACTGCCAGTTGACGAAGCCCCAACCAGGGGGCCACTCGAGGGTGTACTGCGCGCCGCAGAAGCCGTTCTCGTGGAAGCAGACCATCACGATGAAGTCCTTGGGAAGTCCGTCGAACGGCGCCGCGGTGTTGATGAAGCTGCAGTCCGGCAGGAAGTAGCTGCAGTCGTGGCCGTCGTAGTCGACGTGGAGCGCGATGCCGACGTTGGGATTCTGCCCGTCCTCCGGCGGGTAGATCCAGTAGTCACACTCGCAGCCCTCTTCCGGCGGGTTCGGGTCCATGCCGACGCCGAGGTTCCCACCTATGCAGTAGAAGTCGGAGAGGTAGCAGCAATCGAGAACCTCTCGGCCGGTGCCCGGCTCAACCTGCCCGTGTGGCAGGATGTCCAGCGTGCCGGAGACGCCGAGGTAGAGGTACTGGATCACGCCCACGCAGACGATGCCGTTCTCGTCCGGGTAGACGCAGTCGGCGCCGGCTGCGATCGTCCAGCCGGGGTCGGTCTCGGCATCGCCGAAGTCGAGGCCGCCCAAGAGCGCGGTCTGGCTCAGCTTGAAGCCCTGGAACGTCCTCTGAAGCAGGAACGCCGTGCCCCGCGTGCCGCCGCACGAGTTGAGGCAATCGAGGCAGACGTACACGTCGAACGTGCCGCTCGCAGGCGGATCGACGCGGTCCAGACGGTTCGGCGGGTCCGCGTCCAGGTAGATTTGGATGTTCGGGTTCTGGTCCGCGTAGACCGAGAACGCGAGCACAACGATGAACAAGCTTGTGAGGAGGATTCTCATCTTCGTTCCCTCCTTGGGATGGCTTCCGTCCTCTCACAGACCAGCAGTCGCTCTGTTTCGATCAGGGCATCACCTCCCCGAAATCGTTACCGCACCGGCGGCGTGCGGCTGGATCCCACCCCATCACAGACGGGCGCAACGCACCGCCACCGAGAACCAGCCTCAAGTCGTCGGGCCGATCAGTCATGTATTGAGCAAGACTCAGTCTAGCACCATCATGACGAGTCGTCAAGCGACAACCGGCCGATCTTCAGGCCGCACCAGTCCAGATCAGCCATGTCGCCGGCAATGCCGCGGGGTTCTCCGGCATGGTTGAGTCGACCCTCTAGCCGTGCTAGCTTGAGGGGGTGGCCGCGCGGCACCAAGAGCTCTCGCCGCGGGCCAGTCGCCCCACGGGCAGGGATGGTCAAGGGAGGTTCCTCGCATGTCGAGACGTTCGATCCGCGCACTCGTTCTCATCGCGCTCCTCGCCGCCGCCGTTGTGGGCTGCGCGCATGTTCCCCTCCGCCAGGGCGCCCCGCCCACGAACATCATCCTCATGATCGGCGACGGCATGGGCGTGAGCCACGTGACCGCGGCGAAGATCGAGGGTGGCAGCCTCAACATGGAGCGGCTCCCCGTCGGCGGATTCGTCACGACCCACGCGGACGGTAGCCTCGTCACCGACTCCGCCGCGAGCGGCACCGCGTTCGCGACAGGCGAGAAGACCTACAACGGCGCGATCTCCGTATCCTCCTCGCACGAGCCGCTCGCGACCGTCCTCGAGCGCGCCGAGGAACGCGGCATGGCGACGGGGCTCGTCGTCACGTGCTCGGTCACCCACGCCACGCCCGCCGTGTTCGCCGCGCATGTCGGGGACCGATCCATGGACAGCGCGATCGCGAAGCAGATGGCATCGAGCGGGGTTGACGTTCTGTTCGGGGGAGGACGATCGTTCTTCCTGCCGAAGGAGCAGTCCGGTGCCAGAGACGACCGGGAGGATCTCCTCAAGGCGCTCCGCAGGCGCATGCCCGTTGCCCTCTCCGCCAGCGAGTTCCGCAAGCTCGGCGAGGTCGACGCGGCCGCCGCGCTCCTGGCGTCGGAGCATCCGCCGCCAGTCGGGACGCGCGACCCACCCCTCTCCGAACTGACGGAAAAGGCTCTCGAGATCCTCTCGCGGGACGAGGACGGGTTCTTCCTGATGGTGGAGGGCTCACAGATCGACTGGGCGGGCCACGAGAACGATCACGAGTGGCTCGTCGCCGAGACACTCGACTTCGATCGGGCCGTCGGGATTGTCATGGACTTCGCGGAAGAGCACGGCCGCACCCTCGTCATCGTCACCGCCGACCACGAGACGGGTGGCTATGCCGTCCTGGACGGGTCGATCAAGCGACAGGTCGTATCGAGGGTTCACTTCGGAAGCGACAACCACACCGCTGCGATGGTCCCGCTCCTCGCCTACGGGCCCGCGAGCGAGTCGTTCGGAGGGATCCTGGACAACACCGAGGTGGGGCGGGCACTGATCGGGCTGGTCGCGGGCGGGCGCTGACGCCCGGGGCGATGTGCACCGCCCGCAGAGGGACGTCACGTGATCGAGTCGACGGTCTTGCCGGGGACGTCGGGCCCCACCTCCCCACCCTTCTCCGCGCGCTTCGCCCTCCTTCTGATGTAGGTATTCGCGATCCGGACGAAGAGCCTCAACGGAACGAGCCCGCGGCTGACTGCGCGGAGGGTCTCGTCCGACATCCTGCCGTCCCGAACGAGCTCACGTCCCGCCCGTCTCGCCGCCTGGAGGACCCCGCGGCAGGGCAATCTCAGTTCCAGCATGCCCCGCAGGAACCCGGCGTGTGGACGCAGAAGCGCGCCGGCGAACTCGATGATCGCCGTGTCCCGGTCGATCGCCCTCATCTGCTCGAGCACGGGATCGAACTTCTCCACCTCCCACATGGCACAGCTCGACACGAGGACGAGCTTGTGGCGCTTCTCCCCTGCCCGTGCCGGATGGTACGTGCGGCCGTCCTGGGCGGCGAACTCCGGGTTGACCATGAGCGCGGTCAGCCGATCCAGCAGGTTCTTCATCGTGCCGGTCACGCCTGAGATGTACAGCGGCGTCGCGAGCACCAGGACGTCGGCGACGCGCGCCTTCTCGGCAAGCCAGTTCGCGTCGTCATCCTGGAAGCACGTGCCCGGCGTTCGGAAGATGCAGTCGAGATCCCCGTGACAGGGCTCGACATGGAGTCTGGCCGTGTAGAAGAGCTCGACCCGGGCTCCCGCCTCCGTCATGCCTTCGAGAAACGGCCCGAGGATGATCTCTGTGTTCCCGCTCTCCATCTTCGGGCTGCCGTTGAACGCGAGTACCTTCAACATGCATCTCTCCGACAAGGCGCGCCGCGGCTTCGAGCACCCTCGTCCCCGAGCGCGGTCAGGCGAGCGACTCAACGATCTGCCCGAGCACGCCGAGCCCCGCCTCCTCGGCCGCACGCGCCTTTCTGAGATGCTCCGCGGCGCCGGCGCTCTTCTCGTCGGCGCCGATGGGATCCATCTCATACTCGACACCGAACGGGTAGGCCTCTGCGACCGCGTCGAGCGCGAGAGAGACCTCCTCGTATCGTCCGACGGCCTCATCGAAGAGCGGCGCGATGTCGCCCTTGAACCGCCCCTTCGCCTCGCGCAGGAACTCGGGCGCCATGCGCCGGCACTTGGCCCAGACCGACGCGTTGTATCCGACCCCGAAGCGACCCGCGCTCCCGTCCTCCATCGCGCGAATCCACGCGTCGTAGCCGGCAAGGCCCCCGTGGTACTCAGGGAGGATCCACTTGTCGGAACTCCGGCCGATCTCGAGCGCGAACGTGAGCGCCTCGCGCACGGTCTTCGCGTCCTCGGCCGCGCGCCCCGGCTCGACCGTACGCATCTCGAGCCAGCCGATTCCCGTATCGGCAAGCTCACGCCACGGCTTGGGGCCCTTACCGTCGTCCGCCTCCGGACCGGAGTAGTAGTACCCCACATCGTCGTAGCCGTAGACCACGTAGTACTCGGGCACGCCCAGCTCCCAGCCGTAGCAGGGCACGCCCGCGTCGATCGAGCGGCGCACCAGATCCCACGCCCGTTCCTGCGCTTCGGCAAGCTCCCCCCGCTGCTTCATGCCCGTCACGCCGTCGATCGAGAGGCCGAGGTTCTCCCCGAGCGCGAACAGGACCTTGTGGTTCCACGCGGTCGGCCCACTCGGGCACGATCCGTCCTTGTTGACGTTCAGGACGAACGCGTGCCCCGTCCCGCCGTAGAGCCAGCCGTCGGTCATCTCGATCCCGAGGTAGTCGATGCACCCCCTGATGCACGCGAGGTGGCTGACCCAGTGCGGGACCCATCGCAGGCTCTTCAGTTCCTTCACGAGTACCTCCTTGACCTCTACCTGCTCATCGATGCGAGCCTACCATTGATGGAGGCTCGCTGCCAGCGGTCGCGTGTGGTAGGGTGACGCAGCTCTCATCGTGCGTCGCTCACACGAAGAGGCAGACACATGCCCCACGTGACCTTCATCTATCCCTGCGTCGGACGCTTTCCGGACACCGAGTACGTCCGGTCGTGGCAGATGCAGCCCCTCGCGATCGCGGCCCTCTCTGGCCTCACGCCCCGGACGTGGGACCGCTCCTTCTTCGACGACCGGCTCGAGGAGATCAACTTCGACCTGCCGACCGACCTCGCCGCGATCTCCATTGAGACCTACACGGCCTGCCGCGGATACCAGATCGCCGACGAGTACCGGAACCGGGGTGTGCCCGTCGTGATGGGCGGCTACCACGCGACGTTCCGTCCCGACGAGGTCCTGGAGCATGCGGACGCCGTCTGCATCGGGGAGGCCGAGAACGCGTGGGGCGAGATCCTCGCCGACGCAGAGGCCGCGAAGCTCTCGGGCAAGTACGAATCCCCGCACCTCGCCGACCTCGGGGAGGTCCGCCTCGACCGCGGCATCTTCGAGGGGAAGGACTACTTCAAGATCGCCCTCGTCGAGACGAGCCGCGGCTGCCGCTTCAACTGCAGCTTCTGCTCGATCACCTCGTTCTTCAACGCCACCCACCGCAGGCGCCCGATCGACGCCATCGTCGAGGAGATCCGCGGCCTCGACGCGGACGCGGTCTTCTTCGTCGACGACAACGTGATCGGCGATCCCGAGAGCACCAAGGAGTTCCTGCGGGCCTTGGCACCCCTCGGGATCCGCTGGATCACCCAGGCGAGCGTCGACGCGGCGAAGGATCTGGAGCTTCTCGATCTCATGGCCGAGAGCGGATGCAGAGGACTCCTGATCGGCTTCGAGTCGCTCGAAGGCGACAAGCTCCGATCGGTCAGGAAGACGGTCAACGTCACGGTCGACTACGCGCGGCTGCTCGCGGAACTCAGGAAGCGCGGCATCGTGGTGTACGGGACGTTCCTGTTCGGCCTCCCGGGCGACACGGAGGAGACGTTCCGGAACGGAGTCCGGTTCGCCGTCGATCAGAAGCTCTTCATGGCGGCCTTCAACCACGTCGTGCCGTTCCCGGGGACGCCCCTCTACGACGAGTACGAGGAAGAGGGGCGCCTTCTGTTCGACCGCTGGTGGCTCGAACGGGACTTCCGGTTCGGCCAGTCGCCGTTCCGGCCGGACTGCATCGGGCCCAGAGAACTCGAGATGGGATGCCACCGCGCACGACAGTCGTTCTACGCGCTCCCGTCGATCGTCAGGAGGGGAACCGAGTTCTCCGCCAACTGCGCGGGATTGGAGATCGCGCGGCTCTACTGGGGCATCAACCTCCTCATGAGGAAGGAGGTCTCGATGAAGCGGGGCCTCCCGTTGGGCGTGAGGGAGTAGGTCGGCGACGGCCCGCGGCCTGCCCGCACGCGCGCCCCTACTGGCAGTGCGGCGCCCCTTCCCTGCTCACCCCGAAGCGCATCCCCTGCTTCTTGAACGTCTCCTTTTGGAAGAGCGGGTTGTAAGCCCAGTATATGAACGCGCGGTAGGGCGACCGCATGTTCGTCCTCGGGTCGAAGAACCGCCTCAGGATGGACCCGCGGCTGTTCCACCTCCGGCGGATGTCGAAGGCGATCTCGGTGAGCTCATCGGCGGTCATGGTGGCGGGCCGGAACGCGGCGTAGTTGAACCGGTACTCCGGGTGGAGCCACCACTTCCCGTCGTAGAGGAGCCGGCCCTCGGCCTCGAGCTTCCGATAGAGGGGCGTCTTCGGATACGGCATCAGGATGTTGTAGGCGGCAAACGTGAACTTGTGCCGGAGTGCGAAGTCGAGCGTCTCGTAGAGGCCGTCACGCGTGTCGCTGTCGTGGCCCAGGAGGAACGCGGCCCACGTCTGGAGGCCGTAGGTCTTCAGGATCTCGATCTCCCGCTCGTACGCGTCGAACCCCTCGAGGTTGGGGGCCTTGTTCATCTCTCGGAGAACGTCCGGGTCGATCGACTCGAACCCGATCACGTTCCCCAGGCAGCCGCTCTCGACCATCAGGTCCATGAGTTCGCGATCCTGGACCATGTCGATGCTGCCCTGGCTGACCCACCGGATTCGTAGCGGGATCAGCGCGCGGAACAGCTCCTTGGCGGCCTCGTGGTCGGCGACGATGTTGTCGTCGACGAAGAAGACCACCTTCATCCGCTGCTCCTCGATCTCCCGGACGACCTCCTCGACCGGACGGAAGGTGTGCGTCCGCTCGAAGAAGACGTTGATCGCGCAGTAGAGGCACTCGTTCACGCACCCGCGCCCGAACTGCGCGAGCGTCAGCGGCAGGTAGCCCTTCCCCTTGAAGATGTCCCTCCTCGGGAAGAGGCCGCCGGCCTGGGGCGCGATGCCGCGCGACCGGTAGACCGGCTTGAGGCTGCCCTCGCGCGCGTCGCCGATCACGTCTTCCCACACGGTCTCGGCGTCGCCGAGGACGATCGAGTCCGCGTGCTCCGCGGCCTCCTCGGGAATGAGCGTCGGGTGGAACCCGCCAAGAACCACGGGGACGCCGCGCGCGCGGTACTCGGCGCTGATCTCGTAGGCGCGCCGCGCGGTGAAGGTCTCCACCGTGATGGCGACCAGGTCCGTCGGATCGTCGAAGGGAATCGACTCGCACCGGTCGTCGTGGAAGGCGACGTCCACGCCGGTCGGCGTGAGCCCGGCCAGGACGCCGATCTGGAGCGGCTCCATGCGGCCCTCGTCGACGTAGAGCGAGTGCTCGAGCCTCCCGATGTTCGGCTTGATCAGGGTGAGCTTCACGCCCTCCCCTCCTCATAGATCGGATCCGGCACGTCCCCTTCGCCGAGCGGCCTTCCCTGCTTCCGGTGAATCTGCCGCCGCGAGATCAGATTGACGAAGAGCGAGAAGCCGGGGCGATTGGCCGATGCCCCGTTCCCCCCCCGCCCGAACGATCGGTTCAGGATACTCGCGTACGTGTTGAACCGGCTCCGCGCGCGATAGCACCCCTCCTCCAGGTCCTCCGCGGTCATCCGCAGCGGCCGGAACATGCTCTGTCCGTAGCGATAGTCCGGATGCAGCCACCACGGGTCGTTGATCAGACGCCCCTCCTCCTTGAGACGTTCGTAGAGCGGAGTCGCGGGCGTCGGGCACAGCGGATTGAAGTTCGCGAGGCACAGCTTCGAGCGAATCGCGAAGTCGAGCGCCGCGTCGAACGACTGCACCGTGTCATGATCGTAGCCGAAGACGAACGTGCCGTACACCATGATCCCGTGCCCGTGATAGGCCCGCACGATCTCGCCGTAGTCGCCGTGCCTCCGGTTCCACGCCTTGCCCATTTGCTCGAGATTCTCATCGATCATCGACTCGAACCCGATGGTCACGAGCCCGCAGCCGCTCCTCTGCATCAGGCGAAGCAGATCGCCGTCCTCCGCGGTGTCGAGCGACGCCTGACACGACCAGCGGACGTTCAGGGGGATGAGCGCCTCGAAGAGCTCCTTCGCGCGGTCCGGATCGACGAAGATGTTGTCGTCAACGAAGAAGACGTGCCTCCTGCCGACGCGCTCGACCTCGGCGACCACATCGGCGACGCTCCGGTGTCTGACGCTCGAACCGTAGAACGCCCTGACCGAGCAGAAGTCGCAGCTGAACCTACAGCCGCGGCCGAACTGGACGAGCGCCACGGGCCCGTAGCGCTTCCCGTTGATGATGCTCCTGTCCACAGGGAGCGACTCGAGCGCGGGCGAACGGTTCTCGTACACGGGCCTGAGCGCGCCCCCCGCGGCGTCCTTGAGCACCTCCCCCCAGATGCCCTCGGCGTCTCCGACGACGATCGACGTCGCGTACCCGAGCGCCTCATCGGGTGCAAGCGTCGGGTGGCAGCCACCCATCACCGTCGGGACGCCGCGCGCGTGGTACTCGACCGCGATCTGGTAGGCGCGCTTCGCGGTGGCGGTCTCGACCGTCAGGGCGACGAGGTCGGTCGGCTCGTCGAACGGGATCGCCTCGACCCGATCGTCGTAGAGAGCGCGATCGACGTCGGGCGGCGTGAGGCCGGACAGGATCGCGAAAACCAGGGGCTCGAGCGAATCGCCCCGCGCTCCGCGCATCATGCTCGGCCTCACGAACGTCACCTTCATGGTTCGGCCGCCTTGCCGTCGGGGAACCCGGCCTCGGCGCGCTCGGCAGCGGGCTCCGCGTCGCCCAGGTATCCTCCCCTGAAGAGCTTCGACCATCCCGGCCGGTCGTCGAGCACGCCCGGCTTGATGTCGCCAAGGCGCATGCCCCGCCGCGCCAGCTCGGCGGAATAGACCTTGGCGCCCGGCGTCGAGCCCGCATCGATCAGGAACACGCGCACCGGCCCGAGCTGCGAGAGCCTGCGGGCGTAGTCGTAGTGGAAGTTCTCCCTCAGGAGCGAGTCCAGCTCGTCCGCGAGGACACCGCCCGTCTCGTCATCGAGCCCGTCGCCTTCGAGAAAGAGCGTGTAGTGCACCCGTCCTGACGGCGTCTCGTCGGGCGCGAGGAGCCGGAAACCCGGAGCGACGCCGCCGTTCGATAGGACACTCTCGAGGCACTCGGTGACGTGCGGGAGCGCGAGCTTCTCCCCGAAGAGGTCGGCGACGCGGTTGTCCTTCCCGAGGAAGCGCATCGTCGGCATCTCCTCGACCCGGCCGGTGACGATCACGCGATCGTGGAGGCGGTAGCGGTAGAACCCGCCGCCGGTCGTCACGATCACCGAGTACTCCTCCCCTTCCCTGATCTCGTCGGCCAGGAGCGTCGAGCCGGACGACGCGCTCTCGAACTCGAAGAAGTGCGATGTGACCGCGAGGACGGGATCCGGATGCGGCGACAGCGGAAACGAGACGATCGCCTCCGTGGCGAGGAGCCCCTTCCCCTGGATCTCGACGTGCGGGAGATAGTCCCGAATCGTCTCCGCGTGCGCCCGGCACGGGCCGTCCACCCAGCACGAGACGAGCGAGAGTCGCGGCCAGATGTCCTCGAAAACGTCCCTCCGCGCCCCTCCGCGGAGGAGCGAGCCGATCTCGGAGGCGCGCCCCGGCTGCACGCGCGAAAGGAGCCCGAGGACGCCGTCAGCGCTCTCGAGGAAGAAATCGAAAAGTAGCGTGAGGAACGTCGGGCTCCACACCGAGATGAGTCCGAGATCCCGATCGGCCAGAAGGTGAACGAGCGTCCGGTGGCGGAACTCGTCGGGATCGTCGATCCTCGCGACGGACGGCGGAACGGCCATCACGCGCCGCGCGACCCACCGGCCGATCCGCCCCAGGTACGCCGAGTCGTTCTCGAAGCCGACGCGAATCTCCCCGAGCGTCTCGGGAACCGAGCCTGCGGGAGAGATCGACCAGTAGGACGTCGTGCCGGCGAGCCCCGGACGCTCCGCGAAGAGCGAGACGATCCACGGCGCGATCGCGCTTTCGAACTCGGCGCGGAGCGCCTCGGTGTACGGGACGAACTTCGTGCCGGACGACGTGCCGCTCGTCGGCTCGAAGAGGAGCACGTCGGCGGCGGTGAGAACGGATCGCTCGCCGGCCGCGATGCGCTCGATGTACGGCGCGTAGTCCTCGTACTCGGTCACGGGGACGCGCGCCCGGTACGCTTCGGCCGAGTCGATCTCGCCGAACCCGAACGTCCGCCCGTACTCGGTCCGCGCGTTTCTCTTGAGGAGGCCCGCGAGGTACGACTCCTGGACCGCCCGCGGCCTCGCGAGCGCCGCCAGAAACGCCCGGTGGCCGGCGGCGCTTGCGCGGATCCAGAGCCTGTTCGCGAGGAGCGTGGCGAGCGACACGCCGATCCTCCTCCTAGCTTCCGGCCGTGCCGTCGAGGGTCGGAAACTCGAGATCGAGGGGGCCGAGCTTCCGGAGCATGCCCGCCACCCTGGGACGGATGTTGTCCACGTGGAAGCGCGCGAGGCACACCAGCTCCTCGCCGCGCGCGTGTCCCGGATTGGCGCCGACGAAGAACGCGACGTGCGGGTCCTTGAGCAGATCGTCCGTCACGTCCGCGACGCCCGCCTTGACGTGCGGCGCGTCCGAGCCGAACGAGACGACCCCCGACCCGGGGTGGTAGTAGTCCCCGAACTTCCGTGTGGCAAGGCTCCGCATGAGGTTCGCCTCGTAGGGCGGGACCTCGCTGCCGCACGAGGGGTAGAACTCCCGGAAGTAGACGGGCAGGTAACGGTAGGTCTTGTACCCCTTGCAGATCAGAAACCAGTAGCAGATCTCGCCGGGGAATCCCCTCTCGATCGAGAGCGCCATTCGCCCGAAAGCCATGGGCAGCTCTAGCCCGCCCCAGTGCTCCCTGTCGATGATCGTGTCGCCCGAGAAGAGGACGAGGACGCGCCCCTCGGCGCCCTCGTGCCCGAAGAGCATCTGGGTCGAGAACCCGACGATCTCCCCGGTCTCCTCGAGCGAGAGGGCGATCACCCAGTGCTTCTCGGAGAGATCGCGCAGGAACGCCTCTCGACTCACGTTGTCGTAGTGCGCCCGGAGGAGCTCGAACATCCGAGCGGTTTGCGCTGTCGTGAGCTTCGCTCTCGACAGCACGTCAGCGCGCTTCTTCACACGGACCCTCCGCGGGGCGTCAGAGCGCCCCGAGTTCGAGATACGGAACGCGGTCGTCGAGCCTCTCGAGGTCGGCCCGCGCGCCCTCCCAGTGCGCGACGAAGAGGCGGGTCGTGTAGTCGAAGTGCCGCACGCCTCGCATCGCTTCCGAGAGCGGATCGCGCTCGTGGAAGCCGATCGTGAAGAACGACGTCCCGCTCGCGTTCATCGCGTCGAAGACCTCCGCCAGGAGCGTCGAGAGGACCGGGACGCCGTCGTCCTTGATCGCGACGAGCGCCACGAAGAAGTGGTCGAGGATCGATCCCGGACCGGGCAGAGACGGGTAGCCGGCCAGGCGCGCGTAGACGTTGTAGAGCCGCCTCCCCCGGCGGAGCGCGCCGCCGTACCCGGTGATCCGGCTCTGCCGGAAACCCCGCTGATCCCACGCGGCGACCGTGCCGACGAGCGCGCCGCCCTCGAACGCGAGGAAGACGTCCTCGATCGAAAGCCCCCTCAGGAGGCCCGTGGGCGAGGCGAAGTCGCGCTCCTCGTAGACCGGAAAGAACTGCCGCCTCGCGCCCTCACGGTTCAGGAAGCTCGCGACCGCGCCGGTGTCGTCGGCGGTCGCGCGCCTGACGCGGATGCCGGAGCTTCGGGCAAACGGATTCCGCCGCTTGAGTCTCACGGCCATCGTCAGGAAGCTCCCGCGGTCCGCGTAGATCGGGAGCCCGCACTTGCCCGAGGTCAGGACCTCGATGGCCTTGGTGTTGTCCTCGACGATCGTGGTGAGCGACATGGGAACGTGATGCTCGTCGTGCCGCTCCTTGGCCATCCGGTAGAGCCGAACCAGGAGGAGCCCGTTCCGGTAGTCCGGCGCGACGCGCAGGCCGCTCAGGTACCCGAGCGGCCTCGGCTCGCCGTTCAGATAGACGGGCTTGGCCGCCCCGGTTCCCATGCCGACGAGCGCACCCGACTCCCGTTCTCGCGCGATGACGACCTCGGCCTCGCGCCCCTCGACCTCGAGGGCGTCGAAGTAGCTGGGCTCCCGGGGGAAGGACATGCGGATCCTCCCCTCCATGTCCGCCTCCCTGACGAATCGTCTGAGGTCGGCGTCGTCGGAGCGGTCGGCGAGCCTGATGTCGACCTTCGCCATGGAGCGCTCCCTGTCGGCGACGCGGCGCCTCGGAGCCGGCCGCCGCGCCCGATCCCGCGCGTCCGTTCATGCCCCGCCACGCGGCGGACCGTTCGCTCAGGCGGGCCCGGCGCTGAACGTGAGCTCGGGCGCGCCCACCTCGCTCACGGCGGACGGCGGGAACGTGGGCAGTCGCCGGGCGTAGATACGGTAACCCACGTTCGCCAGGGCCGAGATCAGGGGGACGCAACGCGAGCGGGCGATGCGGCTCACGATGGCGCCGCCCGCGTACGTTTCGTCCCACGCCCAGTGGAGCCCCTCGACGAGCCGGTCCGGTGACATCTGCGCCGGGCGGTAGACGGCGTGCTGCGAGTCGTAGAGAGCCCAGTCTTCGGTGAGGATCCGTCCCTCGGCCTTCCACTTCTTGTAGAGCTCGGTCTTGGGAAAGGGCGTGCACACGGCGTAGCGCGGGAGGTCGATGGCCGACGCTTTGACGAAATCCACCGTCCTCTCGAAAACGGACTCGTCGTCGCTGTCGAAGCCGAAGACGAAGCAGCCCTGGATCGCGATTCCGTGGTCGTGGAGCTTCGCCACGACGTCCATGTACGTCCTGGGGAAGTTGAAGTCCTTGCCGATCCACTCGAGCCCGGTCTGCGAGAGCGTCTCGAAGCCGAGAAGGAGCCCGCGGCACCCGCTCTTCGCGCAGAGGTTGAGAAGCTCCGGATCCTCGGCGATCTTGACCGTCGAGAGGCCGAACCAGGTCTTCCGCAGAGGGACCATCGCGCGGAAAAGCGCCTTCGCGTACTCGACGTCCTCGGTCGGGCTGGGATCGAGGAACGTCACGTACCGCCCCTCGAGCGTCTCAAGCTCGCGGACCACGTCTTCGATCGGACGGAAGAACTGCGTCGTTCCCCACGCACCGGGGATCACGCAGAAGTCGCACTCGTTCGAACAGCCGCGCGTCGCCTGCATGCTGTTCAGCGTGAGGTAGAGACGCTTGTGGAGGAGATCGCGCCTGGCGAACGGGCGGTTCTCGAGCGAGAGGTCCTTCGACTGCCGATAGACAGGACGCATCCGTCCGGCGACGAAGTCGCGGAGGAGCTCGGGCCACACCTCCTCGGCGAATCCCGCGACGACGCAGTCCGCGTGCTCCGAGGCCTCCTCCGGCATGATCGTGGGATGCACCCCGCCCAGGACGACGGGGACGCCATGCGCCCGGAGCCGGTCGGCGATCCGGTAGGCGCGCGTCGCCGTGCCCGTGATCGCCGTGATCCCGACGAGGTCCGCCTCGATCCGATCGGGGAGCCGCTGGACCCCCTCGTCGATGATCTCGATCTCGGCCCGAAGCTCGTCGGGCACGAGCGCGGCGAGGGTCGAGAGCGTCAGCGGCGCGTACCGGAGCGCCTTCCGGAAGCTCCCCGACGAGCATCGGTACATCGCGCCGGCGGGTGACATGAGGATGATCTTCATCGCGCCTTCCCGCGTTCGCAGACCCGGCCGTCCGAGACGTCTGACGGCACTCATTGTCCCGTGTTCGGGCGTCACGATCAAGAAGCCAGGCGCGGGCGGAGACCGCAGGGGCACGGGAGGCCCGCGCCGGAGGTCGGGCGCTCGTCTT
>Ga0272444_10003558_pt1 | contig 13960 bp, 13 predicted proteins | sample SSMForm13_FD_201033 | JGI IMG/M metagenome (GOLD analysis project Ga0272444, IMG submission 201033) | Marine sediment archaeal communities from Little Sippewissett salt marsh, Falmouth, MA, United States - SSM-Form-13 | ecosystem: Environmental > Aquatic > Marine > Wetlands > Sediment ...
ACCGTCAAGGTTTAATTATGAAAGACGAGATTAGCACCATAAAAGGTGTTTTTGTTTTTGCAGCCACGATTATCGGCGCCGGCATTTTGGCTTTGCCGGTTGCGGCGGCAAAAACAGGTTTTTTCCCCATGCTTATGATTCTGTTGGTTGTGGGCGTGGTTTCTGTTTTTTCAGCATTGTACATCGCCGAAACCGTGGTAAACACCCCAGGCGACCATCACCTTCCGGGTCTTGCAAAAGAACATCTGGGGGGATTCGGCTTTGCCACAATGATTATCGGCATCATTATTTATATTTATGGGGCCCTCACCGGTTATTTGGCCGCCGGCGGGCAGTTGTTTTATTCGTTATCCAACGGCAAAATTCCAGTCCTTGCCGGTATTTTAATATACTTTGTCATGGGCAGCTTCATCGTTCATTTCGGTCTCAAAATCGTTAGTCGTGTCGAAACCTAACTTTTCAGTGCAATGCTGATCCTCATCGGCACCGTCATCGCACTGACGCTGCCGAACATAGAAATTCCGTTATTATTGGAAAACCATTGGGGCGGTACCATGAACATTTTCGGCGTTGTGCTCTTTGGCTACGTGGGCCACTCGGTCATCCCGTCCATCGCACACGGATTAAAGCAGCCGGACCATATCAACAAAGTATCGGTATGGGGAGTGCTGATTCCTTTGTTATTGTATGTTTTGTGGTGTCTTGTCGTTATCGGGACAGTACCCAAAACAGCCATTGAGGGTTTGCCATCTCTTGCCGGTGCCAAAAGCTCCGGTCAACCGGCAACCATACCATTGGGGTTAATCGTCGGCGGAAGTGTCATCATTTTGGGTAATCTGTTCGCGGTACTCTCTACGATGACGTCATATATCGGTTTTGGTTTTTCGTTAAAAGAAGTCTATCTTGATGTGGCAGCAGATAGGTCTCAAAAAATGCCTTCACCGGCCGCAACACTGCTTGTTGTGATACCACCGCTTGTCATTGCACTCTTTAAGCCAGGGGCGTTTGTCAACGCTTTGGACATCGCCTTGCAAATGAAAGCCTCCGACTCGTGCAAAATTTAGGTAATACTTAAAAAATCGGTTAAACAACATGACAGGGTAACTATTTCAAATTTTAGCCCATATCATCGGGTTAGCAGAATTAAAGTTCTCCCCGAGTCAGCCGGTATTAGACGTCTCAAAACCTCCGCCTGAACATCCTATTTCGGTCCCTACCGCACGGGCTTCTGCCACTCTTTGGCAAAGATCCCTGCAATCCGGTCGATCTGACCCGGATCTATCTTCAGGGCTTTGGCCACTTCTTGGTACAGCGTTTTACGGTCACTGTTTTCGGCATCCACGAGGCCGTTGAGGTCCCTTTTCTCCTTGAGGTTTAGCCCCCCGGTATCTGCCACGGAAAGATAGCCGTCACTCCCTTCATTCAAGGCGCCTTTCTGGTAGTATGGTTTCAGCGCTTGGAAACGGGCTTTCATTTTTTCCTTCAGGGCGCGAATGGTTGGATTGGAAACGGTGATCACATCTTCCGCCCATGCACTGGATAAAGATAATACGATCCTGATTTCCGGTAAAAAAGTGCCATCATTTTTAGACTGGCCCCCCTTTTGATCCGGCTTTTTTCCCCGGATATCATTCACGATCTCCCCGGCAACGGATTCAACCTTTTCCGCCGGAAAATAAATATTTATGGTCACGCAGGCAAACAGGATGATCATCGCAAACACCATTGCCATCCACACGGGTTTTTGAAACATTTTCATATGAACCTCCCTCCGTCATTTGACAACCGGGCCCCCCTTGGAGCCGATTCTTTTGATTCTTTTAACCATGTCTTTAAAACGAATACGATTATCCGGGTTTTGATTTACAATATTTACCCCTGAAAAGCTACCTCTTTTTACCAGATACTCCGTGCCGCCTTCTCTAATTGTGCCGTTGACGGTGAACACATCGTTTTCCAAATGGGCATGGATGCCAATCTTTTCATAAGGAAATTTTTTGAAAAAAGCGGCAAAGGCGCCGGCCAACCCCATAAAGGGGCTCTGTCCCCCGCCAATCTGCGCAATGTTTTCTACGGCCTTAACGCTGATTTTTTGGGAAATCCCCTTTTTTTGAACCGTTTCCAGCAAAAGATTGAATCTCTGGGGTTGGCCGTAGGCCATCTCAAAATCACGAAGTTGACCCTTTAAGACCCCCTCTATGGTTCCGAATGCGGTATTCGTTGTCATTTGGGACAGCAAAAGATCCTCCCATTTTACATTGAGTTTAAAGACCGGTGCTGACGTAAAAACCCCCGAAGCCCCCAAATCGGATAAAATGATTTTGCCTTCGAATACTTCGGCCTTGAGTTCCCCATGGGTGGTAACGGCGTGATTCTCGTATCGGATGGGGTTTAGCGTACCGGTTAAGGCGCCCGCCAGGGGATGCATCCAGATTTTTGATAAAAGGGGTTGAAGCTTTATTTCGTCAAACTCCAGACGGGTATGGATGGTAAGATCCGGACCAAAGAGTTTTTCGACCTGCAAGGGCCCCAATCGGAGATCCCCGCCGGGAACCGGTATCACTGTCGGTGATTCAACGGATATCCGGTTCGGACCGGTAACCAGAGAAATGTTCAGCGGCTGTTCCGGCAGCAGGGGAACGGTTATGGATTCAACCTCCAACTTTCCGCTTAGCGTCTTAACAGGGGTTTTGGCGACTCCGGTTTGATACCAGACGGGCATATCAACAAGAATTCCCTTTAGGGCGATACCCTCCTCGGGCAAAGAAAAATTGCCCCCGAGCCACCCGAGACGCCCCTTAACTTGCCACGCATCTTGAGATCCGTTTATCCGAAATTCAGCAGAAACCGTTCCCTCGGTCTCAAGGGTTGCCAGAAAGGGTTTTTCCGTCTTATAGGGCTCCTGCAAAAAATGATGAACTATCGGTGTCAAGGGCGCCTTGGGGAGAATCGCCGTAAAATCGGCATCCGCTTTGGACGGATCCAGCTTAAAAAATCCCTGGATTTCAAGGGGCAGGATACCCGTGAGGTCGAATCTGAGCCGGGAAAGTTCTATCACTCTTTTTTGAAGATCACAGGTCCCGTTGCAGGACGTGACAATGGGGTTTTTCTTCATGTTCAGATAATAACGATCATAAAGGGCTTCACCGGCCCGGGCGTCCAGACCGGCGGTAAAAGTCATCCTGGAACGCTTTAAATCCACAACACCTTCGATCCCCGTGCTGAGGGAAATTTTTTCCCCTATTATGCTCCCATCCTTGTTTTCAAAGACCAGATCATCGAAAGACAGTTTTGCTTTCGCCTGCCAGGGGCCGGTCCGGGGTCCTGTGACGTTGATTTGGATTGAATCATGAACCTTAATATTCCATTCCGGCGGAATCAGGTGAAAAGCGGCGGCGGCGTGGAAAAGCGACGTCTCCTTCCCCTGAACCGTAAGGTTCAAATTGTTTTCCTGCAAATGAATGCCAAGCAAAAGATTCTTCAAACCAAGAGTCTCGAGTCGGACCTCAGGGAGGATAACGGATTTTTTTTCTGTGTCCATTCGGCCATCCGGGATATGCACGCGGATATCTCCGATCAGAATGTCCCGAGCCCCCGTGTTAATCTTTGCCGGGAAAATTTGTACTGCCGCATCCTTGATCTCGAGCACAGGATAGTTGCCGAAAATTTTCTCTGCCTCGATGTTGATGTCCAAAGGCGACTGGAAATTATCCGTCTTTTCCATTACGGACAGGCCGCCAATATGGATTTTCAAGGGAACAACGGTGGTTTTTCCCTGGTTTATGTTATAGACAAATCCGGTTTCCATGGACAAAGATTCAGCACCGGTCACTGAGACGGGTAATGATCCCGTCTTTTTCAAATCAGACCCCAAAGCAATACCTTGGCAACGGACGTTAAGCTTTTCCACATCGAGATCTTTGGAGCCGTGGCGATACGTAAATTTTGAGAGCACCTCCATTTTTTGGATTCCAAGTTCCGAGTCCTGGAGCCTCATGTCTTGAGATTCAAACGTGCCGCTGAATTTGAGATCGTTGATATCAAAGGTTGTGTCGCCAAAGATGGTCACGTTCGGTGCTGTAAAATTCATATTACGGGAAGAATTTTTGACTTCCAAAGCAAACGATAAAAAAAGATGTGGGTTGGCGCCGGCTATGGCATGAATTCCAAGGGCCTGAAAAGCTTGACCACCCATAGCTGCCGAGATGCGCCCGTCAAGAAGTTCCCCTGACTGAAATTTGATGTCTCGAAAGAAAAAGAGGCCGATAAGGCTCCGGGCCATTCCGGCCGGAAAAGAAGGCCCTCTTTTGACCGGCAAGATGCCGGGAAATGTGAGCCGCTCGGAAAAAAGGTCAAAATACAGGCCCTTTATCTGCAGATTTTTTAGAACAAGGGACCGATGGCCCCATGGACCCTCAACATCCATATCCGCTCTGATGAAACGAACCTCCATTGAGAAGGTTTTCTCTGATTTCAAGGGCTTGAAAAGAACTCCCCTGGCCTCTAAGACCATGGGTTTAAAAGAATAAGAAAGGTTTTCTATGGTACATGATGCGCCTGTGGATGCAGAGAGGGATCTTTCTATCATCGGCTTTACTTGGTCAGGATGATAGTAAAGATAAAGGCCAATGCCTGAAAACAGAATCACAACAAAACACAGGGCCATGCCTGAAAACAGAAAAAATTTTTTAATAAGCTTCATAGAGACGTCTCATCAATTTCATACCTAAACTGAGCGTTTCAAATTTTAAAAGGTAATCAAATATCATTTATTTTTAATGAATTATCTTAATTTATATTTTTAAAATTTGAAACCCTCCGGGATTGCCGATCTTTATCCGCCTCAGGCGTGATTACCGCATCTACTGCGTCAGATGCCGTCCCGCATAGGCGACTATAGCGGAACAACATCTTCCTTGTATCTGCGGCAACCACGCCAAAGGCGGGCAAGCCTCGACAATCGCTAATTTTAGGTAATACTTAAAAATCGATTGAATCCATAACATCCTGGATTGAGAAAACCTGAATTCGATATTATCCCTTGTTTTTCTTGAGAGGAACATAGAAATTTGATATAAAAATCAAAACAGGTGATAAAATGCCGAATTACAGTTCACCCCATATGCCGGATAGCCCTTCCTTGCCTATCCATACGGACATGATAGCGCCTGGCGTCCTTGGAGTCAAGATTATCGGCAGGCTCGATTCAATGACCACGGGCAATATCTGGCGTAAGACAAACCTGGAGCTTGACAGAACGTCTCCCAAGCGGGTTATCGTCGATGCTTCTGGGATTGAATACTGTGACGGTTCCGGCATCGGTTATTTATTTGGTCTTCGCCAGCGCCAGGAAAAAGGCGGCGGCGATTTGGAGATTCGCGGACTCCGGACGGAGTTTCAACAACTCCTTGATCTTTTTGATCCTTCTGAATTCGAAGAATCACCGAAGATCCAACCCGGTCCCATCAGCTTTTTTGAGATGATCGGACGGTCAACTTGCATCATCTGTGAAGAAGCCCATGCGTTCGTTGAATTTGTGGGAGAGGCCGGTGTGGCGATGGTTAAGGCCTTGCTCAACCCGAAACAGGTGCGTTGGAAAGATGCATTTTTAATCGCGGAAACCGCAGGTGTCAATGCTTTGCCCGTTATTGTTCTCGTCGGTTTTTTGATGGGTCTGATTATGGCGTTTCAGGCGGCCATTCCCATGCGCCAGTTTGGTGCGGAAATCTATGTGGCCAATCTCGTGGGGCTCTCCATGATCAGAGAACTTGGGCCGCTCATGACCGCCATTGTTCTGGCCGGACGGTCCGGCTCCGCCTTTGCCGCGGAGCTTGGAACCATGAAAGTCAACGAGGAAATAGACGCGCTCATCACCATGGGACTCGATCCCATGCAATTTTTAGTGGTTACCCGGATCCTTGCCGCGGTTATCATGACGCCGCTTCTTACCCTGTTTGCAGATCTTATCGGTGTGCTGGGGGGATCCCTTGTTTTGATCTCCATGGGCTATTCGTTAGCCACCTATTTTAAACAAATTATCTCCACGGTGAATTATGTAGACCTGTTCGGGGGTCTTTTTAAATCCATTGTTTTCGGTCTTTTGGTTGCGAGTGTCGGGTGTTTACGGGGTCTGCAGACTGAAATGGGTGCCACTGCCGTTGGGGAATCCACCACCCGGGCGGTTGTGGGCGGAATTGTTCTGATCGTTGTTACGGACGGCATCTTTTCGGTGGTTTATTATTACTTAGGCATTTGACGGCTTATGAACCTGATCCGGGACACGATTATTGGGGTTGAAAAAATTTCTGCGGGTTACAAAAATACCGTCTTATTGCAAGATGTTTCTTTTGAGGTCAAACGTGGTGAAATTTTCGTCATTTTGGGCAGCTCGGGCAGTGGAAAAAGCACCCTGCTAAAACTGATGATCGGTCTTAACAAACCGTTATCCGGCAGAATCTTCATTGACGGACAGGATATCGTCTCTGCCGAGGGCAATGAACGCCTGGCGTTACTTAAAAAATTTGGCGTCATGTATCAAAGAGGCGCCCTTTTCGGCTCCATGACGCTGCTCGAAAACGTCCGGCTCCCGCTGGAGGAGTTTACCGACCTTCCGCTTTCGGCCATGGATCTCATTGCCCGGATGAAGTTGAGCCTGGTGGGATTGAAAGAATTTGGAAGTCTCCTGCCCGCGGAACTCAGCGGAGGAATGCAAAAACGTGCCGCCATTGCAAGAGCCATGGCCCTTGATCCCCAAATCCTTTTTCTGGATGAGCTCTCGGCGGGATTGGACCCCATAACTTCAGCGGAATTGGATCACCTGGTCCTTAGTCTCGCACAAAACCTTGGCATTACGTTTGTTATCGTTACCCATGAGCTTTCGAGTATTTATGCAATTGCCGATCGGATCATTATGTTGGACAAAGCGCTAAAAGGAATCCTGGCAATAGGCCGTCCTCAGGACCTTCGGGACCACAGTAAAAATGCGTTTGTTCGACGCTTCTTTAACCGGCAGGGGGAATCCGATACCCCTGAGGAAAAATTTTCACCCTAATTGATTGCAAACAAAATTGAAAAGATATTATAAAGATTTAATGGTCCAAGCCAAACCCTGAAAGCGGAAATCAATGAATCCTTGATCGAGAAGAGATATGAGTGCTCAAGCCAATTATTTTAAAATCGGATTGTTTGTCGTCGTGGCATCGGCAATCGGCGTGGTTTCGATTATCGTATTAGGAGCGGGATCGTTTTTTCAAAAAAAGGTTCTTATCGAGACCTACTTTGTAGAATCCGTGCAAGGCCTGGAACAAGGAGCGCCGCTCAAATTTCGCGGTGTTCTGGTCGGTAAAACTACGGAAATTACGCTGGTGGGCAAGGCGTACCCTACCGATCACCAATATGTGCTGATTCGAGCAACCCTGTTTCCGGATACTTTCAGGGTTATGTGTACGCTGGTAAACGGAACCGATCTGAGCAAGAAAACCGAAAAGGAAATCGAAAAGGGGTTGCGGATTCGACTGAGCTTCCAGGGATTAACCGGCGCCGCTCATCTCGAGATGGATTACATGGACCCGAAATCCAATCCTCCTTTGAAAATCGATTGGAAACCCAAGTATTGTTATATCCCCTCCGCGTCCAGCACCATCAGACGCCTCAGCGATGCTGTGGATAAAATTTTGAATAATTTTGAAAGCATAGATCTCAAAACCATTGGTAAAAACTTCAACACCTCTCTTAAGGAATTAAACCGGATTTTGTCCCGGGCGAACCTGGGAAAAGTCGGCGAACAGGCGGAAACTTTGCTTTCGGAACTCAGAAAAACAAACCGGCGGGTTGCCAATCTTTTGAAAGATCCAAAAATAGATACGCTTTTGCCCGATGCAGCGGTAACCATGTCTGCCGCCAGACGAATTGTGGAAAACACAGAAAAACCCATGTCGCAAGTGCTCTCTGCGTTTAATGAAGTTTCAATCAGCATAAAAAAGCTGGCAACGCAAATGGATTCTCTTACCGGTGATGCCTCGGAAAGCGTCGCGCACTTGAGAAGGATTTTGCGCGGAATAGACAACCTTATTTCCGATGAGCAGCCGGATATCGAAACAGCTGTCGAAAATATACGGCATATTTCCGAAAATCTCAGGGAACTCACCGAAAATGCAAAAAAATATCCTTCCCAATTGCTGTTCGGCGAGCCCCCGCCGCATACGAAAACCGGAGAAAGATAATGAAGAAAAAAACGCTTCTGATTTTCTTTATCGGGCAGTTAGCGCTGCTTTCCCTTTTGACGGGATGCTTCAGCTTTAACAAAAATTTCCCTGAAAAACGGTTCTTTGTTCTGAGTGCTTCCAGGAGTGAGAAAGTTTCTTTGCCAAAGTTGAATGCGGTTCTCAAAATTCAAAGATTCCGCGTCTCCCCTCAGTTTGAAGGCAAAGGTTTTGTCTACCGCAAAGGTAATTTCAATTATGAGTCGGATTTTTATAACGAATTTTTCATTTCGCCGGGTTTGATGATTGCCCAAGAAGCAGGAAAATGGCTTTCAGGATCAGGCCTGTTTAAATATGTTATGACTTCCTCAAGCCCTGTTGAACCGATCTTGGAACTGGAAGGTGTGATCAGCGCCCTTTATGGAGATTACAGGGATACCAGGGTCCCCAAGGCCGTGCTGGAAATACAGTTTTTCCTGGTTCAAAATGTATCTTCCCGACCGGTCATCGTTTTTGAAAAGACATATCACGAAGAAACCCTTATAAAAGGAAATTCTCCGGATGCTTTGGTGGCAGGCTGGAACCTGGCCATTGAACAAATATTTACTAAATTCGAAACCAACGTAAAAGACCTCGATTTAAAGGAAGGAAAAACGTTATGAAAAAACTGAAATCGCATCACAACAACTCTGGCCGGATACCCATGATCCTGGGCAGATTCATGGCCGCTTGGGTCATTATCGCTATGTTGCTTGTGGCGGGATCATCGGAGTCCTTTTCGGCAATGAATGCCGCAATACTTCCCGGATCTTTTTCGCATCTGGTTAAAACCGCCAGCCCGTCGGTGGTAAATATCAGCACCATAACAACGGTTAAAGGGCAGCAGCAAGTCCCCATGCCGTTTGGCCCGGATGATCCGCTTAGAGATTTTTTCGAACGCTACTTCGGAGGCCAGATACCCAGAGAATACAAACAAAGGAGTCTGGGCACCGGTTTTATCATCGATCCCAACGGTTTTATCCTGACCAACAACCATGTGGTCGAGCAGTCCGATGAAATAAAAGTCAAAACAGCGGACGACACGGAATATACCGCCGAAATCATCGGCCGGGACCCCATGACGGATCTGGCGCTTATCCGTATCAAAACGGACGTTACGCTGCCCTCTTTAGTTCTGGGCGATTCAGACCGGCTGGAGGTCGGTGACTGGGTGGTTGCCATCGGAAATCCTTTTGGTCTGGGCAATACGGTGACCGCAGGAATCGTAAGTGCCAAGTACCGCCAGATCGGCGCAGGTGCCTATGATAATTTTATTCAAACCGACACCCCTATCAACCCGGGCAACAGCGGGGGACCTCTCTTAAATACCGTTGGTGAGGTAGTCGGCATCAACACAGCCATTTTTTCTCAAAGCGGCGGCAGTGTCGGCATCGGATTTTCCATTCCCATCAACATGGTCAAAGACCTTCTGTCTCAGCTAAAAAATGGAAAGGTGATCAGAGGGTGGCTGGGAGTTATGATTCAGAAAATTACTCCTGAGCTTAGAGCTAAACTCGACCTGTTGAATGAAAACGGCGCTCTGGTCGCAGACGTTGTTTCAGGAGGTCCGGCCGATCAATACGGCATCAAGCGCGGGGATGTGATCATGGACTTTAACGGCAGACCGATAAGGGAAAGCCGGGAGCTGCCCTATATCGTTGCCTCCACGCCGGTCGGCAAAAGGGTCACTGTGCAAGTCATTCGGAAAAGGGGAAAAAAGATCTTTCAGGTCACGGTCGGGGAGTTGAAAACTCCCGCAGAAGAAGCTTCACCCGGCGCCGGACCCGAACCCGATTTGGGCATGACCTTGAAAGAAGTCACCCCTGAACTTGCCAAGCAATTCGATTTGCCAGAGACCAGCGGTCTGATCATCGTTAAAGTCGAAAGCAACTCTCCGGCGGCCGAGGCCGACCTCAGAGACGGCGACATCATCCTTGAACTCGATCAAAAACCGGTTAAACGCCTGGGGACATTCATCAGTATCATACGGCGGTACAAAAAAGGAGATACGGTTTTGTTTTTAATTAACCGAGAGGGGGCAACCCTCTTTGTCACACTCACGATAACCTGACAACCAGGAGGATGTATGTCAGGCAAAATGAATATGGAATCCGATAATGCCCATGTGTCGCCGGAACAGGTGGATCGTTCTCCAAAACAGGAGTGTGAAGTTATACCTGAGGGTATCATCATCAATGAGGTGCAGCTTATTTTAGCTGAAAAGAGAACATCCTTATCAGCCCTGCGGACAGGCATAACGGTTTTTGTCCTGCCCCTGTCCGTTTTAAGCGTCCTGATAGCCACTTCCAAATACTACGATGTTCTCCAGGTGATGCACCTGATCTTACCGCTGCTCATCATTTGTGCAGCTTTGGTGGTTCTGGGTTCATACCTGATCATTCGAGCTATTATTCGAATACACCATCAGGACAACTTAATCCTGAAATTAAAGCGCAAGCACATGTGGATTTCAGAGTATATCGATTAATATTGCTATGCTGTCTTTACTTCGTATTCCAGCCGGAGACCCTGATTTGTAAGTCCTTGTCGACCTAAAGTAAAGAGTACGATGCCTTACGAACTAAGGTTTTTTGCCGATATTGCCGCCGCCGGCTAAAACAGGAGATTGTGCTGGGATTGGGCGGAGCTCATATGCTTCAGATTCTCGATCACGATAACCTGGAAGCCTATCACATGAACCAAGGCCATGCCGCCCTGCTGACCCTCGATCTCATGGACCGTTACCAGCAGGACTTGGAATGGGATTCATTCCCGTACGTGGATATACGATGATATGGCTGCCGTACTTGACCGCCACATTCCAAATTGGCGACAGGATCCCTATGCTCTACGAAATGCACTGGACATCCCCAGAAAAGAAATCTGGCAGGCGCATCAAGCTGCCAAACAACAACATGTAAACAAGGCATCAAATGCTTACACTACTAAAAGGAGATGATTATGTCGGAATTTATTGTCACCATTCTGGGACGTTTAGAAAAAATATTCGATCCTCAATCCCTGAGCAAGCTTCTCGTCGGTTGGTTGATGAACCTGGTCGTTGCCCTGACCGTTATGACCGTCTTCTATCTGTTGTGGCTGGCGGCACGGGTGGTTTTGAACGTTACGCTACGTCGAAAAGTCGATACTACAACCTTTTCCTTTATTTTAACCATCGTCAAATTCTCTTTGTTCGTCATTGGCGTGATCACAGCCCTGGATTCGGTAGGCATTAAAACCTCGGCCCTGCTGACCTCGCTGGGGATTGCCGGTCTGACCATCGGATTTGCCGCACGGGACGCCCTTTCCAACCTCATTTCAGGCATTCTTATATTTATCGATCGCCCCTTTGTTCTCGGCGATCTGGTGGAAATTGACGGTGCTTACGGCAAAATCGAGCGTATTACCTTACGTTCTACGCGGGTGGTAACTTCCGACGGTCGCATGCTGGCAGTGCCTAATACCGAAATCATCAACAAGACCGTAGCTTCCTATACGAATTTCCCTCATCTTCGTATCGATATCGGAGTGACCGTCGGTGTCGACGAAGACCTCGAGAGGGTCCGCCAGCTATTGCTGGCCCTGGTAAAAGACGATACAACCTTCATGACCGAACCGGCCCCCAGAGTCGTGGCAACTGCGCTTAACGACTACAATATCGCCATGGAACTTCAAGCCTGGCTCGACGATGAAAGGCGTCATGTTGAAAAGCGTTTTGAGTTGCGGGAAAAAACGTTCAACACACTGACCCGGGCGGGCGTGGAGTTGCCTTTCGAAACGCTGCAACTACAACCTGTCGAAGTTAAGATGCAGTCATTGGCAGGAAAGGCAACAGAGGTTTCGCAATACCCTTCACCTCTTTCCAAGGAGCCGGGCGCGTAAAAGGGCGGTGTTAAGGTGCTGATGATGAAAAGCATCATCAAAATTCCGGCCTTCATGATTCTTTTAATTCCCATATGCACGGATGCTTTTTTGCACCCTGGGATGATCATTAAGAAATCTATAAAGGGTTGCCCGTCCCACATTAAGGAGTCTTGCAGCCTTTGCCTTGTTGCCGCCAGTTTTTTTTATGGCGGCCTCGACTTGAGATCTGTCCAGTTTGCGTAAAAGTCCGCGCCTGGTTTGAAACAGATGGTTGTTATTAATCTCCATGGGAAGATTATCAGGGGTTATCTCATCTCCCTTTCTTTTAACAAAAGCAAACTGGATGGCATTCTGAAGTTCTCTGACATTACCGGGCCATTTGTATTCGGTAAGCAACATCATGGTCCTGTCTGAGACAACAACAGAGTGCCGGTTATACTGTTTGGCGGCTTGTTTTAAAAAATGATTAACCAGAAGCGGAATATCGTCTTTTCGCTCACGAAGGGGGGGAAGAGAAACGGGTACCACGTTAATTCTGTAATACAGGTCATCCCGAAATCTGTTGGCCGTCATCTCTTGTTTAAGGTCTTTATTGGTTGCGCTGATCACCCTGACATTAATCCGAACCGTTTTTTCTCCGCCCACCTTTTCAAATTTGCCATCCTGAAGAAATCGCAAGAGCTTTGCCTGCATGTGTTTTGAAAGTTCGGCAACCTCATCCAAAAAAATGGTGCCGCCGTCTGCCAGCTCAAATCTTCCCTTTTTATCCCGAATGGCACCGGAGAAAGCGCCTTTTACATGTCCGAACAGTTCGCTTTCAACAAGCCCTTCCGGCATAGCGCCACAGTTTATGGGTACAAAAGGCCCGTCTTCTCGGGAACTTGCCTTATGGATAGCTTCGGCGACCAGTTCCTTTCCCGTGCCGGTTTCACCGAAAATATGAACAGGATAATCGTATTCCGCAACATTGATAATTTGCCGAAAAATCTCGATCATTTTTCTGTCCATGCCAATGATTCTCGAAAAATTATTCGGACGGTTGTCTCCTGTTTTACGCTTGCCAGGATCTGAAATATCCCTGAACGATATAATCTCTCCAGTTGTGTTTCGATAATTACTGTGCTTTTTGAGAATTCCAGCTTTCATATCTTTGAGATTAAAAACTGTTGAAAGGGTGAGAAATCAGCACACTCGAATAGGCTGCACTTATGTTGATTATAAACTCTATTTACATGGTAGTTGAAAAATAGTTTTATCCCATTATTTTAATTTTAAATTTCATTTGTCGGTAATGGATTCGCTGGGAAGGCAATTTTCGGAAGTTAATAACTATCAGAAATTACTTGTTAATTATACTGTAACAGTGTTTCTGCAAATAGAATCCATATTTAAATAAAATATTTCACCTTTAAGAATCATTTTCAATAGGGTAATCACCTTATTTTCATGTGAAATTATCCCAAATTAAGGATTTATCCTGTATATTGTGATTAAAATACCTTATTCCACGAAATTCGATACGCCTTTTTATCCTGAGAGGTTTGCGGAAGAAATCGAACTTTTTATTTTGCCGTCTTAATGTTGACTTTTTACGTGTGTGGGAGGATATCTCAATAGAAAAGGTGATGGTTCTGCACGCACGACAACCATGTGGCATGGTCTGATACGATTGCAACTCATGGCCGAAGGCTTCGGCCTGTAAAAGACTCAGATGCAACGCGACGGCCCTTAAACCCACGGTCTTACGTAAGGGTAATAGTCAGGGCTTTGCCGGAGGTCGCTGAATTGGGCTCGCTCAGAATAACTCTACGTTTTGTGAATGAGGCGAACGAACTTGAGCGAACCGCCCGGTGCGG
>Ga0272444_10003561_pt1 | contig 13951 bp, 17 predicted proteins | sample SSMForm13_FD_201033 | JGI IMG/M metagenome (GOLD analysis project Ga0272444, IMG submission 201033) | Marine sediment archaeal communities from Little Sippewissett salt marsh, Falmouth, MA, United States - SSM-Form-13 | ecosystem: Environmental > Aquatic > Marine > Wetlands > Sediment ...
CGAACAGAACTCATTGTTACGTCAAGGTGGTTGTCGGGGAAAAAACTCCAGATCTGGAATTACAACTCGCCGGAGATCTTGTCGCAACAGTATCGAAAAAGATTCCCCTCGTTTTACAGCCAGTGACGCGTAAAGGGAGAGTCGCGGTGTCAACGCAGAAACTTCTCCATATGCAGGCCGTCATTTCTGAGTCACATGACAATATTCGCATTATTCCTCAAACGCATGTATTCCTGGACTTAATGTGACTTTATTTAAGTCTTACTTTAAGTTTTTAAAGAAATCTTCCTGGATATAAGGAAGCTGCAACTTATTGTAAAAACATTGAAATAAGAATCAGGGGTCTTCAGAGAATTTTTTTTCTAATTCTTCTTTGACCAGGGTGGGAACAAATTTAGAGATATCCCCATTCAAACGACCGACTTCCTTAACAATCGAAGAGCTCAGATAAGCAAACTTGGGGGAGGTCATCATGAACAGCGTCTCTGCCTGAGGGCAGACTGTGTGATTCATCTGCGCCAATTGGAACTCAAATTCAAAATCCGTGACGGCTCGCAGCCCACGGAGTATGACCCGCGCTTTTTTAGAGACAACATAATCAACCAACAGCCCTTCGAAGGTTTCAACCTTAAGCCGGGGATTGTCTTGCGTCAAACGGGTTATAATATCGACCCTTTCAGCAACTGAAAACAGACTGTTCTTTTCTGAATTACTCGCAACGGCAATAATCACTGTGTCGAAAATTTCCAGGCCGCGGTGCACGATATCCATATGACCATTGGTGAAGGGGTCAAATGAGCCGGGATAAATAGCAATGTGTCGATTCATTTCAGTCCTTTGGATAGGCATACAGAGTGATCTGCGTCGTTCCATATGTCCTGTGATCAATTCGTGCCAGTGTTGGAGCGTCAGCAATGACTTCTTCGCGTGCGGATTCGGTGCAGATTATTCCATCTTTAGCCAGCAGTTTCAAGGATTCAATCTTTTCAATAACTTGTGGAATATGATTTTCCCGATAGGGAGGGTCTAAAAGGATCAAATCAAAGGGGCCAAACCTCACAAGCTTCGGCAAAGTCTTATAAACGTCCTCTTTGATCAAAGTGGCTTGTGTTTGGAAATGGCAACGTCTGATATTTTCATTGATTGCATCTATGGCAGTTTTTCCTGAGTCAACCAGGATAGCTGAATGCGCACCGCGGCTCAGAGCTTCAAGAGCCTGGGCACCACTTCCAGCGAACAGTTCCAGAATATTTAATTGACTGAATGAGCCAAGACGACTGGTGAGGATACTGAAGAGAGCCTCGCGCACACGATCAGGTGTGGGGCGGACAGAATTGCCTGAGAAAGACGTTAATTGCTTGCCCCGAGCTGTTCCACTAATGATGCGCATGCGTTATATTGCCATAGCCTAGGTTTGTGTTAAAAGTCGGATGTTACTTATCAAAAGAGCACCATCCTTTTCAAGGTATTTATTGTTATGGATCATGTCTGGTTGAATATCTTGTCTGTTCTTATTGTCTTTGGGATGGCAATTATCAGTCCGGGTCCCAATTTTATACTTGTTTCAAGCACGGCTTTTAACCGATTCGCGAAAGAAGGCCTTTTCACCGCTTTTGGCGTCTCTGTGGGCAGCGCCCTGTTTACTGTTGCCGGATTGCTCGGTTTGATTCTGGTGATGAACTCTTTACCATATTTCTCTACATGCATTCGCTATATTGGAGGTGGCTATCTGGTTTGCCTCGGGTTCCTCATGGCTATTCAACCTTCAGGTCCTCAGGAAAGCATCAACAATAACAATAGTGAACCTGTTGCTTTCAGCGCCTGGAGATCATTTATAAAGGGTCTGCTGACCAATCTGACGAACCCAAAAGCCTGGGCGTTTTATTTCAGTCTTTTTACTCTTGTTGTCCAACCCGGGTTTCCATTATGGGCAAAAATATTTTTATGTACAGCGATGTTTATCATTTCATTCTCCTGGTACGGATTAATCGCTCTGATCATCTCCAGGACACCTGTGAAAGAAAACTTCTATACGCTTCAACATTGGATGAACCGCGGGTTAGGAGCTTTCTTGATTTTTATTGGTGTACGACTTGTTTTCATTCAATCCAAGTAGTGTGTCATATTGTGACATTATGGATCGATAATATAAGCAACAACCCAGAAGGCAAGAGGAGAGACTCGTGCAAGAAAACCATCTCGCAGGATTTGCAGCACATAGTGATCAAAGTTTGGGTCGGCAATATGATGAGCCTCACAAAGATGACCGCCCCGCCTATGAACGGGATCGGGATCGCATCATTCATTGTGCAGCATTTCGACGCCTCGAATACAAAACGCAGGTCTTTGTCAATCACGAAGGGGACTACTACAGAACCCGGCTGACCCACTCTCTCGAAGTAGCCCAGATAGCCCGTGGCATTGCTCGCGAGCTCAACCTGAATGAGGATCTGGTTGAAGCCCTCGCTTTATCTCATGATCTGGGGCATACACCATTTGGACATACCGGAGAGACCACCCTGAATCGCCTGATGAAAGATTATGGTGGTTTTGAACACAATCAACAGTCCTTGCGCATTGTTGACATCCTGGAACAACGTTATCCTGGATTTGATGGCCTCAATCTCAGCTGGGAGACCCGGGAAGGGATCATAAAACATTCATCCGATTACGACCGGGCCGGGAATGACGCCATTAAAGCTTTCAATCCAGAGCAGAGAGGGACTCTGGAGGCCCAGATTATCGATCTGGCGGATGAAATCGCCTATAACAATCATGATATCGATGACGGCCTGAAGGCTGGATACATTTCTTTAAATGATTTGTCAGATGTCGAACTGTGGCAGCAAACATTTCTGGGTATAGGCAAGAAATTCCCCGGGCTTGATGAAAAGCGTCATATCCTGCAGACAGTCAGTTACCTGATCAGCGCCCTTATCCACGATCTCGTGAAAACGACGACAGACAATTTGACGCATCACAATATTAAAAGCCTTGAAGATGTGCGCCGACAAAAGAAGAATATCATTCAATTCAGTCCCCGGATGGCGGATATGAACAGGCAATTAAAACAATTTCTTTACCGGAAACTTTACCGCCATTCCAAGGTTGAGCGCATGCGCGTGAAAGCTGAAAGATTTTTGTCACTTCTGTTTGAAAATTATATTGAAAACCCAACCTTGCTTCCGGAACGGCATCAGGAAAGGTTTGAAAAATACAGTGTGGAGCGGGTCATTTGTGATTATATCGCCAGTATGACAGATCGCTATGCCCAAGATGAGTACAAACGCCTCTACGAACCGTTTGAACGGGCTTAAAGTTTGTTGTCTTCATCCCACTTCCGCATTGCTGCCAGTTCGCCATAGGTCAGATGTGGACGCAGATTCTGAGCTGCCAGTTCGCGGTATGTATCGAGTTGAGGGTGTTGACGACAGAATTTTGTGATTTCCTGCAAAGACTGTTCATCATCGATGATCGGTTTCATCTCATCAAGGGTTATCATAACCTGTTTGATCCGGCGTCCCAGAGTTGCTCCGACAATAACGATCGATCCGGTGGTCAAACCCGCAACCAGACTGCCGATAATTTCTTCTTTCATTATTATGGTCAGGATCAGAGTTGTTGCTGCAGCCGTTCCCAGAGCAATGAATGCTATAGCCAACTTATCTGTCAGTAACAACCTTTCCCTGCTGATCATCGCCATGACGAGAGCGAATACCGTGCTTATGGCAACAGCGATCAAAACTGAATAACCTGATAAAAAATGGCTGAAATAGAGCCCTATGAATACGAACGCGTGAAGAACGTCGGAGATACACGACTGTTTGATCTGATCTTTTCTCAAGTTTTTCAACGTCGTAAGCTCAGCCTGAAGTTCACGAGAAGACAAGGGCTCTTGTGAAAGATCAAATTTGAACATAATATTCTCTCAGGGGAGGGTAATTTTTTTTTCTTTTGATGGGCGATAGAGTAGAAAATTTTTCCCGAGAATTTGCGCGATACTCGCTTGTGTCTCTTGAGCAAGTTGTGCTGCAATTTCCTTCCGATCACCAAGGCAACCTTCCTGGAGCTTGACTTTAATCAGCTCATGGATTTGCAGTGCTTCGTCGACTGCGGCAACGACGGAAGGCGTGATTTCATCTTTACCGATCATGACAACAGGTTTGAGATGATGTCCCAAACCACGTAAATAGCGGACTTGTTTTCCAGTTAAATTCATTATTTTTCCTTTAAAGGCAGAAACCCGCTAACCAGTAAAGCAGCATTCCCAGGAGGACCGTACCTCCAAGGCTACGGGTTTTTAGTGCAAATAGCAATGTCGGCAGAGCGACTATGAGCTCTGGTCGGCCGAAGTCAAGATGGCGATCCGATGTACTGCTGAAAAGGGATGGTGCGAGCAGGGCGCTGAGAACCGCGACTGGAATCAGCCCGAGCCAATCTATCAGCCATCCAGGCATTTTTTTATGCGCAAGATAGAGCAGGGGAAGGGCTCGAGGCAGATAAGTGACTGCACCCATCCCGGCGAACAGAAAAAGATACTCAGAGAAAGTCATTTCTTCCTCCGGTATCTACATTGAATGAAATAACCAGCGGTTGCTGCACAAACAGAAGCACCGACAATGTATGAATCGCCGGGAATCATCAGATACCAGAAAACTGAAATCAATGCCGCAATCATACCGGTCATGATATATATGCGTCCTTGAAGTTGGAACACGAGCAGGCAGATGAACATCCCAGTCAAGGCATAGTCGATACCAAATGCCCCTTGAGGAACAAACTGGCCGACAAGTGACCCTGAAACGGTGGCAACAAACCAGACAATGTTAGCCAGGTGGTTGACAACCAGGGCTTTCCAACGGTCCCAGTCACCAGACCTGAAACGGGCCATATTGATGGCAAAACTTTCGTCGGTAATACCGTAGGCGAACAGAGCCAGAAATCTTCGCTGGATACCAACCAGATGAACTGCCAGGGCCGAACTCATTAACGTGTGTCGCAGGTTGACAACAAATGTCGTCAGAATAATCGCAGTAAGGGAGGCTCCGGCAGCCAGCATGGCCACACAGATGAACTGAGCACTTCCGGCGAACACGAGAAGTGACATCATTGCTACAGCCCACCATGGCAACCCCGCCTGCTGTGCGAGAACTCCCAGAGCCAGGCCAATGGGGAAATAGCCCAGACAGATCGGCCAGGCAGTGGCGCTCCCTTGTTTGAGAGTTTGTTTTATTCTGTGTTTTTCAATCGTCATGATTCAATAAAAAAAGGCGCCCAAGGGCGCCCTTAAAAGTTTTCTCGCCTTTATCAAAGCACCTGTTTCAAAAACAATTTTGCTCGTTCCTCTTGAGGGTCGGTAAAAAAATGTTCCGGTGTTCCTTCCTCAACCAGTTTGCCATGATCCATAAACAGTACCCGGTCGGCAACTTCTCGGGCAAAACCCATTTCATGGGTAACAACAACCATGGTCATACCTTCTCGAGCCAGCTGCTTCATGACCTCAAGAACTTCTCCGACCATTTCAGGATCCAGAGCACTGGTCGGCTCGTCAAAAAGCATAACTTTAGGCTCCATGGCCAAAGCTCGGGCAATGGCTACTCGTTGTTGCTGACCACCGGAAAGGCGGATCGGGTATTCTTGTTCTTTTTCCGCAATGCCGACTTTTTTTAACAGCTCCCGACCCTTTTGTTCAGCTTGCGCACGACCGAGCTTGCGCACGACCATTTGTGCCAGAACAAGATTTTCCAGGACTGTTTTGTGGGGAAACAGATTGAACTGTTGAAAAACCATACCGACTTCACGACGAACCTTATTCAGGTCTGTTTTGCGATCAGCGAGGTCAACGCCATCAACGTGGATATGTCCTGAGGTCAATGTCTCAAGCCCGTTTAAACAGCGTAGATACGTTGATTTCCCTGACCCAGAAGGGCCGATAATAACAACAACTTCACCAGGTTTGACATGAGCCGTCACGCCATCAACAGCATGAACAGTCTGACCACGACCGATAAATGTTTTTTTCAAATCGACTGTTTTAATCACTGACGGCTAGCCTCCGCTCAACCCAGGCAATGACCTGCGATAAAACTGATGTTAAAAGTAAATAAAGTAATGCCACAATAAACCATATTTCAAACGTCGCGAAAGTCGACGTGATAACTTCACGACCACTTTTCGTCAGATCGGTTATGGCAATAACTGAAACCAGAGAAGAATCCTTAATCAGGCTGATAAACTGTCCAGCAAGTGGTGGTAAAATACGTTTAAAGGCCTGAGGCAGGATAATATAAATCATGGCTTGAGGAACATTCATCCCCAGAGATCGGGCAGCTTCCATCTGGCCCTTGGGAATCGATTGAATGCCGGCACGGATAATTTCAGCGACATAGGCCCCGGCAAAAATCGCCAGAGCACTGATACCGGCCATAATCCGGCTGATGTCAAGGACTGTACCAAGGAAAAAATAGAAGATAAAAATCTGAACCAGCAGCGGAGTGCCGCGAATAATTTCAATATAAAAGATCGACAGTTGGCGTAATGTCGCGTTGCTGGCAACCCGGCACAAACCGGTGACCAGACCAATAATCAGCCCGAATACACTTGCGGCAGCCGAGAGCCAGAGAGTTGTCCAAAGACCAACCAGCAGTGGACCGGCTCTCCATTTTGACGTGGAACCAACGTAATCACCCTCGAAAAGGATCTCATCAACAGTCACACTTACGCTCTCGGCATCGACCTGGATGTTTTGTTTCTCATCCTCGTCCGTGTCGTTGACAACTGTGATTGTCGCTGTTTTACCTGATACTTTGATATCGGTAACAATGGCATCGAAAGGAACCGGATGCATATTTTCGTCATGATACATGAAATATTGCGGAATCCGATTCCAGCGCCAGGTATAATCGATCTTCTTGGTCGCAACCCAGAGGCCTGCGGCCAGGCTGAACAGGACCAGCACTGTCACAAACGTCCATGCCCAGTATTTCAAATTATTATTCACGTGAAATCCTGAAAAGAAAAGCGGAGAACACATTGAATCTCATGTGCTCTCCGCCGATAAAATAAAATCTAATTCTGTACCTGTTTCAGCCAAGCATCACTTTGAATCCATTTGCCATAGATTTTTTCATAGGTTCCATCGTTCTTGACCTGGGCCATGAAGTTGTTCAGCCAGTTCAAAAAGTCTGGGTTGCCATGGCGGATAGCCCAGGCGAGAGGTTCATAGGTGAACGGTTTCCTGAGCAGAACCAGTTTGCCTTCGCCCTTTTGTTTGTAGGCCAGTTCCATGTAGGGGAGGTCGTAAACGAATGCATCGATCTTGCCGTTGACCAGGTCCATCACGCCTTCCTGCTCGGTTTCAAAGGAGATGTAGCTACATTTCGGGATCATCCGTTTAGTGGCTTGCTCACCGGTCGTACCCAGTTTGGAAGCGACTTTGTACTTGGGGTTATTCAGATCCTTGTAGGATTTTATTTCTCCGGCAAGCTCTTTTTTGATCATGATGCTCTGGCCGATAACAATATAGGGGTCAGCAAAAGCAACCTTGAGGTTACGCTCCTGAGTCAGGGTCATGCCGCTGGCAATGAGATCGTATTTTTTGGTGAGCAGTCCGGGAATGATGCCGTCCCAGGCAGTGCTGACCAGTTCCAGCTTGACGCCCATGGCCTTGGCGGCACGTTTCATCATGTCAACATCAAAGCCGATAATCTGGCCCTTGGTGTTGGTCATTTCGAAGGGCATGTAGCCAGGCTCCATGCCAACACGTAACGCGCCACGATCCTGAATTTCATCCAGAGTGTCAGCGCTGGCGATTCCGGGTAGCACAACACAGAGAGCTAACAGACAAGCTAGGACCAATTTTACATGTTTCATTGATTCTCCTCCATACATTGATAAGGAAAGTTGAGTCGGCAAAGCCGACAGTTGATTTTTAGTAAGATTTTCCTTCATCCAGTAATTCTGATATTGACATGCGGATATGACATTTGGGACAGGAGGGAAGGTCGTCGACAGGTAGATAAATGATTTCAGTATACCGACATTTAGGACAGATAACTTCTACCGGTTCATGTTTAGAACGATCTGTTCGTTCCATGGTGACTCCACTCCACAAATTTAAAAAGTCATTGTAATCACAGACCCTTGCTTATACCATAGCGCCTTCGTCTTTAACAAGGGCCTTGCTTCTCTTCATTAGAATTACATTGTTGTGAAAAAAACTCATAAAATAAACAGAGAGCAGCTGTTTGCCGAGTTGATCCTTGCATCAGTGACACTCTTCTGGGGCGCGACTTTTCCCATTGTCAAGGATGCCATCGGGGAAATGCCTGTCATGGCGTTTCTTTGGGTACGGTTCGCTTTTGCCGCAGCTCTTCTGGCTCTTCTGGCAGGAAGAAGAGGCTTTGCAACACTGGACCGAAGAGGCTGGAAGCTTGGGATTTTCCTCGGAACCCTTCTGTTTTTTTCCTTTCTATTTCAAACGTTCGGTCTGGAAAGAACATCGTCAGCCAATACCGGTTTTTTGACCGGCCTCGGTGTTGTTTGGGTTCCTCTGCTTGCCGGTCCATTATTGAAGAAGCCCGCGGCATTCGGTTCGAAAATTGGTGTTGGTCTCGCTCTGCTCGGCCTGTTTTTATTGACCTGGCACACACCCTGGTCAATTAACTTCGGTGATCTGCTGGTTGTCATCTGTTCAGTATTTATAGCTCTGCATATTCTCGGTTTAGATGTTTTCACAAAAGGCTATGATGGGCGGGCGCTGACTTTTGTTCAAATTGCGACCATGGCAGTTCTGGCCTGTGCGGGAAGTTTCGCTTTTGAGCCGACCTCCTGGCCGAAAGAATGGACATCGTCTCTGATCTTTGCCTTGATTATTACGTCAGTCTTTGCAACAGTTTATGCTTTCTGGGCCATGACTACATTTCAAAACAGGACGACTCCGACGCGTGCAGCATTGATCTATACTCTGGAGCCTGTCTTCGCGGCAGTCTTTTCTGTCTGGCTTGCCGGCGATCGTTTATCCGCTATCGGCTGGTTCGGTGGTGTTTTGATTGTCGCCGGCATGATTGTCGCTGAGACCTGGCCTGTCTTCTTCTCCCGAAACAATCAGTTTCCAAATAAATCTATACCCTGATTTAAATAACTTCCAACAAGCTTTAAACTCATTATTCCTTTACAAATTCACAATATCAAGATTAATATGAGCGGTTAAACATCTTTCAATTGATAAGGATTCAATCGGGCAACAATGGACCAAAAACAGATACGCAATTTTTCAATTATAGCTCATATCGACCATGGGAAATCGACTCTTGCCGATCGCTTGCTCGAAGCCACCGGGGCATTGACTGACAGGGAAAAATCTGATCAGTACCTTGACAAAATGGACCTTGAAAAAGAGCGTGGGATAACCATCAAGGCCCAGGCTGTACGACTGCAATACACAGCAAAAAATGGTCAGCAATATATTCTCAATCTCATCGATACCCCCGGTCATGTTGATTTCTCTTATGAGGTGAGCCGATCATTATCGGCCTGCGAAGGAGCCATGCTGGTAGTCGATGCCGCTCAAGGAGTCGAAGCTCAGACCCTGGCGAATGTTTATATGGCGATCGATCAGGATTTGGAAGTCTTTCCGGTCATCAATAAAATCGACCTGCCAAGCGCTGAGCCGGAGAGGATAAAACAGGAAGTAGAGGAAATCATTGGTATCGACACCAGTGATGCGATTCTCTCCAGCGCGAAAGAAGGCTTAGGTATTGAGGATATTCTTGAAGCAATCGTTCAAAGGATCCCATCCCCGGCCGGCGATCCGGACGCGCCGTTAAAAGCGTTGACCTTTGATTCATGGTATGACTCTTATCAAGGCGTCATTGTTTTGGTCAGGATCGTGGACGGAACCGTCAAAAAAGGGGACAAGGTCAAACTGATGGCCACCGGCGGCGTGTATGAAGTTCAAAAGGTCGGAGCCTTCAGTCCTCATCCCCTTGAACTGCCTCAACTTGCTGCCGGAGAAGTTGGTTTTATTATCGCCGGGATCAAGATCGTTGAAGATGCCAAGGTCGGTGACACCATCACCCATCTCAGGCGTCCCGCTGAACAGGCCTTGCCAGGCTATCAGGACGTTAAGCCAATGGTCTTCTCCGGCCTCTATCCGATTGATTCTGCCGATTACGATGCACTTCGCGATGCTCTGGAAAAATTACGTCTCAATGATGCTGCTTTTTCCTTCGAGCCGGAGAACTCACTCGCCCTCGGCTTTGGGTTCCGTTGTGGCTTCCTCGGCCTGCTTCACATGGAAATTATTCAGGAACGCCTCGAACGCGAGTTTGGCGTCGAACTGATCACAACGGCCCCGACAGTTGTTTACCGGGTAACAACGACTAAAGGAGAGGTCCTCGAGGTTGAAAGCGCAAATATGCTGCCTGAAGCACAACATATTGAAACGATTGAAGAGCCCTTCGTCCTTGCCTCTATCCATGTCCCAAATGAATTTGTCGGCGCGGTCCTGAATCTATGCATTGAGAAACGCGGGATTCAAAAAGAACTGAAATACCTTACGGCAAATCGGGTTATGGTGGTGTACGAGCTGCCTCTCAACGAAATCGTACTTGACTTTTTTGACCGATTAAAGTCGATTACTCGTGGCTACGCTTCACTCGATTACGAGCATCTGGATTTCAGAATCAGCAAGCTGGTGCGCTTGAATGTTCTGATTAACGGCGACGTTGTTGATGCCCTGTCCTTAATCGTACATCAGGACAAGGCACAGTTTCGCGGACGAGAACTGGTATCAAAGATGAAGGAATTCATCCCACGACAACAGTATGAGGTCGCGATTCAGGCTGCAATCGGAAATAAGGTCATAGCTCGATCTACGGTAAAAGCATTGAGAAAAGATGTCACAGCCAAATGTTATGGCGGCGACATTACGCGTAAAAGAAAGCTTCTGGAAAAACAAAAAGCCGGCAAGAAAAGAATGAAACAGGTTGGTAGTGTAGAGCTGCCCCAGGATGCATTCCTGGCAATTCTTAAAGTAAAAGAGTAGACAATGGCGTTCTTAAAAAAGAAAAAATCCAAAATTGGTCCGAAAAAGCCCTGGTACCGCGAATGGTCCGAAGCTCTTATTGTTGCTGTCGTTCTGGCATTGATTATTCGTACCTTTCTGTTTCAAGCATTTAAAATCCCATCAGGTTCTATGCTTGACACATTGCTTATTGGCGATCACCTCCTTGTTAATAAATTCATTTACGGAACCAAACTCCCATTAGTCGAAGATCGTTATCTGAAATTACGTGATCCGGAACGGGGTGATGTCATCGTTTTTGAATTCCCGGAAGATGAAGGCAAATCGTATTTCAAAAGAAGAGATTTCATAAAACGCGTTGTTGGTTTGCCGGGTGATTTGATAGAAGTGAAGGCCAAACAGGTTTTTGTTAACGGCCAACCTTTCAAGGTTCCCCAGGAAGTTCATAAGGATAAAGAAATGATCCCCTCCGTTGCCAGTCCTCGTGACTTTGTCGGTCCGATCAAGGTGCCGGAAAACAACTATTTTGTCATGGGGGATAATAGGGATTTTTCCTATGATAGCCGTTTCTGGGGGTTTGTTGAACGCCCTAAAATTAAAGGCCTTGCTTTTATCAAATACTGGTCATGGGACAGTAAAGCTGATTTACTGCATAAAATAAGATTTTCGCGAATCGGCCGTCTCATCAACTAAAAAAAATTAACAATTTGACAATTGACATCATATCGAGAGCGCTGCTAATTTCCGCAAGAACAAAAACAAGAACAAGTTAACCCTTTAATCTGATACGAGAGATCAGCAAGGGAACCTGATAATGAAACATCTAAAAAATAAATCCATCAAAACACCTGCACACTAATCTGTGCAGGTGTTTTTTTATGCCTGATTTCAGTCGGGAGGTCTTTTATGGCGGCAGAAACAATTGAAATACTGGACAATAATGGAACTGATCGCGCTCTAACGAGGATTGCGCATGAAATCCTGGAAAAGAACAAGGGGATTGACGATCTGGTTGTGATCGGAATCCGTACCGGTGGTGCTTATCTTGCGGCCAGGCTAAAGGAAAAGCTTGTTGAGATTGAGGGCCGGGACGTTCCTCTGGGTCTGATTGATGTGACCATGTATCGCGATGACATCTCCTCACGTAACAACCTGGAGGTGGGACAAACAGACATACGTTTTTCCGTAAGTGGTAAGAAAATTATTCTTGTAGATGACGTTCTTTTTACCGGCAGAACAATTCGCGCTGCGATGGAAGCCGTCATGGATCTCGGACGTCCTCAAAATATACAACTGGCCATTCTGGTTGATAGAGGTCATCGAGAGTTACCGATTCGACCGGATTATATAGGGCGCAATCTACCGACAGCCCGAAATGAGCAGATTGAGGTCGATTTTGACAACAAGAATAACCCTCAAGCCGTTTTATTACTCAGAAACTGATGCGGAGGTTACATCATGTCGTTTAATCCGAAACATGTGCTTGGGATCAAGGAGTTATCTCCGGAGGAGATAACGTTCATCCTCGACACGGCTGACAGTTTTAAGGATATCAACACCCGAGACATCAAAAAAGTCCCAACCCTCCGGGGGAAAACCATCATAAATTTATTTTTCGAAGCCAGCACACGAACGCGAACCTCCTTCGAGATAGCAGGCAAGCGCCTTTCTGCTGATACGGTCAACATTTCGGCGTCATCATCCTCTGTCGTCAAAGGGGAAACTCTTGAAGATACAGCGCAGAACATCGAGGCCATGCACCCCGACATCATTGTTATGCGTCATAGCGCTTCAGGGGCTTGTCATTACCTGGCAGAGAGGCTTGGCTGTTCCGTCGTCAATGCCGGGGACGGAACGCATGAGCATCCGAGTCAGGCATTGCTGGATGCGTTCACAATTCGCCAACACAAAGGAGATATCCGGGGGCTGACCGTTGCTATAGTCGGTGACATCACACACAGTCGTGTCGTGCGTTCTAACATTTATTGTTTAACAAAGCTCGGAGCCGATGTGCGGATTGCAGGGCCCGGAACCATGCTGCCCCCCGGTCTGGAAAAAATGGGCTGTAATGTCTTTAAAAATATCGAGGATGCCATCTCTGGAGCAGATTGTGTCATGATGTTAAGGATTCAACGAGAACGCCAAGGGGCATCATTGATTCCTTCCGTTCGTGAATATGCTCGTTTTTTCGGATTGAACGAGCAAAAGCTGAAACTGGCTAAAGATGACGCGATCGTCATGCACCCGGGTCCGATCAACAGGGGAGTGGAACTCGCATCATCTGTGGCTGACGGCGCTCAAAATGTCATACTCGACCAGGTTGAGAATGGTGTTGCCGTCAGAATGGCGCTGCTTTACCTGGTTGCCGGTGGTGAGAAACTTCAACAAAATTAATTCAAAGTAAGGTGGATACGATGAAAACACTCATAAAGTCGGGCCGTATTGTTGACCCGAAGAACGCACTTGATGAGAAGCTTGACCTTCTGATTGTTGATGGGAAAATTGCCGAAGTTGCGCCGAACATTGATGCCGGAGATGCTGAGGTCATAAATGCCGCCGGCTTGTTAGTCGCCCCGGGACTGATCGATATGCATGTACATCTTCGAGACCCGGGACTCGAATATAAAGAAGATATCATAAGCGGGACCAGGGCTGCCGCTGCAGGAGGTGTGACCTCAGTGGTTTGCATGCCGAACACATCTCCGGTGATCGATAACCTTGCGGTGGTTCGTTATGTCATCAATAAGGCTCAAGAACAGGGGAGTGCAAACGTCTATCCTATCGCCAGCGTTACACAGGGAATGAAAGGTGATCTGCTTTCCGAAATGGGCGAACTGAAAGAGGGTGGATGCGTCGGCTTTTCCGATGATGGTTTGCCAGTGAAAGACGGTGAAATGATGCGCCGGGCGCTGGAATATGCCGATA
>Ga0272444_10003563_pt1 | contig 13946 bp, 10 predicted proteins | sample SSMForm13_FD_201033 | JGI IMG/M metagenome (GOLD analysis project Ga0272444, IMG submission 201033) | Marine sediment archaeal communities from Little Sippewissett salt marsh, Falmouth, MA, United States - SSM-Form-13 | ecosystem: Environmental > Aquatic > Marine > Wetlands > Sediment ...
ACTTAGGCTTATTCATTGAATTAAAGTGGTTTATCTGCAAAAGCGCTGCCATATCTTTTTTGATTGATCAAAACGTCTATTCGATTGTAATAATAGCGGGAAATTGATCATTGAATTGAAAAAAAGGCGATTGAATCGATGAAACAAAGTGTATAGGATGATAAACAGATTGGCATTCTGATGGCGGTTAAACCGCTATAATAAGGCTCAATCCATGGAAGCTGTATAGGATGCTATACGTGTAGATGATATTCTATGACGCCTAATCGAAACAGTTAAGCGGCCAAGGTGGAGGTTAACCCGAACGTTGAAATGACAGCCTAAACTGTGGGATTCACATTTTGAGAGGTAATAGTGACCTGTCGCATTACCCTGCTTGAAATTTTTATGTATACCAAAATTTGGATCGCCCAGTTTAGGCACGGATGAGGTCTAAAACAATGCTAAGCGACATACCCCACGATCTTCTTGAAGCGCTATTGGATAATCCGTACGAAATGCTGATTCTGATAGATAAAGATGGAATCATCCGTTTCATGAGCAGTGCCAACGAAGGGTATTATTCCATCCCGGTAAAGGATGTCATTGGAAAGCATATCCGCGAGGTGAGTCCGAAATCGCGTCTGACCCGGGTGCTTAAAACCGGCAAGGCCGAGATTGGCCGCAGTATGATTCTGAACCGGAAAAACCGGGTGATTTCCCGGCTGCCGATCATCAAGGACGGCAAGGTGATCGGTGTGGCGGGAAAGCTGATGTTCCGGAGTCCGGAAGTACTCAAAAAGCTGTACGATCGTATCGAATCGCTGGAAACCAAAATTGACTACTACAAGGACGCGTTGAAAAACGTGTGCAGCGGTCGCTATTCCTTTGACAGCATTGTCGGGATTACCGAACCGCTTCAGAAGGCCAAAGATGCGGCCCGGCAGGCAGCCAAATCGGATGCAACGGTACTGATCACCGGCGAGTCCGGGACAGGCAAGGAACTTTTTGCCCACGCCATTCATCAATCCAGCAGGCGATCCAGACAAAATTTCGTGCGCGTGAACTGTGCGTCGATTCCAGCCGAGCTGATCGAATCCGAACTGTTTGGCTACGAGCCGGGATCGTTCACCGGTGCCCGCAAACAGGGCAAGGCCGGGAAATTTGAACTGGCTCACAACGGAACGATTTTCCTGGATGAAATCGGCGACATGCCGCTGACCCTGCAGGTGAAAATGATGCGTGTGCTTCAGGAACGTGAAGTCGAACGACTGGGGTCGGACACCCCCAAACCAATCAATTTCCGGGTCATCAGCGCCACCAATCGGAATTTAAAAAAGATGCTGGAAAACAAAGACTTCCGCCTGGACTTATATTACCGCCTGAATGTGTTCCATATCCATCTGCCGGCCTTAAGGGAGATCCGGGAAGATATTCCGGCCATTTTCTCGCATGTCATCGGGGAGCTTTCCATCGGAAAATCGCAGGTCGTGCCGGGTGTTTCAGATGCCGCCATTGAAACACTGATGAACTACGGCTGGCCTGGTAATGTAAGGGAGCTTCGCAATGTCGCCGAACGCGCCCTGATCGTGTGCAAAGGCGATCGCATTGAAGTAAAGGATCTGCCCATCGAGAAAGCAACGTCCATTCGCCCGCCCCAGCTCCAGCTACCCATCGGCGCTGTCGGTTCATTAAAGCGCCTGATGGAAGATACCGAAAAGCAGGCCATCTTACAATCCCTGCAGCAAACCGACAACAACCGTGCCGAAGCGGCCAAACTACTCGGCATTCACCGGACCGGGCTGTATCAGAAAATGAAGAAATACAGGATATCCTGATGGCGGATGCGCCACTTTGAACCGCCTTCGCCCAATAGCTCCTCGTTCCCTCACTCTGCGTGGGAATGCCTGGTCTTATACGTTTCCACGCAGAGCATGGAAACGAGAGGCAAAATGGGATCAGCCCTTTTTACTCATCCCTTAATCCAGGTGAGCGAAGTTAGAACCAAGCCAGGCTGAATAGCTGCCTATACATGTAGACGTTCATCAACAGTTTTCATTAATCAATTGTATTTTCATTATGTTAAGACCTTCCTGACGTTCACTTGTATAAGCTTGTCGACAAATTCACGATCCCTTCCCCATTTTTTATTTCCTCTACTTTTCTCCTGAACGCTTAGAAACTCGCCCGACAGAAAGATAATTCATGTTTCCTGCCAAGACTGGCAAAGTTATTGCGTTGGCGTCTTTCCGGAGAAGATGAATCGACGGGCTTCCCCCCACCGGAAGCGAATCATCCAAAATAATGAGTGTCCGTCCAGAAAGAGGAAAAGCATCATGGAAATAAAAAAAGTATTGGTTGTCGGCTCCGGTTTGATGGGCAGCGGCATCTGCCAGGTTTGTGCCCAGGCCGGGATCAACGTCGTTCTCAATGATATCTCTGATGATATCCTGGCCCGGGCCCGTGAAGGCATCGAATGGTCGGTGGCCAAGTTCGTGGAAAAAGGCAAGCTGGAAGAAAACCGGCAAACCATTATGGACCGGATCACGTTTTCGAGCCGTTTCGATCACGTGGCGAATGTTAACCTGGCCATTGAGGCGGTCTTTGAAAACATCGACGTTAAACAGTCCATTTTTAAGCGGCTCGATGAGACATGTCCGCCACAAACGCTGATCGCCAGCAATACATCGGCCATCCCGATCACCGAACTGGCTGCGGCCACCCATCGTCCGGACCGTGTACTGGGCCTTCATTTTTTCAGCCCCGTGCCCATGATGCAGGCCGTGGAAGTCATTCGCGGGCTCAGCACCAGTGATGAAACGGCGGCGGCGGGCAGTGCCTTTGTTGAGAAGATCGGTAAAACCGGAATTATGGTCAACCGGGATGTGGCCGGTTTTGTCATTAACCGCATCAACTGGCCCTCAGCGATACAGGCCATGAAGCTCGTGGAGTCTGGCGTTGCGACCTGTGCAGACATCGATAAGGGGCTGCGGCTGGCCTCGGGCCGCAAAATGGGTATTTTCGAAACCGGCGACATGGTCGGCCTGGACATCACTTACGGCGCGCTGATGGCGGTGTACAAAGAGACCGGCGATCCCGCCTTTTATCCGCCGCTTATGCTGCGTCGCAAGGTGAAGGCCGGCCACCTGGGACGCAAGACCGGCAAGGGCTGGTACACCTACGATGAAAACGGCAATCGAATTGAATAATCCACCAAACGATAGGAGTCGTCGATTATGGGCCACTTCAAAGTCAATCAAAAAGACCTCTTTTTCATTCTCAAGGATCAGCTCGATTACAAGACCCTGTGTTCCCTGCCCCGATACCATGATCTGAATGAGAAAGCGCTCGATCTCCTGGTGGGTGAGGCGATTGTGTTTGCCAAAGGTGTTCTCGACCCACTGAATGAGTCAGGTGAGAAATACGGCCTGCGGCTTGAAAACGACGAGGTTATCTGTCCGCCCGGATTTCATGAGGCATTCAAGAAGTACGGTGAAAACGGTTGGACGGCGGCATCCCGGGATACGGAATACGGCGGTCAGGGATTCCCGCACATGATGCGGATCGTGGTCAACGATCTCATGTACAGTGCCTGCCAGTCATTTAACATGGGTCCCAGCCTCACCAGCGGCGCCGCCCATCTGATCGAATCCTTTGCCACGGAAGAACTCAAGGAACAGTTCGTGCCCAGAATGTATGACGGCACCTGGTCCGGTACCATGTGCCTGACCGAGCCCAATGCCGGATCGAATCTTGCCCAGCTGGAAACCATGGCCTACCGCGATGGAGACCACTATAAGATTAAAGGCAATAAAATATTCATTTCCTGGGGCGAGCATGATGCGGCCGAAAACATCATCCATCTGGTTCTGGCACGCATCGAAGACGCGCCGGCCGGTGTGAAAGGCATTTCCCTGTTCATTGTTCCCAAAATGATAGTGAACCCGGATGGCAGCCTTGCCGGTCGAAACGATGTGGTCTGTACGGGAATCGAGGAAAAGCTGGGACTGCACGCCTCGCCAACAGCGGCATTGTCATTCGGTGGAAAGGACGCGTGTGTGGGGTACCTGTGCGGGAAGGAAAATCAGGGACTGGCGCATATGTTTCAGATGATGAACTCCGCCCGCATCAACACCGGTGTCAGCGGCATGGCCATGGCCGCCGCCGCTTACCAGAACGCCCTGGCCTATACCAAAGATCGTCGGCAAGGCAGGGACTTGACAGGCCGTAAAAAAGGCGAGGTGCCGATCATCGATCACCCGGACGTGCGGCGTATGCTGCTGTGGATGAAGGCCATGGTGGATGGCATGCGGTCCATGATCTATACCGGTGCCTATTGGTCGGATCTGGCGGCCGAATCCTCTGACGAGGCGGATCGCGATTACTACAATCATCTGGTCGATTTCATGACCCCGCTCATCAAGGCCTACTGCTCGGATATGGGATTTCGGGTTTGCGAAACCGCCATGCAGTGTCTGGGAGGATACGGCTACTGCAAAGATTATCCGATCGAGCAGTATTTGAGGGATGCAAAAATCATGTCCCTTTATGAGGGTACCAACGGAATCCAGTCCATGGATCTGATGGGCCGCAAGCTGACCATCAACGGCGGCGCCTGCTTTCGCGCGTTCAGGCAAGAAATCGAACAGTTCTGCAGTGACAACCGATTGGATGAACAGATCGGAGACCGGGTGCGTGCACTGGAAGGCGTCGTGGAGCGCCTCTGGGAAGCCTCCGAGGAGATGATCGCCCGCCACGCATCGGATCTGCAGTTATGGGCGTCCAGCACCTATCCGGCGCTGCTGGCCTTCGGTGAAGTGACCATGGCCTGGCGGCTTCTCGACATGGCCCGCATCGCCTTGCCATCGGCAGCCAAAAAAGGCAGGAAATATGACTTCTACCGCGGAAAAGTGATGCAAGCCACCTATTTCGTGGATACCACCCTGCCCCACACCCTGGCCACCATCGAGACCTGTCTGCGGACGGGTAGAGAAGTGGTGGAGATACCAAACAACGCCTTTTAGTGTCGAACCAGGAACGGCGTATTGCGGTCCATGCCGGCGTTCTCACCCGATTGCAATCACAGGCGTAGCGCTGCTGCGCCTGCGGTTGCAATCTGTCTGCGGCCTTGGCCTGAACCGCAATCCACCATCCCTGGATCGGCACCGAGAAAACCATAAAGGAGCACAAAATGGAAGACGTCGTGATTGTCAGTGCCGTGCGAACGCCAGTCGGGCGTTACATGGGAGCCCTGAAGAGCGTCGAGGCCTATGATCTGGCAGCCCTGGTCCTGAATGCATCGGTGACGCGCATCGGTATCGACCCGGGCCAGGTGGACCAGGTGATCTTGGGGCAATCCTACCAGAATGGAGAATATGTGAACATTGCCCGAATGGGGCTCTTGACTGCCGGTTGGCCCGAAGTCATTGCCGCAACGACCATTGACAGCCGCTGCTGCACCGGGCTGGATGTGGTTCGCCTTTCCGCCGCCCTGATCGCTTCCGGCCAAATGGACATTGTGGTTGCCGGCGGTGTGGAGAGCATGAGCAACGCTGAATTTTATCTTCCGGGCAAACTTAAATGGGGCGTCGGTGGAGAAAAGGGCATGCCACGCGGCCACGGGAACCTGTCCATGTGGGGGATGCCCTTCTATGATCGGATTCAGCGTGCACGGGTCATGTCCCAGCCCGAGGGGCGTTACGGCATCCTGCCCTCCATGATGGCCTGGGCGGAAACCGCGGCCAAGGAAGCGGATATTTCCCGTGTAGAATGCGACGCATGGGCCTTGGGCAGCCAGCAGAAGGCCTGCGCAGCCATTGAAGCCGGCAAATTCGACGCAGAGATGGTACCCGTGACGATCCAACACCCCAAAAAGGGCGACATGGTTATCGATCGGGATGAAAATCCGAGACCGGACACCACCATTGAAAAACTCACGAAATTGCAGCCGGTACTGGGAGGCGTCTGTACGGCTGGCAACTCGTCATCGGAGAACGACGGCGCCGCCGCGGTGGTGCTCATGTCGACCCAAAAGGCATCGGCGCTGGGCATTCATCCGCTGGCCACACTGCGCACCTGTGCCCTGGTGGGCGACGATCCGCGCCGCGCGTACCGGACCGTTCCCGTAGCCGTGGACAAGGCCCTGAAACAGGCAGGTGTCACCCTGGACCAGATCGAGATGATTGAAATCCAGGAGGCCTTTGCCGCCCAGGTTCTGGCCGATCTTAAACAGATGGGGGTCACGGCCAAAGACCACCACAAGGTCAACGTCAACGGCTCGGGAATCTCTTTGGGCCACCCCATTGCCTGTACCGGCACGCGCGTACTCGTATCGATGCTTCATGAAATGCAACGCCGCGACACCCGCCTGGCACTGGAATGTATTTGCGGCGGCGGCGGGCTCGGCATTGCAGCAGTCCTGGAGAGAAAACCGCAATGACGGATCCGGCAAACCTTTTTTTCCCGGCGCTGGCCCTTGATTGGTCAGAGCTGGCGAGAACCCCATAGAGGAGATCATTCAACATGGATTTTATGCTGTCAAAAGAACTGCTGATGCTCAAAAAGGCAGTCAGAGAATTTGCGACCAAAAAAATCACCCCCAACGCGGATGCGTGGGATGGGGACCACTACCTGCCGGTTAAGGAAATCCTGCGTCCCATGGGAGAACTGGGATTTCTGGGCGCGGTTATACCAGAAGCCTATGGGGGCGAGGAAATGGGATGGCTGGCCGCGGCGATCATCACCGAGGAGGTGGCCAGGGCCTCGAGTTCCCTTCGTGTCCAGGTCAACCTGAGCGGGATCGGCTGCGCCTATCCGATTTATAAATACGGCCGCGAAGAAATCAAAAAAAAGGTCGTCCCCAAACTCTGTTCCGGTGAGATGCTCGGCGGGTTTGCCATCACCGAGCCCAATGCCGGTTCGGATATTTTCGCCATCGAGACCGTTGCCGAAGATAGGGGCGACCACTTTGTGATCAACGGTTCCAAGACATGGATCTCCAACGCCAATCAAGCCGATGTCATCGTTCTTTACTGCTACACGGATCGCGACAAGCGCAGCAAGGGACTCTCGGCGTTTGTCATCGACCTCAAAAATCTAAGCGGGATCAAAACCACGGATCTGGACAAGCTCGGTTCTCACTCATCCCCTACCGGAGAAATATTTTTCGATAACACCCGGGTCCCCAGACAGAATCTGCTCGGCCAACCGGGCGATGGCGCCGCCATCGTTTTCGCATCGCTCAACAACACCCGGATCTCGGCCGCAGCCGGTGCACTCGGCTGTGCCCAGGCCTGTCTGGATATCGCCACACGTTACTGCAATGAAAGGCAGCAGTTCGGGCAGTCCATCGGCAAATTCCAGATGAATCAGGATCTGATCGCCCAGATGACCACCGAGGTGGAGGCGGCGCGTCTTCTGGTTTACAAGGGCGCCTGGCAGAAAGACAACGGGAATGAAAACAACGGCCTGGAAACGGCTCAGGCCAAGTACTTTGCCGGTGAAGTGGCCATGAAGTGCGCCAACTATGCCATGCGTATCCTGGGGGCCTATGGGTACTCCACCGAATATCCCGTGGCCCGGTATTATCGCGATATTCCGACCTATGTCATGGTCGAAGGGTCGGCCAACATCTGTAAATCGATCATCGCTTCGGATCAACTCGGATATCGAAAAGCCAACCGCTAAATCGTATCAATCCAGAAATAGGAGGAGAACATGGCCCAACAACTAGCCGATCGGCGCGATGTCGATTTTAACCTGTACGAAATGTTCGATGTCGAAGCGATGTGCAAACTCGCGCCATACGAAGATCTGAACAAGAAGATACTCAACCTGATCGTAACCGAGGCCCGCAGCTTCGCCATCAAGGAAATGCTGCCGGCTTACGTGGACGGAGACAGGATCGGACCGCGATTTGATGGGGGCGACGTCCGCATGCCCGAAAGCTTCAAACGCGTGTATGATCTGGGGTGCGAGAACCAGTGGACGGCCCCCAGCGCGCCCATCGAATACGGCGGACAAGGGCTGCCGCATATCATCGCCGCAGCCATTCGGGAGTATTTGATGGCGGCCAACTGGCCCCTCTCATCCTTCCTCTCCATGGGCAATGGAACGGCCCGTATGATCGCCCTGTACGGAACCGATGAACAAAAAGCCACATACCTGACCAATCTCTACACCGCCAAATGGGGCGGGACCATGCTCCTCACCGAACCGGAGGCCGGAACGGACCTTGGCGCGCTGACCACCACGGCGGTCAGAAACCCCGACGGGACTTTTCATCTGACGGGAAACAAAATATTCATCACCAACGGTGAGCACGATCTGTCGGAAAACATCATCCACCCCGTACTGGCGCGAATCGAAGGCGATCCGGCCGGGACCAAGGGGATCTCGATTTTTATCGTGCCCAAATACCTCGTCAATCCGGACGGCAGCCTGGGACCGCGCAACGACATCGTGTGTACCGGCATCGAGGAAAAGCACGGCATCCATGGCAGTGCCACCTGCAGCATGGCCATGGGCAGCAAGGGTGCCTGCACCGGATACCTCCTGGGTGAAGCATGTCAGGGAATGATGATCATGTTCAACATGATGAATGGCGCGCGGCTGGCCACAGGTGCTCAGGCCCTGTCCTATGCATCCCACAATTACCTGTGCGCACTGGATTACGCCAGGCAGCGGATCCAGGGGCGGGATCTCACGGACTTTGCCAATCACCAGGCCCCTTCCGTGCCCATTCTCAGCCATCCTGATGTACGACGCAACCTGATCTGGATGAAGGCCATGACCGAGGGGCTTCGCAGCCTGATCTACTATGCCTGGCAACTGATCGATCTGTCCGTCAATGCCCCCACCGATGAGATGCGCACCGACGCATCCGATCTGCTCGAACTGCTGACGCCCATTGTCAAGGCCTACGGTGCCGACCGGGGCTACGAAGTCTGCTACCAGGCCATGCAGGTCTTTGGTGGTGCCGGTTACACGCGGGATTACCCGGTAGAGGCCATCACGCGGGATTGCAAAATCACCTCCATTTTCGAGGGGGCCAATGGAATCCAGGCCATGGATTTATTGGGCCGCAAGCTGGGGCATAAAAAGGGGGCGACCTTTGTAAAATTCATGGAAAAGGTCAAGGAGATTATCCGGGCCGCCCGCCAGAAAAATGACCTGAGCCCGCTGGCGGACGCCCTCGAGGCCTGCCTGTTGCGGCTGGCAGACGTGGCCGGTCAGTTGGGCAGTCGGGCTCGATCCGAGGATGTCAAGGTGGCCTTTGCTCACTCCGTCCCCTTCTTGGATGCCATGGGCGATGTCATCATGGGCTGGATGCACTTGTGGCGTGCCGTCGTGGCCCACCCCAAAATCGAGTCGGCCCGCAAAAAAGACAAGGCTTTTTATATCGGCCAGGTCAAGACAGCGACATTTTTCATCAACACGGTCCTGCCCGTGACCATGGGCAAGCTGTCCGTTGTCTCAGCTGGCGACCCCACCGCCATCGACATTCCGGATGCGGCATTTGGAGGGCTGTGATTGATATGAAACAGATCATGAATCACAATTCTTATTTGTCTGAATACCAGTCCAAGTTGATTTCGGCCGAGGACGCTGCCGGGTTGGTCGAATCCGGCATGTCCATCCATCTGGGGGGGGCGGCCAACATTGCCACCGTCATCGACAAACACCTTGCCCGCCGGAAGGATGAGCTGGAAAATGTCATTGTTCGATCGTATATCGACACCCACACCTTCGAGATCCTCAAAGCCGATCCTGCGGGCGAGGTGTTCAAGTGGTACAGCGGCTTTGTCCTGCCTTATACCCGGCCGTTTGCCAATCAGCGCGGATGCGGCATTTACACGCCTGCCTCCTGGCACCTAGTACCGGATTTTGTGCGCGACCAGTACGCATTCGACATTCTTTATTTCGTGACATCCGCCATGAATGAGGCCGGTTACTTCAACTTCGGGTTGACTGTCGCCGACACCCTATCCGTTGCCGAGGTGGCTAAAAAAATCGTCGTGGTGGTTCGCGAGGACATGCCCTGTACCTTTGGTGGGCAAGAGGAAGGCATTCATATTTCCAAGGTCGATTACATCGTCGAGGACCGAGAATTCAAGACCTTTTGCCTTCCCGATGTGCCCTTGAAAACGGAAGACCGGATGATCGCCGAGAACATCCTGGCTGCCGGATTGATCCAGGACGGGACCACGCTTCAGGTGGGGATTGGCGGCCTGCCCAATGCCATTCTCGACGCCTTGCCCGATGCCGGGGTAAAAAACTGCGGCCTGCATACCGAAATAATCACCGAGAACATGATCGATCTCATCCAAAAAGGCGTTGTCGACAACTCCCGCAAAAAGCAGGACCGCTACAAAAGTGTCTGCACCTTTGCTCTGGGAAGTCAGAAACTGTATGAATTTCTGGATAAAAATCCCTCCTTCGCGTTCTATCCGGTGGACTATGTAAACCATCCCGGTGTGATTGCCCGGCAGCCGAAGATGTTGTCCCTGAACAGCGCCATGCAGATCGACCTGTCCGGCCAGGTGGCTTCGGAGCAGACCTGCATGATCAACGGCAACCGGGTTTGCGGTCTTCGCCCCCGGCAGATCAGCGGCACCGGCGGACAGTTGGATTTCGTCCTCGGCACCATGCTCACCGAAGATGGTGCCGGTGTGAGTATTCTGGCGCTTTACTCCCAACACAACGACCAGTCCAGGATCGTCCCCATGCTGAGTGAAGGTACGGCGGTGACGGTTCCGCGGACCATCGTCGACTATGTGGCCACGGAATGGGGATTGGTGAAGCTGAAAGGACTGTCCATCGATGAACGCGTCATGGCTCTCACCCGCATCGCCCATCCCGCTCACCGCGATGATTTGATGCGCCAGGCGGCAGATATCGGTTTTTTACCCTATGGCAGTGCGTTCATGAATTCAAACCTGCCCAGAGGCGTGATCAACTGTCTGAATTAAAATCGAATTCTGTCTCATGATGTCTTAATTTTAACAAGCGGACATTCTTCTCTTGACGACAAGCCCCGGGATGGGGTCTACTACAAAAGACTTCGTTATGTTTTCAAAAGACAGCCTGATGTCGTCTATTTAGCATTCCATTTTCTTCAGACGTATTGTACATTCGACCCTTCGGGCTGTCCATCCGATCCAGTTACACATCCATTCTGGGGAAAGGCTTTTACGATGAATGACGCCATGAAACAGATCGATATCTCCAAATACATGCCCATCGTCATCGAGTGGGCGACGAATATTCTATTGGCTATCTTCATACTCATCATTGGTATCTGGATAGCCAATCGAATCTACCATCTGGTCGTTGGTATCAGTAAGAAATACGACAAACTCGACGATACGCTGTTTCGTTTTTTGGGCAGTGTTGCCCGTTACATCGTGCTCGCCTTCGTATTTATTGCCATACTCAACCGTTTCGGTGTGCAAACGGCCTCAATTGTGGCCTTGCTCGGTGCGGCAGGCCTGGCAGTGGGTCTTGCACTGCAGGGAGCCATGTCGAATCTTGCGGCGGGGTTGATGCTCCTGATTTTTCGCCCCTACAAGGTGGGTGATTTTATCGATGCCGCCGGCCGCTTTGGCAAGGTGACGGAAATCGATATGTTCACCACGATCCTGCAGACCTTCGATAACAAGAGCATTATTATTCCAAACAGCCAGATCTGGGGCGAGCAGATCATCAATCACTCCCACCATGCAGTGCGTGGCGTGGACATGCACTTCGGTATCGCATACGATGAAAATATCGATGCGGCCCGTAAGGTGATCGACGACGTCCTGGCCAATCACCCCCATATTCTGAAAGACCCGGCACCCTTCGTTGAGGTCGAGACCCTAAACGACAGTTCGGTGGATTTTCTCGTGCGTCCGTTCTGCGATGGCACGCACTACTTCGATGTGCTTTACAGCGTGCCGGAACAGGTTAAAAAAGCGCTGGATGCAAATCATATTGAAATCCCCTTCCCTCACCGCAAGGTCATTCTTGTTAACCAAACCGCATCCTGAGAAGTTTAAGCATCGGGAATGAAATCAATTGAGACGGGGTGCCCATCGGTGATTGACACATGCGGCATACTCACCGTTTCTGAGCGCCGCAACCAGGTCGGCGTTGGTCCTTAATGGTGCTGAAAAGGTCGTATACGCACGGCCGATGGCGCCAGGCCCGTGCGCGTCGGAACCGCCAATTCCGGCAATGCCCAATTGATCGGCCGCCTGCCGGGCCAGGCGGTTCTCCTCGCTTGTGGCACTGGCATTGATGGTTTCCAGCGCGACAAGATGCTCTATCCGCAAAACCCGTCTGCCCAGGCATTGACCGAGAAAACCCGTTTGAAAGGGGTGCGCCGGGACGGCCACACCCCCTTTTCGGCTGACCCAATCGATGGCCTGCTGCATGGGAAGACCTGGCCAGAGATCGCTTCTGCCCGCCGCCACACCGAACACCAGCAGGTGACCTTCTTCAGCGCGGTATTCCAACCCCCGAAAAATGGGAAATGCAGTGCTGCGGGCGATGGCATCAAAGGGTTTACTCAATCCATGATCGTGATGTTCGGTGATGCAGACCCCATCGAGGCCGGCCTTACGTGCGTTAGGAACCACTTCCTCCGGAAGGGTGGCGGCATCGCCACCCAGAACCGAATGCACATGTAAATCGACTTTGAACATGCTCGTCCCCAGAGAAAACCGTTTGTCGGGATCCAGTCGCTCAGATACGTGCTACTTGAGTGTTACGCTTTCCGGCATCGTACGGGAAAGGATTTCCACCGTCTGTTCCACAATCTCCTCAAGTACGGTCTTGGCCGGCTTGATTTCATGAATGATGCCGGATACCTGCCCGGCCAGCCCCCCCACGTATTCGTCCTGATGCGCTGCCACAAAGGCTGCCAGCAGTGCCGAGGAAATCATCACCTGGGTCGGGAAAGGCAAGGGCGCCAGGCCCGATTCGGCCCACAGGTCATGATATTTGTTGTAACTGGCCCGCAGGGTTTTACCGGTATAGGCGGTACTGACACGTGTGTCCTCATCGGTGGAAGCGATGATGCGCTGCTTGTTGACGGGCAGTGCCCCCCCCTCGTCAGTGGCCAGGAAACGTGTGCCGATCCACACGCCAATACATCCCATGGCCAGGGACGCGGCTACCCCCCGGCCGTCACCGATACCACCGGCGGCCAGTACGGGGACCGGTTGGGCAGCATCAATGGCTGCCGGTAAAAGGGCCATGGTGCCGATACGACCCGTATGGCCGCCCCCTTCGTGGCCCTGGGCCACGAGCAGGTCGATACCCGAGTTTGCCATGCGTCTGGCATTTTTCGAGTTGCCGGTAATGCCGAGCACCTTCATCCCTCGTGCATGGGCATCGGACACCATGAACCCGGGATTGCCCAGCCCGGCGCAAAACAGCGGCACGCGTTCCTCCAGACAGACCTGAACGGCTTCCTTGGGACGCCTGACCGTGGTATTCCTGCGCACCATCACCTCGGTGTCGGGCAGCCCCATGTCCGCTTTTACTTTGTTGACCCAATCCTGATGGGCTTGCGGCAGGCTTTTCAACACCTCGCTCAGCGGCACCTGATCGGCGTCCGTATTGGTTCCGCTCATATCGACGCTCTTGGGCAGCAGCAGATCGACGCCGAAAGGCTTATCGGTCTGGGCTTTAATATCCCGGATGGCGTCGCGCAACTCATCGACCGTAAATCCGCTGCCGCCCAGCACGCCCAGGCCGCCGGCTTCGGAAACAGCTACCACCAGCTCTACCGGTGCGCCGGTTCTTTCACCAATCAGGGTCGGTCCCATCCCTGCACTGAGAATCGGATAGTCGATACCGAGCATGTCGCACAGTTTTGTTCTCAAGACCGGTTTAGCCATGATTTCCTCCTGTTAAAAATGGGTTTGAAGTGTTTTGTAGCCGGCCGGATCAGTGGCATAGAGCACCGCACGCTCCAGGGC
>Ga0272444_10003564_pt1 | contig 13942 bp, 12 predicted proteins | sample SSMForm13_FD_201033 | JGI IMG/M metagenome (GOLD analysis project Ga0272444, IMG submission 201033) | Marine sediment archaeal communities from Little Sippewissett salt marsh, Falmouth, MA, United States - SSM-Form-13 | ecosystem: Environmental > Aquatic > Marine > Wetlands > Sediment ...
TGACATACAGCTCCGATGGTCTCACTCGCCGCCGCAAGCCGCTCCTTCTTTTTTAACTCAGTTATGTCCTCTAAGGTAACGATGCACATCTCCTGTGCTGATTTGAATCGTTCATTCGCTTGGAGATAGGTAGCGGTCATTCTCAAGGAGCGGATGCCCATTGAATGCGTGCCCATATCGGTTTCAAACTCGGCGATGCTTTTTTTCGTGGTAAAGGCGCGCTCTACCATCTTTTTAACCTGGCAAAGATGACAAAATTGAGAGAAACCGCATCCAGTTGCATTTTCCTTGGCATGCGGGCAGCCGATGATATCTCCGAAACGATTGACCTTGCTTTCCCGTCGGTCGATGCAACACTTCTCATTTGCCAGCCTGTTGGATAGCAAAACCCTGCGTTCGCTGTCGACGACAAAAATGGCCAGGGGAAGGGTATTGATGATAGTTTGCAAGTCTGGCATGGTAGTAATCAGCTGGCTATCTTTTTAGTCAGCGCTCCTTTGGGTTGCCTTGTGTGTGGTGATGTTGGCTTTGCCTTGCCCTTTGATGGTCTGTGCGGCTTTGAGAAGCAAATCGATTAACAGCCGGCAGACGACTTCTCGGCGATGCCTTTCAGCTCATCGCCAAAATGACCGATTTTAATAATTCCAAATCCCAAGCAGACGGACATAGGGAGTAGGATGATTCCCACCATGCCACTGATTTTTGTTCCAATGTTCAAATTCCTGATCATATGGTTGATTCCTTTCCTCTTCGATCACTTTCATACCAATCCTGCCCGCCATACATTTTATCCATGCATTCCGGACATAAGCCATGGCTGACATCTGCATCTGTATGCTGGCTGATATAGGTCTCCAGTTGCCTCCAGTATCCCTTATCACCCCTGATTCCCTTGCAATTGGTGCACATTGGTAAAAGGCCGCTTAATGTTCGAACATTGTCCAAGGCAGTTTGCAGATCGTTGATTAACTTTTCTCGCTCTTGTTCAAATTGCTTTGTCAATGTAATATCCCGCACTGACTGGATGGCACCGATAACATTGCCATTTGCATTGTACAATCTTGCGGCTGATGTTGATAGGTATCTTCCTTTGTCTCCCATTTTTTGATGAAAGGATTCCGCTGCTGTCGGTATACCGTTCTCTTCTTTGATATTCAGGTATTGCTTTTCCCATCGTTCATCACGATTCAACACCAAGTTAACAAGCGTTGGACGGGGTTCACCATAAAACGGTATGGCGTGAGCATATCTACCTTTCCCAAGAATATCTTTTTTCTTAATACCTGTAATTTTCTCCACTGCTCTATTCCAGGCAATAATGCGTTCATCGATGTCAATGACCCAAGTGGGGTCAGGAAGGAACTCTATTATGTCTGATAAACGCTGCTCCGAATCGGCCAATGCTTTCTGAACCCTTTCCTTGTCAGTAATGTCTAATGTATAGCCTATCATTCCGATGGTCTTGCCTGCCACATCACGCAGCACGGAGAGCGATACTAATGCGTCAAACTCTGTTCCATCTTTTCTGATAAGTCTCGTTTGGTATTCATGACTACCGCGAGATAAAAGCGTTGGAATAATGGATTCACGCAAATGAGCATGAGAATAACTAGGATAAAGCATGGAAACATGCATTCCTATGACGTCTTTGGGGGCATAGTGAAATAATCTTACCGATCCATTGTTCCAACCATTTATCATTCCATCCATATCTGTTGCAATTACGGAATCATGCATCTGGTCCATTATCTGGGCTTGAAATCTCTCCTGTGCCTCCGCCTGCTTTCGTTCTGTAATGTCCAATACAGTGCCGATGCTGAAAAGGGGCGAGCCATCTTTGTCAAAAGTGATCTTAGCCTTTTCATGAACCCATCGTGTCTCTATGCCAACGACGATTCGATGTTCGATATCGTATGCCTCTCCTTTTAAAGCTGCCTTCCAGGCTGATTTAACGAGGGATTGGTCATCAGGATGCACCCGTTCCATAAAAATTGCGATGTTCAATGGCGTTTGCCGATCAATGCCAAACATCCGATAAGTTTGTTCACTCCAAGTCAGCACATCCGCAACAATATCGAAGTGCCAGCTTCCTACGCCAGCCAATTCCTGAGCCTGCTTCAGGCAGTATTCACTTTCTTGAAGAGACTTTTGCATCTTTTGCATTTTGATCAGGGTCTTGATGTGGCTTTCCTGAAGCTCCTTGAAATCAGTGATGTCCTGCATCACGACGATGCCACCGGTGATATCCCCATCCTCCTTTATTGGGCTGATAGAAACCTGCATTTTTCTGATATTCCCCTTGCGGGTTTTCAATTCACCTTCATGGTGCGCAATGGATCGGTTTGCAGATATTGCCTTTTCAACCGGACAAACATCCAGACATCCCCTTTTTTCATCGCCAAATATATCATAACACTTTTTTCCAATTGCCTCCGACAATGTCCAACCTGTAAGCTTCTCAGCGGCAGGGTTGATGTAGAGAATATTCATTTCAAGATCACGAACATAGACCTGATCGTTCATGCAGTTCAATACGGCCTTATAATATTTCAAACCACCCATAAAAACTCCTTTAACGCAAAAGGATTACCCTTACGGGCGAAGCCTCAGCACCTTTCGTTTTCAGCGGCAAGCAGACAAGGGGATGTCTTCCGGCCACCTTCTTTAAATCGATACCTTATTCCCCCAATCCAATATCTTGCGGTCAGCTATCATTCCCTATACTTTAAATTTGCCCACCATGCCGTTGATCATCTCGGCCATACGGGCCAGTTCTTCGGCGCTGATATTGACCTGCGAACTGCTGGTGGTCATCTCGTTGGAGGCCTGGCTGACCTCGGCGATGTCGCGGCTGATGGTGGTCGTCACCTCCGTGCTTTGGGCCACATTGGCGTTGACCTCCTGGACCCCGGCCGAGGCCTGGGAGATATTGCCGGCGATCTCCTGGGTGGTGACCGATTGCTCTTCGACCGCCGCGGCGATGATGCCCACGGTCTCGTCGACCTTGGTGATCACCTCGCAAATGGCGCCGATGTCGGCCACCGTCTCCGAGGTGGAGACCTGGACGCCATCGATCTGATTCTTGATCTCCAGGGTCGCGTCGGCGGTCTGCTTGGCCAGCTCCTTGATCTCGTTGGCCACCACGGCGAATCCCTTGCCGGCCTCACCGGCCCGGGCCGCCTCGATGGTGGCGTTGAGAGCCAGGAGGTTGGTCTGTTCGGAGATTTCGGTGATCACCTCGGTGACCTTGCTGATGGCCTGGGCGGCACTGCCCAGGGCATTGACTTTTTGCGAGGTGTCTTGGGCCTTGGAGACGGCGGTGCCGGTGATCTCGCGAGCCTTTTCCGAGTTCTGGGCGATCTCGCTGACGCTGGCGGTCATCTGCTCGGTGGCCGAGGCCACCATGTTCAGATTGGTGGCCGCCTGCTCCATGGCCGCGGCCACCGAATTGATGTTGGCGCTCATCTCCTCGGATGCCGCGGCCACGGTGTTGGATTTGCCCGAGGTCTGCTCGGCGCCGGCGGACATCTGCTGGGCGATGGCCGACAGCTCGGAGGAAGCATTGGACAGGGTGACCGAATTACCGGCGATATCCTTGATCATGGTCTGCAGGTTCTGCAAAAAGGTGTTGAACCAGGTGGCCATTTCGCCCAACTCGTCGCGGCTGTCCACTTCCAGCCGCTGGGTCAGGTCGCCTTCGCCCTCGGCGATATCTTTGAGGCGTGCCACGGCCTTGTTGATGGGACCGGTGATGCCGCGGGAGATAAAAAATCCCATGATCAAGCCGATCGCCAGGGCCGCCACGGTGATGGTCAGCATGCCGGTAAAGGCGGTGTGCTCGTCGGCTTCGGCCTTTTTGGCCGACGCTTCCGTAAAGCCCTCGATCTCCTTGAGCAACGCCTCCAGCTCATGGTCCAGGTTTTCTTCTTCGGCTTCGATCTTTTCGGCCAGTCGCTCGGCCTCAACCAGCTTGCCCTGATGGATCAGGGCAATGGCCTGTTGAACATGCTGCGCATAATTTTCGTGGTGCGTGCCGATCTTACCCAGCTGGGCATCCACCGTTTCAAAAGCCTGGCGCTCCCCTTCGGTTCGGGAGCCCTGGATGGCATGCTTGACCAGTGCCAGGGCATTTTTCTCCACCTCATCGACCGATCGGGAATAGGCTTCAATTTTATTCTCGGCCCGGCGCAGCCCCTCTATGGCGTGGTGTTTCTGCGCCAGCACCTCGCCGAAACGCAGGGCGCGCTCGAACCAGATGGCCTGCTCCAACTGGTTGACGGTGATTTCGGTGATAGCCTCGGTCAAGGGAATATCCTCCTCGGCAATGGTGGTCAGCTCATCGCCCACATGGCCGATCTTGAGGATGCCGAAACCGGAACTGATGGCCATGAGCAGCAACAGGATCCCCACTGCGCCCATGATTCGCGTGCCAATTTTAAAGCTTTTCATGACGTCTTTGACTCCTTTCCGAAAAATAAATGCCAAGGCGCCCGTTACGAGGGCGGCAATCAAGGTGATGATCCATATCAACGAAGAAGACCCGCTTTCGGCGTGATCGCTTTTTATATGGCTGACAGCCGTATGACCGGCGGATTCTGCACTGGATGAAACGGCGTAATGCTCAACGGCTCCGCCATGGCCGCCGGCTTCATGGACCGCCGGCTGGGCATGGGATTTGGATGCTTGCCCATGGGAAGTGGATGAATGCCCCGGGTCCGCTGAATGGCTGCCTGCGTTGTAATTGGCCGGTTCATGGGTGGCGCCGTGACTGATGGCTGCCACTGTCTTGGAAGGGTCGGCATGATGGGCTACCTCGCCATGGCCGGTGGCGGTGTTGGCGGTTGCCGGCATCACTTCGATGGTATCGGCCGTATCCTCACCGGTATACTCCTGTTCCTCGGCATGGGGGGCCACTGCGGACGCAAACGAGACCAAAGGGCAAAGGAGCAGCAGGGCACCGCAGCAGAGCATCAATACAAATTTGCCTAGGCTGGTTTTCATTTCACTCTCCCGCGTTTAGTGGTGGCCGCCGCTCATCTCGGCGGGCAGCTTGCCGTTGTAGCCGTCGGCCAGCTGGACATTGACGTGAACCACGCCTGAATTGAGGTTCTTGAATGGATAGTCGTCGGTGATCTCCGGCAGGTTATCGGCGTTGACCTGCTTGTTGAGGACGGTTCCCATGGGCACATAACGGCCGTCGGGCACCTTGACGCCTACTACCTTGGCGCCGGGTTCGATGACGCAATGGCTGCCGATCGCAGCCTTGAAAACCAGGGCCTGCATGCCCACGAAAACATGATTGCCCACTACCGCCGGCCCATGGACCTGGGACTGGTGGGCCATGGAGACGTTTTTACCCAGGTAGACTGCATACTTCTGGCCGTTGACGGTAAACAGGTTGTTGCTCACCTCGTGTCCGGATTCCCAGGTTTCCAGGGCGTGAACCACACAGCAGTCCTGGACATTGGAGTTGTCGCCGATATAGATCAGCGTGCCCTCGTCGCCCCGCACCGAGGCGCAAGGGGAGACCATGACCCGCTCGCCCAGATACACGCTGCCGATCACCGAGGCCAACGGATGCACGTAGGCCGTGGGATTGACTTCCGGATATTCAAGGTGCTTGGTGAAGCTGGTTTTCACATTGGGCATGGCATTGGTGTATGTCCCGTCCACCTTGGCCCGGGCCGTACGCGGGGCCAGTTGGCCCATAACCAGGCCCAGTCCGCCCACGGCCAGGATCTTACGCATAAATCGTCTTCTTTGCTCTCCCTTGGAATCAATCAGCGCACAATCCGTGTTTGCAATCATTTACCCCTCCTATTTTAGTCCCTTCGCTTTGAAAAAAGAGGCGTATTTCTTATCCGCGGTTTTAATGTGATGTCTGAGCCAATCACTCAAGAAGTTCATGATTTCAACGGTTACCGACAATTTTCCATTCTCAAACCCCTTTCTGAACTCCGAAACTTTTTGAACAAAAGCCTCATGCTCTTTTTTATGGCTGAACGTCTCTGGATAGCCAAACCGATCGAAGTATTTTTCTTCGGTTTGAAAATGGGTTGCGGTATAGTTGATAAGGTTATTCAAGACGTTTTCTAATACCGTCTTCCCTTTTCCATGTTTCATTGCTTCGCTAAGTTCATTGATGATTGACACTAGTTTTTGGTGTTGTCGGTCGATTTCCGTCATGCCCACGCTAAAACTATCATTCCATTGAATAGTGGTCATCTGAGTCCTCTTTTTTTGCTGTTGGTTGGTTCATGAAATTTCTGCTTTGTCTTCAAAAAATACCCTGAATCCATTTGCTCTCTATTTGTCTTTCGTCACCCAATCCTGCTCCTGGCCTATTGGGCAATGGTCGATATTTTCTCCAGCACAGCGATGACATCGCTGAAGTCACCGTTTGCACTGGTTATCAAACTGGGAGAAACAGACAGCCCTATTTTGACTGTCTCACTGTTCCAATCCGAAAGGACCATGATCACTCGTGAAAGGCTCAAATAGGCCTTTAGGGAAACGGCTAGGGTCAAATCCGCCTGGTCGTATGCAAAAAAGACGATCACCTTGCGGCTAAAGGTGTTGTTCCTGAGCAGTGAAATGAATTGCTCACGTTCCAGCACAAAAGTCGGCAAAAGGTGGGGCATTTTTGACATCGCCCGTAGGAAGCGCTCTTTTACAGGGTCCCTTGGATTGGTGAAGACAAGAACTTCCACGTCGTTGCTCCCATAGTGAAATAAATTTGCATTCTGGATGGGAGGTCACAGCAAAATCGCTGCCATATTGTTTGTTAAAGAAGGATGGAGAATGATTGCAGATTGTTATGTTATTATAGAGAACCTCGCTTAAGGCATGGCGGAGGCGGGAAGAGGCTGAATTTATTATTGTGCAATAAACATTTTATCGTCTGGCGAGACGACATCGCCATGCGTGGCAAGCCCCTTACAATCGCGGCACGTGGAACAACGCATTCTTCAAGCCTGTTTGATAAATCCGTCTAAGGCCCGCTAACGGCGCCTACAAGTGTCTCAAAATGCTCACATATTACATGGCCTGATCCAGAATATTCTGGCAGTCTTTAGAATTTGGGAATGTCATACCTTGAATTTGCCCACCATGCCGTTGATCGTCTCGGCCATGCGGGCCAGTTCTTCGGCGCTGATATTGACCTGCGAACTGCTGGTGGTCATCTCGTTGGAGGCCTGGCTGACCTCGGCGATGTCGCGGCTGATGGTGGTCGTTACTTCCGTGCTTTGGGCCACATTGGCGTTGACCTCCTGAACTCCGGCCGAGGCCTGGGAGATATTGCCGGCGATCTCCTGGGTGGTGACCGATTGCTCTTCGACCGCCGCGGCGATAATGCCTACGGTCTCGTCGACCTTGGTGATCACCTCGCAAATGGCGCCGATGTCGGCCACCGTCTCCGAGGTGGAGACCTGGACGCCCTCGATCTGATTCTTGATCTCCAGGGTCGCTTCGGCGGTCTGCTTGGCCAGCTCCTTGATCTCGTTGGCCACCACGGCGAATCCCTTGCCGGCCTCACCGGCCCGGGCCGCCTTTCGGATCTCATGACTTGCCTTTAGAACCTGGAATCATTCAACGGCATCTATATCTATCCCGAAGGTGATGGCGCCGATGACCTGCCCAGCCTTTTTGATCGGGACCGATACCTGAACGAGGTACGCCTGGGCGCTATCATCAAAATCTACGTCATCAACGAAAATAGCACCCGCGCCTGCGTTGAACGATTTTTGGAACTTGGCCTCGTCGCCTTGCCAGTAATCCGAGGTTTTGTCGGTCATGGCCACATTCGCCCCGCGGTTGTCCATCACGAAAATCTCCGCAAAATAGGGCGCCGAGTTCTGGATGCTGCGCAAATGTTGCCCGCATTCGTTCTCCATGATGGCTTTCATATAGTCTGCAATCCCGGCGTGGTCGCGCCATTTCTTATCTTCGGCTTGTATTGCTTCAAGGGTTTTAGCTTTTTCTTAATGTGCTGTCGGATCCAATCACTCGCAGTTCGCGATGCACTCAGCAGGCTGCTGAGTGCATCGCTCAGGCGTCTGCCGATGGCTTCGAACACCCTCATCTCCTGGGGCGGCATTCCTTTTCCTTCAGTTCGTCCTGACTGGCCATGCTGACCGGCCCTTGCGCCATTTTTTGCATCTCTTGCTTGTAACGGTGCTTCTCCAATGTGTTGTCGATCACTCTTTTAAGGGCGGTGGGGGTCAGTTTCGACTTGGGCAGGTAATCGTAGGCCCCGGCTTGAATGCTTTGGGATGCAATGACTTCATCACCATAACCGGTGACCATGACCACCGGAATATCCACTTCTCTTTTCTTGAGAGATTCCAGGAAGTCCAGTCCGGTGCCATCGGGCAGCAGGTAGTCCACGAGAATTATATCGATGAATGTCGCTTTCAGCAAATCAAGGGCCTGGGCCTGATTAACGGCATGCATCAGCTTGATGCTGCCAACCTTGGAGATATATTGGTTAAGGCGTTCAATATCCTTCTCGTCATCCTCAATGTACAATAGGGTAATCGGTTGGTCAATTTTAATGATGAAATCCGATCCGGCATACGCCATGATTTCATAATGGCGAATCTGTTGGATCTTCTGAACGATCTCGGCGACTTTATATCCTGCGGCTTCGATGCTGTCCAGGTCGACGGGATCGAATTGAGACCGGTTGCGCATCAGCTCGATACGCCCCAGAAGGACCATGAGCGGCTGGTTCAACTCGTGGGCCGTGGCGCCGGCCATCTGTAAAAGGACCTTGAGCCGCTCCTCTTCGATGACCGATTTCTGCTGCGCGATGATCTGCTGGTTGGACGCCTTCAACTGATTCACCGTTGCCTCCAGTTCCATCTGCGTCTGCCGCAGTTGGGCTTCGGTCTTTTTTTGGGAAGTGATATCCAAAAGGACCCCTATCAATCCCGCTTGGGTCCGGTCAATCTCCTGGAAACCGGCCAAGTAGCAGATCATGTTCAGCAGCCGGCCATTGCCGTCCGGAACGGTGAGCTCGCTGATCTGGATAGATTCGTCCTGCAGCAAGGTCTCAGCCATTTTGCGGAATTTGACCGCAATCGCTTTGGGAAACAAATCATTCCCTGTGCGGCCGACGATTTGCGGTTTGGATTTTCCCACGAGGCTTTCAAAGGCCCGGTTACAGCCGGTAAAGATCCCGCTGCGATCTTTGAAGAAAAGTGGGTTGGGCACGGTATCGATGAGAATTTTCAAGCAGTCGTAGTACCGTTTCTGCTCCTTTCGCCGATCGACCTTGTCGATGGCGTGGGAGATGGCGCGAAAGAGGAGATCGTCGCTCAGATCGCCCTTGATGAGGTAATCGGCGGCGCCGTTTTTCATGGCCTGGACCGCCACATGTTCGTCGCCTTGCCCGGTCAGCAGAATCACGGGAAACGCATCCCGCTTTTGTCGTTTCAAGGCCGCGAGGAATTCGAGCCCATCCATATCGGGCAGCCCATAATCCAGCAGCAGGCAGTCCACAGGCTGGCCGGCGAGAAAAGCCAGCCCTTCCCCTCCCGTGGAGACGTCCACCACGCGGTGGATGGAACCGCCGCTTCGCAACAGCATGCGGCGGTAGATGTGCACGTCCTCGGGATTGTCATCCACGATCAGCACGAGGCTTTCTTCTTCTGTATTGTTCTTACTCATTATTTTACTTACCTTTGGGAAGAACGACGATCTCGAACCAGTAGTCCCTGAGCCGGGCAATGGCGGTAAAAAGGCCTTCCATGTCCACGGGTTTGGTAATATAACTGTTGGCGCCGTGGGCGTAGCATGATTCGATGTCCCGTTCATCTGTGGAAGTGGTCAGGACCACGACGGGAATGGCGCGCAGCTTCGGGTCCGATTTGATCTCGCTCAGGACTTCATGGCCGTCCGTTCCGGGCAGGTTCAGGTCCAGCAGGATAATGCCCGGGCGCGGGGCTTTGGACGGATCGGCCCAGTCCCCGCGACGGTAAAGATAATCCAGGGCCGCCTCGCCGTCCGCCACTCGGGTGATCTCGTTCTTCAAGTTGCTCCTGCCGATGGCCAACTGCATGATCAGCCAGTCTTCCGGGCTGTCTTCAACCACCAATATGGTATGTTTGTCTGACATGGGCGTCCTCATTCGACAACATGAACGAATGATATCATCAAGAAGATTTAACCGGTCCGTTTACAATGGTTCACCCTTTGGCGACCCGGCGCCGAGGGTGAAATAAAACGTGCTGCCCCGGCCCAATTGGGACTCGCCCCATATTCGTCCACCGTGACGTTCGACGATCTTGCGGACGATGGTCAGTCCGGAACCGCTCCCGCCCCCGTATTGATCCCGCCCGTGAAGCCGCTTGAAAATTTTGAACACGATTTTCAGATGTTTTTCCCGGATGCCGATGCCGTTGTCGCGAACAAAAAACACCGGCGCGCCCTTTTCCGCGGTTTCTCCCGGATACCAGCCCACTTCGATTTGTTTTTCCTCGCCATCGTTGTATTTCATGGCGTTTTGGAGGAGGTTGCGAAATACGACTTGGATGCGTACATGGTCGCATATCACGGTGGGCAGGTCCTCGGCGACCGTGACATGGGCATTTTGTTCCGCCAGCAGGGGCCGCATCTCCTCCAGCAATCCGGCGACAATCCTGCCAAGGTCCGTCGGTTTTATTGCCAGTTCGGCACGCCCCACCCGCGAAAAGAGCAGCAGGTCGTCCAGCAAGGCCTCCATCCGCGTCGCGGATTGCATGACGATGTCCAGATGCGTCCGCCCTTCGAGCTCCAGCCGATCCCGGTAGTCCTCCCGGAGGAAGGAGGAAAAACTGCGAATGCTCCGCAATGGCTCCTTCAGGTCATGGGATACGATATAGGCAAAGTCGTCCAATTCCGCATTGCTGCGCGCCAGTTCCTCGTTCTTGCGTCGCAGCCGATCTTCCAAAATTTTTCGTTTAGTGATGTCGACGGCGAAGGACAATTTCACATCGCGGCCGTCCGGCCAGGTGATAACGCGGTCGCTGACATGAAGATAGCGTTCGATGGTTGGATTGTAGTACTCCCAGTGGTAAGGGAAGGGGGGGGGCAGAAAAATGTCGTTGTTGGTGCAGAAGCGGCACGGGGCATCAAAACCCCGAATGTCCCTGTGGCAGATACCGCCGGTCAGGTCTTTCTGAAACGCCGTTTTAACGGCCTGATTCACGTACAATATCTCGTATGTTTGCGGGTCGGAGACGGAGACAAGCTCGTCGATGCTGTCAAAAATGGAAAGCAGTTGTTCGCGCTCGAATCTCAGCGCCGCCTCCGCCTGTTTCTTCTCGGTGATGTCCACCAGCACGAGGATATTACCGCTGATCTTGCCTTCAGGGTCATGCAGCGGCGACGCATAGACACTGCAATCGACGGGCGTGCCATCACGCTTTTTCCGGCGCACTTCGACGCCGTCCAGGTTCATGCCGCTGCGTACCTGCTCACGAAAACGCCTCAATTCCGCTTCGCTCTGCGCCAGCACCGTGGAAAGCGGACGGTCCATCACTTCCCTCGCCGACCATCCGAGCATCCGCTCCGCTGCCCGGTTCCAGATCGAATGCACATTGCCCTCCAGGTCCAGGCCGATGATGGCCACAGATGCCGCCTCGATTACTGCCTGCAATATCTCCTCATTTTGCCGGAGGTCGTGCTGGGTTTGAACCAGAAGTCGACGGTCTTCAAGGAACTGCTCGACGGCGCGGGCGATTTCCCCGATCTCATCATCCCCCTGCACGGGGACCTGGGGCAATTCGGCACTCGTTTCTCCAAGCCGCAGGCAATTGCTGACCTGCTGTAGTCGCGCCGCAATGCGTCTGCTCAGAAAATACCTGAAAACTAGCCAGGCCAGCACAGCATTGCCGGTGAACAACGCCAGCAATCGTCGTTGGTGTTGCGCCGACGTGGCAATGCCCTGCCGCATCGCTTCCTGATAGTCGAGTGTGAAATGGGCTGAAAGTCTGCCGATGGCGCCTGTCAGGCATTTGGCCTGACGTTGCAGCTCATCTTGAAAATGCAGGCGCATCGCCTTTTGGTTGGCCGACGCGGGTGGCGTGGCGCCCTTGGTCAACAGGTTCTTGCGTAGCTGGGCCACGATGTGGACGGTATTGCGAAAAAGCTGGTCAGCCTGGTTCAGGGCCAACACCGAAAGATCGTTCGACGCCTGACCGAGGCGCAGGACGAGGGAATCCAGCACATCGAGCCGTTTTAGGATTTCGCCATAGCTGGCCTGCATGGAGTCGAGGGAACCGGCGGTCAGCAAGCGATGCGATTCGCGCTCGATCAAGAAGGTACACTGGGCCAGGGTTTGGGATTGCTGCAGCCGTAATACGCGCACATCGGCCAGTTGCCGGGTGGCATCGGAGGAGATCCGACAATCGTAGACGGCGATGATCCCGCCAGCGATGATCAAGAGCGCCGGGGTCGACAGGGCCAGCATGAATTGCCATCGCAGGCTTTTCGGCATCGGCAATCGGCGGAAAATTCGGGCGAACATGGCGATCTCTCCTTATCACCGTCTCCAGATGCGTCGGTAGCTATCCCGGTAGCCGTTGTCCGGATCATATTGCAGGCGCGAACCGCCGTCGTACATGACATTTGCCGGTGTCACCAGATGAACGGGGGCGACATAACCGCTCACCGGCTCCTGTGCCAGCAGACGGTTGAGCTCGTCCACCAATTGCCAGCCGTGTAGGTTGAGCGGCTCGGCGACCGTGCCGGTCTGAAAAGCACCGGCCCGGATGCGCATGAAGGCGGCAGGACTGCCGTCGCCGGCCAACAAAAAGTGGATGCCCTGGCCGGTTGCTCCGATCTTGATCAGCTCCGGCACCGCGTAATCGAAGTAGATGTCGTTGATGGCCAATGCGTATGTCCAGCGCTTGCCATAACGGGCAAGCAGCTCCCGGGTGACTTCGGGCATCCGCCACATGCAATGGGAAATGGCCACGTCCCGTATCTCCAGTAGCGTGCATCCGTTGCAAGAACGGATCACCTCCGCCATGGCGTTGGCCTTGGCCATGGCGATATCGAAATTGGAATCGGTGAAGATCACTACGCCGGCCGCTCCCCCGGACGCAAGGACAGCCGCCGAGGCGGTGATGCGGGCCACATCCAGCGGGTTTGTGGAGATATTCATCGCAATGAGGCTGTCGGCCATGGGGCCCGCTTTGGGCCCCACATGCCAACCGACCATGGGCACGCCCCGGTTGGCAAGCGGCGTCAGCCGGGATTGCATGACTTCTGCATCGGCCCCCACCAAAATGAGTCCGTCGGCTGCCGAGGCCAGGGCTTCGGTAGCGACCCTGTCCCTACCCATGCGTGTGCCGCCGGCATCGAAGAGGTCGATCTCCCACTGCATGATTTCGGCAGCCTCCTTGACCCCCTGGGCGACACCTAATATACCGCCGTTGCGCAAGTCCTCACATACCATGGCGATCTTCTTTCGCGACGCGCCCGCCGGCCCTGTCCGGGGGCCGTCCCAGGGAGGATTGGCTTTGCTCGACACCATCACCAAGGTTTCCATATCGGCCAGGGATGGCGGTGCCGCTGTTTCGCTTCCATGCACGGAAACCGCGGAAACGACCAGGAAGCTGGCCGCAACCAGAATTGGTATCCAATGGGCGCCCTTGTCATGGCGCTGGCGACACGAGTTCTTCATCACATTATTCCCCCACAAAAATGGTCACTTTCCGGATGGCCCCGGCTGCTGTTGAGCACTTAAGCAAAAGTGTTGCCAATCTTCCGAAATGTAAAAAATATCAATATATACAGTTAGATATCAAATTAAAAGCACGTCTCATGGGATGAGTTGGGCTTTGAATTGGGCCGTCTTCTTATTGTTCGACAATACGTTTATTGTCCGGGAGGATAAAAAATGCGGGACAATCAGGATCTTTGGATATTGTATTTCTTCAATACGGCATAAAGA
>Ga0272444_10003565_pt1 | contig 13939 bp, 10 predicted proteins | sample SSMForm13_FD_201033 | JGI IMG/M metagenome (GOLD analysis project Ga0272444, IMG submission 201033) | Marine sediment archaeal communities from Little Sippewissett salt marsh, Falmouth, MA, United States - SSM-Form-13 | ecosystem: Environmental > Aquatic > Marine > Wetlands > Sediment ...
CCCTGGGTTGCCGCCGGCGTCTTGGCGCTGAGACCGGCGAGCAAAAGCGGCAGGGGTGTTTCGGGCACCAGGGCCAGCTTCAGGGTGAGCCCTTCGGAAGGTGACGGCTCCGCCGGGGGCGGCGGCAGGACCGGCGCTTCGGCCCCGGGCCAGGGGTTCCGGGCCAGGCCGTCAAGAACGGTCAGCACGTCCCCACGCCACCGGGCGACCGCTGCACCGTCGGGCCAAGGCCCGGAGGGGACGAACCACTGGGCCAGCACCACGGTTGCGGGAAAGCGGTCGGCTATCAGGTCCCACGCGGCCGGGCTGCCCGTCAGCAAAACGGCATCGTTTGGGGGCGCCTGCTGCGCCAGCCGTGCCCAGGTGGCAAGGCGCTCGGCGGTCATGTGGGCGCCCGGGTCGGGAGCCGGCGCCGGCCGCCGGGAAGCCCCCGGCGGCAGCTTTTCATAATCGCCCAGCTCCCGCAGCATGGCCTGCTGACGGTCGTCGACAGCCGTCAGCGCCTGGTGCAGCTCGTGCTGCTGGCGGTCGAAGGCCTGGGCCATCTGAAGAAAGACCCGCGCCTGGAAAAGGGCGTCGGCGGGGTCGGGGCCGTGTTTGGCGCCGGCGCCCTGCCCCAGGATCTCCGCGCGCAGTTTCAGGGGCGACTGGTCGTCGAAAAAGGGAATCTCCTCCTGGCGCCCTTTAAAGCGCCCCAGGTCGCCGCCCCCGCGAAGCTCAGCCCACTGCCGATACTCCTGCAAGAGAACGCCCAGGCGGTCTTCATCGCCCTGAACCGGGATGCGGATTTCAAGCGCGCCGCGGTCGACCCAGGCCTGCAGGTCGCCCGCGGGCTCCAGGCGCGACGGGCGGTAGAGCAGCAGGCACTCAAAAACGGTGGTGGCAGCCGCCAGGAGCGTCTGCGAAATATCGGTGAAGGGGAAAAAGGTCGCTTTCATAATCCTCCAGAAGAAGGGCTGGGGCCTCGGCCGGACCGGCCAGCGGCTGTCATCCGTTCGGGGGCAGCTTGCCGTCCCGGACCGTCACGCCGCGGCGGCGGAGCTCCTCCCGCAGGCGGTCGGCTTCCGCCCAGTTGCGGTTGCGGCGGGCGGTTTCGCGGTCCGCCATCAGGCGCTGGATTTGGGGGTCGGCCAGCACGTCGGTGAAATCGAAGACCTGCAGCACCGCGTCGATGCTTTTGAAGGCCTCCAGGATTTTGGCGGCGTCCTCTGCGCCAATCCGGTTTTGGTAAATCAGGATGTTGATCCGCTTGACATTGCGGAACAGCGAGGCCGCGGCCAGGGCCATGTTGAGGTCGTCGTCGAGGGCGCTGACAAAGCCCTGGCGGATGTCGTAAAGCAGCTGGTCGCGCTCGGCGAAGGGAGGCCCGTCCTGGACGTTGAGCAGGTTCTGGATGCAGGCATCCAGCCGCCGCAGGGCCTGCCGGGCATCGGCGATGCGTTCGTCGGAAAAGACCAGGGGTTTGCGGTAGTGGCCCGAAAGCAGCCAGTAGCGGATCTCGCGGCCCGTGTAGCCCTGGGCGATCAGGGTCGCCAGGGTCGGACCGGCGCTGCGGGCGTCGGCCTTTTTGCCGTCGGCCAGGACCCCCTCGCAGAGGGCCCAGTAGCTGGCCAAAGGCCGGCCGGTGAGCGCCCTGGCGATGGCGATTTCGTTTTCGTGGTGCGGGAAGGCCAGTTCGCGGCTGCTGGCATGGAGGTCATAGCCCTCGTCGAAATACTTCATCGCCATCGCGATGCGCTGAATGTGCCAGGAGGGCCGGACGTTGCCCCACTCGGTTTTGGTGTACAGCCCGCGCTTGAGTTCCGAGAGCCGGGAGCGCTTGAAGAGGGTGAAATCGCGGGGGTTGTCCTTTTCATACTCGTCCAGGTCGACGGTGGCGCCCAGGCGGATTTTGTTGATGTCGATGCCCGAGAAATGGCCGTAATCGGTGGCCCGGGCGATGTTGAAGTAAAGCGAGCGCAGTTTTTCGTAGGCGTAGCCCTTGGAGACCAGCTTCTGGGCCAGGGCGACCATCTCATCGGTGTGCTCGCTGGCGCGCGGGTAAAGGTCCGCGGGCTTGACGCCCAGACAGGCCAGGTCTTCCTTGAAGGCCGCGATGTGCCCATCGGTGAAAGAGATCAGGTCGCTGCCGGCCTGCTCCGAGCCCGCGATGGTCTTGTCGTCCAGGTCGGTGATGTTGACCAGGTGGCGGACCTCGTAGCCCCGGAAGGCCAGGTAGCGGGCCAGCAGATCGGCGAAAACAAAGCGCCGGCACTCCCCCAGGTGCATCCGCGCGTGGGCTGTGGGGCCGCAGGTGAACATCGAAACCTTGCCGGGCAGGCGCGGCACGAAGCCCTCCTTGCTGTGGGTCAAGGTGTTGAAGAGCTTGAAGGCCACCTTCTCGCGCTCGGCGAAGAGGGAGGTGCTGAGGTAGCGCTCGCCGCTGTCGGGGAAGATCACCACGATCAGGCCCTCGCGCATGGCCGCGGCCTCCCGGGCGGCGATGGCCATCGCCGCCCCGCTGCTCATTCCCACGAAGATGCCCTCATCGCGCGCCAGGCGGCGGGTCATCTCGAAGGCTTCCTCGTCGTCGATGTTGACCTTTTTATCCAGCCTGTTTTTTTCGTAGATTTCGGGGCAATAGGCCTCCTTCATGTTCTTCAGGCCCTGGATCTTGTGGCCCAGGTAAGGCTCGACGCCGACGATTTCGATGGCGGGGTTGTACTCCTTGAGGCGCCGCGACAGGCCCATCAGGGTGCCGGTGGTGCCCATGGTGGCCACCACCATGGTGACCTTGCCGTCGGTCTGGCGCCAGATTTCAGGCGCCGTGCCCTGGTAGTGGGCCCTCCAGTTGGCCTCGGTGTTGTACTGGTCGGCCATGTAGTAGCGCTCCGGGTTCTCCCGGGCCAGGCGGTAGACTTCCTCGATGGCGCCGTCGGTTCCCAGATGCCCTGGGGTCAGGAGGATCTCGGCGCCCCGCGCTCGCAGGATCTTCTTGCGCTCCTCGCTGGCGGCCTCGGACATGGCCAGCAGCAGTCGGTAGCCCTTGACCGAACAGACCAGCGCCAGGCCGATGCCGGTGTTGCCGCTGGTGGCCTCCAGGATGGTCTTCTCCGGGGTCAGCTCCCCGGATTCCTCGCCCGCCGTGATCATCGCAAGGGCCGCGCGGTCCTTGATGGAGCCGCCGGGGTTGAAGTATTCCAGCTTGGCCAGGATCGTGACCCGGGGGTTGGGATTGAGGTGGCGGATCTCCACCAGCGGCGTGTTGCCGATGGTGTCGAGAATTGAAAAAGCCATGTTGGCGTGTCCTTGGTTGACGGCTATCGTGAAACGGTGGCGCCTGGGGTCGGCAGGCGGTTTAAGCGTCTGGTCAGAATATCGAAAATGGTCTGCCGCACGGCCGCCTCGCTTTGGCCGGCGTCGACGACGGCGATGCGCTCGGGGGCTTCTGCGGCCAGTTCCAGGTAGCCGGCGCGCACCTTGCGGTGAAAGGCCAGGGCCTCCTTTTCGAAGCGCGACTCGCCGGCGCCGCGCGAGCCGCTGTCCAGCTGGCGCCAGGCGCGGCGTAGGCCCACCGCCGGATCCAGGTCCAGCAGGAGGGTCAGGTCGGGTCGCAGCCCGCCCAGCAGCAGATCGTGCAGCGTCTGGATCAGGCGCCGGTCCAGGCCGCGGGCATAACCCTGGTAGACCAGAGTGGCGTCGAAAAAGCGGTCGCAGAGCACGGTCTGCCCGGCGTCCAGGGCCGGCACGACGACCTCCTGGACGTGCTGGACGCGGTCGGCGGTGTAGAGCAGCAGCTCGGCCCCCGGCGCCAGGTGGCGGTGGTCGGGGTCCAGCAGAATGGCGCGCAGTTTCCCGCCGATGCGGGTGCCGCCGGGCTCCCGGGTCTGCAGGCAGGTCCGGCCGCGGTCCTCCAGAAACCGGGCGATGTGGGCCATCTGGGTGGTCTTGCCGGAGCCTTCGATGCCTTCGAGGGTGATGAACATGCCCTGTTTTCGCTTTCCGCGGTTTTCTCGCCGAGCCCCTTGCGGGCGCTGCGCGAATCAGCCCGCCTGGGGGTGTTTGCCGGTGTAAAAATGGCGCCCCAGCAGCCGGTGGTAGGCGGTCCAGGTCGCCTGGGAGGGGTCGCTGTTGATGAAATCGCGGATTCCGTTGATCTTGGAGTCCATCTCGTCGATGTAGTTGAGCAGCACGGCCTCGATGGTCTTGGGCGGCTCGGGGGAGCCCAGCTCGCGGGCGCCGTGGTGGCTGACGATCATGTGCTTCAAGAGGTTGGCCTGCTCGACGGGAAAATCGGGCACCTCGCGGATCTTAGCCGCCACGATTTCCAGGCCGATGACGATGTGGCTTAGCAGCCGGCCCTCGTCGGAATAGTCGATGGCCACCTGGTAGTCGAACTCCCGGATTTTGCCGATGTCGTGGAAAATGGCGCCCACCAGCAACAGGTCGCGGTCCACGCCGCTGTAGTGCTGGGCGATCTTATCGGCCAGAAGCGCCATGGACAGCGAGTGCTCCAAAAGCCCCCCGATGTAAGCGTGGTGCATGTTTTTGGCCGCGGGGGCGGTTTTGAAGAGTCTTACGAATTCGGCGTCCTGCCAGAAGGCCGCCACCAGGGCCTTGAGCCAGGGGGTTTCCAGGCTTTGGGTGAGCAGGGTGAGGCGTTCGAACATCCGCTCCGGGTCCCGCTGGCCGGTGGGCAGGAAATCCGCCGGGGTGACACTCTCCGCCGGGCAGGGCTTGATCGACTTGACCACCAGCTGCAGACTGCCCTTGTATTCGCCGACATTGCCCTTGACGGCGACAAAATCCCCCGCCGCCACCGTCGGGGCCAGCTCCTCGACGCGGTCCCAGAGGACGCCCTTGATGCTGCCGCTGCGGTCGGAGAAGGTCGCGTTGAGGTAGGGGTTGCCGTCGCGCTTCTGGTAAAGGGCTTTCTCGGCCAGGACGAACACGTCGTCCACCGCTTCGCCGGCCTTGAGCTTTTCGACAAACTGGCGCTTCATGGGGCACCTTTCGCGGGTTGGCGCGCAACCGGCCTCAGCCGAAGGCCAGGGGCCAGGCCCTGAGGTTCTCCAGCAGGTCGTAGGCGGTCATGTCGCATTTCAGCGGGCAGATCGTGACGAAGTTGTGATCCAGGGCGCCGCCGTCCACCTCGGGGTCGTCGTAGCCGGTCTGCGGGTCGCAGCCCTGCCAGAAATAGACCCGCTCACGGGGATCGGTGCGTTTTTCGAAGGCGTCGCTGAAAACGCCGATGCCCTGTCGGCTGATGCGCACCCCGGCCACTTCTCCCAGCGGCAGGTCGGGCAGGTTGACGTTTAGAAAGGTGCCGCCGGGAAGCCCCTTTTTCAGGACCATCTCGGCCAGACGGGCGATAAAACCGGCGGCGGCGTCATAGTGCCGCGGCGCGTGGCTGTTGACCGAAACCGCGATGGCTGGCAGGCCCAGCAGGGCGGCTTCCTTGGCGGCCGATACCGTGCCCGAGTAGTTGAGGTTGATCCCCACGTTGGCCCCCGGGTTGATGCCGGCGATCACCAGGTCCGGCCGGCGCTCCAGGAGCTCCAAAACCCCCAGTTTGACGCAGTCCGCGGGGGTGCCGCTGACGGCGTAGCCGCACATCCCGTCGGGGCTGCGGTGGTGGGTCAGCCGCAGCGGCTTGTGCAGGGTGATGCTGTGGCTGACGGCGCTGCGCTCGCGCTCCGGGGCCACAACCGTCGCCGCGTAATCCCGCGCCAAGCGCCGGTAGAGCGCCCACAGGCCCTCGGCCTGAATGCCGTCATCGTTGGTCAACAAGAGGTTCATCTTTTTCCCGGCGGCTGTCTGCAGGACGCCAACGGGTGCCCCTGGTCCGGCCGCCCGCGGCCGTTTTGGAACTTCATCTTGATTTTTTAACCAAATTAAAATTATACTTCATATTCCGCCCGGGTTCAACAGGTTATCCGTTCCTTTCTTGCCAGGGGTAAAATCGCCGCGAAGGGCCGCCGCCAGGGGCTGTGCCGGCCCCCAACTGGATCCAGATGAGCGCAATCGACAGGTCGGGTCAAAGATCAGCGGGCCTCGGCCCCCGGAGAGGATCAAGGGCCACCCCGGGCGCGGTTTTTTTTCCGCGTGCGGTTTGGCTGCTGGCCGCCGCGTTGTTGGTGGTCCTGGCTGCCGGCGGGGCCGCGGCCCGCCAGCCGTTGACCGACGACCCCGACCAGCCCTGGCACATCACCGCCGACGAGATCAGCTACGACGACCGGCTGCAGGTCTACATCGCCCGCGGCAACGTCGACATCACCAAGCTGGATCGCCGCCTGAAGGCCGATTTCGCCCGCTTCGACTACCTGAACATGCTGGCCGAGGCTTCCGGCAACGTCGTCATGACCGTGGGTCAGGACGTCCTCAGCGGCAACCGCATGGAGATGGACCTGCGCACCGAGACCGGTACGGTCTACGGGGGCGGTCTGTTCGTCGAGGAAAAACATTTTTTGATCACCGGGCAGACCATCCAGAAAGTCGGCCCGCGGGAGTTCAAGGTAGCAAGGGCGAGCCTGACCAGCTGCGACGGCGACCCGCCGGCCTGGAAGATCACCGGTCGCAACCTCAAGGTCGCTCTCGAGGGCTACGGCTTCGTCACGCACCCCGTCCTGTGGGTCCGCAACGTGCCGGTGTTCTACGCCCCGTTTATGGTCTTTCCGGTCAAGGAAAAGCGTCAGAGCGGGCTGCTGACCCCCGAGGCGGCGATTTCCGACCGTCTGGGAACGCAATACGTGCAGCCTCTCTACTGGGCCATCAACGACAGCAGCGACGCCACCCTTTACGTCAATTACATGTCCAACCGGGGGGTCAAGACCGGTGCGGAGTACCGCTACATGCTGGATGAATTTTCCAAGGGGGTGGCGATGTACGACTTCCTGGAGGACCGCAAGGTGGATGACGGCAGCGGCAGTTCCAGTGAGGATTATGGCTACACCGACGACGCCTATCTGCGCCCCAATTCGGACCGCTACTGGTTTCGCATGAAGGCTGACCAGGCGCTGCCCCAAGATTTTTTCGCCCGGCTGGACATCGATTTCGTCAGCGACCAGGACTATTTGAAGGAGTTCCAGGACGGCTATGCCGGCTACACCCGGAGCGACCGGATGTTCGAGCGCTTTTTCGGGCGCGACCTGGACGATAAGGACGACGCCATCCGCAGCAACAGCCTCAACATCAACCGGGTCTGGTCGCGCTACAGCTTCAATGCCCTGACCAACTGGGAGGACGATGTCATCGCCCGGCGCCAGGGCAAAAGAAACACCGCCGAGAGCACCCTGCCAGCCATCGGCCTCAACGGCGCGCGCCAGCCGCTGCCGGGTTCCCCGCTGTACTTCGATTTCGCCACCAGTTACTTTCACAACTACACCGAGGACGCCGACCGCAACCAGCGCTTGGACGCCTACCCCCGTTTTTACTGGCCTTTTCGCTGGCAGCGCTACCTGGCGGTGGAGCCCTCCTTCGGCCTGCGCCAAACCCTCTGGTACATCGACCGCTTCGACGATGGCAGCAGCGAGGATGATCGCACCCTGAGCCGCGAGCTCTACGACCTGCGGCTGGGCCTCTCCACCGACATCTTCAAGATCTACAAGACCGACCTGGGGGGGTTCGACCGCGTCCGGCACACCCTCCGCCCCCAGGTGGTCTACAGCTTCATCCCCGACAAGGACAGCGAGCGCTTCCCCGATTTTGACCGCATCGACAAGATCCTGAAAAAAAACCAGGTGACCTACGCCCTGACCAACACCCTGACCTCGCGTAAACCCAGGGCGCCCCGGGGGGAGGCCGCCGGCGATGGCCCGCCGGAGTTCGACTACCGCGAGTTTTTGCGCTTCAAGCTCGAGCAGAGCTACGACATCACCGAGGCCGATGAGGGCGACCCCTTGAAATTGCGCAATCAGGAAACCCGCAAGCGCGAGCCGTTCACGCCCCTTGCGGGCGAACTGCAATTCGTGCCCGGGCGCTACCTGGCCCTTCAGGCCGGTGCCGAGTGGTCCTTTTACGAGGACACCTTTCTCAGGCGCAACATCGCCGCCCGTCTGACGGATCTGCGGGGCGACCACCTGTTTTTCGAGCATCGCTTCACCGAGGAGTCGCTGCTGCGGGATCTTGAAACGGGCGACGTTACCAGAACCGACCGCAGTCAAACCCTATACGCCGATGCGGGCGTCCGCCTGGCCGACTGGCTGTGGGCCTACGGCGAATACGAGTACAACCTTGAAGACGAACTGGTGCAGCGCGCCGGCTTCGGGCTGGTCTACAGCGCCCAGTGCTGGTCCGCCGGTATCGGGTATCTGCAAAAGGATGAGGACCGCCAGATCGCCTTCATGGTCAGTCTGCGCGGCTTGGGGACCCTGGGCGAAAAGGCCATAGGGCGTTCCATTCCAAGCCCGCTGGACTGGGATTAAGCGCCCAGTCGAGGATGCTGCCCGGTGCCGTTCCCGGCCCTGGGCCTTTTTTTGATTCGCGTCCGCCCGCCGCGGCCGCGCCGGGAAAATGCGGCGGCCCGCAGATCACCCATCGACAAAGTCTTTGGAAAACGCGCCATGCCATCATCGCAACTGGTTCGTTCCTGGTATGTGCTGCACACCAGGAGCCGCTTTGAAAATGTGGTCAACGACGGCCTGCTCAAAAAGTCGATCGAGGTCTTTCTGCCCCGGATCACCGTTCCCAGCACCCGCCGGGATCGCAAGCTCATGATCCGGGTGCCGCTTTTCCCAGGGTACATCTTCGTCCGCACCAACCTGGATCCCAACGAGCACCTGGAGATCGTGAAGACCATCGGGGCGGTGCGCCTCATCGGGACCAAAGACGGGCCCGTGCCGGTGGCGGCCGAAACCATCCAGTCGCTGCAGATCATGGTGGCCAGCGACCTTTCGATCGTCACCGGCAGCCGGCTGCGGCGCGGTGACCGGGTGATGGTGATCAATGGTCCGCTGGTGGGGCTGACCGGGGTGTTCGTCAGCTACCGGGGCAAGGGGCGGGTTGTGGTCAACGTGGACGCCCTGGGGCAGTTCGCCGGGGTGGAAGTCGCCGCCGAGGACGTGGAGAAAATTCCCCAAATACTGACATAACTGTTTGACATTTTAATAATTTTTTTTTATCTAGAAATAGATTGCCTGCCAGCGGGCAAAATCCGGGGAGGAGGGTTTATGAACAAATTGGAACTCATATCCGCCTTGAAAGACAATGCCAATATCTCCAAGGCCGAGGCTGCCAAGGTGGTGCAGCTGTTTTTCGACAGCATGGCCGATGCCATGGCCCGCGGAGAGCGGGTGGAGATTCGCGGTCTGTGCAGCTTCTTTGTCAAGGAGTACAAGAGCTACACCGGGCGCAACCCCAAAACCGGCGAAAAGGTCCTGATCAGCCCCAAGAAGCTGCCCTTTTTCAAATGCGGCAAAGAGCTCAAAGAGCGTGTGGACACCCTCGGGTGACCTGTTTTGTCTGGATTTGAAGCCCTCATAGGCCAGGAACGGACCGTCGAGCGCCTGGAAGCCATGCTGCGCCGGGACGCTCTGCCCCATGCGTTGCTCTTCTGCGGCATCGAGGGGGTGGGCAAAGCCCAGGCGGCGCTGCTCTTGGCCATGGCGCTGAACTGCAGCGCCGCGGCCGGGGAGGGGCCCTGCGGGGCGTGTCGCACCTGCCGAAGCCTCTCGGCGGGTCAGCACCCCGATCTGCTTACGATCGCCCCCGAGGGGCCGCTGATCCGGGTGGCCCAGGTGCGTCAGCTCTGCGCCACCTTGGCCATGAAGCCTTACGCGGCCCGCACGCGGGTGGTGATCATCAGGGATGCGCGCGCCATGAACCCCGAGGCCGCCAATGCTCTGTTGAAGGTGCTGGAGGAACCGCCGGAGCGGACCCTGCTGATTTTACTGGCCACCCAAACGGGCGACCTGCTGCCGACGGTCGTCTCCCGCTGCCAGCAGCTGCGCTTCGGTCCGATTCCCCGACGGACGCTGCAGACCCTGCTGACCGAGGCGCATGGAATCGCCCCGGATGCCGCCGCCTTTGCCGCCGCCGTCTCCGACGGCAGCCTGACGCGTGCGCTGCGCTGCAGCCAGGCCGACTGGCGCGCCCGCCGCAGCTGGTTGATCGCGGCCATCGGGCTGGACCGCCCCGAAACGCTGTCCAGTCGGCCGCTGGAGCTGCTGCTGGCGGTGGCCGAGAAGCTGGCCGGGCGGAAAGACTGGATCCCCGAGGCGCTCGATCTGATCAATGCCTGGTTGCGCGACCTGTTGGTTTTTCGGCACGCACCCGGCCGTCTAATCAACCAGGACCAGGCGGCGCTGGTGGACCGGGCCGCGGGCCGGCTGCCGGATGAAGCCCTGTTGCAGCGCATCCAGGCGGTTGCCAGCGCCCAAAGGCAAATCGCCGCCAACCTCAATCCCCGCCTGGTGCTGGAGCGCTTGATGCTGCAGCTGGCGGGCCGCCTGCCGGCAGGGTCCGGGAGGCCCGGAAACCAATCCCCCCCAATATGAGTCGGCCCGCCGCCGGGTTTACCGCTATGAACTGTGATGCACCATGAAAAAAGTTGTCGGAATAAGATTCAAACCGGCTGGCAAGGTCTACGATTTTGACAGCGGCGCCTTCGTTCTCAAGCACGGCGACCGGGTCATCGTCGAGACCGAGCAGGGCCTGGGGTTCGGCACCGTCGCCACCCCGCCGGTGGCGCTGGCCGATGATGCCGTCGCCAAACCGCTCAAGAAGGTTTTCCGGCTGGCCAGCCCGGACGATTTCAAGCAGCGCGAGAGCAATCTCGAAACCCGCAAAAAGGCCCATGCCTTCTGCCTGCAATGCATCAAGAAGCTTAAACTCAAGATGAATCTGTTTCACGTTGAAAGCACTTTCGACGCCAGCAAGCTGACCTTCTTTTTCACCGCCGAGGACCGGGTGGATTTCCGGCAGCTGGTCAAGCTGCTCGTTCGCGAGTTCCGGGTCCGGATCGAAATGCGGCAGGTGGGCATTCGCAACCAGGCCAAGATGTGCGGCGGCATCGGCCGCTGCGGCCGGGAGCTGTGCTGTTCGCTTTTCATGGAAAAGTTCGAGCCCGTGGCCATCCGGATGGCCAAGGAACAGAACCTCTCCCTTAACCCCACCAAGATTTCGGGCCTGTGCGGGCGCTTGATGTGCTGCCTGACCTACGAAAATCCGGTCTACCACGAGCTGAGGAAGGGGTTTCCCAAAATCGGTAAAACGGTGGACTACAAAAACGGCAAGGCCAAGGTCATCCGCCACAACCTGCTCGGTCAGCGCTTGACCCTGCGGCTGCAGGACGGAACCGAAGTCGAGACGGCGCTTTCCCAGATCAATTGGGACGCGCCCAAGAAGAGCAAGGAGTAAGCGAATGGACAGGCCCTTTTACGTCACAACGCCGATTTACTACGTGAACGCCAGGCCGCACCTGGGGCATGCCTATACCACCATCGTGGCCGATGTGGCCTGTCGTTTCAACGCCATGCAGCGCAGGGAGACCTTTTTTCTGACCGGCACCGACGAGCACGGCGATAAAATCGTGCGCGCCGCCCGCAACGAAAACCTCAGCCCGCGGGCCTACGTGGACCAGATCAGCGAACTGTTCAAGGCACTCTGGCCGGAGCTCAACATCGGTTTCAACCGCTTTATCCGCACCACCGAACCCGGTCATATGGCGGTGGTGGAGCAGATCCTGCAGAAGATCTACGATGCCGGCGACATCTACTTCGCCGAGTACGAGGGCCTCTACTGCTTTGGCTGCGAGCGCTTCTACACCGAGCGCGAGCTGGTGGACGGCAAATGCCCGGACCACGACGCGGCCCCCGAGGTGATCAAGGAGGCCAACTATTTTTTCCGCATGGGCAAGTACCAGCAGTGGCTGATCGATCACATCCAGCGGCACCCGGATTTCATCCGGCCGGAGCGCTACCGCAATGAAGTGCTCGCCTTTCTGCGCGAGCCGTTGGAAGACCTCTGCATCTCACGGCCCAAGGCGCGGCTCCAATGGGGCATCAACCTGCCCTTTGACGACGGCTACGTCACCTACGTCTGGTTCGATGCCCTGATCAACTACGTCTCGGCGCTGGGCTACCCGGAGGGCGAGCTGTTCAAGAAATTCTGGCCGGTGGTCCAGCACGTCGTCGCCAAGGACATCCTCAAGCCCCACGGCATCTACTGGCCGATCATGCTCAAGGCCGCCGGCATCGACGTCTACCAGCACCTCAACGTGCACGGCTACTGGAACATCGACCAGAGCAAGATGTCCAAGAGCCTCGGCAACGTGGTCGAGCCCCTGGAGCTCAAGAACGTCTACGGGCTGGACGCCTTTCGCTATTTTCTGATGCGCGAGATGGTGTTCGGTTTGGATGCCAATTTTTCCGAGGACGCCCTGGTGCAGCGGATCAATTCCGATCTGGCCAACGACCTGGGAAACCTCTTCTCGCGCGTGGTCACGATGGTGCACAAATATTTCAAGGGCGTGGTCCCGGAAGTCGATCATGAAGCTGAAAAGGAGCTCCAGCCGGGGATCGCCGCCGAGGCCTCGCGGGTCATCGCGGAGTATGAAAGCGAGATGGAGAATTTCGTTTTCCACAAGGCGCTGACCGCCGTCTGGGAGTTTATCAACCAGCTCAATAAGTACATCGATGTCACCGCGCCGTGGGTGCTGGCCAAAAAAAAGGCGACCCACAAGCAGCTGGCCGCCGTGCTCTACAACCTTCTGGAGGGGCTGCGGGTCATTTCCGGTCTGATCTACCCGGTGATGCCCGATACGGCCCGGACCATGCAGCGTCACCTCGGGCTGGACCCCGACGCGCCTTTCTACCGGCTGGAGACCCTTTTGCAGTGGCGCTATCTGCCGGCGGGAACCCAGCTGCCCAAGGCGGTCGGGCTTTTTCCGCGGATCGAACGCAAGAAGAACGACGCCCCCGGCGACGATGCCGCCGGCGAAGCGGCTGCCGGCGCGCCCCTCAAGCCGGAAATCACCATCGAGGAGTTTGCCAAGGTGGACCTGCGGGTGGGGACGGTCCTGCGGGTGGCGCCGGTGCCCAAGGCCAAGAAGCTGCTCCAGCTTGAAATCGATCTGGGGGAAAAGCGCACCGTCGTGGCCGGCATGGCCGCCAGCTACACGCCGGAGGAGCTGGTGGGCAAACAGGTGGTGGTGGTGGCCAATCTCAAGCCCGTCAAGCTGATGGGCGTGCTCTCCCGCGGTATGCTGCTGGCGGCCGTGGATGACGTCAGGGGGGCGGTCCTGACGGTGGACCGGCCCATGAAGCCCGGCAGCGGGGTGCGATAGCGCCGGCAGTCTAGAATTTCAGCCCAACCGTTCACCAGGAAAAGATGACCCACACACCCAGCTGGAAAGTCTATCAGGCCCAATTGCAGCGAAAAACGCGGCTGCGTCGGCTGCTGCGGCGCACCCGGCGCCTCTGGGCCCTTTTGCCGCTGCTGCTGCTGGTGGTTTACGGGCTGACGGCCGGGTTGAGCGGCAGTGACAGCTCGCCGCTGCCCGCGACGCCCCCGGCCCCGGGGCCCGTCGCAAAGCCGCAAAGCCCCCCTCCGGCGGCACTCGCGCCGCCGGCGCCTGCGGCCCAACCGGCGGAAGCCGCATCAGCGCCGGTGCTCACCAAGGCGGACCTTCAGGTCCTGATCGACCCCAGCCGCTTCATCAACCTCACCGAGGCCGCCTTTCCCCTGGAAATGGACGGCCGGCGCTTTACTGTTGAAACCAGCCTCAACCCCCAGCTGCAGTCCCAGCTTCTCAAACGCATGGATCGCAAGCACTGCCGCTACATCGCCGTCGTGGCCATGGAGCCCGCCACCGGCAGGCTGCTGGCCATGGCCGGATTTGACAAGGACAACCCCGCCAGCGCCAACCCCTGCATCGAAACCCGCTTTCCGGCCGCCAGCATCTTCAAGATCGTGACGGCTGCGGCCGCCGTCGAAAAGCTCGGCTTCCGCCCCGGCTCCTCCC
>Ga0272444_10003566_pt1 | contig 13939 bp, 11 predicted proteins | sample SSMForm13_FD_201033 | JGI IMG/M metagenome (GOLD analysis project Ga0272444, IMG submission 201033) | Marine sediment archaeal communities from Little Sippewissett salt marsh, Falmouth, MA, United States - SSM-Form-13 | ecosystem: Environmental > Aquatic > Marine > Wetlands > Sediment ...
TCGCTTACATTCATTGCCAGTGGTTTCTCACAGAGAATCATCTTTCCATTTGCAGCTGCAGCGAGGGCGATATCATGATGGGTATTGTTGGGGCTGCAGATATCGATGGCGTCAATGTCGTCTCGTGCTACCAGTCTCCTCCAATCAGTCTCAATGGCTTCGTATCCCCAGGTGTCTGCGAACGCTCTTGCTCGGTTCTCACTTCGAGCACAGACCGCCCCAAGGACCGGTCGATACTTGAGCTCGGGAAAGAAATGGTTGACTCTGGCGTAAGCGTTCGAGTGTGCCCTCCCCATAAAGCCGTAACCGACCATCCCTATGCGCAGTGTTTCTGAACTCACGCTTCCGCTCCTTTCCCCTTACTCCTGCCAGCCATGAGCTTCACGCACGGAGACCATCGCAGTCAGAATGTCATTCCAGGTTTGAGGCTCCCTCATGACTTTGTTGGGGAACATGCAGCCATCCCAGCACAGATGTCGGCACGCCTTGGTCAACTGGCCATCCTCTCCCCGGAGCCAATATCCGGAGACTTCGACGATATCGACCTTCCCATTGGGATCGTTTGGAAGACAATGACGTCCGGTCCTGTCATGGGAGCCTGATCCCTTGACAGTGGCATCATTCTGAGCGATGTGAAGATCTATGGTCCAGGGCCTCAACGCAGTGGCGAGTACTCTCCAAGCGTCAGCCAGGGTCTCCGGGTCATCCCAAGACCAACCTGACCGAAGAATTGCGTCTTGCGGGCTGTTGAACCCCAACAGATACAGCAGGTTATGAGCAATGTCCGCCTGATACCCAAGGATATCCGGTCTGTCAACCAGTTCGAGCAGCTTCACCATCTCCTTCCAGCTGTGCATACCTCCCCAGCAGATCTCTCCTTCAGCGGCGAGGCGTTCGCCGTAATCCGCTGCAATTCGGCAAGACTCTCGAAAGGTGGCAGCAATCAGACGAGAGTTCTCCTCGGAATCTCCTTGCGCCCACGTGACCGGGTCGACTGCCGAATCGATTCGGATTACGCCATAAGGCCGCACACCCATCTCTCGCAGTCTGCTTCCAATCTGGCAGGCTTTCCGGACTTGTGCTATGAACCTGCCTCTTTCTTCTTCATCCCCCATCGCCGAACCCCCTCCGGTCGGAGGCCACACTGGAGCAACCAGTGTACCCGCCACAAGATTCCTGGCCCGCAGTTTCTCAGCGAGGACCTCGAGTTCACCATCTGAAGAGTCGATGCTCAGGTGAGGTGAACAGAGGAAGATATCAATTCCATCGAATTTCACACCATCCACTTCAGCCTCAACGGTGAGGTCAATCATGACGTCGAGACTGAGGATCGGTTCGGAATCCGGCCCCTTGCCGACGACTCCGGGCCAGGTGGCGTTGTGCAGCTTCGGGTAGTTGTTCATCGGAAACTCCCTGCTATTTAAAATCGTTCCTAACCGTTGCCGTTCCCTCCAAGATCGGGCGCGTCAGGGTTAACTCCTGGGCCAAAATAACGGAGCATCACAAGATCCTCGCAAGGCGACGCGTTCTCGTAAGTGACCCCTGCCCTTGCAGCTGACTCCGTACAGAAGACCTCATCTTGTGTGATGTCGTAAAAGCTGATCATTTTGGGACAGTGCAGGTTCAGTTTGTTCATTCTTCCCTGGCCTTGGACAACGATCATCCCAAAGGCTCCATTATCCTTAATGGTGCACTTGGTGCCAGGTGCAACCGTAAGCTCTTTGGCACTGAAGTACTGGATTCCCTCGATTCGACCGTAGACGATCCAGCGGTCCATGTAGCCTTCTGATTCAGAATCGGTCACCTGAATCGGTTTCAGAAAGTGATTCTTCTTAAAATAGGGATCCACATTCGCTTCCCAATCGATCTGGTCAACAATCCAGTCAAGATCTTGATGCCTCTCTTTCGGCATGTCCTTAACCAGTAGAGACCAAGGTACTTCTCGGCCCTCCACCAGCGATTGGTACATGCCGAACACATCTGATCCCCACTGTGGTTCATACGTACAAAGGGAACCCGGGGCATGGAGGATGCAGGGAGGCATTAGCCAACCCGTACCTGGCTTGAGACGGTAGGCAGGGGCCAGGTCCAAGATTCCGTTGTCACCTTGGTTCCAGTTCTCCAGGCAAGCACGAACATCTTCTTTCTTCGTGCCGGGGTTCAGCCCATAGAAGGTGTACGGGAAGCTGTTACCCACGGCATTGTGCTGCGGCGGGAAGTAGTAGGACTCTGGTTTTCCTTCTTGTCCCACCAGGGCCGCCTGCTCGAAGTTCTGGTGCATATGGTGGGGAATCGGGCCCATATTGTCAAAGAACTTGCTGTAGACCGGCCAGCGTCTGTATGTTCCCCACATCTCTTCCCCGACAATCTCGTTTCCAAGTTCCTCAATTGCATCTTTCAGGAGAACGCGGGTCCCTCGGTAGATCACGTAGCTGAATCCTTCATCGTGTTCACGATTCTCGTTCGCCGCAGGGGTGGTAGAGGCAAACCAGCGTTCATCAATTCCCCCTCGGTTCAAGCCAAAGGCATAGAGGTCCCGCGGGTTTAGCTTAAGGCGTCTCCCCGGCTGCAAAAAAGACCGCGGTACCCAACACGGCAGAAGCCGTAAGAGACCTCCGCTTTCTTCTAGTCCCGCCTCGACAACCGACCTCACATTGCTGGAAACCGTTTCCAGGTCTCTGACGGACTCAATGCCCATAGCTTCACTCCTCTTTCGATAGGATAGCAATCTTAGGCTACCGCTGGTTCTTCACACATCGCACATGGCGACCGCCTTCTGAAGTCCTTCCAGCGGATCCCCAGCGGGCAAGAACTCGTGTCCTATAAAACCTTTGTATCCTGTGTCCCGGATTGCTTCCAGAATGGGTCGAAAATTGATCTCCTGGCTGTCATCTGGTTCATGTCGACCTGGATTCCCAGCAAGGTGATAGTGGCCAATATATTCCTTGTACTTCCTGATTCGCGTAATGATATCTCCTTCCATGATCTGAACATGGTAGATATCAAAGAGGAGTTTCATCCGAGGGGAGCCAACTCGCTTGATGATCTCAACACAGTGACGGATTCGGTCCCCTTGATAGCCGGGATGGCCCTTCATTTCTTCTTCCACCCGACTATTGAGCATTTCGAGGCACAGATTGACCTTCTTCTCCTCAGCGTATCCAATTACTTTCCTGTAGCCACTGACGCAGTTCTCTATCCCCTCTTCCTCGGATAGATCTCCACGAAACCCGGTAAAGGTGAGGACATTTGGGAACCCGAATTCCGCACAACTTTGGATGGCCTTGTGGATCTTCTCGACGCACATCTCATGGTGATCCAGGTCGTTCATTCCTTGATCAAACCAGTGGCTCAACGTCAGAGCGCAAACCAGACCATGTTCTTGCAGCAGCGGCCAGTTCTGCGGGTCCACCAGCTCAACGCTTTTGCATCCCAGCCGAGCAGCAATACGGCAGGTCTTTTCAAGGCTCCACATTGATTCGAAACACCAGTAGGCAATGGACTGTTTGAGTCGGGCACGATTGGTATCAGAAGCCTTCATATTGACCAGGTCCAGTTTGCCGCATGATGATGCTTCTGTAAACCACTAGGTCGTCTCGGATTCCGTCGTTCTGCTGCCTCGCTATTTCTCCCATGTAGGGATGCAACTCTTGACGCGGTTGGAAATCATACGAGCCGACAGCGATTGGAGAGACTCTATAATATCAGATCGCTAGCGCAGAAACTCGTCCACGTTGTCTCGCGTTACCAGCTGAAAAGGTATGAACACTTGCCTCTGGCAGGGTTCGCCCTGCGCCAGTTTCAATGCGGTTTCAACCGCCGTGCCACCCTGTCCCTTCGCATCCTGAAAAACGGTGGCGTCCAGACGGCCCGCCTTGACAGCTCTGAGGGCGTCTGCAATCGCGTCCACGCTGGCGACGATCACCTCCTTCTTTAAACCTGCCTGTTCGAGCGCAATAACAGCACCCATACCCATCTCATCATTCTGGGCAAACACTGCATTGATTTCTGCACCCCTGGACTGTATCCAGTTCTCCATGAGAGCCATGGCTTTGGCCCTATCCCACTCGGCGGTTTGTTCTGCGATAAGAGTTAGACCGGGAGTCCGCTCCAGCACCTTGCGAGCCCCTTTATCTCGTTTAAGCTGGGCTGCCTGCCCCATGAATCCGTGCATCATGGTAACGTTTCCCTCGCCCCCAAGGCGCTCAGCGATAAACTCCAAAGCGATTTCGCCGGCTTCTTCATCATGGGAACCGACAAAGGCGGTCGGTTCAGACCTTGTCTCGGAGTTTACATTCACGACCGGGATCCCTGCCACTAGGCATCTGTCAACGGCTGGGGAACTTCCATCGACTTCGCATGGATTGAGAATGATTGCGTCCACTCTCTGAGCGATGAAACTCTCCACCTGCTGCACCTGTTTCTCGGCATTGCGCTGAGCATCGTTAACGATCAACTTAACCCGAAGTTCATTGGCCCTGGCTTCCATTGCCTCATGAAGCATGACGATGAACTCCGAAGATAGATTCAGCAATGAGACCCCGATAACAGGCTGTCCGGGATCGCTCGTACCCTCTGGATCGAAGTCTGTGGTTGTGCATCCGGCTGCGGTCAGAGTGCCAAGAACGCATAATGCGACCTCAGCTAATTTGTTTGATCTGTGTGTTGGTCGTTCGCTCATGTTCCTTTGTATCTTCCCCGCTCAGATTCTGAAGGATTCCTACCAAGCCTGCTTCTGTTCAAGTTTTGAATATAGTTAATAAGGAGTCGATGCCCCACGGCGCCAAGGGCGTCCGCGACCACGCTGGTCGATCCAGACCGCGCCAACGATGATCACACCCTTGATGATTTGTTGGTAATACGAAGATACATTCATGAGATCTAGCCCGTTATTAATAATACCCATCAGGAGCGCACCGAACATTGTGCCGGTTACCTTGCCCGTGCCCCCCGAAAGGCTCGTTCCACCAATTACCGCCGCTGCTATGGCATCAAGCTCGTACGCAATGCCTGCGTTGGGCTGTCCGGTCGTTATCCGGGAAGCAAGTACAATTCCCGCCAGCCCCGCCATAGCCCCGCAAATGGTGTAAGCCATTGTTTTGACAGCGGTCACGTGAATTCCAGAGGCATATGCCGCTGATTCATTTCCGCCCACAGCATAGAGATACCTTCCTGGTCGGGTCCTCATCAGCAAGAAGTGAGAAATGAGGGCCACGAAACCCAGGATCAGAACGGGGATTGGAATTCCCATCCAGGTGCCGCCCCCGATTGTCGTGAAAGTACTGCTCAGATTCGAAACCGGTCGGCCTCCACTCAACACTAGAGCCAACCCCCGGGCTACCGTCAACATTCCCAACGTGACGATGAACGGTGCCACTCGTCCCTTGGTCACGATCAGCCCGTTTACTGCTCCGCAGGCCATCCCGACAGCTAGTCCCATCAAAATTGGTACGATCAGGTGGTACTCTCCCGGGTGGGCAAAACTTGCTGCCACGACGCCTGTCAGGGCGACCACCGATCCCAGCGATAAATCCACCCCCCCAGTCAACAATACGTATGTAACTCCAACCGCCAGAATGCCGTTGATCGAAATCTGTCGAAGCACGATCAAGAGGTTTTGAGCAGTCGCAAAATTGGGTGTCAGCAGGGAAAGTAAGCCGGATAGAACCACAAGAGCAAGTATCAAACCGTAACGGCTCGCCCAATTCCTGACTCTGTACTCATAGAGGGCTTGAGTAGATTCTTCAGCTTCCAGTTTAGAGCGTGAGGCAGGTCTTTCCATGTTAGTTCAGCATCGCTTGGTTCATGACCTCTTCCTGAGTCACTACCCTGGGGTCGAGTTCCTCAGATAGATCTCCCTTTCGCATAACCAGCAGCCGGTCACTCAGCGACAGGATCTCAGGGAGTTCAGAAGATATGAGCAAAATGGCCTTTCCCTGCTGGGCAAGAGATGTGATCAGGCCGTAGATCTCCTCTTTGGCACCGACATCGATCCCTCGAGTAGGCTCGTCCAGGAGCAAAACATCAGGCTCGTTCAAGAGAGTCTTGGCAAGCACCACTTTCTGCTGGTTGCCCCCGCTCAGGAATTTGACATCCTGATTGAGGCCGGAGGCCTTGATTCCAAATCGTCGAGTCTCATTTACTGCAATCTGTGATTCTCTCACCATGTCAATTAGCGGACCGCGGCAACAGCTTCGAAGAGTCGAAAGCGTAATGTTATGCTGGAGTGACATGGTCAACACCAGCCCATATTTAGTCCGATTCTCACTCACCAAGCCGATTCCGTGCCGAACTGCGTCGCGCGGGCTGCGAATGCGAACTTCTTTCCCACGCACGAAAATCTTGCCTCTTTCAGCTGGACGGAGTCCGAATAGCGCGTCAACAAGTTCGGTTCGTCCCGCTCCCATCAATCCTGCAATTCCCAGGATCTCCCCGGCTCGAATCTCGAACCGGATGTTCTGGAATCCAGTTCCTCGCCCCAGGCCCTGAACCGACAGCAAGACATGCTTATGGCCTACTTGGGGTTTGTCAATAGTGGAATTCAACTCGCGTCCCACCATCATCGCAATCAGGCGCTGTGGGTCTAGCTCGGCTATCTGATGTGTTCCGACTTTCCTACCGTCCCTCAAAACTGTAACCGTATCTCCAATCCCAAATACTTCTTCCATTTTGTGTGAGACGTAGATGACAGCCACCCCTTGCTGCTTGAGTTCCCCAATTACCTCGAAGAGAATCTGGACCTCATGATCTGAAAGAGCCGACGTCGGTTCATCCATGATGATCACTTCAGCTTTGCGAGCCAGGGCTCTGGCTATCTCCACCGTTTGCATCTCTGCCAGACCGAGTTCCCTCAAAGGCCTATCCGGTGAAAACGCGGCTCCTAGACGTCGGAGATATGACGCAGCCTGCTGGTTCAGGGCGCGCCGGTCAATCCAGCCAGGAAGTCTCGTTTCGGGCTCCTGGCCTATCAGAATGTTTTCGGCCACAGTCATTTCTGGGAAGGGCATCAACTCTTGATGGATCATCGAAATCCCGAGGCTGAGGGCTTCATACGGATGCCGCAGGGCTACGATTTTACCTTTGTAGTTGAGGGTTCCGCTGTCGGGTTGGTCCAACCCGGCCAAAATACGCATCAAGGTAGACTTGCCGGCCCCGTTTTCTCCGACCAGAACATGTACCTGCCCAGGAAGTATGTCCAAGTCCACTTGAGCCAACGCTTCAACACCCGGGAAAGACTTGGTCAGGTCCCGGACCTCAAATACCTTGCTTTCTGCCAACGGCTGTTGTCCTTTTGGTAGTCTTTTACTGCGCTACGCCTTTCTGCACAGTGGCCCTTGAGTGCCTGCTGCCAAAATGGTATCAGGTATGGAGAGAAGATAGAAAGGTTTGCACATGAGACTTACACGGGTTCAACTTCTTGGTCTTCTGATCGTAGCTTTTGCCTTCACTCTCCTTACTATACTGCCCTTCGGTTGGGGAAAAACTGCGAAGGTGGAAGAAGGTTTTGTTGCCATTTTCGATGGTGAATCCCTGGAGGGTTGGGAAGGAGATCCGGACTGGTTTCGGGTCGAAAACGGTGCCATTGTTGCGGGTTCCCTCCAGCGCGACGTGCCGCGAAACATGTTTCTCTGCACCCGGCAGGAATATGGAGATTTCGAACTCCGTCTCAAGGTTAAATTGCTGGGTAACGCTGAGCATGCTAATGCCGGAATCCAGATCCGCAGTCGCCGGGTTCCCGACCATCATGAGATGATCGGATATCAGGCGGATATGGGCCAGGTGTACTGGGGCTGCCTGTACGACGAATCCCGCCGCAGAGAGGTTTTAGCGTGCCCGAATCAGGAGGAACTGGCCAAGGTGTTGCGACTCGTCGGGTGGAATGACTACGTGATCCGATGTCAAGGCAAGCGGATTCAGCTATGGATAAACGGCATGCAGACCGTCGACTATGTCGAGCCAGATGAAGAGATCGAACAGTTGGGACTCATCGGTCTACAGGTCCACGCAGGGATGGCATCCGAAGCCTGGTACAAGGATCTCCGGATCAAGCCAATCATCTCCGGACTTTGAGTCTAGATCTGCCGAAGTTGGCAATAGGCGCTCCAAAAACCGTTAGATCTTAGAGGTCGTCCAGTCCTGATTAAAAGTTGACATTTTTTGATTGGTATTAGTTGGTTTGTGTTCTCGCAGCCGAGCCTGAGGGGAGGTGGGAAACGCCCCTGAGTCTGTCCAATTTCTGTAGGATTGAGTCAGCTGTCCCTTCCTTCCTCAGGGTGTCAACCTAGCGACGAAGTCCGGCCAGTACCTGATCTCGTGTTTTACGGCGTGCGATCATTCTCAGACCTCCCATTACTCCTCTGCAAAAACGTACATTCTTCCGCCGCTTATCGGCCGAAATTGGTACCAGCCCTCGCTTAGCGACCCTTTTACTTCTCCGAGAAACTCACCTTCCCAGTCGTAGGCCACTAGCCGACCAGGTCCCGAGGTCCGAAAGGCAATTTGATCGTTGCCATAAATGTCGATCAACTCGGAAACACCAGAGGGCCGTGCGCGCCGCACCACACCTCCGGTGGCTCTCAGGGTTCCATGCTCGGTCCATTGACCCCGACCATCCAAAAACTCATATTCGGGTGCTCTGACCCAGTCGAACCGGCGTCCTGAGAGCTTTGCCGAAAGTTCGTAAAATCCATTGGAGGGATTGAAAGCCAGCCAACCGGAGGGTGGCAGTTCGACCAGATTGCCCTGATGGTCTTGCACGTTCCAGCTACCACTACTTCCCCGGTTCACGTAGACATCCGTACCGTTTTCGTATGCCACGTGTAATCGCGAATCCTGAATGGCCGCGGAAGAGTGGGCTTGGGATGGAGTCAACATTCGCCCATCGCGGTCGGCATACTCTATCAGTTGAGGTCGGATGAAGGCATACTGCTGCTGGAGTTGCTGCATCATGTAGTAGGAGCGAGCCATTGCCTCCACTCCAAAAGGATCATCTAGTCCCCAATCAGTTACCAGCCAGCCCATATTGCCATAAGCAATTGTGGTTGCAAGGAACAAGTCAACGTATTCACGCTTGTTGGGCGATTCGCGCCACCCCTCATCCAGCTGTCTCAAATAGTAGAAGGTGTAGCCCATGCCGTAGTCGGCCTCGAGTGGGTGAATCTTCATCAGCATGAATGAGGCATCGAGGGGGTGAGTAAGCAGGTTGAGGTCCGTGTAGACCCAACCGTAGCCGCCTGACTGTAATCCGGCATACAGCCATTGGAAAGTTGCCTCCGACTGAGTCGGTCCATAAACCTTCTGGTCGTTGAGTAAAAGCTGACCGTAGGCGTAGAAAAGAGCTGTCATGGTGCCGGCTCCAGGCACCCGCGCATCGAAATCACAGCGCCACGGCTGTGCACAGGTATGAACATCCGTGTAAGACATTCTTACTCCAAACTTCTCCTTAATCCGCCTGGCATAGTAATCATCGAATTCGACTGCCTTGGCTGGTTTGAGCATGTAATTGCGGGGCCATGCCCGTCTCCACTCTCCGTCGGGATGACGAGTTACCCAGTCCGGGCTCCAGTTCTTGTTGACCGTGCAGAAGTCTGTGTAGTTGCTGTAGACTCCCTGTAACCAACCTAGACTGTTTTGCACTTCAATATATGATTTGAGAGCTGCATCACCTCCTTTTTGAGGCGAGGCTTTCAGTTTCATTGTGTTGCTGTCACCTTCATCCCGCCAGGTGATCTCATGGCTGTGCTGCATAATCTTGTCAATCCCATAAGATCGAATCCTCCGCGAGCGTTCATGGTCCTCCTTAAAGGAACTTCGCGGAAAACTCACGGTCCAGAGAACCTGTTTGCCCTCCTGTTGCCGCAGCGAAGGAGGGTTGGCCGTCGTCGGAAGTGTCTCTTCATAAGTGGGCGAAGCGGTCACAAATAGACGTTCGTACAGATTGTTTCGACTGCCGTCTGTTTTGGGGGTGTATCGCATTCCTCCATTGATTTCGGCGGCATCTGCCTCAATCTTTGGTTCTTTCGCAGCAAAGGCCTGCGAAGCATTGCTTCGATACCAATCGAACCAAATAGAGGTGAAGACAGGTGATTCCCGAGGACCTGACATCAGGACTCGAGGATTCGTTTCACGGTAGGTCAGGTAAGGAACTGTGATTAGTGCTGGATTGGTGATTCCGGAAACCTTGCCAAATTCAAACTCAGTGGCATCTCCGCCATCGCACCATACGTCCAAAACCAGCGACTTTTGCCAGAGCTGGAGGCAGTAGTCTACGAGGCGGGAACCATGCCGGAACTTCACTTCCACCTTCTCGCCGGTAAGTTTCGCTGACACCAATTCACCTTCCGATACCTTGCCAGGCGGAGTATCTGTAAAACGCAACCCACCGCTGTCCATGGGCCGGAATGGAGTCCCTCCACCCACAGTGACCGTAAGATCTGTCAGGGTCCCGGTGCGCGGGGTGTACAACCAGCGGACCTTAGTGTCTTTTCCGTCATAGACGAACTCAAACTCGCCATCACTGACTTCGCGGGCCCTTGTCTCGAAATGCTTTTCAAAGTTGGTCGGCAATATGGTCTGCTCCCGGGTAGGAAAGGGAAGTGTCCCGGGGCCTGTGTTGAGGCCGACAATTTGCCCGCGGAAAGGCTTCAGGTTGCGTTTTGGCTGCGCCCTGAATTCAAGAGGCTTCAGTTCCTCCTTGTAAAACACCAGTGAATCACAAAAGAAGTATCTCAGGTCCGAGTTACTGCCCTTCGAAATCTCGATTCCCGAAAAACTCGCGGGCCAGACGATCTGATCCAAAGTGTCTTTCGGGATGAGACGGTGGATCAGCCACCACTGCTTCCATCGGATGTCGGTGAGCTGAACTCTAAACTCCTTTTCGCGAGAATCTCGAATCAGGATCGACACCTCAGCTGCAGGAGTGGAAGGGTCCGGAACCCATGACCACCGATTCCCATAGCCCCACAGCTCAATCGTATCGAAGCTCTTCGGAATAGGGACTGGCTCGGGAGGGCGAGCCACCAGGCGGCTGCTTTCGCCTGAGCCGGAATATAGAAACTTGGCTACGAATTGACCCCACATCTGTTGTTCGCGGCTGCGGCGCAGTTCGCCTTCGGCACCTTCGAACAGTTCCAACTGCCAACCGGCCAGGTCCTCGAAATCAACGAGTGTTTCCGGATGCTCCTCTCGATCTGTCCAAGTGAACTCGTACGGTTGTTGGCCCACCTGCTGCCACGGCTCGATCTCGTTGATGGCGGGGACAGTCCTCTCTGGCAGGGCACCTCTAGAAAACGAAGTCGTAGTTAGCACGACAAGTAGGAACAGACTTCTCATTGCGGGCCTCCTCCGTTCAATTGAGCTAAAGGATTCCTGATCATCCCTCCGCACTCTGAACTTAACCTCAACCCCAAGCAATAAGCAATCAAAAACTTGGTAGAAGTATGCTGACTTTTGCCTGCTCCGTCTCTAGACTACTAAGTAACCATTTTGGACGACCGGAGGTACATTGATCGCTATGACGGAAAATGTCTACAGTCTTGTTTTTGACCGGCAGGAAGCTCTCAAGTCTTATCCCCAGACTGGAAAGTACGATCTTGTTTTGGGGATCCTCGCTTCTATTCCTCCCAAAGCTGGATGGGAGGGTTGTGTGGTCTACGAAGGTGTGAGTCCGCTAGAAGAGTCTCGGACGGTCTGTATAGGGATCCGGGGTGACAATGCAGACAAGGTTCAGGAGAGCCTGGTGGAGGCCTTTGAGCAGAAAGGTGTGCCGGTCCTGCAGGTCTATGAGGGCGGTCCAGATGTTCGGGAACTGGTTGCCAAAGTAGAGGACGAAACCTGGGTGACAGCTAAGTAGACTCTGGCTGTGCCTGGCGGGTGAGTTGGGATCTCGATTTCAAGTTCAGCTTCTGTATTCCAGGTAGGATTGATAAGCCATGATAAATAGGCGGGATTTTCTATTCGCCAGCCTTGCGCTGGCAGTGCAGTCATGTTCTCGAAATCAGAGCCTTTTGACCAGTAAGGAGAGGATCGACCGCGTTTTGTTGGGTCAGGATGTCGATCGGCCTCCTTACACCTTCTACTACCACTTCGGGTTGCAGCATCTCCCAGCGCAGCATCATGCCAATGCCACCCTGGAATTTCACAGGAAGTTCCAAACCGATCTAGTCAAAGTGATGAGCGATTTTCCTTTTCCCAGACCGCTGGGGAAGCAGCTGGCAAGAAGTTCATTTTCGCACCGGGCTGTTCTGTCCCAGATGACACGGTTGATGAAGAACTTATGATCCTGGTTGATTTGATGGCGGGGTAGGCATGTGTCCTGTGAATTATCTGGCCGCGACAGGAAACTTGTTGACCAGGCAAGCGTATTAGTGTCTAGTCAGGAAGATCCTTCAGGGTCATCCTGATCCCCCATAGCAGCGTCGGTTGCCCCTCCCATTGAGGCCGGCGCTGCGCCCCTCAAATCCCCATGGCAATGAGAGTATAGAGAAGTGAGTCCAGACCGCTTTTCTCACAAGTTTGTGTAGCGACGCGGTGGAGATGCTGTTAACAGAGCTATACCCTTTCAGGGTCTGTTGCCCAAATCAGGAGAGGAGGCGATAAGCTCTGCATATGGCTCGGACTTCGATGACTTAACTTTTGTTTTCATAGTGAGCAAGTCTGCAGGGGCTTCTGGACTGCGGAAGCGTGAGCTTCCGCTTTTCTATCGGTTCTGCTGGTCAGCAATAAATGGGCGGTTCAAACGCTCGCTGTGTGAAAAAAAGACTGAAATCAAGACAGCTCAGGGCGATCAGAAGCAGAGCCGTCAAACTTCCTCCTCTATGATGCAAAAGCGGTAGCTCCCGCTACCCGCACTCCAGAAAATTGTGCAAACCGTTGATTCGATAGTCAAATCGGAAAAGACAGGTAGATCGACCAGGAACCAGCGAAATCTCAGAATCTCAGAAGAGTCGGGCTATGCTCGCCAGGGGCGTTTTCGGGCTAGATCTCCGGCAATCAGCTCTTTGGCCGTCTTGACATCCTTTCGCACCTGCCAATCGAACATGCCCACGGCGATCAAGTCAGCACCTCTTTGAAATGCGTGTCGGAATCCTTCTTGGGGATGTTCTCTACCTGCGCCGAGTACCTTGAAGCCAATCCACGGCTTTTCGATCTTTTCCATGAAAGCATCGATCTCTGACGGGTCACTGGAAAGGTAGTTGACCTTGTTGATTGTAAACATGTAAAAATCGGGATCAATGGAGGCTTTCTCGACAGCCTGGATGGTCTCGAGCTTGTGACCAGCAACTCCGGAGAACACCCCCAACTTCTTGAAACCTTCGACAGCTTCACCGATCTGGTCGACCTTGCCTTCTTCCACTAGTCCATCACTCACCCCGCCGTGGAGGTAAACTGCAAACGATCCATTGTCACGCGCCAGCTTGGCGTTCTGGACCGGATCCCCCTGCTCGGGCGCCGTCTGGGCGATCCATTGGAGCTTTCCCTGCCTTTCTCGCAGATATCGCCCGTAGTGTTCGATTATATGGGGATCCGACCTCATAAGCGTGGTGTTGATGCCGTTGCGCTCTGCTATTGTCCAGGTCTTGAAGATCCGTTCGGTATCGAAGTAACGCGTCATCAGGTCAGATTGATAGACAAGTTCGCCTGCGTGAGCTGAACCACTGATCAGGTTTCCCCCGATCACCAGCCTGGACACCCTCTGGCCTCCGAAGATGCCCTCCTGCAGACCCTGCACTGGTGCCTCTTCCACTGCTTGTTTTTCCCGTCGCGAGGAAAGCTGAGCCATCAGTATACGATGCTCAAAACTTGTACCAGCCGCTAAACCAGCCGAAATCCCAAGAGTTTTCCCAATCAGGCTGCGTCGCGAAATCTTGCTAGTCATTGTCTATCTCCTTTGCCGAATGATTCTGTCCGACCCATTCTAAGCTATCCAGGCTGTCTTATT